>ERZ827490.142-NODE-142-length-116373-cov-18.608891_pt1 | contig 116373 bp, 114 predicted proteins | sample MGYA00519770_ERZ827490 | MGnify/ENA primary metagenome ERZ827490 (study PRJEB31778, sample SAMEA3449324) | human gut metagenome | biome: human gut; feature: human-associated habitat; material: faeces | place: United Kingdom | collected 2010/2012 ... | reverse complement strand
GGATGCAATTTTCCTTGATGTCTTTCACATCGTCGCTCATCTGCCGGATCTCCGTCCGCATTTCCGTGCGCATTTCCTTCATTTCGCGCCGCACCGCTTCCAGGTCCTTCTGGTGGTCGGTGCGCGGGGTATAGTTCTCGCGCACTTCTTTGATATCTGCCCGGTTTTCATCCAGTTGCCGAAACACCGAGCGGCCAAACAAAAAGCCCACCAGCCCTACCACCGTTGTTACGATGACTGTCAGAAGCCACCAGGTTCCGGCGTCGAACGTCATTGCGGTTCCTCCGTAAATACAAAAAAGATAAGGCACGATGCCCTCGTTGTGAGTTCATCATACCTTATCTTTTATAGACTGTTCAGGTGAACTATTTCTCCCAATTTTCTGCGGGAGGTCGTCAAATGTCAGCTGCCCATCCGGTGGTGCCCGGCGGATCTCTGCCGCTTTATCCTTGACGATTTGCCGTACATATGCGTCGCTCAGATTCCACTTGCGCGCCAGCTCATAGGTGTTGTATCCGTTGTACTCCCGGCGAATCAGCACATCACGCACAGGGATCACTACCTTATCCGGCTGTGGGATATACATTTTTCCGGTACCGCCATAACGTTCCAGCAGCCGCCGGAAAGCTTCCATTCCAATACACTCCGCCAGCTCACGTACCTCACCTTGCAAGTCGTCCAGCTCCAGCAGTTCCAGCAGCTCAACATTCATGCTGCACCGCCTCAACATCCCGGCGATATCGGTCGCTGTGCAGGTATTTCAGCTCGGCAGCCTCGGCCATCCGCTTGATGCCGTTGATCAAGGCAGCACCCTGGGCACAGGTCAGAAACCGGAAAGGATCTTCCGGGAAGCTGGTCATGTGGAACTGTTTTACGATGAGGCCGCTCAGACGGTAGCGCAGCGATATACCATCAGGGGCTGGGTCATATTTTTCAAGTTCACTCATGAGAAACCAGGCGTATTTTTGTTGTTTTGCCGTCATGCGGCCCGGTATTTCATTGTAATGACGCGGCTTTTTGCTCCTGTGCAGCGTCTCCGGCGCTGCCGCAGCCTTGCGGCGGAGCAGCTCATGAATGACGGCGTCCTGCTCCGCCGCCGACAGTTCTTTGATGGAGGAGCAGCCGGTGACGCCTTCCACCAGAATATGCAGATCATCGTCATGGCCCAGCGCTGAATCGGACAAACCCAACTCGCGGCCCAGCGCATAGATATATTTTATCCCGTCTTTTTCTTGTCTCCGAGCACCCATAGCTGCTCCTCCTTCCTTGTTACTCCTCCGGCACGGCGTCGCCCGTGTCGTAGAAAAATTCATCCGTGGTTTTCAGATACGCGCCCACAGCCTCCAGAACTTCCTCCGGCTGCTGTTTGAGAGCGTCCCGGTCCAGTTTCTGTTCCGTCTTCACGAGCTCCCTGCGCCCCATGGCCAGCAGCGTGGCGATGGCCTGCGGCACCTTCGCATTCGCCAAAATCAGCCGCGTGGACTGCCGGAAGCCTACACGCCCAAACGTCAGCTGGCGGCTTTTCCCGGCCATATCTTCCCGGTGCGCCTCCACATACTCCTGAACGTCCGTTTCCAGCTGTTTGACACGCTTCTGCAGCGGCTCCGCGCTTTTGGTGTATTCAGCTTTCACGGCGTCGATGCGCCGCGACATATCCACGCCCATCTCCGTCAGCGCGTGCTCGTACTCGTGGATGCTGCGCAGCGCGTCGTTCACTTCCGCCCAGTCCTTCAGCACAGGCTCCCGGTGCAGCTTTTTCCTTGCCATATGTATCCACATCCTTTCTCAAAATTCCGCCCTCTGCATTTTCCGGGCTTGGGACCGGCGCGCCCCAACGGCGCGGCTGCATTACGGCGGGGCCAGAAGGCCCCGGCTACTTATCGCTGTTCCGGCTTTTGAATACGCTTCTTGCCAGCGCCAGGATCAGCCAGATGCCCGTGGCCGTCAGCAAGGAAAACGACCAGCCGAAGCACAGCGTGATCAGCTTGATGATTCCTACGGTCACGAGCCATGACAAGCCACAGTACACAACAAAGGCGATAAGGGTTGCAATGAAATCAACCATTCAGAAATTCTCCTTTCCATGCTCTATTGCAACGGAGCAGCGAGGGTATACCCGCAGCTCATTTTCCTCTATATCCTGTATCCACTCCCGCCGCAGCCGGCCTTGCAGATGCATGCAGACCAGCGGCTGGTCCTTCTGCGTGCGGTGGCAGCACCCCTCATCATAGGGCTGCCACAGCGTCCCCGTCCGGTGCAAGCCCGGTGGGGAGCTGCAGCACCCGCAGCAGCTTTGCCCGCGGCAGCTCCGGTCACAAGGCGTCACCATCCTGCATCCCTTATTCGTCCCCATGCTCCACCCGGTACGGTGGCCCGGCCCTGCGCCTGCGCCGCCGCTGCTCCGCCTGCGCCAGCGTGGACAGCCGCCCGGTCTCATAGCCCACGTAAAGCAGCAGGCCCATCAGCGGCAGGATAAGGGCCTCGCCGCCGAATACGCCGGGGCGGGAGCCCTGTACCGTCAGGCATGCCGCCAGCATCAGCCCTGCCGCGGCTCCGGCCGCGAATGTCACAACCGTTTTTATCCTGTTAAGCATCGCTTTACCCTCCATTGAATCCCTGTTTAAATACCGGTCAAATCATCCCAACCGGAGTGCTTGCCGCCGCCCGCAGCAGTCCCTCATAGCTCAGGTCTCCGGCCCCGGCGGCAAGGTCTACAATGTTCTTCGCCATGCGGATGTCGCTGCTGCTCGCACGGCAGATATCCGCCAGCAGCTTCAGCTCCTTTTTCTGCTCCGGCCCCGTGAACTGCGGGAACAGCATCTGGACGTCCTCCTTCGTGAGGTCCCGCGTCCGGTACGCGCGCTGCACGGCCATTCGGGAGCGCGTCTGCTTGCGGATCTCAATGCGCCGGATGCGCTCGTACAGCTCGCTGTTGCCGATCAGCGCCACGCCGTTCCCCGGGATGCCCTCCAGCTCATCGCCGTCCGGGAACTGCCGCAGCTCATCCAGTACGTTCTGCTTCAGCAGCTGTGCCTCGTCCACGATGATAAGCATGTTCGTATTTATCAGCCGCGCGTGGATCGCATCCCACATCTTCTCGCTGCCGCCCGTCTGCGGCAGGCCCAACCGGTCGCACAGCATGGACGCCACGCCCGCCATACTGGTTTTATGTGCCTGAATGCGGATGTACACCGTGCTCTTCGGGTTATCCCGGCAGTACTGCAGCGCTGCCTGCGTTTTTCCCACGCCCGGGTCTCCGTGCAGGATCACCAGCTTCCGTTCCTGCTGTGCGTGCTGGATGGTCTGGTACGCATCCTCGGAAACGGAGGTTGGCTTGTACCCGGTGTCCAGCTGGAAATCCTCTTTTCTGGCGGCTGCCTGTTCGCGTTCGTCCTCCTGCCGGAAGTACTCCCGCAGCTTGGCCTCGATATTTTCAGGGCTGCAGGCCATTTTCCGGTTCACATACGTGCTGACGCTCGCACCGCTCACGCCGATGCGCTTGCCCAGAAGATTCCGCGAGATCGCGCCGGTATCCTTATCGGTATACGCCTCTGTCCGCGCCCGCAGCGCCTCATCGTATTCATACGTTTTACCAGTCGTCTCCATCGTCTGTTTCTCCCTTCATCATCATTCGGTTTCGGTTGATCTGTCCCATATCCACCTGGCCCACCGCCAGCCGCAGGTCCAGTTCAGCCTGCTTTTCATCCGAATACTTCATCCGGATCGGCGTCTTGGTCGCAGGCGGCACATATTCTTCCTGTTCCCGCCGGGCCGCCCCCAGCTTCAGTTCCAGCATCGTCCGGCGGTCGATACCCTCAACACGCGTATCCTTCAGCGCGGCCTTTGTCATGCGCGCCTGCTTGTTGATCACGGCCATGGCCCGGGCAATATCCTCGCTGCTGCCGTCGAAGTCCACGGTCAGCTTTGTATCCAGCGGCAGCTCACAGATGAACCGGTCATCCGGGCTGGTATACACGCGGCAGGTCTGCAGGTGGTCGGGGTCATACCGCACATACACCTTTTTGTCCGCGTATTCCCACAGAAACTCCGGTGTGAAGTATTCGAACCGCACGCCGCTCACCGTTACATGTACGCCGCGCTGCCCAACCGTCTGCGGCCGTGTCGAGCGCAGCATCATCAGCGCAAGGTCCTCCTTGGACGCGGGCTTCACCAGCTCGCTGCCCATCCGCAGGTGGAACACGTCCATCCGCTTCAGCTCCCGGTCCTCCGCAATGGGGCCGCTGTACCGCCGCATATTGAAGTATCCGCTGATGAGCGTATCCACGGCCTCAACGAACTCTTCGTCCGTGGGCACATGCCCCTGCTTCAGCACCTTTTTCAGGCATTCCGGCTTTTCCGTCGGGTTGCCACCCGTGAACGTTTCCCAAAGCGTGCTGAACTGGCCCTTCATATCCAGGAACTTCCGTTCGATGGGCTTCGCCTGGGCATTGCGCACCTTTGCGCACACAAGCTGGATGCCCAGCCTCTTGAAGATGGGCGGCGGGTCCACAGGCGCGCCCGGCTTCGGCTTCTTGGCCCTGTGCCCAAGCCCGCCCACGTCCCGCGTCAGGAACTCGCGGCCGTTGTCGCTCAGGATCTTCCGCGGGATGCCGTGCCGCTCGATGCCGCGCCGCAGCGCAAACAGCGTTGCCTGGGCGCAGGGATTGTCCGTTACGTACCAGCCTGTATAGATACCGCTGCGGGCGTCGAGGAACGCCGTTAAGTACAGCTTGCGCGGCTTGCCGCCCGGGGCTTTGCTCAGCACGTCGAACGTGTGGCTGTCCGACACCCAGTAATCGTTGCTGCGCAGGTTGGAATAGTCGCGGCTGATGTACAGCCCGTATTTATCCCGCCAGGCCTTTTCGCCATAGATCCCCAGCTCCCGCAGCTGCGGCGGGATGCTCTGCGCGTAGCGGTAGAATGTGCTGTACGAGGGCAGCGGCAGCTTGTCCGGCATGTGTGCCGCCAGATATTCCTCCGCGCCCCACATGGCCTCCTGCACGTTCGGGTGCCGGGTCTCCTGCAGGTAAAACGCCCGGAACACCTCCGCGACCTCCGGGTCCAGCTTCACGCGGGAGCCCTTGGTTTTTCCGCGTCCGTCCACCAGTCCGTCCAGGTCGCCGTCCTCCAGCGCCTTCCGCTTGCGGTACAGCGTTGCCTTGCTCCAGCTCCGCTCCGGATATTCCAGCCGCAGCCAGGCCAGGAACCGCTCCAGCAGCTCCGCCTCGCTCTCGCCCTTCTTCCGCGCATATCCGCCCCACTGCTGCACAACACGCTCCCAGAACACGATCTCCTCGCGTTCCGCCTCGCTGTATGCGTCGAAGGGTTTCGAAGCCTTCGGCTCCGCCGTTTCCGTCTCCACATTCAAAGCCAGCGCCGCACGCTGCTGCGCGTAGTATTTTTCCTGCGCACTGGGTGGGAGGGAGAGAAGCGGAAAGAGGTATTCGGGTCTATTTTTCTTATTTACAGTAGACACTGCGTCCAGCTTTCCGCTTTCAGCTAGGCGTCGAGCATGTCTCTCTGATATTCCTACAAGTAGCGAATACTCTTTGGCTTTTAACATGACATCCAAAAAAAACTCACCTGCCTTTGACCTGCCATCGTCAGGTACGGGGCGGTCAGCCCCCGCACGACAGCCCCGAAGGGCTGTTTCGGCTGTTATTCTTCTACATGCTTGTACGGATGGCTGCCGAAAATCGCGTCGCGCATTATGCTGCCGGGTTCCTGCCGCGCAGCCTCAAACGGCAGGCCCATCTCCCCGCGCAGGACGTCCACGCGGTCGGATGTTATGCGGATCTCGCACATCGGGTCGTACTGCGCCCGCAGGAGATTCCTTGCAGGCTCTGTGGCCTGCAGTAACTCTTCGTATTTGTTCATACGTCAGCGCCCCTCTTGCTGCGGTCGGCGGCGATGCCGGAAATCATCTGTGCGGCCTCGTTTGCCAGCTTCTCAATTCGGAGCGCATCCGCAATGTCGCGCAAAACCTCCTGATAACACTTCCCCCGGAAGAAATCCGCTGGCGCGCCTTTTTCCTTGAGCAGCCGTATCACGTGCTCAATAGCCTTGCCGTTAAAATCCGTAGGGCGGACAGATCGCAGCTCCTCGCCGTCGTCCACGGTTATCGCTTCGGGAACTCCGTGTTCATGCATGCCACTGCGCAGTGCGGCCGGAATCTTTCCGTCCGCGGCATGGGAATCCATCTGCGACGTGCGGCTGCATTCGTCAGAGCTGTGCCGTGCGGCCTCATCCCGCTCGATCCTTTCAAGAAACTCGCAGACCTGAAGCATTGCGTGCGTCAGAGAGCCGAGTTCTTCGCCGTCTACACACCCCTCAGACGCCTCCGAGAGCAGGTCGAACTGTTTTTTCAGTGCATCTTTAATGCAGTAAGTCATTATTTTCATCCCTTTCATATCGCTTGGCCGTTTCTTCGTCGGTGGTCACCCACATCAAAAGCGTCGCCACGGTGCCATGGTCTCCATCGTGCAGTTTCATCCCGAATCCAAGCAGCCCGACCAATATATCCCGGTCGTCCAGCTGAACACTGTCGGGGCAGAACCCCTCCATCTTTACCCGCAGTTGGTGGTAGCTTGTGTCTTCCTCTTCGGTCCCACGCTTCACCCGGTAGGTGCAATTGGAGACCGCCACTTTCAGCGTCAGAAGATATCGGCTGCGTTCTGCGCTCAGCAGCTCCAGCGAGCATCCTACTACATGGCGTATCTCTTCGCCGTCCAGCAGATACCGTGTGCCCTCTGCCGTCTCCACGGCCTCAAATTTACGAAATAGCATTCTATTGCTCCTTTCTTTGGCCTGCCATCATCAGTGCCGGGCGGCCGGTCCCGGCAGACGGCCCACTGGGCCGTTTCGGCTTCTATATTCCATGCTTTTCGGGGCGTGCCAAGACTTGGATATCTTCCAGGGCGACCAGCTCGGGAAAGACCGTGTGCGGAACTCCCGCACGGCTGCTTCCGGGTCTGTTTTCAGCACAAGGCCGAATACAAGGCCGTTGCTGTCCACATCACCCACGGCGTAAGTATGTGACGGGTTCGCTGCCTTGCTGCGAAGGAGCACGCAACGCTCTGCGCGTTTCAGCACATCGTAAGCAGTCTTAAAATTGCCTTTTAACTCGTTCATCAGGGGTCCCTCCTTCAGACTGCCTGCTCCAGCGTGGAGCAGAATCGGTTTACTTCCCTCGGCCACAGCAGCTGCACACCCGCTGGTGTAAGGAACAGGGCCGGGGCCTCTACGTCGAAGATCGTTCCATCCTTGATGCGCCGCAGCGTCACCTTCGGCTCGGTGTATCCTTCGTCAAAACTTTCTACCCGGTACAAGTCTCCGTTGTGGTTGTAGGTCTCGCCAACATAGATGGGCTGGCCGGTCAGTTGGTATTTTTTCATTGCAGTGCCTCCTTTAAAATCGGTATAGCTTCTTGGCGTATGTGCAAATTGACTGCTCTGATATCCGGATGCCCTGTGTCTCCAGAAAGCTCTTGATTTCGCGGTATGTGTACCGCCCGCTGTCGATCATGTCCTCCACCTGGCCGCGCAGCGTTGGCTCAAGACGGGATATGATGCTCATGGACTTCCGCTTTCGGCGCGGGCGCGGATAGTCGGAAAGAACCATGTATTCATCCTCCGGCTCCGCAAGCAGCGGCGCAAGCTGCTTCACCAGCTCCCCGCAGATTGCGGTTGCCGTCTGCGTGATGATCGCCTGCACGGTTTCCATGTCCAGAACCGGCCCGGCGCGGTATCCACCCGTCTGGCGGATGCTCGGCAGCACCTCGTCGAATACCCACCGTTCGAACTGTTCCGCGCTCGGCAGCTTGCTGCGCACGATCAGGCGGTACACATCGCCCTCGGGGATGAAATTGATGGGCTGTATTCCGCTGTCCGTGGGGGTGTCGCGTTTCACGACGCCCCTGCAATGCCGGGCCAGTGCATCGCGCGGGTTGCTGTATCCCAGCGCCTTGGCAATGTCTGTTCCGCAGAAAAGGATTTTTCCGTCCTCCTGCATCGTGCGCACCCGCCCGAAGGCCTCGTTTGTAAATACCTGTAACTGTTCCATTTTCTGCTCCTTTCCGTGGTTAAAAGCCCGTCACCCGGGCAATACTTGGTTTGTATCAGCTCGGGCCAGCTGGCCGATCGCATCCGCCAGGTTGTCCGCCCAGCCGATATACTGCCCGGCGGGGCCGCGGATGAACATGCGGCCCACGCCCGGATAGTATCGGATGCGGCACGGGGCCCACGTTGGGCTTCGCCCAATCACCAGCTCGTGTCGACGCACTTTCAGGACGCGCAAGGTCCATTCTGTCCAGATTTTCAGTGGCCGGCGGCAGCCGCTTTTCCTTAGCTCTAGGTGGAAGTTCATGTGTTAGGCTCCTTTGCTCTTTCCCTTGTTGAGGAGCTCAATAGGCTCAACTTCAAGCGCCGATGCAATCCTCATGATGTCTTGCGGAAGAATGTTCCTATAATCGTTCACTATATTGCAAAAAACTTGCCTTGAATATCCAGCCTTCTTGGCCACAGCAGCCTGTTTGAGGCCTTTTTCATTTAAAATGCGTGCAATGTTGTCGGACACTGGCGCGTTTCCAGTTACTTTACGCACAGTAGTTCTCCCTCCTTTGAATATCGGGTTTCATGAACTCCAATTACATAATAGTCATATTTTATGATATTGTCAATAGTTTCATATTTAAAAAGTTCGCGTTTTATGGATTTCTTGGTTGTGTTATCTCAATTTTTTGCTATACTTAAATAGGAATTGTATTTCGAGGTGATTAATATGGCATATAACGATCGAATGAAAGAGGCTCGTCGCCTAAAAGGATTAACGCAAGCTGAATTAGGAGAGTTGGTCGGCTGTGCCAAAAACACCATTTCGGGATATGAGAATTGTGTGAATGATCCAAGTATGACCATTTTGAGTAAAATAATGGACGCTCTGGGGGTTGATGCAAACTTCATTTTTCAAGACGAAATGCGCGAGCATTATGAGTGTCACGCGACTACTGAGGAAATGGAGACGCTTGTAAAAAAATACAGACTTATTGATGATATATGGAAGCATACAGTAGTAAATATATTGGACGCAGCAATCGCCTCAAAAAAGGAACCTAAAGTAGTTATTAAATTCCCTCAACGCGCACCAGCTGAAAAAGAGCATAACAAGCCGGAAGACAATACAATAGACTTTCCGAACATGACTCCGTTGAAGGTTTCGGAGCAGCCGTCGGCCGCCGGGTTGGGAGTATACCTGGGGCCGGAATCATTTACAGAATATCTGGTGCAGGACAACGAGTTGATTCGCCGCACAGCCTTCGCCGTTCCGGTCTCCGGTGACAGCATGGAGCCAAAATTCCACGATGGCGATATTGCCCTGGTGAACTTTGAACCGGCAGAGCCGGGGGACATCGTTGTGGTGACGATGGACGGGCTGGGATATATCAAAAAACTGGGTGACGGTGTGCTTCTTTCCCTCAACAAAAAATACAAGCCGATTCCCATGAAAGAGGACATGCGCGTGAACGGAAAAGTGATAGGTATTTTAGACCCCGAATGGTTCTAAAATCCATATTTTAATCGGACATTCTTCAATTAAGACTTATTCCTATTATCGGTGTAAATCCGCATTACAACTTAATCGGACATTGCTAATTTAATCGGACAAAAATGTCCGATTAAAATATGAAAAGGCCGCTCCGGAGAGGGGAAAATCCCCTGTTTCTGGAGCGGCCTTTTTATTGCCGTTTTTATTCTGTTTAAATACCGTTTAAACCGCAGTCCTGTGCGGTTTTGGGCTGTTTTTATCCGCGTCGTTTTAATGCCTGTTTAACACCGTGAAAGCGCATTTTTAAACGCTCGCCCGCCTCAGCGCCGGCGGCCCCCAAAACGCCCCTTTTGCCCCTCGCGCCGTTTTCATAATTTCTCCCGGAATCCACCGTTTTCCCGCCGCGTTAAAGCCAATTTTCCGCAGTCTCAAGCCATTTCCAGCCTTTTCAAGCCTTTTCAAGCTTCGCGCTCGGCTTTTCTCATTCTACATGAATACTCACAATGGAGAAGGGAGACAGCACGAAAGCCAGAACGGTAGCCGCCAGAGTGGCCCAGAAAAGATTCTTTTTCTTCCAGGAAATTTTATAGGTGATGTAGGTGCTGTAAATGGGGATGATGGATTTCCAGCCGGCTTCCCCGGCTTTGGTAAAGATCCGCCATGCGGCAACCACATGGAGCAGCCACCACACAAACCCCACGATCGAGTATGTGGCCAGCATGCTCAGGAAAAACACCATCATGCTGTTATCCATAGACATACATGATTCCTCCACTTTTTATATTGGAAACGGTAACCGTCCGTTTCTAAGAGGATTATAATAAAAAAAGACAAAAAATGCAATTCTCTGTATTTTTCACAGAGCCGAAACAACGCGGCAAAAACTTTTGACAAGGACACGGAAATGCATTACTTTGCAGAAAATACGAAAGCGGCAGTGCCGCTGGAGGAACAGCCGAATGCGCATGGGAGATAACCGCCCGCGCCGGGACAGACGCTGGTACTGTACGACGGCGGAACAGCGGTGGGCGGGACGTCCTTTTTTCACTGTCTGAAACAAAAAACGCACAGCGTACCGCCACCGGCACGCCGCACATTTTTTGTTGTACTGGTAAACAACGTCAGGGCACAGCGGCGTTCTGCGCGGGAAGGACAAAACAGTCTGCCCGCAAGCGGGCTTGCTTCAGCATCGTCAGCTGCTCTCCTGCTCTGTCTTCCTCCAGCTACACAATGTCCGCAGCATTTCTTCTATCTCCCGCCCTTTCTCTCCGAAAATGACTTTTCTGCGCTATTTTGGCGCAAACACATTGTGATATTTGCAATTCCAAATCGTATGCAATAAACCATTTACGTCATTCACCTGAATGGCCTTCCCTGTGTTTTTTAGTTCGTGCCGTCGGCGGGCCTCACTCCCTATCCTGTTACAGAGATTTTTCATTATCGGCATCAGCATTTTTGGACCGCTCGCCCAGCGAGTGATTTTTTATAAAAAAACAGCCGCAGGAACGCCTGCAGCTGTGGACGGGAGCCTATTCTATTTGCAAAGCGGGCCCGGCGCTCAGCGTCCCACCTCGGAAAGACGAAGCTCCTTGTTGTGCTCCTCGGCCCAGGTGATGCTCCAGGCATTGGTGAACAGCAGCAGCTTGCGGCCCTTGAAATCCTCTACGCGGCGGGTATCACTGGTAAGATTCAGCGCCTTGGGGTCGCAGTCCTCGTTCTCGATCCACCGGATAAAGCTGTACGGCAGGTTCTGCATGCGGATATCCACATTGTATTCGTTCTTGAGGCGGTACTCCAGCACCTCGAACTGCAGTACGCCCACCACGCCGACGATGACCTCTTCCATGCCGCCGCCCAGCTCCTTGAAGATCTGGATGGCGCCCTCCTGGGCAATTTGTTCCATACCCTTCACAAACTGCTTGCGCTTCATGGTGTCCACTTGGGAGACGCGGGAAAAATGCTCCGGCGCAAAGGTGGGAATACCTGCGAAAGCAAACGGCGTTTTGGCTGTGGTAAGCGTATCACCGATGGAAAAGATACCCGGGTCGAACACACCGATGATGTCGCCCGCATAAGCCTCCTCCACGATCTCGCGCTCGGAGGCCATAAGCTGCGTGCCCTGGGCCAGCTTTACCTTTTTGCCCCCCTGCACATGGAACACATCCATGCCGCGCTCAAACTTTCCGCTGCAGATGCGGATGAAGGCGATGCGGTCCCGGTGGGCCTTATTCATATTGGCCTGGATCTTGAACACGAATGCCGAAAAATCCTCCCGTCTGGGGTCGATGGGGCCGGCGGAGGAATCCCGCGGCAGGGGCGGGGGCGAAAGGCGCAGAAAATCCGCCAGGAACGGCTCCACCCCAAAGTTCGTGAGCGCCGAGCCAAAGAACACCGGCGTCAGCATGCCGTGGCGCACCTTGTCCAGATTGAATTCATAGGCCGCGCCGTCCAACAGCTCGATGTCCTCGCTGAGAGTGTCGTGCAGCGGCTTCGTCAGCAGTTCGTCCAGGCCGGGGTCGCCCAGCTGCGCCTCGATCTTTTCGGCCTGCTGCTGGCCCACCTTGCCCGAATGCTGGAAAGCGAGGATCTCCTTTTTGTTGCGGTCGTACACGCCCTTGAATTCCTTGCCTGAGCCGATGGGCCAGTTCATGGGATATGTTTCGATCCCCAGCACCTGTTCAATCTCCTCCAGAAGGTCGAAGGGATTCTGCGCGTCCCTGTCCATCTTGTTGATGAAAGTGAAAATGGGGATGCCGCGCATGGTACACACCTTGAACAGCTTTTTGGTCTGGTTCTCCACGCCCTTGGCCGCGTCGATGACCATGACCGCGCTGTCCGCCGCCATCAGCGTGCGGTAGGTATCCTCGGAAAAGTCCTGATGTCCCGGAGTGTCCAGGATGTTGACGCAATAACCGTTGTAGCGGAACTGCAGAACAGAGCTGGTCACCGAGATGCCGCGCTGCTTTTCGATCTCCATCCAATCCGACACAGCGGCGCGCGCGCCCTTTTTGCCTTTCACGATGCCCGCCTGCTGGATGGCGCCGCCGTACAAAAGCAGCTTTTCCGTCAGCGTCGTCTTGCCCGCGTCCGGGTGCGAAATGATCGCGAACGTGCGGCGCTTATCGATCTGTTCGATAAAGTTTTCCACAAAAATCCTCCAAACCCGATATCCATGTTGAAAATACAATTTATTGTATGATATTCCGCGCAAAAAAACAAGGCGGACGACCAAAAAAGCCGCATTTTTGCGGCGCTCGTGCCAAAGAGGTCACACGATGATGTTTTTGATGAGCAGCGACATGGAGCCGTCCGGGTTGCGGATGAACTCCAGGGCGCTCTCGTCCCGGTACACATTCACCGGTACCTTGATCTCAACGCCGCCCGCGCTGCGCAGGCTCTGTTTTTCCATACGGCGCACCGCCGGGGCCGAAAGGGGCAGCGGCTCGTCCAGCGTGATATCATGCTCGGCCAGAGCCTTGGTGAAAGCCTCCCGCGCGTGGGGCATATCGCCGTACAGCTTGTCGCAGATCGCCTGCACGGGAACGGGGTCCGGCTTGCCCGCCCTGGATTTTTCCTCCGCGCGGGCCGCATAAAATTCCTCGCACACAGCCATGGCGAGCTCCGGCTCATCCACGCCGGTGTTCCCGTAGAACTGCTGGTTTACCTCACCCGCAACCGCCTGGATGGCCGAAAGCTTCTCCCGCGGGGACAGCCCTGCCCGACAGCCCAGGATTCGGCTGCCCAGGTACGTTTGTTTGCGGCCGTCTATCTCGTACTTTTTTTCCAGCAGGCGCACGGCGTTGGTGCGCAGGTCCACAAAAAACGCCTCGTCCGCCTTACCGGACGTGCCCGGCAGCACCGTGCCCTGGCGCACTACCTCATTGACGGCGGGCCCGCCGTCCATACGGCAGTAATGCAGCCACCCGGGCTTGTAATTCAGCTTCAGCGCGGCCAGATATTCCGCACCGTCGATCTCCAGCAGAAGAAACGCCGCGTCTCCCGCGGGGATGGCCGGATTTTCCTGCATCACACGGAACCAGTCTCCGGCAATGACAGCCGTCTTTTTTTCAAAATCATCCTCGATGTTCCATAAGAGCGGCAGGAAGGCCGAATCGTCCGCCAGCGTGCAGGCCTTGGCCTCGTCGCTGGCAAAGCACTTGGCTGCGTGGCCGGCCAGATATTGCAGCGCGTCCTCGGAGGGCGGCAGGATGGCCTCGGATAAAATGGGCGCGTCCACGGCCGGGTCCAGCACGTGGAGGATGGCCTTGATGAGTTCGATGTTCATAGCTCTGTTCCTTTCCTTTTGGCAACCCTTTTATTATACTAAAAAATGCCGCGTATGAAAAGGTGCCTTCGTGCAGGAAAACATCTCTCAAGGTATCCGCCATGGGCTTTGGATAAGCCGTCCGGCCGCGAAGCGACGGCGGCAAATCTTCGCCGCCAGGGACATGCCCCGGCAATTTTGGATGCCCGGTGCGCGAAAAAACCCCGGCAATCCAAAGAGGATCGCCGGGGTTTTAAATGCACCTGGCGCCAAGCCGTCGGGGCAAAGCCGATACCTTCCTGCACCAGAGGTACATACAGTGGCATTTGGGTCAAGCCACAGGCGGACGCGTCACGCGGGACCTGTTCTTGAACCGACGTTCAGCCGTACAGTTCCGCCAAGACCGTTCCGCGGAATTCCAGAAATGCGGCGGCCTGGGTGCGCGCGCTTTCGTACGCGGCGGAAAGGCGGCGCTCCACGACAGCCATGTCGTCCGCGCTTTCCATGGGCAGCAGCAGCGCATACTGGCTGCGGCTGTATTTTGTAAAGGTGTCGCTTTTGCGCAGCGTGCCGGCGATCGCCAGTTTCAAATCGTCCATCGCCTCGGCCAGCGCTTCCCCCTCGGGTGCACGGCCGCCGTCCGGCCCCTGAACGGTGATGAGCATCAGCGCCACCACCTGCCGCGCGCGCTGCGCGGTACGGGCCACGATGGCGTACATGCGCTTGAACACCTCATAGTTGCAGTAAAACGCACCGCGGTCGCTGCGCTGGCTGCGCAGCGCGTCGGACAGCTCGTCCCGAATGGCCGCAAAATCCTGCTCGGTCTTATTCACAGCCTCGGCTGCCGCGGCGTAAATGGAGCCGATTTCCGCGCACAGCGGGCGTCCCATCTCCTCTTCAAAATAGCGCGCCGTCTTGTTGTAGGCGATCACAATGGCCCGCTGCATGTGCAGCGCGTCCAGCGCACGGAACGTCCACAGCGCGATATCCTCGTCCAGCGGGTCCGTCACAGATGCGCGGGATGCAACGTCCAGCAGCTCGCCGTAGGCGTTCTCCCCGGCAAGGCAGGCGCACAGGGCGCGGGCGCTGGCAAGATACCGGCGCGTAAAGCCCCGTGCCGCGCGCATCACCCACACCTCACCGGCCAGCTGGGGCAGCAGTTCTCCCCGGAACGCTCCCTCCGCTTTGCGCCAGGCTGCCATTTTTGCTTCGCTGCCGCCGGTGCAGCGCTCGGCCTTTTCGCACAGCTGTTCAAAGCGCTCGGTATCGACGCTCCACTTGATATGCCCGTTCAGGCAATAACCGCCCGCACGGAACAGGATGGGGCTTTCAGCGGGCTTGACCGGCCCGGCCAGCTCCCGCCGCAGCGCATAAACGGTATTTTTCAGCACGTTGGCCGGGTCCGCCAGCTCCTCGCCGCCCCACAGCTCCTGCAGCAGCACCGAGGACGGAGTGACATGCTCCCGGTTGAGCGCAAGGTAACAGAACAGCTGCCACGGCTTCGTCAGCTTGGCTGTGGCGTCCACCACGCAGCGCCCGTCGGCAACGACGGAAAAGTCTCCCAGCATTTTTATGGCGATCTTCTGGAGCATCGGGCCACCTCCGGCAAATTTCTATCCATTCTGATAGTACCGCATTTTCGTCAAAAGGTCAAACATTCTATGAAATTTTTACCGCTTTGACTTAAAATACGGCAAAACGCCCCGGCGGGGCTGCGCGGGGAAGCATGCTGCTCCTCCGCGCGCCCGTGCCGGGGCGCGTTTTTGGTTCGGTCTGCGCCGGGCATCAGCCCTCCGTACGCTGGGTGCTGCTTGCCTGCGGCGTGGATTCCTCCAGCGTGACGTTCGCTGTAACGATCTGCGTACCGCGCACCACCTGCACCTCGATGGTATCGCCCACCGCGTGTTCGCCGATGATGCCCGTGATATCGCTGGTGGAATTGACAGCCGTGCCGTCGATGCTCACAAAGCGGTCGCCGGGCTGCAGGCCGGCCTTGTCGGCCGCTCCGCCCTCATTGACGCTCTGCACATACACGCCCGCCTGGTTTACACCATACTGGAACGCTGTCTGCGCGTCGTTGATGCTCAGCACCGTGACGCCCATGGCCGGGCGGCCGGTAACATATCCGTTGTTGATAAGCTCCTCGGCCACCTGAATGGCCGTGTTGACAGGGATCGCGAAGCCCAGCCCTTCGGCATTCTGGCCGCTGGACTTGGCGTTGACGATGCCGATCAGCTCGCCGCGCTCGTTGAACAGGCCGCCGCCGGAATTGCCGGGGCTGACAGCCGCGTTCGTCTGCAGCAGGTTCATGGTCTGATTCTCCACGGTCACCTCACGGTCCAGCGCGGAGATGATGCCGTCCGTCACGGTTCCGCCCAACTCACCCAACGGGTTGCCCACTGCCAGAGTGAATTCGCCTACCTGCAGACTGTCGGAATCGCCTACGACCGCCGGTGTAAGGCCCGTGGCTTCAATCTTCAGCACGGCAATATCCGTTTTGGAATCCGCGCCCACGACCGTAGCGGGATACTCGGTGCCGTCGCTCGTGCGCACCGTCACCTGGCTGGCGCCGCTCACCACATGGTTGTTCGTGATGATGTAGCCGTCCTCGGTGATGATGACGCCGCTGCCCGCACCGCTCTGGACGTACTGACCAAAGAACGCGTTGGTGGTAACGGCCTCGGTGGTCACCTCCACCACGCTGGGCCCTACCTTGCTGGCGATTTCTGTGACGGAAAGCGCGTCGGCTGTGTTGGCCGTGCCGCCCGCGGCGCTGCCTGTGCCGGACGAGGCCGCGGGCGCCTGATAAATGACGGGGCCTGTGGAGCCGCCCTTGGCGAAGGTGTAGCCCAGATATCCGCCGCCGAAGCCCACGGCGCCGCAGAACACCACGGCGGCCGCTCCCGCGGCGACGCGCTTGCCCCAGCCGCGTTTTTTCTGTGCCGCATGGGGCGGCACCGGCGCGCCGCCCACACCCATTCCGGGCATTCCGGCGGGGCCGGGCGCGCCCTGCAAGGGCGATTCCGCCTCCGGTGCAGTCGTGTTCTGCGCATTTCTGCCGGGGTTGTTATTATTGTAAAGTTCGGAATAGTCGAATTCCCAATTGTTGTTCATAAGTCAACATCCTCCTTCTTTCCTGATGTTGCTTTCAGTATAGGCCATGGGTGTGAAAGAACTATCATACGGGTGTGAAAAAAAGGTGAAACCATGGGCGCGCGGCACAAAAAGGCCGCGGTGTCACACGGAACGCGCCGCCCGTTCACCAGGCCCGCTTTTCGATGCAAACGGGGATGGGCGGACAGCCCGGCCGGCCGGAAAAATCGCGCACAGACACGCGGTATCCTTCCGGCGGCAGACCCGTGAGAAACGCCAGCACCGCATCCTTTTCCGCCATGCCCTGCGGCCCGCCGTAATAGACGCATACCGTCATCACACCGCCCGGCCGCAGCAGTTCCAGCGCCGTGCGCATGGCCGGCACGCTCACGCCCGGCGTGGTGAACACTCCGTGGTCGCCGCCGGGCAGATAGCCCAGGTTGAATACCGCCGCGTCCACACTGCCCGGAGCCGCATAGGCAGCCAGGTTCGCGTGGCTGTCCAGCACCGCGCGGCCTACCTGTCCGCAGCCGTTCTCCCGCAGGCGGGCGTTGGTGTTCTCCACTGCCTGCGGCTGGACGTCAAAGGCCAGCACACGTCCCGCAGCGCCCACCAAACGGCACAGGAACAGTGTGTCATGGCCGTTGCCCGCCGTCGCGTCCAGCGCGAAAGCGCCGGGCCGCACATGCGTCCGCAGAAAGGCGTGGGCCACGGCCAGCGCGTTTTCGCCGTCGCCGTCCGGCGCGCCCCGCACCCATTTTTGGGGGAGGCTCAAAGGGCCGGCAGCAGCGCCGGCTTCCCGCGCGCGGGCGGGCTCTTCCCCTGCGGCGGGCAATGCCTGCTCCTGTGGGCGAAACCCGCACCGGCGCAGCAGCGCCTCCATCGCGGCATTGCCCGGCGGCGTTTGAGTACAAACCGGCCCCGGCCCGGCGGCGCGCAGCGCCCGGCGCAGCAGGAAGGTTCCATAGCCCCGTCCGCGCCATTCCGGCGCGACCGCGCAGCCGAAAATTTCCCCTGCCCGAAGTGTCAGCGCACCGATGACGGCCCCATTCTTTTCCAATACAAAAACACCCGCCTCCGGCGCGGCGCCCAGCGCATCCAGCGCGGGAGCGTCCCCGTGGCGGGCAGCGCGCACCTCCAGCATTCGGCACGCCTCCTTTTCTTTCGGGCTTGATACACATTTCTGTGTTCGCAAAAAGCAGCGGCGCCTATCCCTGAAGCGGACGGGAAAAGGCGTGGCGTGTTTTTACAAAGCCCCGCTTTTCCAAAAATTCCTGGCTTTTCAGGTTGACGCGGGCGCAGGACGCCTGCACGGAAACACAGCCTGCGGCCTTGAACTGCGTGGTAAGCGAGACCAGCATGGCGCTGCCCACATTGCGGCCGCGCGCATCCTCCCGCACATAAAACTCATGGATGACACCCACAGGCGCGCATTCCGAAAAAGGGAAACGCACTTCGGTGTCGGCAAAGCCCACCGCCTCCGGTCCCTCAAAGGCCAGCACGATGCGCCGCCCAGTCTGCTCCAGCGCTTGGGCCAGCGCCTGCGCGAACGCCTCTCTGGGCAGCTCGCGGCCCGCCGCCGTACACATCAGAGTATAAAATTTTTCCGCGTCGGGCGCGGAAAGGCTGCGCAGGATCATAAACGCAGACCCCCTTTTTCTGTTCGTTCCCGCGGCGCTGCCGCGCCGCCGTGCCCGCTGTGCCGGCGCGCGGGCCGCTCATGGAAAAAGCCCCGGCCTCCGCCGCAGGGACGCGCCCGGAGAAGCCGCACAGGCCCCCGGCAGCATTCCCCGGCAGGCAGCCGGAGCCGCGGTCAAAATGCCAGCATATGGCCGGTAAAGCCGTAAATGGCCAGAGCCAGGATGCCGATATACAGCAGCGTGATGGGCAGCCCGCGGAACGTGGCCGGCACCGCGTCGCTCTGCAGCTTGCGCTGCCCCTCCGTCACCACCTGCACCGCCAGCACATATCCCACGCCGCTGCCCAGTGCAAAGCCCATGGTCTGCACCAGGCTGAAGCTCTGGATGGTGCTGATGAACAGCGTGCCCAGAATACAGGTATTGAATGTGGCCATGGGCAGCACCGCCACAATCTCCCGCGCGCCGTGCAGGCGAAAAAACACCACCACGACCAGCAGTACGATAAAAAACGCGACCGTGCTGCACAGCACCATCACCAGCGGACGGATATACATGCGGTATGGATACTGAGCCAGCCAGAGGTTGACAAAGTATCCAAGCGGTGCGCTGATGAGCTGGACAGCACACAGCAGCGCGCCGAACGTCAGGGAGTCCACAGTGGTGTCGTCCACCAGCTTGACAAGGCGGGATACGCCCAACGCGCGGGTAAACACCGCGTTCTGGGCAAACACCGCCATCACCGCGTAGGCAAAAAATACGCTCAGGGCCTTCAGCACTTCGATCATAGATGCTCCGCCCCCAGACTCATTTGTTGTTTTACGCTGGCAGCTGCGGCGCGCCACACGCACATGACCAGGGCCAGCAAGATAAAACCGCCGCTGGGCAGCTGCGCCATGGGGAAGAGCGCGTTTTTCATTACCTGCGTCCCCATCAGCGCGCCCGCGCCCAAAAATTCCCGCAGGCCGGAAATCAGCAGCAGCATCAGGATATAGCCCAGCGAGGTGATGATGCCCTTGCGCAGCGCCGTGCGCACACGCTCGCGCTGCGGCCTTTCATACCGTTTGAGTACGATGGGGTCCGCCACCAGCAAAGGCAGGTACAGGCCCAGCAGCGCCAGGTCCGACACCGGGTACAGCAGGCCCATCACATACCGCACGCCTACGAACACGGCCGCGGCTGTGAGCGCATAGGTGAGCCCGCGGAACCGGAAATACGCAAAGCGGCTGAGCAGCGCCGCCAGAACGCGCGTAGGTGTGAGCAGCAGCAGTACCGCCACCGAAAGCATCACACCGTTTTTCAGCGTGGTAGCCGCCACGATGAGCGGCGCGAGCCCAAGCCCCTGCATAATGACCGGGTTGTTGAGAAACACACGGTCGCGCCGGGCGCGCTTTTCCACATCCGCGCGGTGGGGACGCGGGGTCTCGCCGATAAATTCGCTCATGAGCGCACCTCCCTGCGGAAGATCTTCTGGGAGAACAGGCGGTCCAGGTAGCCGGCCAGTGCATTCACCGCCAGCACCGCAAAGCACACGCCCGTGTCATACGAGCCGAAATAACGGAACATCATTGTCATAAAGCCCAGGATCATACCGTACACAAAATGCGCGCGGGTATTTTTCGGGCGCGTCACCGGCTCGTTCACCAGAAACACAGCCGCAAAAACAAGCGCGCCGGAGAGCATCTCGTATTTGAGCGAGAGCAGGCGGATGTCCAGATACTGCCAGGGCAGCTCCAGCCCCAGCGTGTTCACACGCGGGTAAAAAAACGCCACCAGCGCGCAGGAGAGCAGAAAGCCGAAAGGGATGCCCAGCGTGATGTCCCGGCGCATCCACAGGTACATGGCGCACGCCACGAGGATGAGCACCGAAGTGGCGCCGATGGGCCCCGCATAATTGCCGAGGATGAGGTCGAACGTATCCACGTTGGGCACGCCGCCGGCGCGCAGCGTGTGGGAAACACTCTCCATCACGGTGGCGCTGCCGGTGTCCAGCACGCTCATCGTGGTGAACGGCACGGGATACAAAAACACCTCGCCCGGCCAGCTGACGGCGGCGACGGCATAGCCGAAGGCCGCGGGGTTGAACGGGTAATGGCCGTACCCGCCGAAAGCGTGCTTGCCCAGCAGGATGGCCACCGCCACACTGACGACGACCACATAGTAATGCACGGTGGCGGGCAGCAGCAGGACCAGCACCAGCGCAGAGGGGATGCTGCTGTTTTCCGTTTTGTCGCAGGGACGGTGGCGCAGCCAGGCCACCAGATGGTCGCACAGCATGGCCGTGAAAGCCGCCGTCAGGCACAGCACCGCAGGGCGCGCGCCGTAAAAATAGGTCGACAGTGCCAGCAGCGGCAGCGTCATAAACACGATGTCCCGGTTCGCCTCATAGGCGCTGGGGGGCTGCAGGGGCAGCGCAGTCTCAGGGCTCATAAAAGTCGCCTCTTTTCGTTTTGGGTTAAACGGGGCCGCCGGCGGCCGCACGCAGGCTCCTTCCGGGCGTCCGGCTTTCCGGGCCGGCCCGCACAAAGCCAGGCTTCCGCCTATACGCACGCGGCGCGGATGGCCGACATTGCGGCGGCGGGATCCTTTGCGCCGAACACGGCACTGCCCGCCACAAGCACGTTGGCCCCGGCAGCCGCACACAGCGGCGCGGTGGCTGCGTCAATGCCGCCGTCCACCTCGATGTCCGTCGAAAGTCCACGGCGCTGCGCCTCGGCGCGGATGGCCGCGATCTTTTCCACCGCCGCGGGCATGAACTTCTGCCCGCCGAAGCCCGGCTCCACGCTCATCACCAGCACCATTTCCAGCGCGTCCAGATAAGGGAAAACGGCCTCGGGCGGCGTGGCGGGTTTGATGCACAGCGCGGCCCTGCGGCCCTCGTCGTGGATGGCCTGGATGGTCTGTTCCACAGGGCTTTCGGCCTCTATGTGGAACGTCAGCAGGTTCGCCCCGGCGGCGCAGAACGGCTTTATATATTGCAGCGGGCGCCGGATCATCAGATGCACATCGTAAAAGGCCGGCACGCGCTTTGCCAAAGCAGCAAGAACCGGCACGCCCAGGCTGATGTTCGGCACGAACGCGCCGTCCATCACGTCTACATGCAGCATATCCGCACCCGCGGCCATCACGGCCTCACAGCTGCGGCCCAGCTCCGCAAAGTCCGCGGCCAGGATCGAAGGAGAAAGTTTGATCATACGGCACCTCGTCGGCCTGTCTTCCGCCCGGCCCTCGGACAGAGACAAAGCAATAAGTATTGATATTTTACCTCATTTCAGCCGAAAAAGCAAATGAGGCGGCGCAAACGGGCGATACTGCTTTATAAACGCCTGCCGGCACGGACGCCACAGGCGCCCGCGCCCCGCTCCTTCGCCTTGACAAGCCCCCGTTTGTGCATATAATAAAGTAGTATATATCTGCCCGGGTCACCGGGTCCAAAGGAGCCTTTTGATGCCTGTTTCCGAAACCATCCTGCCCGTGCTCATCGGCGCGGACATGAACTGCTACACGCTGGCGCGCGCCTTCCACGAGGCCTACGGCGTGCGTTCTTACGCCTTTGGCCGCTGGGCCATGGGCGATACCATGTATTCCCGCCTGGTCCGCTTCATCGCCGTGCCGGACATCGACAGCGCGGACACACTGCTGCGCACGGTAACGGATTTCGCCGCCGCACACGCGGACAAAACGCTCATCGTCATGGGTTGTACCGACGATTACGCCAGCCTGCTCATGGACGTCCGGGACAAGCTGCCCGCGAACTGCATCGCGCCTTACATCACGCCGGAGCTGCGGGACAAGCTGGTTTCCAAGGCGGATTTTTACGCTCTGTGCGACAAGTACGGCATCCCCTACCCCAAAACCTTCTGCGCCGAAGGCCCCATGGACGCCGCCGCCCTGTCGCCCGAAGCGCTGGGCTTCGCGTACCCTGTAATCGTAAAGCCCTCCAGCAGCATTTTGTACTGGAAGCACCCCTTCGACGGCATGAAGAAAGTGTATACCGCCGCCACGCCGGAGGAGGCCTCGGCCATTCTCGCGCAAATCTACGGCGCGGGCTACCCGGACATTGTCATTTTGCAGGACAGAATTCCCGGCGACGACAGCTTCATGCATGTGCTGACAGCCTACTGCGATAAAAACAACAGCGTGAAGATGATGTGCCTGGGCCATGTGGGCCTGGAGGAGCACACGCCCAAGGCGCTGGGCAATCACGCGGCCATCATCACCGAATACAATGAGCCGCTGATGACAAAACTGAAAGCGTTCCTGGAGGACGTCGGTTACACGGGTTTTGCCAATTTTGACATTAAATACGACAGCCGGGACGGCAGCTACCGCGTGTTTGAGATCAATCTCCGGCAGGGCCGCAGCAATTATTACGTGACGGGTGCGGGGCTCAACATCGCCCGCTATGTGGTGGAAGACCGCGTGCTTGGCAGCGACCTCGGCCCCTGTGTGATGAATGAAAAAGAGACCTTCTGGCACAGCGTGCCCCGTGCCGTGGTGTACAAATACGTCAAAGACCCCGCCTTTGTGGAAAAGGCCCGCCGCCTTGTGCGCGAGGGCCGGGAGACCACCAGCTTTGGCTGCGGGTACGACCTGCGCTGGAATCCCAGACGCTTCGCCTATTATCTGGTGCACATGCAGCGCTATTTCAAGAAATTCAAGACCTATTACAAATAGAGCTGCGCTCCGGGCGCACCGCATGGGAAAGGAGGCTCCTGTATGGAACAGGCATTGCCCAAGGTGTTGGGCATCCTCGGCGGGCTTGGCCCTATGGCCACTGTTTATTTTTACGAGATGCTCACGCGCCATACCCAGGCCGCGCGCGACCAGGACCACATCGACGTCATCATCAACAGCCGCGCCACCACGCCGGACCGCACCAGCTATATTCTGGGCCAAAGCGCGGAGAACCCCTTCGACATCATGGCCGCGGACGCGGCGCGGCTTGTCACGTTCGGCGCGGATGTCATCGCCATCCCCTGCAACACCGCCCACTATTTTTACGACAGGCTCAACGAGACCATCCCCATCCCCATCCTGAACATGGTGGAGGAGACTGTGCTGGCCGCGAAGGCGGGCGGCAGCGCCCGTGTGGGCATCCTGGCCACCACAGGCACGGTGCGCACCCGCACCTACCAGCGCATGTGCGAAAAGCACGGCCTGCCCTGCGCCGTGCCGGACGATGCCGCGCAGGCTGCCGTGATGGATATTATTTACGGAGACATCAAGCAGGGCCGGCCCGCAAATATGGACGCGTTTGAGCGGGCCGCGGCCTCACTGCGCGCGCAAGGGTGCGACCGCGCCATCCTGGGCTGCACCGAGCTTTCGCTCATCAAACGCGACGAGGGGCTGGGCGCTTTTTATCTGGACTCCATGGAGGTGCTTGCCAGAAACGCGATCCTCGCGTTCGGCAAAACGCCCATCGGCTTCGACTGAAGCGCGGCCAACGCCGCCATTATTTGCACCGCGGCCCTGCTCCGCGGCAAACAGGAGGTAACACCTGAATGTGTGGATTCATCGGCTTTTCCGGCAATCTTGATAACAAAGAGGCAATCTTGCAGAAAATGATGGACCGTATCGTCCACCGCGGCCCGGACATGGGCGGCATGTACACAGACGATGGCATCGCGCTGGGGTTCCGGCGCCTGTCCATCCTGGACCTGTCCGACGCAGGCGCACAGCCCATGGCCAACGAGGACAAAAGCGTGGTCGTTGTATTCAACGGCGAGATCTACAATTTTATGGAGCTGCGGCGGGAGCTTGAGGCCAAAGGCCACACGTTCCACTGTGGCGCCGACACCGAGGTGCTCATCCACGGCTACGAGGAATACGGCACGGAGCTGATCTATCGCCTGCGCGGCATGTTTGCGTTCGTGCTGTGGGACGCCAAAAACAAGCGTATGTTCGGCGCGCGGGACATTTTCGGCATCAAGCCGTTTTACTATTACCCCGTCCCGGACGGCTCGGGGCTGGTGTTCGGCAGCGAGATCAAGGCCTTTCTCGAGCATCCCAAATTCGTCAAGGCCGTCAACGAGAATGCGCTGCGCCCCTATCTGACGCTGCAGTATTCCGCCACAGAGGAAACCTTCTTCAAGGGCGTGTACAAGCTGCCCGCGGCCCACTATTTTGTGTATGAGAACGGCAAGATGGACGTGCGCCGCTTCTGGGACTGCGAATTCGACCCGCAGCCGCAGAACTTTGAAGCCTGCGCGGACAAGCTGGATGAAGTGGTGCACGAATCCGTGGCCGCCCACCGCATTGCGGACGTAAAGGTCGGCTCTTTCCTCTCCGGCGGCGTGGATTCCAGCTACATTGCCGCTGTACTGATGCCGGACACCACGTTCAGCGTGGGCTTTGATTACAACAAATTCAACGAGACGAACTACGCGGCCGAGCTTTCGGACAAGCTTGGCATCCGCAACCGCCGCAAGCTCATCACGGCGGACGAATGCTTCGACGCTTTCCCGGACATCCAGTACCACATGGACGAGCCGCAGTCGAACCCGTCCAGCGTGCCGCTGTATTTCCTGGCGCAGCTGGCCCGGGAGGAAGTGACGGTGGTTCTCTCGGGCGAAGGCGCGGATGAGATCTTCGCCGGGTACGAGTGGTATGCCGACACGCCTGCCATGGAAAAGTTTAAGCGTCTGCCGCTTGGCGTGCGCCGCGCGGCAGCGGCTGCCGCCAAAAAGCTGCCTTATTTCAAGGGCAAAAACTTCCTGCTCAAATGCTCCGAGCGCCCCGAGGACTACTTCTTCGGCCAGGCGCTTGTATTCCCGGAGGACGAGGCCAGCGCCGTGCTGCAGCCCGCTTACGACAACGGGCCGCTGGCTCATGAGCTGGCCGCGCCGTTCTACGCCCGTGTCAAAGGACAGGATGAAGTGACGAAGAAGCAGTATCTGGACATGAACATGTGGCTGCCCGGGGACATTCTGCTGAAAGCGGACAAAATGTGCATGGCCCACAGCCTGGAGCTGCGCGTGCCGTTCCTGGACAAAAAGGTGCTGGAATTCGCCGAAACGGTACCCGTGGATTACCGCATCCAGGGCACGGACACGAAGATCGTGATGCGCCACGCGGCCAATAAAACGCTGCCGGACGAGTGGGCAAACCGCCCGAAAAAGGGCTTCCCGGTGCCCATCCGCTACTGGCTGCGGGAGGAAAAATACTACAACATCGTGAAGGAATATTTCACCAGCGATTACGCAGCCGTATTCTTCAAGCCGGACGCGCTGATGAAGCTGCTGGACGACCATTTCCACGAGCGCGCCAACAACCAGCGCAAGATCTGGACGGTATTTACGTTTCTGGTTTGGTACAAGCGCTTCTTTGTGGATGAGAAATAACGCGGAAGCAAAAGCAAAAAGTTTCTGGCCCGAAGCGCCCGGCTTCTGGTGCGCGCGGCGGCGGGGCCAGCGTTCATTTTGCCGCTGTTTTCCGGCATGCCGCAGGCCGCCGGGCTCCACCGCCCTGCACGCTGGCTGTCGTGGGCGGCGCGGTCCGGATGCTGCTCGCAGGCTGGGCGCATATTTTGCCGCACGCGGCCGGGCATCTGCCCGGCGGGCTTTGCAGCGGCTGCCGCTTTGTGTCATACCGGGCGGCGGAACCATCCGGATGCGCCGGGCAGGCAGACCGACGCGCGGCCGGTATGCGGCCTCGGGCACAGGCGGCCCGTGTCTCCCGCAAAAGGCGAAATACGGCGGACGCCTGCGCCGCCGAAACGCCGGGCGTTTAAGCGCCGCGGCATCTTCCGTTTTTCCGGCCGCCCGCGCGGCCCAAAATAAAAAGGGCGCGTTTCATTCGCGCGCCCCGAAAGGGACTGGTACCTATGGAAAATAAAAAGACCTTCTACATCACCACACCGATCTACTACCCCAGCGACAAGCTGCACATCGGCCACAGCTACACCACCGTCATCTGCGACGCCATCGCGCGGTATAAGCGCATGCAGGGCTATGATGTGATGTATCTGACGGGCACCGATGAGCACGGGCAGAAAATTGAGGACAAGGCCGCGGCCAAAGGTGTGACGCCGAAGGAATATGTGGATGAGATCGTCGCCGGCATCAAAGAGCTGTGGAAACTGATGGACATTTCCAACGACCGATTCATCCGCACCACCGACGATTACCATGTGGAGAGCTGCCAAAAAATTTTCACCCGGCTTTACGAGCAGGGCGATATCTACAAAGGCGTTTACAAAGGGCATTACTGTAAGCCCTGCGAAAGCTTCTGGACAGACAGCCAGCTCCGGGATGGCAAATGCCCGGACTGCGGCGGCCCCGTGTACGAGGCCGAGGAAGAAGCCTATTTCTTCAAAACCGGGAAATATGCGGACCGCCTGCTGAAGCTGTATGAAGAGCATCCGGATTTCATTCAGCCTGAAACGCGCAAAAACGAGATGATCGCTTTCATCAACCAGGGCCTGCAGGACACCTGCGTTTCCCGCACCAGCGTGAAGTGGGGCATTCCCGTCCCGTTCGACCCCAAGCACACCATGTACGTCTGGGTGGACGCGCTTTCCAACTACATCACGGCTCTGGGCTACGGCAATGAAACATATCACGATTACGACAAATTCTGGCCCGCGGACCTGCACATCGTGGGTAAGGAGATCCTGCGGTTCCACACCATCCTGTGGCCCGCCATGCTGATGGCGCTGGATCTTCCCCTGCCCAAGCGCGTGTTCGGCCACGGCTGGGTGCTGCTGGACGGCGGCAAGATGAGCAAATCCAAGGGCAATGTGGTGGACCCGGTGGTTCTGTGCGACCGCTACGGTGTGGACGCGCTGCGCTATTTCCTTCTGCGTGAGATCCCGTTCGGAAACGACGGTATTTTCTCCAATGAGGCGCTTATCAACCGTATCAACGCCGACCTCGCCAATGACCTGGGCAACCTGCTCTCCCGCAGTGTGGCGATGATCGAAAAATATTTCGGCGGCACTCTGCCCGCCCAGCGCAAAGCCGAGCCGCTGGATGACGAGCTGGCCGCCATGGTGGAGGCCCTGCCCGCGAAGGTAACGGCATGCATGGACGTTCTGCAGGTGCCGAACGCGCTGGCGGAGATTTTCAGGGTCATCCAGCGCGCCAACAAATACATTGACGAAACGGCGCCCTGGGTGCTGGCGAAGGACGAGGCCAACCTGCCCCGCCTTGCCGCAGTGCTGTACAATCTGTGCGAAGTACTGCGTGTGGCAGCCGTGCTGCTTACGCCGTTTTTGCCCAACACCACGCCCAAAATGGCGCAGCAGCTTGGCCTGACGGCCGAGAGCATGCGCTTTGAGACGCTGGGCCGGTTCGGCGGCCTGCCCGAGCCGTTTACCGTGCACAAGGGCGAGGCGCTGTTCCCCCGCATCGACGCCGCGAAGGAACTGGCGGAGCTGGCCGCCGCCCAGGAGGCCGCGAAGGCTGCCGCCGCGCCCGCTCCGGCTCCCGCAAAACCGGAGCCTGCGGCCGAGCCCATCCGGCACGAGCCGGAGGTGGATTTTGAAACATTCTGCCGTGTGGAAATGCTGGTGGGCCAGGTGACGGCCTGCGAAAACATGAAAGAAAGCAAAAAGCTGCTCAAGCTGACGGTGTTCGACGGCGAACGTGAACGCACCATCCTTTCCGGCATCGCCAAATGGTACAAGCCGGAGGATCTGGCCGGAAAAAAAGTGGGCATCGTGGCCAACCTTGCGCCGCGCCCCATGATGGGCGGCAAATACGTTTCCGAGGGAATGGTGATGGCCGCAGACACTGCCGACGGCGGTGCGTCCGTGGTGTTCTTCCCCGACGACGTACCCACGGGCATGCGCATCCATTAACTTTCTTTGAAAAGAAAGTCCGCAAAGAAACTTTAAACGGGTTTCAGAATACACATGCGCCCCGGAGGCTTCCGGGGCGTTTTTGAACGGAGGGATACCATGATATTCGATACCCATGCACATTACACGAGCCGCCGGTTCGACGGGCACCGGGACGAAGTGCTGGACAGTCTGCCCGCACAGGGCGTATGCGGCGTGGTGGAATGCGGGGTGGACCTTGCCACCAGCCGCGCCGCTCTGGCGCTGGCTGAAACGCGGCCCTGGGTCTGGGCCGCTGCCGGCGTCCATCCGGAGAGCCTCATCGAGGACGACGCCTCCACGGTATATGAATTCCATGGCGACTGGCGCGCCGAGCTGGCGGCCATTGAACCGTTGTACGGCGATCCCCGGGTCGTGGCGGTTGGAGAATGCGGGCTGGATCACCATTGGCCCGTGCCGGAGGACGCCCAGCTGGCGCTGTTTGAAGCAGAGCTCGCCGCAGCACAGGAGCACAGCCTGCCCATTCTTGTGCATGACCGCGAAGCCCATGCCGAAACCTACGCGCTTTTGAAAAGGTACCGGCCCAGGGGCATTCTGCACGCATTTTCCGGCAGCGCCGACGACGCGCTGTGGATCGCCCGGCAGGGCATGCTGCTGGGCTTCGGAGGAGCGCTTACATTTAAAAATGCGCGCCGCGCCGTGGAGGCGGTGGCTGCGCTCAGCCTGGAAAATATCGTGCTGGAAACGGACTGCCCCTACATGGCGCCGGAACCGTTCCGGGGAAAAGAATGCCATTCGGGCATGATCCGCTTCACAGCCCAGAAAGTGGCGGACATCAAGCAGGTGCCTTTGGAGGAAGTGCTGCGTATAACAGAACAGAACGCCCGCGCGCTGCTGGGCGTATAAACGGCCCCGCACACCGGTCTGCCGCTCAAAAGCAGAAAGCTCCCGCCTTACCATCTTGAAAACGGTAAGGCGGGAGCTTATTTTCACAATGCCGGCCGCGGGGCACTCATCCTTCGAGGACCCGCGCCTTTTCCCATTTATGGCCCAGAAAACGCACGCCGAACACCAGTGAACGCACGGCCCAGTCGATCTGCATGGCCGTCCAAACGCCGAACAAGCCCATGCCCAGCCACGCGCCCAGCACATAGGACATACCGATGCGGAACACCCACATGGACACCATGCTCGTCACCATCGTGAACCTGGCGTCGCCCGCCGCGCGCAGCGCGTTGGGTAGTGTGAACGAGGACGGCCAGATAAGCACCGTCACAACGCAGTTCACCTGCAGCACAGAAAGCGCAAGGTCCGTGGTCGTCTGCGGCATGGCGTAAAAGCCCACCAGGTACGGCGCCAGCAGGAACAGCGCGATATTCAGCAGGCCCATGCTCACATAGGCCGCCGCCAACAGGGTTTTCGTATAATGCCGCGCCTGCTGATAGTCTTTTGCGCCCACGCACTGACCCACCACAGTAATCATCGCCAGGCCGATGGCCGAGCCGGGAATGTTGGACATAGAACCGACATTGTTGCAGATGGCATTGGCCGCGATAGCCGACGTGCCGAAGGTGGTGATGAGCCCCGCCACCAGCAGCTTGCCGATCTGGAACATGCCGTTTTCCAGCCCGTTTGGCACGCCCACGCGCAGGATGCTTTTGAGGATGCCGCCGTTCCATTCCGGGTGGAACAGGCGCTCCAGAAAGATGGGGTTGTCCCGGTTGCGCAGCAGCAGCAGCATCATCAGGCCCGCCACTGTGCGGGATGCCAGCGTGGCTGTGGCCGCGCCCGCCACGCCCCAGTTCAGACCATAGATGAGCAGCGCGTTGCCGCCGATGTTGATAACGTTCATGATAAGAGATGCGAACAGCGAAATGCGGCTGTTGCCCATGCTGCGGAACAGCGCCGCCCCCGCGTTGTACAGCGCCAGCATCGGGTATGACAGCGCCGAAAGCCAGAAATATGTCTCGGCGGCCTGCATTACGTCCGGCTCCACATTGCCGAACACCAGTCGAAGGATGTGCCGGTTGAGCACCAGCACCAGCGCGCCGATGGCAACCGCCATGCCGAAGGTGGCGTATACCAGCTGCTTGGCGGAGCGGCAGGCATTTTCCCTGTCCCGCCGGCCCAGATACTGGCTTGCCACCACGGCGCCGCCCGTGGCCAGCGCGGCAAATATCTGAATGAGCAGGACGTTCACCTGGTCCACAAGAGAAATGCCCGAGACCGCCGCCTCGCCCACCGTGGAGACCATCACCGTATCGGCCATGCCCACCGTCACAAGCAAAAGCTGCTCCAGCACCAAAGGCAGGATCAGCCTCCAAAGCGCCTGCCGCGTAAACATCAGCGGGCGCGCGAATGTTTTTTGTGCCATAGTTTCCCCTTTTTGTGCGCCGCGGGCAGCGCCGCCGTCCCCGGAGAGACCGCCGGATGTCCGCTTCATTTAAAACAGCCGCAGGCCTTTTTCGGCCATGCTTTCCTTCCCTCGGGCCGCGGGCGGTGATTGTAAAGCCCGTGTAAACCCATGTCCTCTATTTTGCACCCGGCGCGCAAAAATTGCAAGCGCGCAAACAGCTGTCTGCAGTGTTTTTTGATTGCGAAGCTTGCGGAAAACACCGCGCACTTTCGCGCAAAAAATGCGCGCACCCAAAAGGTGCGCGCGAAAAGAACTTATTTGCCGAATACGTCCAGGCTTGCGGTCTTGCCCGGATAAATGCCCATCGGCTCGTAGTGCACGGTGGCCACGCTGACGATATGCGTGCTCTGCTCGGCATTGAAATCGTTCAGATACGGCTGGTGCTGGAAGTAGTTGGCGTCCAGCGAGCCGTCTTCCACACCGGTGTTGGGCATGACGTAATCGTCAAATTCCACAATGTCCAGCTCCACATTGTGCTCGGCCAGGAGGGGCTTCACATGCTCCAGGATTTCCGCGTGAGGGCTGGGCGACGCGCCCACCTTCAGCGTCACAGGCTCCGCGATCTCGGGAATATCCAGCTCCTGTGCGCCCATGGGCATCACAACGCCGTTGTAGCTCTCCTCGATCCATGCCTGCACGTCCCCGCTCATCAGCACGGCCACCAGAGCCTGCACGGCGGGGTCGTTTTCCCGGCCTTCCTTCACCGCAACGACATTGCCGTAGGTCTGCGCCGCCACGGATTCCGCGTCCTCTGTCGTGAGCACCTTATCCCCAATGCCCGCGCCGGAGGCGTAGTTGCCGTTGATGACGGCGAAATCCAGGTCCGGCAGGCTGGCGGGCAGGTTTGCCGCCTCCATCGCCTTGATGGTGACATTGTGCGGATTTTCAACGATGTCCTGTTCGGTTGCCTCCAGGCCCACGCCCTCCTTCAGCGTAAGGATGCCCAGGTCCTGCAGCAGGAGCAGGGCGCGGCCGCCATTGGTGGCGTCCGCCGGGATGCCGATCTGATAGCCGGCGCCGCCGGAGCAGGCCGCCAGGCTCAGCGCCAGTACCAGCGCCAATACCAATGCCAAAATTTTTTTCATAACAAACTTCCTTCCCTCAACTGTTTTTCCAATATATCTCAAACCGCCGCAAACGGCGTGTTTGCCGAAGCCGGAGGCGCCCTGTTCAGCGCGTGCGCTTGTCCGCTTTGCGGGCGGCAAGATCAAAAATGATCTGGATGACGCACACCAGCAGGATCAGCAGCAGCACGGTGGCGTACATGACGGGTTTCTGGTACCGCTGATAGCCGAAGCGGAACGCCAGGTTGCCCAGGCCCCCCGCGCCCACGCTGCCGGTGATGGCCGTATAGCCCAAAATGGTGATAAGGCTGATGGACAGCCCCCGCAGCAGGCTGGGCACGCTTTCCACCAGCAGCACCCGCGTGACGATCTGCCACCTGGTGGCGCCCATGCACTGGGCAGCTTCGATGACGCCTGTGTCGATTTCCTCCAGGCTCTGCTCCACCATGCGCGCAATGAACGGGGCGGCCGAAAGCGTGAGCGGCACCAGCGCTGCCGTGGCGCCGATGGACGTACCCACCAGCAGCCGCGTAAACGGAATGATGAAAAACATCAAAATGATGAACGGCAGGCTGCGCAGAAGGTTCACCAGCCATCCGAACACCGCGTTGAAGCGCGGCGCGGGGGCCACCCCGCCCGCCTTCGTCACTGTGAGCAGTACGCCCATGGGCAGGCCCAGCACATATGCAAACAGCGTGGCAAACAGCGTCATATATAAGGTTTCCAGCGTGCCCTCCCACAGCAGCGCGCCGTATTCGTTGAAAAACTCCGCCATTGTATTTACTCCTCTCTGCCCAGCAGCAGCTTTGTCACAGCGCTGCGCGGGCTGCCGAACACATCCGCCACCGCGCCGGACTCTGCCAGACGCCCCTCACTGATGACGGCCACATGGGAACAGATGGCCTGTACCACCGAAAGCTCGTGGGTGATGATGATGATGGTGACGCCCAGCTTTTTGTTGATATCCGTCAGCAGGGCCAGCATGGACTTCGTCGTAAGCGGGTCCAACGCGCTGGTGGGCTCATCACACAGCAGCATCTCGGGCTGTGTGGCCAGCGCGCGGGCGATGGCCACGCGCTGCTTCTGCCCGCCGGAAAGCTGGGCCGGGTACGCGCCCGCGCGGTCCTCCAGGCCGACAATGGCCAAAAGCTCCGCCACCCGGGCCTGCACCGCCGCCTTGTCGTATCCCTTCTCCAGCCGGAGGGGGAAGGCAACGTTTTCGGCCACGGTCTTCTGCATCAGCAGATTGTAGCCCTGGAACACCACGCCCATGCCCCGGCGCGCCGCGCGCAGCTGCGCGCCGGAAAGGGAAGCGATGTCCTGCCCGGCGAGCATGATCTGCCCGGAGGTGGGGCGCTCCAGCAGCGTCAAACAGCGCAGCAGCGTGGATTTTCCCGCGCCCGACATGCCGATGATGCCGTAGATGTCTCCTTTGCCGATCTCCAGGTTCACATCCTCCAGCGCCGTCACGCGCGGGCCCTTCCCCTCAAAGATCTTCGTCAGATGCGATATCGTGATCAAAACCGATTCTCCTTTTCTTTTCCCCTGTGCACCGCTCTGCGGCGGAGCAAACAAAAAGCCCGCCCCCGGAACTTACGTTCCAAGGACGGGCAGAAATGCTCGCGGTACCACCTTGTTTCGCTCTTTCCTCACGGAAAAAGCCTCAGCCGCTGCGCCCGCGGATGAAACGGGTTACAGCGCGGCACTGTAACGGGTGCGCCCGTCATGCGCTTGCCAAGGGCTCGCGCACGCAACTCAGAGGCCATGTTCAGCTATGCCCGCTTTGCTCCCTTCCACCAGCCGGGAGCTCTCTGAAAAAGCCTGCGCAGCTTACTCTTCTCGTCATCGTTTTTTGCGTATATTCCATATTATACACAAGTTTTCGCGGCTGTCAAGCAGATTTTTCTGCCGCGGTCAGGCCAGCAGCCCTGCGCCGCGCTCCCGCCAGCGGCCCGTTCGGTAACGCAAAAACGAGATAAGGTAATTGGCCGCCCAGCCCACAGGCACCGCGTACCATACCATCCGGATGCCCAGCCGGGGCGCCAGCACTGCCGCCAGAACCACGCGCAGCGTCAGGTTGACAAGATTTGCTGCGGTAAACGCGCCCATGTCCCCCGCGCCGCGCAGCACGCCGTCCGTGGCCATTTTCAGGCCGATGAGGATATAGAACCACCCCAGGAAACGAATGCAGGACGTTCCGGTCTCCAGCGCGAGGCGTGAGCTTTCCGCGTTGAGGAACAGCGCAATGAGCTGCTGCGAAAAGCACTGAAGCGCCGCGAAGATCACCAGCGCGAACACAGCCAGAATGCCATAGCACGCCCGGTATCCCCTGCGCACACGGCTGTACTCCCCCGCCCCGATGTTCTGCGCGGTGTAGGAGGACATCGCGTTGCCCACCGCCGCCATGGGCACGGTGCAGATGCTCTCGATACGCATGGCCGCGGAATAACCCGCCAGCGTCTCGGCGCCGAAGCTGTTCACCACGGACTGTACCAGCATCATGCCGATGGACACCGTGGATTGCTGAAAGACGGACGGCAGCGCCACGCGGGCCATGTTTTTCAGTTCCCGCACATCGAAGCACACGGCCGACGGGGCATCGTAGGCCCGCAGCTCCCGCACAAACAACAGGAAAGCAGCCACGGCGGATACTCCCTGGGCAATGAGCGTTGCCCATGCGACGCCCGCCACGCCCATCCTCAGCGTCAGCACCAGATACAGGTCCAGCCCCACATTCAGCACCGAAGAAAAAATCAACAGGTACAGCGGCACCTTGGAACGCCCCAGCGCGTTAAACATGGCTGAGAGCACATTGTACATAAACAAAAAGGGCAGACCCAGAAAATAAATATTGAGATAGACCGCCGCATCGTCCAGAATGGACGCGGGCGTACGCAGCCATGCCATGATCTGCCCGCTGAAGGCAAGCCCGAACCCGCCCAGCAGCAGGCTCACGGCCAGAAATGTGAACAGCGCCGTGGAGATAAAGCGCTTCATCCTGTGATAGTCCCGCCGCCCGAAGGCTTGGCTGGTGAGAACGGACGCGCCCACCCCGCCGCCGATGGCGATGGAGATGAACACATTCGTCAGAGCATAGGAAGCCCCCACGGCCGCCAACGCGCTTTCACCCACAGCCTGGCCCACAATAACAGAATCCGTCATCGTGTAAAGCTGCTGGAACAGATTGCCGATGATCATAGGCGTTGAAAACGCGAGCAGCGCCTTTGCCGGGGCCTGCCGGATCAGATATTCCTTTTCCACTTTGACATGCTTTCCCTTCTGTGCCGGATGCCGCGCACCGCTATTCCAGCGGCACGTCGATCTTCCGGCCCCGGAAGTAGGCCTCCCTGTCCTGCGGGCCGATGGGGCGCAGCACACGGCAGGGGCAGCCCACGGCTACCACGCCCGCCGGGATGTCCTTCGTCACCACGCTGCCCGCGCCGATGACCGTGTCATCCCCGATGGTCACGCCCGGCAGGATGACCGCGCCCGCGCCCACCCACACGTTGCTGCCGATGCGGACGTCGGCGTTGTACTGCATGGCCTGACGGCGCAGGCCCGGCTCAATGGGATGCCCCGCCGTGGCCACCGTGACATTGGGGCCGAACATCACACAGTCGCCCACATAAATATGGGCGTCGTCCACCAGCGTCAGGTTGAAGTTTGCGTACACCCCGCTGCCGAAATGCACATGGCGGCCGCCCCAGTTGGCGTGCAGCGGCGGCTCGATATAACAGTTTTCACCGATCTGGGCGAACATTTCCCGCAGCAGGGCGGCGCGCCTTTCCTGCTCGTGAGGGCGCGTGGCGTTGTAATCATACTGCTTCTCCAGACAGTCCATCTGTTCGGCCATGATGGCCTCATCCCCCGGCAGATAAAGCCGGCCTTCCTCCATACGCCTGCGCGCTTCCTGTGAATCCATCGCAACAGCCATTGCTTTTTCCTCCGTTTCCCATTGCCGCGCTAGCTCCAGCTTGCGCGCCCGCGGCAGTGCCTTGACAGCGGCTTCCCGCCGCAGAGCGGCGCTTTTGTCCGTACACTGCTCCGCATATACCAGACGCACGGGCGCGCGTCCCCTGGTATACTTCGCGCCGCGCCCGCTTTGGTGGGCGGCAAGGCGCCTGGCCAGATCGTTCGTCCAGCCTGTGTACAGGCTGCCGTCGCCGCACTCCAGCATGTACACCCAATCCATTATCCGTTCAGCTCCATCGCGGCCTCACACGCGGCCACAGCGTCCTCCTCCGTGCCCGCAGTGACAAGGAACCGCCCCGCGTGGCAGAACCGCAGGGTCTCGATGCCCGAAAGACCGGGCAGCTCCTGCTCCGACGCACCCGCCCAGTGCGCGGGGAACGGCACCTTCAGCGCGGGCGAGCCAAAGGACGCGGGCACAGCCTGCGCCGCCCAGCCGCCCCGCTGGGACGGATATACCACAAAACGCGCCTTGCTGGGAATGAGCTGCTGCTTCCACGGCGCGAAGCGGGAGAGCCGCACGATGCGCCGCTTCATGCGGCCCAGCGCCTCGTTCACCTCGGCGGCGGCGCGCTGCACGCTGCGGATGGCCTCCAGCTTGTGAGCCAGCATATCCTGCGCCAGCGCCACGGCCTGTGCAAAGCAGTCGTCCGGACGGTCCTCGCCATCCCACCGGGGATTGTACGCGGCGATGATATTGGCCAGCTGGTTGCCGCAGCCCGTATTATCGTCCAGATCCAGCGGCTGTACAAAGCTCTCGTCAAAGCGGCCCGCGTCCACGGGGCCGATAAGCTGCGGCCCCAGCTCCCGCCACAGCAGGCCGAAAGCCGCATAGGGCACACCGTTCTCCCGCACAGGGCTGTTTTTGGCATGATGATCAAACGGGCCGTCCCCAATGTCGAATACCAGCCCTGCAAAGCCTTGAGGCACTGCAAAGCCGCGCTGTATGGCAATGTTGGGGTTGCATATCTTCAAAAGCGCCGCGCTGAACACATCGTCGGCGTGAAATTTTCCGCCGTGGGTAAATGCGGTATCGGGTATCTGCAAAATATCGTCTCCTTTAAAGTGCCATAAAATCAAATCTACTCCCATAGCATAACATATGGGGGGCGTGTTTGGTAGCCGTTTTTTCACAGGAGGGCGAAAAAACGCGGCTCCGGCTGTCTGCACGGGATACGATTTGGATACACAAAATGGGTATGCTATGGTATAGTAAAGGCAGTATTTTGTTTTATTTTGCCGTGAACTGCGGAAAAAAGGAGGTTTTCAAGGATGCATTTCAAACGCAGGCGGCGCCGTGCGGGCCGCGTGGTGCTTTTTGTTCTGGCTGCGGTGCTGCTGGCCGCGCTGGGAACCGGCATGTGGCTGCTGTGGCCCCGTGCCATGCGCCGGGATATGCCCAGTGCGGCGGCGCCCCAGGGCACGCTGCGGGGGCTGCGGCTCTCGTGGAGCTATCCAACGGCTGCGGGCGGGCTCTCCTCCGGCGGGCCGGAGGTTCTGGATACGCTGTTCGCAGACGCGGCGGCCTATGCCCAGGCCCATGGGCTGAACGTGCTGTTTCTGGACGTTGCGGACGCCGAATTGTCCAGCATCGCTTTCCGCGACCGCGCTTATGAGACCTGGCCCGGCGCGGCGGCAGACGACAGCCTGTTTCACAAATACGACCCGCTGCGCGCACTGTGTGAGCAGGCGTCCCAGGCGGGGCTGGCCGTGTACGCTGTGACGCCCGAGCTCTCCGGCAATGCGGATTGGGAGGCAGCGCTGGCGCGCATGCAGAAAAAATATGCCGTTGCAGGCCTGTATGTCGAAGGCAGCGCCCTGTTCGACAGTATTTCCCGGCAGGCGGTATTCTACGCGGACGAGGCCGCCTTCAACGATCCGTCGTCCCTGTTCCTTGCTTCGCTGGACACAGACGGCTTCCACGGCGCCGTATTCGATTATGCGCGGTGCCGGGCGCAGCCGGAGGCCTTCAGCGTGCTGGCCAGCGCGCTGGACGGCAGTGCGGCGCGGCCTGCGCTGCTGGAGTATACGCCCGGCGGGACACTGGCGGTATCCTATCCGGCGGACGGTGCGGCCGTCTACACCTCAGCCTGCTTTGTGATGGGCACGTCAGACCCGGCGCAGGAGCTGCTGCTGAACGGCACACCCGTGGAGAGCCGCGGCCCGGGCGGAACCTTCGGCGTGCTGGTGGACGTGGCAGAGGGCAGCAATGTGTATACCCTCACACAGGGCGGAACCAGCGTCTCTGTGACCGTGAACCGGCCCGCGCCCGCAGGCGGCGGGAGCGGCGGCACAACGGAGGTCCCCCACGACGACACTGCGGAAGTGGAGCCGGGCACGCCTGTGCGCATCCGAAACTGGATTGCCAGCCTGCTGTATGACCCCGCGTCCGACGGAAACATCAGCGAGACCGTACGCCAGGGCGCAGTTGCCACGGTGGCCGCCTGCACCGAAACACTGCGCGGCGGCAAGCGCACCTGGGCCTATCAGCTTGCCAGCGGGGATTTTGTGCTGGCTTACAATGCAGAGCCGCTGCCGCCGGAAACGCCCCGCGCCTCATTTACAGGCGCGGCCGCCGCGGCGACGGATACGGGCGAGGTGCTCACCTTTGCGGGCAGCGGCACACCGCTGGCCTATACCAACATGGTGGACGGCGCGCTGATGATGGATTTTTACGATGCGGACTTCGCGGCGGATTTCGCCGTTTCCGGTTCCGCTTTGGTGCAGAGCGCCGCGGTGGATCCGGGCGATGGCTGCACACGCGTCACGCTTACCTTTACCCAGCCCGTCTGGGGGCATACCGTGGAATATGCGGACGGCACCACGCAGGTCATCCTGAAAAAGCAGCCGGTGCGCAGCGATGTATTCGGCAAGCCTCTGACGGGAGTGGCCGTGCTGCTGGACGCAGGCCACGGTGACCATGACCCCGGCGCAATGGGCGCGGCGGGCACCGGGGCGCCCGCGGAAAAAGACGTCAATCTGGCTCTGACGCTGGCCGCAAAATACCGTTTGGAGCAGCTTGGCGCCACGGTGCAGACCATCCGGACAGACGATTCCTTCCTCTCTCTGGAGGAGCGCAACAGAGCCATTGTTGCCGGCCAGCCTGATTTTTTCATCGCCGTCCACCACAATTCCATCGACCTTTCCGTAGATGCGAACCTGCAGACGGGCACCGAGTGCTATTACTTCTACCCCGCGGGCAAAGCGCTGGCCCAGGCGCTGGTGCGCAATGTAACGCAGGCCACCTCCCGGCCGGACCGGGGCGCTCAGTGGGGCTACTATTATGTCACACGCAGCACCGTGTGTCCCGCAGTTCTGCTGGAGGCGGGCTTTATGGTGAACCCCTCCGAATACGAAAACGTCACCAGCGAGCCGCAGCTCTGGGCCGCAGGGGACGCCATTGCACGCAGCGTGCTGGAATGCGTGCCGCCGGGCTGAACCGCGCGCAAAAACAAACACCGCCGCCCCGGCAGCTTCGGCTGCGGGGCGGCGGTGTTCCAGCTTGTCGAAAAAGCTGCGCTTTTGCGCCAAGCTGCCTGCGAACAGGGCCTGCGGCCCCGTTCGCCGCGCACGGCGGCCTTCGGCTGCCGCTTCGCTCTACACGCCTCGGCACTGGCCCTGCGGGGCGCCGCGGGGTTATTTTAAATGAAAAGGGGGTCCTCCGCCTCTTTTTGGCGGCATTCGCCGCGTGGCTTGCACTTTGCTGCGCAAAAATGCATGGCTTTGCCACCGCCAGCTTTTTCCCCGGACGCTTCTTTTACTTCTCTGCCTTTTTCAGCTCCCGGGAGCTATTCCGGCGGAGCGTCCCCGCCGCCGTGCTCGCCGCGCGTCACCAGCAGGCTCTCGATGCGCTGGTCCTTCACCGCGCGGATGGTCACATGAAGCTGCTTGTAGCCAAAGCTTTCCCCGGCGCTGGGAATATGCTCCAGCTCGGCCAGCGCCCAACCGCCCACAGAGTTGTAGTCGCAGTCGAACGTTTTGTCCACGAAGCCGATGGCGTCGAAAAAGTCCTCCACGTTCACGTCGCCCTCCACCTGCCAGCTGTTCTCGCTCAGCTGCCGGATGGGCGTTTCGTCCTTGTCCGTCTCGTCCCAGATCTCGCCCACAAGCTCCTCCAGGATATCCTCCATGGTCACGAGCCCCAGCGTGCCGCCGTGTTCATCCGTCACAACGGCCATGTGCTGTTTTGCCCGGCGGAACTCCGCCAGCAGCTCGCTGATGCGCTTGCTGCGGTAAACAAAAAGCACGTCCCGTTTGAGCGCCGCGGGCTCGATGGGCTTTCCCGCGGCCAGCCGGGCCAGCAGGTCCTTCGCATACAGTACGCCCACCACGTTGTCAATGGTCCCTTCATACACCGGGATGCGCGAATAACCGCCCTCCACACACAGCCGGATGATCTCCTCCGGCGGCGCGTCCAGCGCCGCCGCGGCCATATCCACCCGGGGCACCAGAATGTCCTGCACCGTCGTATTGTCGAACTCTATGGCCGACTGGATGATGTCTGTTTCCTGGCGGTCCAGCACGCCTTCTTCACCGACGGTGTCGATGATGGTTTTGAGTTCCTCCTCAGTCACGCTAGGCTGCACGTTCAGCTCACTGGAGCGCCGGCCTGTAAACAGGCGCTTGATCTGCACAAAGACCCACACCAGCGGGGCCAGCAGCGTTTTGACGATGTAAAGCGGGCCGCCCATGGCCATGCTCACGCGCTCCGCATGGTCCTTGGCGAAGCTCTTGGGCAATATCTCGCCAAAGACGAGCACCAGCACCGTGATAACGGCCGTGGCCACTGCCGCGCCCTGCTGTCCCAGCAGCGACGTGGCAATGACGGTGGAGATCGACGATGCAGTAAGGTTTACCACATTGTTGCCGATGAGAATGGCGGACAGCGTCCTGTCGTAATCATCGGAAAGGCCCAGCACGCGCTGCGCCTTTTTGTCTCCGTCATCCGCCTTATTCTTCATGCGGATGCGGTTGACCGACGAAAGCGCCGTCTCGCTTGCCGAGAAGAACGCCGAGAACGCCAGCAAAAGCAGCAGTGCCAGGTACATACCAGGGCCGGGGGTATCCAAAAAACCACTCTCCTGAAATCAATAGGGTCCCTTCCCGCCGTGCGGCCGGAAGCAAACAAAAATACTATAACAAAAAATGTGCAAAAATGCAAACAGACGCGCCGCGGCAGCCTGTGCCGGGCGCGCCCAGAGGCGTCCGTATCCGGTTTTCAGCGCGTGCGGTTCCAGGTATGGCGGCTGAACAGCACAATAATGGGGAATATTTCCAGTCTGCCCAGAAGCATATCCAACGAAAGCACAACCTTGGAAAAAGTTGAAAACAGGGAATAGTTGCTGGCCGGCCCCACGAGGTCCAGCCCCGGGCCGATGTTGTTGAAGCATGCCAGCACGGCCGTCAGGTTCGTTTCCAGAGAAAAATCATCCACGGAGACGGCCAGAAAGCTGGCCACCGCGATGGCGCAGTAGGCTGCCATATAGACGTTCACACCGCGCAGCACCTCGTCCTTCACAACGCGGCCGTTCACGCGCACCACATTCACACTGCGCGGGCGCAGCATGCGGCGCACCTCAGCCGCAAGGCTCTTGAACAGCAGAAGCAGGCGCGCTACCTTGATGCCGCCGCCCGTGCTGCCCGCGGACGCGCCCACCACCATCAGAATGCACAGGATGGCCCGGGAGAGCTGCGGCCACAGGTTGAAATCTTCGGTGGCGAAGCCCGTGGTCGTCATCACGCTGCTGACGGTGAAGGACGCATGATGGAACGCCTCGCCGAAGCCGGAGAAAAGCGGCGTGATGTCCGCCGCAATGACAAACATGGCCGTAAGCATGATACCGCCGTACAAAAGCAGCTCTTCGTCCAGCAGCGCCCCGCGCCACTCCCGCAGCAAAAGCAGAAAATAGACGCTGAAGTTTACGCCGAACAGCGCCATGAACACCGTACACACATTCTGCAGGTACGGGCTGTAATCCGCCATGCTGTTGTTTTTGATGCCGAAGCCGCCCGTGCCCGCCGTACCGAAGGCCGTGCACAGGCTGTCGAACAGGGGCATGCCGCCCGCCAGCAGAAACAATACGCACAGGACGGTGAGCACGATGTATATCTTATACAGCAGGCTGGCCGTCTGGCGCATGCGGGGCACCATTTTACCCACGCTGGGGCCGGGGCTTTCAGCCCGCAGCAGATGGATGCTGTAACCCGCTCCCTTTCCCGTGGGCACCACGGCCAGCAGGAATACCAGCATGCCCATACCGCCCAGCCAGTGTGTAAAGCTGCGCCAGTACAGCAGCCCGTGGCTCATGGCCTCCACGTCTGTCAGAACAGACGCGCCTGTGGTGGTAAAACCGGACACCGTCTCAAAAAACGCGTCTACATAATGCGGTATCTCGCCCGAGATGTAAAACGGCAGCGCGCCCATGGCCGAGAGCAGGATCCAGCCCAGGGCCACGATGATGAAGCCCTCTTTGGCGTAAAACTCCCGCGTGGCCTTCGCACACACGCCGTACAGCGCGCCGGACAGCGCCAGCAGCAGCGCCACCGTCCACAAAAAGCCCCGCAGGGGTGCGCCCGTTTCGCCGTAAACAAAGCACACGGCAATGGCTGGCAGCATGAAAAGCGCCTCCAGGAAAAAGAGCACGCCAACCAGCTTGCCGATCATTTTCTTGTTCATTCGTTCCTCCGGGAATGCCGGCCCTCAGTCGGCAAAAATGTCATTCAGGTCGTTGATGGGCTGGCCGCTCGTCGTGACGACGATGACGGTGTCCCCGGCCTGGAACACGTCGCTGCCCCGCGGGATGATGGTGCGTCCCTTGTGGGTGATGCAGGCGATCAATATCTCGGGCTTAAGCTGAATGTCCAAAAGTGTCTCGCCCAGGTGGCGCGTGGTCTCGGATGCGCGGAATTCCAGCGCCTCTGCCTTGCCCTCCACCATGCGGTGCAGCGTAATAACGCTGCCGCCCGTGGTGTTCTGCATGGCGCGCACATAGCGCACGATGTCCGTGCTGCACAGCGCCTTGGGACTGATGAACGTGTCGATGCCCATGCTCTTGAAGGCTTCCACATATTCGGTGCGGTTCACCTTTGTGATGACTTTTGGCACCCCGATGTGGCTGGCATACATGGAAATGATGAGATTCTCCTCATCCATATTCGTCAATGTGATGACCGCGTCCGTGGAGCTGATGCCCTCTGCAGCCAGAATGTCCTGCCGGGAGCCGTCGGCTTCGATGATGACGGCGCTGGGAAGCAGCTCGGCCAGCTCCACACAGCGCTCATGGTTCTGCTCGATGATCTTGACGCCCAGCCCCGCGTGCAGGCAGCGCATGGCCAGATAATAGGCGATGCGGCTGCCGCCCACGATGATGGCGTTGCGCACCTTCTGCTTGACAATGCCAAGATGCTTGATGAGCTGGGCAAGGTCCTGAGAATCGGCAGTGACATAGATATTGTCCCCCGCCTGCAGCGTGAAGCTGCCGTCCGGGATATGCACGGTGCCGCCGCGCTCCACCACGCACACAAGCACGCGCACCCGCGCGATCTCATACAGGCGGTTGAGCGGGATGCCCGCCAGCTTGGAATCCTCGCCCACATGGATCTCTACGATCTCCACACGGCCCTTGGCAAAGGAATCCCGCTTGAGAAATGAGGGGAACTGCAGCAGGTGATGGATCTCCCGCGCGGCCGCAAGCTCCGGATTGATGGTCATGGAAAGGCCCAGCTCGTCCCGCATCAGCACCAGCTGCTCGGCATATTCGGGGTTGCGCACCCGGGCAATGGTGTGCTTTGCGCCCAGCTTTTTTGCCACGATGCAGGTGAGCAGGTTCGTCTCGTCCCGGCTGGTGGCGGCAATAAGCAGATGCGCGTCTTCCACACCCGCCTCTTTCAGCACGCCGATGGACGCGCCGTTGCCGTGCACCACCATCACATCATAGGATTCCAGGCTCTGCTCCAGCACCTTGGGGTTTGAGTCGATAACCGTGATATCGTGGCCCTCGCTGGAGAGCTGTTCCGTAAGGGCGACGCCTACCTTGCCGTCGCCCACAATAATGATCTGCATATTTCCGTCCCTTTTCCCTCCGGCCGCGCAGATAAACGCGGTGTTAAAGTTTTTCCAAAGGTATTAAGATTTTATGAATGCGCCTGTCGCATGAGTATTATAGCACAAAAAAAACGTATTGCAAGGAAAGGGGCTCTTCGTGCGCGGTTTCCCCTGTAAAACAGCCGCGCGGCGGGCCAAAAAGGCCCGCCGCGCGTTCGTTTTGTTCCGTTCCCGCGTTATTCCACTTCCTGCGTCCAGCCCATATCGTCGGGCAGCGTGCCCCACTGGATGCCGGTGAGCGTGTCGTACAGGCGCTGGGTGACAGGGCCTGTCTGGAAGCCGTTGATGGTGAGCACCTCGTCCTCGTAGCGCAATTCCCCCACGGGGCTGATGACCGCCGCTGTGCCCGTGCCGAACACCTCTTCCAGCTTGCCCTCCTTGCCTGCGCGGATGACGTCCGCGATGGGCAGGCGGCTTTCACAGTCCACCTTATAGCCCCATTTTTCCAGCAGCTCGATGCAGCTCATGCGCGTGATGCCCGGCAGCACCGTGCCCACGCAGGGCGCGGTGCGGATGACGCCGTCGATTTTGAAGAAGCAGTTCATGCTGCCCACTTCCTCCACATACTTGCGCTCCACACCGTCCAGCCACAGCACCTGGCTGTAGCCCAGGTCATGGGCTTTCATCTGGCCGATCAGGCTGGCCGCATAGTTGCCGCCGCATTTGATGTAGCCCGTACCGCCCGGCGTAGCGCGGACATACTCGTCCTCCACATAGATCTTCACCGGATTCATGCCCTCCGCGTAATACGCGCCGGAGGGCGAAGCGATGATGATGAACTGATAGCTCGCACTGGGCTTCACGCCCAAATGCGCCTCGGTGGCGATGGTGAACGGGCGCAGATAGAGGCTGGTGTCCGGTTCTCCGGGCACCCAGTCTTTGTCCACGCCGACGAGCGCCTTGACGGCCTGTACGAAATCCTCCACGGGGATTTCCGGAATGCACAGGCGCCTATGGGTGCTCTGCATGCGGGCGGCATTCTTTTCCGGCCGGAACAGCAGCACGCGGCCATCCGCAGCACGGTAGGCCTTCATGCCCTCAAAGCACTCCTGCGCATAATGAAACACCAGCGCCGCCGGGTCCAACTCCAGGGAATGGTACGGCTCGATGCGCGGCGAGTGCCAGCCACGGCCCTCGGTGTAGTCCATGATGAACATATGGTCCGTGTAATGGTTGCCGAAGCCCAGATGCTTCTCGTCCGGCTTTGCCTTCGGCGCGGTGGTCTTTGTCACTTTGATGTCCAGCATACTTTTCCCTCTTCCATTGATGGCTGCGCGCAAAACCGCACAGCGGCAAAGTTCCACACCCGGCGCGCAAAAGAACCGCGGGGGCTGGTTTTACTCTATTTTAGCCGCCCTGCGGCCATTTTACAAGGGGCAGACCGCTGAAAATGTGTAAATCCGCCATTTTTCCCTCGCTAAGGCATATTTCCGCTCCACCGTCCCGCGGCGGGCGGTTTGCTTTTCGCACCGCTTCGTGTATAATGAAAAGCGGTTCGGCAACGGCCGGGCCGCACAGGAATGAAGAGAGGTTGGGAAAGCAATGGAACAGCAGATCCGCGCCGTCCTGTTCGACATGGACGGCCTGATGTTCGACACCGAGCGTCTGGGAGACGAGGTGTGGCGCGCCGTGGCGGGCAAATACGGCGTGACGATGACGCCGGAGGATGTCTCTCTGCTGCGGGGGCGCAACTACGAAAGCGGCCGCCGTGCATTTTTGGAACGCTTCGGCGCCGGGTTCCCCTACGACGACATGTCCGCAGAGGTATGGCGCGAGGTGGAAGCAAGGCTGGAGCACAGCGTGCCGCTGCGGCCGGGGCTGTTCGAGCTGCTGGACGCGCTGCGCGCCCGGAACTGCAAAATGGCCGTTGCTTCCTCCACAGACAGCGCCCGCGTGCTGCACAATCTGGAGACCGCCGGCGTGCGCGGTTACTTTTCCGCCGTCATCGGCGGCGACCAGGTGACGCATTCCAAGCCGGAGCCGGAGATTTTTCTGAAAGCCGCGGCGGCACTGGACACACCGCCCGGGCTGTGCATGGTGCTGGAGGATTCCTACAACGGCGTGCGGGCGGGCGCTGCCGCCGGGTGCTTCACTGTGATGGTGCCGGACATGGACCCGCCCACACCCGAAATGGAGCGGCTGGCCTGGGCCATCGTGCCCGGTCTGACGGATGTTGCGCGCCTGCTGGAGCAGACGGACCTGCAAAAGCGGTGACAAAACGCCGCCCGCTTTCCTCGAAAATAATATTGTATAAAGAAAACAGCCCTGCGGAACAGCATTTTGTTCCCCGGGCTGTTTTTTCGTATGTCCGCCGGGCCGCGCACAGAGCCGTTTCCCTGCCGGAGATCCGTTCCACGCAGCGTTTTACCCGCTCCCCTGGCCGCGCTCTCCCGCCTTTTTCGAAAAACGCATGCGTCAGCATTCCGGCGGCTCTGCATCCAAACGGTCCATCTCTGCAAACAGGCTTCGCACCAGGCTGACCGCCAGCATACGCTGGCGGGGCGAGCGCCCCTGCACCAACGCAGCAAGACACGCTTCCGCGTCTCCGCCGGGCGCGCCGCCCAACACCAGCAGGTCCAGGCTTACGTGCAGCGTCTGCGAGAGCTTTACCAGCGTCTCCAGCCCGGGCGCGCGGCTGCCGGATTCCAATTGGCTTACAAACACCGTGGATACGCCGATCTTCTCCGCCAGCTTTTCCTGCGTGAGCCCCGCGTCCCGGCGTGCAAGCCGGATGCGCGTGCCGATCTCCCGATTGTCCATCTCGCACCGCCCCGTCGTCATGTTTTGATATTAGCTTACAGCTAATGTTAATCTTTTGTAATAAACTAACAGCTAATTTATTATTGCTATAAGTTAATATATGTGATACAATAAGTTTAACGCTTCGTGGGATACGTTTGCCCCCGCCCTTCCGGTGCGCCAGGAATTCCGGTACAAAAAAACGCCGCATCCGAAGATGCGGCGTTGTAAGAAAGCAGCTGCTTACGCGGCAGCGGAAGTGCTGGCGCTCTCAGAGGTGCTGGCGGAAACAGACTCCGCAGCAGACTCGGAGGTGCTGGCAGAGGAAGCGTCGGCGGCCGGAGCAACATACTCCTCACCGTTGATCGCCTCGGTGTAGCCGGCGATGCACTCGAACATATACGCGTAGTCGGCGCCCGTGGCCGGGTCAACCGCGCGCTGCCAGCTGTAAACGAAGTCATGAGCCGTCAGCGGGGTGCCGTCGGACCATTTCAGGCCTTCGCGCAGATGGAACGTATAGGTCAGGCCGTCCTCGCTGATCTCAACGCTCTCCGCCTGGCCCGGGGTCGGGGTGGTGCCGTAGGCAACCGTGTACAGGCCTTCAAAAGCGTGGTCGATCATCGTGCCGCCGTCCACAGCACTGTTCAGCGCCGGGTCGATGGTGTCGGGGTCCGGGCCGGTGCAAACCTTCAGCGTATCCGTGCCGTTGCTCGCGTTCATGAAGAACTTGAAGCCCAGCGGGGAGGTGCTCAGGTTTTCCAGGTTCTGCTGGGCCATATAAATATCCACATAGTAGTAGATCGGGCACAGCATCCACTCGTCGAAGATGATGTCCTCGGCCTGATGCATCATCTCCATGCGCGCCTCAGCGTCGCCGGAGGACTTGATCTGCTTGATCAGGCTGTCGAACTCGGCGTTGGACCACTGGGCGTCGTTGTTGCCGCCGCCGGTGATCCACATATCCAGGAAGCTGATGGGGTCGTTGTAGTCGCCCAGCCAGCCGTTGCGGGCAACCTGATAGTCGCCGCTCTTACGGGTGTTCAGGAAGGTGGCCCACTCCTGGCTCTCCAGCGTCACTGTGGCGCCCAGCTGGCCCCACATCTGCTGCAGCGCCTCGCCGATCTGCTGATGGGCGGTGCCTTCGTTGTACAGATAGGTGATGGTGGGCAGGCCCTCGCCGTTGGGATAGCCGGCCTCAGCCAGCAGCTCCTTGGCCTTGGCCAGATTGGCCTCGTTGGCCCCGGCGGTCGGGTCATAATAGTCGCCGCCCACTTCGCGGAAGGAAGATCCTTCCGCAGCATCGCTCAGGCCCTCGGACACGAACGCGCCGGCCGGGATCTGGCCGGATTTGCCGATCTGCTTGCAGATATAGTCGCGGTCAACCGCCAGCGTGAACGCCTGGCGGACCAGAGGATCGTCAAACGGAGCGGCCTGCGTGTTGTAGCTCACATAGTAGGTGCCGATCTGGCCCTCTTTGTAGAACTCCGGCGTGGAAGACAGCGCGTCAATCTCGTCGTTGGGGACAGCGTCGATGAAATCCAGTTCGCCGGACTGGAATGCCGTCAGCTGGGCTGCGTCATCCTCCATCAGCGTGAACTGCAGGGTGTCCGGGCCAGCCAGGCTGTCCACGTTCCAGTAGTTCTCGTTCTTGACCATCGTGATGTGGGAGCTGGGCACCCACTCAGCAATCTTGTAGGGGCCGTTGCCGATGTAGGTGGCAGCGTCCACAGCCCAGGCTTCGCCGTTTGCCTCAACAGTCGCCTGCTGAACGGGAGCGTACGCGGGGAACGCGGTCAGCTCCAGGAAATACGGCGTGCGGGCCGTCAGCGTGACCTGCAGCGTGTTGTCGTCCAGAGCTTTGACCTGCAGCGCATCCGGATTGTAAGCCGGAGCGGCGTCGGAAGCAGAACCGGACGAGGAAGAGCCCGCGGGAGCGGAGCTCGCAGTACCGGTCGAGGACGTGCTGCCGCCGCAGGCCGTCAGGCCCAGGCTCAGCACCATGACGACGGCCAGCACAAGTGCCAGTTTCTTCATAGTGAACTTTCCTCCTCAAAAATTGTTTATTCAACATTTCACACATGGCGCACCCATAGCATGCCCCAAGGTGAATTGTTTACAATTATACACGCGCGGACGCGCCGCGCAACGCTTTTTTGCAAATTGTCACTTTTTTGCAACTTTATTATAATAAAGCAGCGGGGCGGAAAAACGGCGCCTTCAGCGCCTTTTTCCATTTATTTCACTTTGTCCAGATGGTGGCAGGCGGCATAGTGTCCGCCGGACACCTCGCGCCATTTGGGTTCCTCTGCGGCACACTGCTCGTCTGCGTAGGGGCAGCGGGTGCGGAAGCGGCAGCCGGAAGGCGGGTTCAGCGGGCTGGGCACATCGCCTTCCAGCACGATGCGCCGGGATTCCCGGGCCGTCTTGGGGTCCGCCACCGGAATTGCGGAAATCAGGCTCCGGGTGTAGGGGTGAACGCTGTGGAAGGTCAGCTCATAGCTGTCGGCCAGCTCCACCAGCTTGCCCAGGTACATCACGCCGATGCGGTCCGAAATATGCTTCACGACCGAAAGGTCGTGGGCGATGAACAGGTACGTCAGGCCGTACTGGTCCTGCAGATCTTCAAACATATTGACGACCTGTGCCTGAATGGAAACATCCAGCGCCGAGATGGGCTCGTCGCAGACGATAAACTGCGGGTCCACAGCCAAAGCGCGGGCGATGCCGACGCGCTGGCGCTGGCCGCCGGAGAATTCGTGCGGATAGCGGTTGGCATGCTCGGAGTTCAGGCCCACACGCTCCAGCATTTTAATAATGCGCTCCCGGCGGTCCGCCTTGGAGGACGCAAGCTTGTGGATGTCGATGGCCTCGCCCACGATGTCGCCCACCGTCATGCGGGGGTCCAGGCTGGCATAGGGGTCCTGGAACACGATCTGCATCTTGCGGCGGTACGGCAGCATGTTCACGGCCGTCTTTTTGCCGAATTTCGGCTTGCCGCTTTCGTCCAGCACCGGGGTTCCGTCCTCGTTGTACAGCGGCACATTTCCGCTGTCAAACAGCGTTTCGCCGTCATAGAGGATACGGCCCTTCGTCGGCTCGTACAGGCGCAGCAGCGTGCGGCCCGTGGTGGTTTTTCCGCAGCCGGATTCGCCCACCAGCCCCAGTGTCTCGCCCTTATTGATGGCGAATGAAACGTCGTCCACGGCCTGAACGTACTTTTTGTTTTTGCCCATGCCGCCGGCGGGGAAATATTGCTGGAGGTGCTGTACCTCTACCAGTTTTTCACTCATTGTACATTCCCTCCCTGTGCGGCTTCAAACTCCGCCTTTTGGCAGAGCCAGCACTGCGTGTAGTGCGTGTCGCTGAAATCGGTGCGCGGCGGCATCTCGCGCAGGCACACCTTCATGCACGCGCCGCAGCGCGGCGCGAACGGACAGCCCTTGGGCGGGTTGAGCATGTCCACGGGCGTGCCCTCAATGGGCACCAGGCGCTCATGATCCTTGGAATCCAGACGCGGGATACTGCGCAGCAGGCCCTTTGTATACTCATGCTTGGGTTCGTAGAAAATTTCGTCCGTGGTGCCGTATTCGACAATCTTACCCGCATACATGACGGCGATCTTTTCGCACATGCGCGCCACGATGCCCAGGTCATGGGTGATCATGATGATGGCCATGCCCAGCTTTTCCTTCAGGTCCATCATCAGCTCCAGGATCTGAGCCTGTATGGTCACGTCCAGGGCGGTGGTCGGCTCGTCTGCGATCAGCAGCTTGGGCTCGCATGCCAGCGCAATGGCGATCATCACGCGCTGGCGCATGCCGCCGGACAGCTCGTGGGGGTACTGCTTCAGGCGCTTTTCGGGCTCGTTGATGCCCACCAGCGTCAGCAGCTCCTTGGCCCGCTCGTTGGCTTCTTTTTGGGACTTGCCCGTGTGCAGCAAAATCACCTCACGGATCTGGTTGCCGATGGTGTACACCGGGTTCAGGCTGGTCATGGGGTCCTGAAAGATGATGGAGACCTCGTTGCCGCGGATCCTGCGCATCTCCTTTTCACTCATATCGTTGATGTGATGGCCGTTGAAGTCCAGTGTACCGCCGATCAGGCGGCCGGGATAGGCCGTCAGGCCCATCAGGCTGTACGCCGTGACGGATTTGCCCGAACCGGACTCGCCCACGATGCCCAGCACTTCGCCCTCTTTCAGATGGATGGACACGCCGCCCAAAGCCTTCACTTCGCCCGCGGGGGTGAAGAAGGAAAGGCGCTCGTCCTTGATGTCTACCAAATATTCACTCATGTGTGCGTCCCTTCCTTTCGTTTAGTTTTTCAGCTTCGGGTCGAATGCATCGCGCAGGCCGTCGCCGAACAGGTTGAAGCTGAGGATGACGACGGAGATGGCGATGGCCGGCGCGAACAGGCGGTACGGATAGCTCTGCAGACCGTCGATGGCCGTGCTGGCCAGGCTGCCCAGCGATGGCATGGGCGCGGAAACGCCGATGCCCAGGAACGAAAGAAAGCTCTCGGTAAAGATGGCCGAAGGGATCTGCAGTGTGGTGGTGACGATGAGCGTGCCGATGCAGTTCGTCAGAATGTGCTTTTTGATGATGCGGCCCGTGCCGGCGCCAAGAGCGCGGGCGGCGGTGACGTACTCGCTCTCCTTCAGCGTGAGCACCTGGCTGCGCACGATGCGCGCCATACCCACCCAGTACAAAAGAGCGAATACAATCAGGATGCTGATGAGCGGCACGCCAATGATGTTGATCCAGCCGAAGCCCGGCTTTTCCGCCAGAGACTGCAGCGGGTATTTCAGCGTAGAGGCCAGCAGGATGATGATGAGCAGGTCCGGCACGGTGTAGATGATGTCCACGATACGCATCATGAACAGGTCTACCTTGCCGCCCAAAAAGCCGGCAACAGAGCCGTAGACCGAGCCGATGAGCAGCACCAGCACGCTGGCCAGCAGGCCAACAGACAGGGAAACACGGGTGCCCATCATAACGCGGACGGCATAGTCACGCCCCAAGGAGTCCGTGCCCAGAATGTGGGGAAACACCTTTTCGCCCGCGGCCATGGCGGCCTGCTCCGCCTCGGAATACTGCATGGGGCCCAGGTTCTCGCTGCCGCGGATCTGAGTGGCGTAATCGTAAGGGTAAAACGCCGGCACGATAAACGCCAGGATCAGCACGATGATCAGCACCGCAAGGCTCACCATGGCGATGGGGTTTTTCCGCAGACGGCGCAGACCGTCCTTCCAGAAGCTGACGCTTTCGCGCATGACGGACAGGCTTTCCTTTTCGGAATCGCTGGCGGGCGCAAAGTCGTCGACGTTGAGCTGCATGCTCAAGATCTGTTTTTTGTTTTCCATTCCTTCGCTCTCCTCCCGCTTATTTCAGCTTGATCCGCGGATCGATGATCTTGTACACGATGTCCACGATCACGTTCATCGTGATGATGAGCGTGGCCAGGAAGATCGTGGTTCCCATGATGACCATATAATCGCGGCCGGTGATGGAGCTGACGAAGCTGTCGCCCAGGCCCGGGATCGTAAAGATCTTTTCAACGATCAGGCTGCCCGTGAGCGTATAGGCCAAAGCCGGCCCCAGATAAGTGACGACAGGCAGAATGGCATTGCGCAGCGCATGCTTAAACAGGCTCTTGCCCTGGGAAAGACCCTTGGCGCGGGCGGTGCGCATGTAATCCTGCCCCAGCACATCCAGCATGGAAGAGCGCATCAGGCGGCAGATGTACGCCGTGGGGTAGAAGCCCAGAGCGATGACCGGCATAATATAGTTTTTCCAGCCCGTAAGGCCGTAGGACGGCAGCCACCCCAGCTTCAGGCTGAATATATACAATAATATGGTACATACAACAAAGCTCGGCACCGCGATGCCGCAGGTGGCAATAACAATAATGACGTTGTCGATCCACTTGCCGCGGTTGAGCGCCGCCACACTGCCCAGCACCACGCCCACAACGACGGCAATGGCCAGCGCGATGCCGCCGATGCGCGCCGAAACCGGGAACCGGGAACCGATGATCTGGGCGACCGTGCGGCCGCGCTGCTTGATGGACGGGCCCAGCTCGCCCTGCAGCAGGTTGAGCATATAGTTCTTGTACTGCACGATCACCGGTTTATCCAGGCCGTACTTTTCCTCCATGGCCGCAAGCACCGCCGGGGACGGCGATTTTTCGGACAGGAACGGCCCGCCCGGAACCAGGAACATGAGGAAGAAGGTGAGCATCGACACGATGACCAGCGTCACCAATGCCAACGCAACGCGCTTTGCGATATATTTCGCCATTTTGCCAACTCCTTTAAAGAAATAACGTTCCGCCCGGCCCGCGCGAGAGCCGCCGGAGCAAACTGTATTTTGCGCGCGCACACCGCAAAAAACAGCTTTTTGCCGCGCCCGCAGGAGAAAAAAGAATATAAACAAAAAATGGTGTCTAAAAACAACGTTTAAACACCATCGTTTAACATTCTCTGAATCATCATTTTAACAAGTTTTCTATGGTTTGTCAATTTTACCGCATGGATTTTTGTTGCCATGCGGCGACAAATGTTGCCAACGGATACATTTTTTTGAAAAAAAGCGTTTCTCTGTCCTCAATGTGCGTACACTCATAACACAAAAAGCCCGCGGGCGGTTTCCCCAAAGGGAACGCCCGCGGGCTCACCGCGTGCAAAAAAGCAATTACGCAGCCGTGGAAGCGCTGGCGCTTTCGCTGGTGCTGGCGCTCTCGGCAACCTCAGAGGTGCTGGCGCTCTCAGAAGCGCTGGCAGACTCGGAAGTGCTGGCAGACGCAGAGGTGCTGGCCGGCTCGGAAACGCTGGTGCTGGCCGGCTCAGACACAGACGTGCTGGACGGAGCTGTGGAAGCCGGAGCGCTGGAAGAGGAAGAGTCGGTGCCGCAGGCAACCAGAGACAGCGCCATCAGCGCCGCAACAGCAAGAACAAGAACTTTTTTCATAGTGAAAACCTCCATTTTTTCGATTCTTTATACAGCCTCTCTGCCCGCGCCGCAGAGTGCTGCGCAAGGGCATTTGTAAAGGCTGTGTCTGATTATAGCATTTTTTACGTAAAGGACAAGATGTTTTTTGTGCATTTCAACGAATTGTAACTCTTCAAACACACTTTTTTCACAACATTCAGAAAATCGCTCAAAACATCTTCCGGCCGCGAAAGCACTTTTAGGCAGATTGGATATACATTGCGGATCCGGCGCTAAGCCCTGGGCATGCCGCAAAACACAAACTGCCCCCACGCGGCCGCTGAAAGCCGGGCTAAAACAGCAAAGGAAAAAATTTCCTGACTATATCAAGCTTAAATCCTGTTAAACACACCATTCAAAAAGTATTTTTTTTGAAATGCCCTTTTTGACCATGCATTCGTTGACAAGGGTGCCGTTCATGCGCTATGATGGTATTAAATTCGGCGTATTGATCCAGCCGCCCCGCGGCTGTGGATGGAGGGAAGCTGTGGATGTCCGGTACTGAAACGCTCTGGCAGGAGCTGATCTGCCGCCTGGAAGGCGTGCAGGCGGCCCAGGTGGTATTTGCCGAAAACGGCATGCCGTGCGAGATCCACGTGCTCGCCGGGCCCGAAAAAAGTTCGAAATCGCTGGTACGCGATATCCAGTCTGCTTTGACGGCGCAGTTCGGCGTACAGGTGGACCACCGCATCATCAGCGTTGCACAGCTCTCCGAGGGGCTTGTCCCCCGGGGGGATTTCCGTCTTGCCCATACGGGGCTGGAGATCAAAAGCGCGGGCGGGCGTGTGTCTGCTTCGGTAACGCTGGCGCGCGGCTGCGACACGTATACCGGCCACGGCGAAAGCGCGAATACGCCTTTTGCCCGGCGACGGTGCGTTTCCGAGGCCGCGCTTGCGGCAGTGAACCGCGCGGCGGGTGAAACCTGCTTCGAATTGGCCAGCGTGGATGCGGTGACGCTGGCGGGACAGGGTATCGTGGTGACGCAGGTGTACAGCCTGCGGGATGGCCAACGCCTGCTTGGCAGCGCATTTTTAAATGAAGACCCCGACAATGCTGCGGTACACAGCGTATTGAGCGCGGTAAACCGCAGGCTTTCCGTTCTGCCCCGCACGGCGGGGTAAAACGGGGCCGCTTTCCTTTGGTAAACAGGGGCGGGCCGGCACAGCGGAGCGGATATAGCATGCCCGGATAGCGGAGGGCAGAGTACCGTAAGGAGGCTATATCTGTTATGAAAAAGATCCTGTTTGCTCTGGCTTCTCTGTGCTCTTTGGTTCTCGCCAGCGGCGCTTTCTTCTGCGTAAGATAAGTACTTGAACGGGCCGGACACGGCCTGTTTCCCGGAGCCCTGCCGGCCGCCCTGTTTTTTGGAATTTACGGCGCTTGTGTGCGTCATCTGGGATATATTTATATAAGGTATATGGGAATCTGCGGCGCCGCCCTGCGGCGTCAAAAAACGGCGCATTTTGCGCCGGGCTGTGTGTGGCGCAGACCTGCGCCGGGAGGAAAACGGCTATGGACGAAAAAAAGCTGCGGGTATATACGACCGCCGTCTCCATTGCGGGGCTGTCGGTTTTTTTGCTTTCCCTTTGGGAGGTATATCCTTATTATCTGCCGGGCAGCAGCCGCGGGGATATCTGGAGCTACAGCCTGATGATGGTGCTGCTGATGGTGGTGTGCCGGATGCTGCCCATTTATTTCGCGGAAGACAAAACGCTGGAGATCAGCTTCGTGCCCGTACTGGCCTGCGCCATAACGGGCGGAGCGCCGCTGGCGGTGGTTCTGTTCGGGGTATCGACGCTTTTCACCGTGATGCAAAACCCCGCCACCAAGCATTATTACTGGCCATTGGCCCGTGAGCCCCGCAAGGAGCTGTTCAACACCGGGAACATCCTTGCTTCCATCAGCGCGGGCGGGCTGCCGCTGCTATTGGCGGGCATGCCGGATAACCTGGCCTCTCTGCCCGCCCTTGGCCTTTCCCTGCTGTTCGCCGCACTGTGCATCCTTGTCAACCTGACGCTGTTCATCCTGTATTACCAAGTAGGCGGCATGGGCCAGTTCGGCACGCTGATGCGCCAGAATATCGGCGGCCTGCTGCCCAACATCATCGCCACCGTTCCGCTGGGACTGCTGCTGGGCATCGTCATCAACATGCCCAACAGCTACTTTTACATCGTGCTGTTCATGGCGCCGCTCATGCTGGCACGCTATTCCTTCAAGCTGTATCTGGACAGCAAATCCATGCATATGCGCACCATCGCCGCCCTGAGCATGGCCGTGGACGCCAAAGATCATTACACCCAGGGCCATTCCCGACGCGTAGCGTATTACAGCGAGGCCATTGCCCGCGCCATGCACAAATCTCCCAGCTTCGTGGCCGACGTCAAGACGGCCGCTCTGCTGCACGACGTGGGCAAAATCGGCATCGACGACGCCGTGCTCAACAAGCCCGCCGCTCTTACAGCCGAGGAATTCGAACTGATCCAGCAACATCCTGTGATGGGGCGTAAGATCATCGACAGCATCCGTTTTTCCGACACGGTAAACGACGCGGTGCTGTATCATCATCACCGTTACGACGCCAAGGGCTATCCCGCCGAAGGTCCCGCTCCCGGCGAGCTGCCGCTCTCTGCGGCTATCCTTGCCGTTGCAGATACTTTTGACGCCATGACGTCGGACAGGCCCTACCGCAACGGTATGTCCCGCGAACAGGCGCTGGCTGTGATGCAGGAGGTGGCCGGTTCACAGCTCGACCCCAAGGTCGTGGAGGTATTCATTTCTCTGGCTCCAGAGCTGGACGCCGCACGCGAGCCCGAAGAAAGCCTGCTGTAGCCCGCGGGCTGTTCACGAAAGGAGGCGCACGGCTTGGTGCTGCTGGCATTCATTCTGTGCGGGCTGGCCGCCGGCCTTGCCTGCGGCGGCAGCCTGCGCGCGATGGCACAGCACAATATCGCGCTGCTGTGGCTTCCGGTGGCCGCCTATCTGTGCAAGGCTGCGGGGCCGTATGCAGCGCGTCTGTTCCCCGCGTTTGCGTCTTATGCGCCCCTGGCCGTATGTCTGCTGCATTATGGCCTGCTGTTTATTTTTGTGGCGGCCAATCTGCGCCGCGGTGTTTGGAGTTTTGTGTTCGGCGCCGGGGCCGGGATGAATTTTGCCGTTATTGCGCTGAACGGCGGCGCAATGCCTGTCTCCGCGCACGTGCTGGAGTCGGCCGCAGGCACCCGCCTGGCCGCGCAGCTCGCTTCTGGTGAGATCTTTGCCTACGCGCCTGTCACAGACAGCACGCGTCTTGTTTTTCTGGGCGATGTTCTGGCGCTGGAGCCGTTCGGGCGCCTGCTGGGCTTTGCCAGCATCGGGGACCTGGTGCTGGGAGTGGGCGCGGCGATGCTTTGCTTTACGATGCTGCGTCCCGCAAAACATTCGGTGTGACCGCTGTCTGTACGCACGCCGTCCCTGCCGGTAAACAAAGCGGTGCAGAAAACGCGGGCGGTGCTCCGGCTATAAGCGGCCCGTTCCGTTCGCCGCGGTATCTCCCAGTTGGGACCGCCGTTCCTTGCGGCCTAACACACGTTTTGTAGGATGTACCGGAACAAAGCGCCGATTGTTTTCAACGCGCGGTTTTATTTATGAACAGCTCTATAATGCTGCAAAATAAACGGCCCCGATGCACGGACAGCGAAACAGTCCGTGCACCGGGGCCTTGGCGTATCCTTACACAGGAACTTCCCCATGCGCCTTTTCATACTCATTCACATATTTTTCCAACGCATACTCCATCTCTTTATTGGTAGAGCGCTTGTTCTCTATCGCAATGATTTTCAGCTTTGTGATCAAAGTCTCAGAAATGCGCAGGGAAAACGGTGCATAATAGTTTCCCACGGCACAGCCTCCATTCAAAGTGATATCAAAAGTATATCGTAATCACTTCAAATTATCCGAATGCATATTGATATCAAAACGAATTCATGCTACGCTTAAGAAGAAAGTTCTGGAAAGGAGTGCTGCGGCAATGGGCCCACAGGACCTGCTGGATGCGTTGGATGAGATCGTTTATGTGAGCGACCCGAATACATATGAATTGCTTTACGCCAACCGCCGCTGCCGTTCTCTGCTCCCCACCCGGGATTACAAGGGCAAGCCATGCTATGCACTGCTGCAGGGCCAGCCCGCCCCTTGTCCTTACTGCACCAATGCCCGGCTCACACCGGACAAATTTTACGTTTGGGAATTCAACAACCCTTCCATGGGGCGGCATTTTCTTTTGAAAGACAAACTGATTGATTGGGACGGACGTCCGGCGCGGCTGGAGATCGCGGTGGATATCACCGAACAGGAGCTGCTGAGCCGGGACACCGCCCGCAAGCTGGAGACCGAGCGAACATTGGTGGAATGCATCCGCCGCCTGATGGACGCGGCATCCTCCCGCGAGGCCGCGCAGGCCGTGCTGTCCTGTGTCGGCGGTTTCTATCAGGCATCTCACGCGTTCCTGCTGGAGCTGCATGCTTCCGGCAGAAGCGTGCACTGCACCCAGCTGTGGACGGCCGCCGACGCGGAACCTCTGGAGTTTCCTTCGATCTCCCTGTCCAACGGATCGCTGCTCAACCGATTGCTTGAATCGCCTCAGGCACAATGTATCCTTGCGGAGCGGCTGGGCCCTGAATACCGTCAGGTCGCGGCACAGATGCAGGATGCCGGGGTCAGCGCCCTGCTATTTGCGCCGCTGCCGCACACGTTCGGCCGCGGCCTGTTGGGCGTTGCAAATGCCGCCTCCGGCATTGACGATACACGCGTGCTGGAATCGCTGGCCTACTTTGTCGGTTCCGAACTGTCGCGCCGGCGCCTGCAGTCCCGTCTGGAATACCAAAACCGTCACGACGCGCTCACCGGGCTGGAAAACCGTCTGCAATACCAGCGTTTTCTGGCCGGTCCCATTCCCGCCGGCCCCATCGGCGCGGTATTCTGCGACATCAACAGCCTCAAGCAGATCAACGACCGCTGCGGCCACAGCCGGGGCGACGCCGTTATCATGCAGACAGCAGACGTACTGCGCGCCTGCTTCCCCGGCGCGCACATCTACCGCATGAGCGGTGATGAATTCGTCGTGCTGTGCCCGGGTGTGACGCAGGCCCGGTTCGAGACAATGCTCGCGAAAGCCCGCGACCGCCTTGCCAGTGAAACAGACTACGGCGTTTCGTTGGGCGGAGCCTGGCACGCCTGCGCCCGGGAAGATCTTGACGAGCTGGTGCGCGCTGCCGACGAGAGCATGTATGCGGACAAGCAGGAGCATTACGGCGTGCCGGAGCATGGCTGACACGGCCGCGCATATGCGCGAGGAACTTTTTGAAAAAACGCCCCGCCCCGGGATACCCCGGCGCGGGGCGTTTGCCTTTGCTCCGGCCAAACACGGATGCTTCATCCGGGCATACTTTCACCGCCTGTACCGCGCTGTTTGCAGCCCCGCCCAGGCAGGCGACCGGCCATTCCCCACGCGGCCGCAGCAAACAGCAGGAGCAGCACCGGCACATAATTGACCAGATAACGGCTGCGCGCCTCCCATATCAACAGAAAGAAAAACAGCCCGCAGACTGAGAGCCGCGCGGCAAACAGCACGTCTCGGCTCTGCTTTTGCAGCGCGCCGGCCAAAAGATACAGCAGCATGCAGAGCATCAATCCGTTGGCATAGCGCAGGAACAGCGAAAAGTGCGCCCTGCCTTCAAAAAAAATTTCCGCCCAGAAGCTATGCGGCTGGGTCGGTCCCATGGCCAATTTATGCGGCAGATAATAGGTGCCCTCGCCCCACGTATAACCGATCTTATCCAGTGCGTGCCGCACCAGACCCGCGGGCCCCATCTCCTTCAGGCGCGCGGCGATCTCATCCCGGATAAGCGCCTTGCGCGTCTCACCGTCCGGCGCAGAAAATGTCAACACATAATCCTCGTTGTTGTACCCGCCGTTTCCCGCGAGGCCCATCATTATCCAATGCGTTTTGGATATCTCATCCCCCGGCTGCGCCTTGCGGAACGCACCGCTGTGCGCGGCCGCAAAGCTGCCCGCATTCACGCCCGCCACCACGGCGGCCAACAAAGCCAGCGCTGCCAGCCGCTCCCACCGCTTTGGGAACGAGATCATCCAATCCAGCACCACGGCGATGACCATGATGACGACGGTCACTTTAAGCAGCGTCCCCAAAACGCCCAGCACAAAAACAGCCGCCAGCGGGCCCCGGCCCGGCCGCCCCTCCCGTCGGGCCGCGCGCAGGCGCAGCCAGCAGTACAATATGGCAATGGGAATGGGCGCGGTGACGGTATCCGTATAATAGACGGGTGCATACAGCAAAAACGGCGCTGTGGCCGCACCCAGCAGCAGCGCCAGCGCGCCGGCCCGACGGCCCAGCAGACGCGCGGCGCATAGGTACAGAAAGAACAGTGCAAGCTGCAGCAGCACCGCGCCGAAGCGCATGCCCCAAACCAGCAGCTCATACTCCTCCGTCACACCACAGGCCCGCAGCAGACGGAACAACCCTGCCAACAGCAGCATGAGCGGCTGGTTGTTGGGGAAATTGTTGAAATAAATGCCGCCCTGCGCACCGTCTGCCGCAAAGTCCAGCGCGGCGCGCAGCACGATGCCGAAATCCCAGTCTCCGGTGGCACCCACCACCAGCGCCCTGCCCACATGGGCCTGCGCCAAAAAGCACAGCGTGAAAAACGCCGCCAGCAGCGTCCGGCGCAGCCTTTTGCCCGGGGCGGGCAGCAGGCGCAGCAGCCACGCGGCGCACAGCACGCCCACAGCCAGCGCCAGCCCCCCGGCCAGCAGGCTCCGCGGGCTTTGCGTGCCGAACACGTTCTGGTTGCAGAAAACCGCACACAGCACGATGACGGCGAACAGCAGCGCAAACGCGCCTGTAAACGCCCGTTTGAGTTTTTCACCCGCTTCGTCCATGGCTTCCTCCTGCTTTCCAGCGTCCCTGTGGGCACACGCTCTTTCTTCGAAAAAGGCCTTTCAGCCTTCCCCTTCCGCCCGCCATCCCTTGCAGACATCCACCCATGCATCGAAACGGGAATACTGTTCCAGCTCCGAGATGGTCAGTTCAATGGCACTGTTGCTGCTGCCGCAGGCGGGGAACACTGTTTCAAACCGCCGCAGAGAAGCATCCAGATATATTTTTACGCCCGGGTTGACAGCAAAGGGGCATACGCCGCCCACAGCGTGGCCCACCATCGCCTCCACTTCGCCGGGGGTGAGCATCTTTGCCTTGGTGTGAAACTGCGCCTTGAAGCGTGGATTGTCCACCTTGGCGTCGCCCGCCGCCACCACCAGCGCACAACCGCCGTCCACCAGGAACGACAGCGTTTTTGCGATGCGCTCGGGTGCGCAGCCCAGCGCCTGCGCGGCCAATTCCACCGTGGCGCTGGATACATCAAATTCCCGGATGCGCGCAGCGGCGCCGAAACTTTCAAAATATTCCCGTACCTTTTCAATTGCCACGTTCCCTCTCCCCTTCTGTGCGGCAGAGCAGATCTTTTCCGCCGCAGCTATAAAACTGAACCCATTGTAACAAATAACCGTCAGAAATGCAAAAATTTGTTTGGTCGTCCCGGCTGCGGGCAGCCTGAAAAAGGGGTGGTGACTGCGCCCGCAGGCGCGTGCCGGAGCGGTGCGAAGCCTCCCTTGCGAACAACCGCGCTGAAAGCGCGGCTCTTAGCGCGCAGATGCCCCTTTTTTATTTAAAATAACCCCGCGACGTCCCGCAGGGCCAGTGCCGAGGCGTGTAGAGCGAAGCGACCGCCGAAAACCGCCGTGCGCAGCGAACGGGGCCAAAGGCCCTGTCCGCAGGCAGCCTGGCGGGAAAGCGCAGCTTTTTCGACAAGCCAAAAGGCGGCGCAGCAAAACCGCTGCGCCGCCTTTTGGCGTTTCTATTCTGCTTTGCCGCCTGGTTCCGTGGCTGCCGTACCGTGCGCTTCGGCAGCGCACGCGGCCGAATCGGCCCGGGCAGCGTGGATTTTCCTTACTTCTGCTTTGCAGCCAAGTCCGCCAGCGCGTCCTTGCGGGACAGATTGATGCGTCCCTGCTGGTCGATCTCGGTGACCTTTACCAGAAGCTCGTCGCCCACAGCCACGACATCTTCCACCTTCTCCACGCGCTTGGTGTCCAGCTTGGAGATATGCACCAGGCCCTCTTTGCCCGGGGCGATCTCTACGAACGCGCCGAACGTCATCAGACGGGTGACCTTGCCCTTATAGATGGCGCCGATCTCCGGGTCCTCCACAATGGTCTTGATGGTGTGCATGGCGCGCTCCGCGTCCGCGATGTCGATGGCGGAGATGAATACGCTGCCGTCTTCCTCGATGTCGATCTTCGCGTTGCAGTTGGCGCAGATCTCCTGAATGACCTTGCCGCCCTTGCCGATGACGTCGCGGATCTTATCCACATCGATCTTCATGGACAGCATCTTGGGCGCGTACTTGGAAAGCTCCGCGCGCGGCTCGGCGATGACCGGGGCCATGATCTCGTCCAGGATATACAGGCGCGCCTTGCGGCATTTCTCAAAGGCTTCCTCGATGATCTCGTAAGTCAGCCCGTCTACCTTCATATCCATCTGGATGGCCGTAATGCCGTCGCGTGTGCCGCCCACCTTGAAGTCCATATCGCCGTGGAAGTCCTCCACACCCTGAATGTCCAGCATGGTCATCCAGCGGTCGCCCTCGGTGATGAGGCCGCAGGAGATGCCCGCGACGGGTTTTTTGATGGGAACACCCGCGTCCATCAGCGCCAGCGTGGAGCCGCAGATGGACGCCTGGCTGGTGGAGCCGTTGGAGCTGAGCACCTCGGACACGCCGCGGATGGCGTACGGGAACTCCTCAACACTGGGCAGCACGGGCAGCAGGGCGCGCTCGGCAAGAGCGCCGTGGCCGATCTCGCGGCGGCCCGGGCTGCGGGGCGCACGCGCCTCGCCCACGGAATAGGGCGGGAAATTATAGTGGTGCATATACCGCTTCGTGGGCTCCAGGGAAATGTCGTCCATGATCTGCGCGTCCCGCAGGCCGGACAGCGTGACAGCCGTCAGCACCTGCGTCTGACCGCGGGTGAACATGCCGGAGCCGTGTACGCGGGGCAGCAAGCCCACTTCGGCGGCCAGCGGGCGGATCTCGTTGATGCCGCGGCCGTCCACGCGCTTACCCTCGTCCAGCAGCCAGCGGCGCACCACGAACTTCTGCATCTTGTACATCAGTTCCTCAATGGTCGCAGCGCCCCACTGCTCGGCGTATTTCTCCTCCAGCTCGTTGCGGATGGGGAGCAGCCGCGCGTCGCGCACGGTCTTGTCGTCGGTGTCCATGGCCGCCTTGAAAGCGTCCAGATAATCCCGCTTCACTTCCTCCAGCAGGTCGTGGTCCAACTCCATGGACTGGAACTCGATTTTGGGTTTGCCGATCTCAGCCACGATGCCGTTGATGAAGGTGATAATCTTCTGGATCTCGGCGTCGCCGGTCTTGATGGCTTTCAGCATGGTGGCTTCGTCCACCTCGTTGGCGCCGGCCTCGATCATGACGATCTTTTCGGCGCTGGCGGCAACGGTAAGCTGCAGGTCGCTTGCTTCACGCTGCTTTTCGGTGGGGTTCACCACCAGTTCGCCGTCCACAAGGCCCATGAACACGCCCGCGATGGGTCCTTTCCAGGGAATGTCGGAGATGGAAAGCGCAATGGACGTGCCGATCATGCCCGCGATTTCGGGGCTGCAGTCCTGGTCCACGCTCATAACGGTCATCACCACAGAGACGTCGTTCCGCATGTCCTTGGGGAACAGCGGACGGATGGGACGGTCCACAACACGGCTCGTCAGCACGGCCTTTTCGCCGGGACGGCCCTCGCGGCGCATGAAGCTGCCGGGGATGCGGCCCACGGAATACAGCTTTTCTTCAAAGTCCACCGAAAGGGGGAAGAAATCGATGCCGTCGCGGGGCTTGTCACTCATGGTGACGTTGCACAGCACGGCGGTCTCGCCGTAGCGCACCAGGCAGCTGCCGTTGGAAAGGCCGCACATCTTGCCCGTCTCCACAACGAACGGGCGGCCTGCCAGCTCGGTTTCAAACACTTTGTACCTAGGGAACGTTTCTTTTTTGGATGCAAATTCGAGTGCCATTGTATACCTCCTGTTTTTTCACAGGACGGGCGGTGTTTTAGCAATAAAGCCAGTGCTCTCCCGGCGGGAAAGCCCTCGATTCATTGCTAACAACACGCGGATGCCGCCCTGCGGTTTTCTTTTGAAGTCCCCCGCGGGGGACGCGGTAAAAACACGGAAAGGCAGACGGCAAACGCCGCCTGCCTTTTCGGATTTTCTTACTTGCGCAGGCCCAGCTTGGCGATCAGGGCGCGGTAGCGCTCGATGTCCTTCTTCTGCAGATAAGCCAGCAGGTTACGGCGCTGGCCGACCATCTTCAGCAGACCGCGGTAGCTGTGCTTGTCGTTTTTATTGGCCTTCAGGTGCTCGTTCAGGTGGTTGATGCGCGCGGTGAGCAGCGCGACCTGAACCTCGGGGGAACCCGTGTCCGTCTCGTGTACGCGGGCGGAAGCGATGATGTCCTGTTTGTTTTCCATGGTTTCTTTCTCCTCTTTTTTATGATTTGCCGCAGACGCAGTGTCGGTAGACCATCGAGGGATGCGCCGGACACCGGGCCTGGGTAGGCTTGCAGCCCATAATAAGGCAGCCTAAACAGTATAACACAACGCACACGCAAAAACAAGGCGTTTTGCCAAGTTTTGTGCGGCTTATAACAACGGAGGCTCATTTCTCCCGCCACTCCCGCGCGGCCTGCGCGGCGCGGCCCACCATGGCCGAAAGCTCCTCCAGCGTACCGAATTTCTGCGTGGGCCACAAAAAACGGCAGAAGCGCACCGGCACTCTGTCGCCGTAGATATCGCCGGAAAAATCCGGGATAAACGTCTCGCAGGTAACGCCGTCGCCGTTCACCGTGGGGCGCGTGCCCAAGCCCGTAGCACTGGGCCGCCACACGCCGTCCAGCAGGACCCGCGTTACATATACGCCCTGCCGGGGAAGCAGCATCCAATCGGGATAGATTTGGTTGATGGTGGGAAAGCCCAACGCAGTCCCCAGCCGCTTGCCGTGACGTACGGGAAGGTCGATGCAGTAAGGCTCCCCCAGCATGGCGCCCGCAGTTTCCACATCGCCCGCCTCCAGGCAGGCGCGGATGCGGGACGATGAAACAGGCGCGCCCTCCCGCTGTACCATGGGCACGATCTCCACCGAAATTCCCGCGGCCGCGCACAGACGGCGCAGCATGTCCACATTGCCCGCCTTGCGGCTGCCGAACGTGAAGTTATCCCCGCAGAAAACAGCCTTCGCGCCGAAACGCACAGCCAGCACGTCGTGGACGAACGCCTCCGGCGAAAGCGTGCAGAATTCCTCAAAGGGCGGACGCACATAATGCTCCACGCCCATGGCGGCAATGCGCCGCGCCTTTTCCTCCGGCGTAAGGATGGCCCTGCCTTTTACAGCCCGGTCCAGCGGCGGTGCAAAGGTGAACACGGCGGACGTGCAGCCCCGCTCCCGCGCAGCTTCCACCGTGCGCGCCAGCACACGGCGGTGCCCCAGGTGCACGCCGTCAAAATAGCCAAGGGCCACACAGGCGCCCGTGCCGCCCTCTATCGTCGCAAGAGTATCGTAGCAGTGCAAACGCACACCTCCCGTTTTTCAATGCGGGCCGTTCCCTGCTCGGGATAAAAGGCCCCAAAAGCGAACGCCGCGCGCAGCGGCCCCGGCGGGGCGCGTCACGCGCGTTCGCAAAACAGTTTTTCCACAGTCAGGATGTGCTTTTCCACCCGGCACACCCCCAGAAATTCCCCCGCGCACAGCGCGCGGTAGCGCCCGTCCCGGGCCGGGAACCGGTAAGTAGGCGCACCATTCAGCAGGCGGCGGCGCGTCTCCTCGTTCACCTCTACGGCGGGCAGACAGGTGAAAACGCTTTCCACGCTCAGCAGCAGGCTCTCCAGCGTACCGGCCTCCCGGGCGCGCTGCAGCTCATCCAGCGTATACGCCATTTCCAGCGTATAGGGGCCCGACGCCGTGCGGCGCAGCGCCGCCATGGTGGCGGGCACGCCCAACGCCCGGCCAATATCCTCCAGCAGCACGCGCACATAGGTGCCCTTGCTGCAGTGGATATTTAAAATATACTCGTTGGGTGCGGGGCTGCCCGCCAGCATAATGCTGTGCAGCGTGACGGGGCGCGGCGTGCGCTCCACGGTCTTCCCCGCGCGGGCCGCCTTGTACAGCGGTTGTCCGTTTACTTTCACGGCGGAGTACATGGGGGGCACCTGCTGCTGCGTACCCGTGAAGCGCGGCAGCACCGCGGCCACGGCGTCCAGGCCGATGTCCGCGGGAACAGCCGCCTGCTCCAGCGTTTCGCCGGTAACGTCGCCAGTGTCGGTGCGCCGGCCCAGCAGCATCGTGGCCGTGTACATTTTGTCGGCACGCTCCTGCATATCCACGGCTTTGGCCGCGCCGCCCACAAAAACGGGCAGCACGCCCGTGGCCATCGGGTCCAGCGTTCCGCCGTGCCCAATGCGCCGCGTACCGCAGATGCCGCGCAGCTTTGCCACTACGTCAAAGGAGGTAAAGCCCTCCGGTTTGTCGACAACTAGGATTCCTTGCATAACGCTTTTTCCACCTCGGTCAGCAGGGCGGCCTTGGCGTTGTCCAGACTGCCCAGCAGTTCGCATCCGGCGGCCTGCTTGTGGCCTCCGCCGCCCAGATGGGCGCAGATGGCGGAAGCGTCCACGCCTGTCACGGTACGCACGCTCACCTTATAGCTGCCCGTGGGCTGCTGGCGGATGGTGATGCCGACCTCCACGCCCTCGATCATGCGGGGCAGGCTGGTGATACCCTCCAAATCGGTGCCATCGGCGCCGGTCTCGGCGATCTGCTCTTTTGTAAGGTAGACCGTGGCGCACCGGCCGCCAAAGCTGTATTCCAGGCTTTCCAGCGCCAGGCGCTCAATGGCCAGACGGCTGCGGGATTTGCTCTCGAACAGGATGTTGTTGAGCTTAACGAGGCTTGCGCCCGCGGTGATGAGCTTTGCCGCGATCTCGTGGGTGCGGGCCGTGGTATTGGCAAACTTGAAGCAGCCGGTATCCGTGGACAGACCCGTATACAGGCAGTCCGCGATGGTGGGCGTGATCTCAGTGCCGATGGCCGTCAGCAGCTCGTAAATGATCTCGGCTGTGGCGGCGGCGTCGCCGTCCAGCAGCATGCAGTCGGCATACCCTGAGTTGGAGGGATGGTGGTCGATGCACATGTCGATGCGGCGTGTATATTCCGCGATGGAATCGCCGAACAGCTGGATGCCCGCCACGTCCACGGCTACCGTGTAGCCGGGCGTGAACTGGCCTGTGTACAGGCCGATGTCCATATAATCATACCGGGACGGGATGGGGTCCGCGCACAGCACGGCCACTGTTTTGCCCAGGCCCTTCAGCGCCCAGTACAGCGCGGCGGCGCTGCCGATGGTGTCGCCGTCCGGGTTTTTATGACAGATCAGCAGCACGTTTTCCGCTTTCAGCAGCCTGCTCAGCGCTGCCGCGATGTCTAAAATCTCGCTCATAAACTCTCCTCATTCATCGCTTTTGGGGATAGCCCCGCCGAGCGCGTCAGCGCTCTTCCCGCTCCAGCCCCGCGATCAATTCATTGATGTGCGCCGCATACTTCGCGCCGTCGTCCGCCACGAAGCGGAATTCCGGCGCCTTGCGGATGTGCATGCGCTTTGCGATCTCGCTGCGCACATGGCCCGCGGCGCGGTTCAGCGCGCCCACGGCTTCGGCCGTTGCGTTTTCCTCGCCCATCTTGCTCACGTGCACCTTGGCCGTGGACAGATCCGGCGCGACCTCCACGCGCATCACCGTCAGGAAGCCCTGCACGCGGGGGTCTTTCATCCCCCCGATGATGGCGATCAGCTCGCGCTTCATGTCCTCGGACAGGCGCGCCATATTTTTGCTCTGCGGCATAGTGTCTCCTTTCAAACGGAACGTTCCGTTCAGTCGCGGTATTCCTCCATGATGAAGGCCTCGAAGATATCGCCCTCCTTGATGTCGGAGAACTTGTCAAGGCCGATACCGCACTCGTAGCCCTGGGCAACTTCCTTCACGTCGTCCTTGAAGCGGCGCAGGCTGTCGATCTCGTCCTCGGTGATGACGATGCCGTCGCGCACCAGTCGGATCTTCGCGGCACGCGTTACCTTGCCCTCCAGCACGTAGCAGCCGGCAATGGTGCCCGCGGAAGATATCTTGAACACGCTGCGCACCTCGGCGCGGCCCAGCTCCACCTCGCGGAACTTGGGCGCCAGCATGCCCTTCATGGCGTCGGTGACATCGTTGATGGCGTCGTAGATGACGCGGTACATGCGCAGCTCCACCTCGGCCTGGGCGGCTTCCTCCTTGGCAACGGGGTCCGGACGGACATTGAAGCCGATGATGATGGCATTGCCCGCGTTGGCAAGCATGACGTCGGATTTGTTGATGGCGCCTACGCCCGCATGGATGACGCGCACGCGCACCTCGTCGTTGGAGATCTTTTCAAGGCTCTGTTTTACGGCCTCGGCGCTGCCCTGCACGTCGGCCTTGACAATGATGGCAAGCTCCTTGCGTTCGCCCTCGGCGATCTGGCTGAACAGGTTATCCAGCGTAACCTTCTTGTATGCGCTGAACTGCTGTTCCTTCTGCTCGGCAGCACGGCGGTCGGCCAGCTCACGGGCCAGCTTCTCGTCTTCTACGGCGTCGAACAGATCGCCCGCCGCAGGCACCTCCGTCAGGCCCGTGATCTCCACCGGCATGGAGGGACCGGCCTCCTTGAGGATGGCGCCCTGGTCGTCGCGCATGACGCGCACACGGCCCACGGACGTACCCGCGATGACCACATCGCCCTGATGCAGCGTGCCCTTCTGGACGAGGATCGTGGCCACGGGGCCCTGCCCCTTGTCCAGACGCGCCTCGATAACGGCGCCCTTGGCGCGGCGGTGGGGGTTCGCTTTCAGTTCTTTGACCTCGGCCACCAGGTTGATGCTTTCCAGCAGGTCCTCGATGCCCTGGCCCGTCAGCGCGGACACTGGCACGCAGATGGTGTCGCCGCCCCATTCTTCAGGCACCAGCTCATACTGCGTGAGCTGCTCCATTACATGGTTGGGGTTGGCCGTAGGTTTATCCATCTTGTTGATGGCCACGATGATGGTAGTATTCGCCGCTTTGGCGTGATTGATCGATTCGACGGTCTGCGGCATGATGCCGTCGTCCGCGGCCACCACCAGCACGGCGATGTCCGTCAGGTTCGCGCCGCGGGCGCGCATGGATGTGAAAGCCTCATGGCCCGGAGTGTCCAGGAATGTGATGGGCTTGCCGTTCATCGTCACCTGATACGCGCCGATATGCTGCGTGATGCCGCCGGCCTCGCCCGCGGTAACGCGCGTTTTGCGGATGGCGTCCAGGATGGAGGTCTTGCCGTGGTCGACGTGGCCCATGACCACGACGACAGGCGGGCGCTCTTCCAGATCCTCGTCCTTATCCTCATCCACTTCGAACAGGCGTTCCTCGATGGTAACATGCACCTCGTGCTCTACCTTCGCGCCCAGCTCCTCGGCCACCAGGCTGGCGGTGTCGAAATCGACGACCTCGGAGATAGCTGCCATGATGCCCAGGCCCATCAGCTTTTTGATGACCTGCGCCACGTTCACCTTCAGGCGGCTGGCAAGCTCACCCACCGTGATCTCGTCGGGAATGGATACCTTCAGCTGCGCCTTACGAGCCTTTTCCAGCTGGATGCGCTGCAGGCGCTCGGCCTCTGTCTCGCGCTTTTTCTGGAACGGCTGCTGGCGGCGGTTGTTGCGGCCCGAGAACTTTTGTTTGTTGCCCGCGGGCGTGGGCTTGCGGCGGTTCTCCACATTTTTCGTGGAAGCCAGCTCGGTGTATTTTTCGTTGAACTTATCCAGATTCACGTCCGTGATGCGGGTATCCACCGTGACGGTGACGACCTCCCGCTTCTCAGGCGCGGGCTTGTTCTCCTTCTCGGGCTTGGCGGGGCGGATGCGCTCTTTGCGCTTGGCCGGGCCGGCCGCCACAACGGTGCCGTCGGCCTTTTTCAGGATATCCTTTTCCGCCACCTTGGGCGCGGGCGCGCTGGCAAGGTACGCGTCGAGGCTTGCCTCGGAATTTTTCTGCGTGTAATGCTCGAACACATGGTTCAGCTCGGCTTCTGTAAGGGGCGAGGTATGCTTTTTCGACTCGCCCAGCGTCTGATACAGAAAATCGATGAGCTCCTTATTCTGGACATTGAGGTCCTTTGCTACATCGCTGAGTTTGTATTTGATGACTACTGACATGGACGTTCCTCCTTCTGGTTGGCCGCTTGGGCAGCAAGGTTTTTGCGGCAGAGCTTTGCAAGCTCGGGGTCTGTTACGGCGAATACGCCGGTGGGTTTTTTGCTAATCTGTGCGAGGGCGAACTGGGTTTCGGGCAGGTCCGCCACCTCCACCCAATCCTCACAGAAGGCGCCGACGCGGCGGCGCGTGCCCTCCGAAAGGTCTCCGGCGCACAGCACCAGTTGTGCCTTCCCTTTGCCGACGCTGTCTTTTACGGCGTCGAAGCCCATCACCAGGGCCCCCGCCTTGCGGCAAAGAGAAAGTGCGAACAGGATATTACCCGGCATGCGTCTCTCCTTTTTGCGCCCCGGCCTTCTCGATCTCGGCGGCCATGGCGTCGTAAATTTCTTCCGGGATGCTCACCTCCAGCGCGCGGGCGATGCGCCCGGCTTTGCGCGCTTTGGCAAGACATGCCGCGCTGGGACACACGTACGCGCCGCGCCCGGGCTTTTTGCCCGTCAGGTCCAGCGAAACCGTGCCGTCCCCCGCACGCACCACGCGCACCAGTTCCTTTTTCGGTTTGCTTTCGCCGCAGCCGTTGCAGCGGCGAAGGGGTATCTTTTTTGGCGTCATACATGTCTCCTTTTCCAAGTCCCGTCCGGCCGTTATTCCTCGGCGGCGGGCTCCGGCGTTTTCTTCATGGGCGGCTCCTCGCCATAATAACCGCTCTCGGGGCGGATGTCGATATTATAGCCCGTCAGGCGCGCGCACAGGCGCGCGTTCTGGCCCTTGTTGCCAATGGCCAGCGAAAGCTGGTGATCCGGCACGGTGACGCGGCAGGATTTGGTATCGCCCTCCAGCAGCTCCACGCCCACGACGGTGGCGGGGCTGAGCGCCGCGCTGATGAACTGGGCAGGGTCCTCGCTCCAGCGGACGATGTCGATCTTTTCACCGCCCAGCTCCTCGACGATGTTGGCCACGCGCTGGCCGCGGGGGCCGATGCACGCGCCCACGGGGTCCACGTTTTCATCCTTGCTCCAGACGGCCATTTTCGTGCGGGCGCCGGCCTCGCGGCTGATGGCCTTGATCTCGACGGTGCCGTCGAAGATCTCAGGCACCTCCATCTCGAACATGCGCTTGACAAGGCCGGGATGCGTGCGGCTGATCATCATGCGCGGGCCGCGCTCGGTCTCCATAACATCCACAACATATACCTTGACATGCTGGCCCTCGCGCAGCTCCTCACCGGCGACCTGCTCGTTGCGGGGCAGCGTGGCCACGCCGCCCTTGCCCAGCTCCAGCGTCACAATGCCCTTGACCGGTTCGATGTTGGTGACGACGGCGGAGATGATCTCATGGGCCTTACTCTGCATCTCGGCGTACATCTGGCTGCGCTCGGCCTCCTTGAGGCCTTGGCGGATGACGTGCTTAGCCGTCTGCGCGGCGATGCGCCCGAAGTCCTTTGTCTTGAGAGGGATGGCGTATTCATCGCCCGCCTTGCAGCTTTTCTTTTTCTGCTGGGCCTCCTCCAGAGAGATCTCGGTAGCGGGATCCTCCACTTCCTCGACGACGGTCTTAAGCAGCGAAACGCTGAATTTGCCCTGGTCCGGCTCGATGACGACGGACACGTTTTCATCCTCGACCTCGTAGTCCTTCTTCACGGCGATCACGATGGCGTTTTTGATTTTTTCCAGCAGGTAATCGGCGGGCAGGCCGCGCTCCTTTTCCAGCATGGCCAATGCTTCAAAAAATTCTGCGTTCATTTTTTCCAATCATCCATTCTATATAATATTTACATTCATCCTATGCGTCAAAACAGGTCTTCATCGTCGCACAATTTGAAGTAGCTCGCTTCTTTTTCCTCGATAACCGTCTCGGAGCCGTCGTCCAGCAGCAGCGTGACGCGCGCGCCGTCCTTGCCCTGCAGGATGCCCGCCACGTCCTTTTCCCCCGCGGCCGTTGCGCGGATGAGATGCGCGGCCACCCTGCGGCCCCGCATTGCCTCAAAGTGGACGTCCCTGGTGAGTTTGCGGCCCAGGCCCGGGCTGCCCACCTCCATAAAATAGCTTTGGTCGATGGGGTCCGCCGCGTCGATGACGGGGTTGATGGCGCGCGTGGCTTCCTCACAGGCGTTGAGGTCCAGCGGCTCATCTCTGTCGATATAGATCCGCAGGAACCAGTCCGGCCCTTCCTTTTCAAAGCGCACATCCCACAGGCGCATGCCGAGCTGCTCGAGCACCGGCGTGACCAGCGCCTCCACTGTCCCGACGGTGCCGCCGCCTTTGCCTTTTGCCATCAAAAACCTCCAAACAAACAGGAAAGAGCGGACCTCTGCGGCCCACTCTTTCATAAGTTTACTATCGTACATTAGTTATATTACCACAAAAAACCGGATTATGCAAGACCTGTTATCAAGCTGTAACCGATTTTGACCGCCGGCCAATTCTCTTTTGTGAAACAGTTTGTGCCAACTAGTATATTTGACTAACAAAATTACGAATCGTATATTTTGTGCTGCCATCAAAGCCGGTCACCGTATCCGCACACAGCATGGCGCGCAGCACGGCTTCTTCCGTGGCCTCTCCCATGGCCCGAAACACCGCGTCTATCCGGCCCTCGTGCAGCACCGTGCAGGGCAGCACCGCGCGGGCGCTTTCATGAGGCACGCGGTTCGTTGTGGAAAAGCCTAAAAACACCTCGCCGCTGCCGTGGCCGATGTAGCTGCCCAGCCGCGCCAGCCCCACGGACGCCCGTTTTACCACGCGCTCCAGCTGCCGGGCGCAGAGAGGCAGGTCTGTCGCCATCACAACAATACAGCTGCCCTTGTCCTGCTGCTGTTCCGGCGCGCTTCCCAAATGCGCCGCGATTTTGGCGCCGACGCTTTTCCCGCCGATGCACAGATCCTCCAGCCTGCCGTGGTTTGCAAGCGCCAGCACGCCCAAGGTATAACGCGCGCCGTCCAGCTCCACAATGCGGCTGGCGCTGCCGATACCGCCTTTCAGGCCGTGGCACACCATGCCTTTGCCCGCGCCCACATCGCCTTCCTCAAAATCGGCCCGCGCGTTTTCAATGGCCGCAAACACATGTTCCTGCCGCACCGCGCGGCGGGCAATGTCGTTCAGCCCACCGTCGTTGCACTCTGCCACCACAGGGTTCACACTGCGCAGCGCCGTGCCGCTTTGGGCACAGCGCCCCACCATATATTCCACCATTGCGTCGTACACCAGGCCGACATTCAGTGTGTTCGTCAGTGCGATGGGTGTTTCCAGCGTGCCCAGCTCGCCGATCTGCACCAGTCCCGCAGTTTTGCCGAAGCCGTTGAGCACACAGGCCGCGGCGGGCAGCTTTTGGGCAAACATGTCGTCCGCACAGGGCATCACCACCGTCACACCCGTTTTTTGCGTCTGTGTATCGACGGTGCAGTGACCCACCGTCACACCCGGTACATCGGAGATCTTTCCCAGCGGCCCGCTGGGCAGGGTCCCCACTGAAATGCCGTAATCTGAAAGCTTTGCCTGTGTCGCCATGGTATCCGCTCCCTTTCCGCTCAAAAGCGGCCGCACGGGAACCCTCCCGCGCGGCCGCTTTTACCGTTCCTGTTCGGCACGGACGGCATCCCGCCGCGCATTATTATTTTGCCGTATTGATGAAATGCCGGTTGTCCCAAAGATATTTTACCCCGGAAATGAGCGTGACAGCCGCCACCACCCAGCACAGCACATAGCTGATGACCTGCGTGGCAAACACGCTGCGCTCCGGGTGCGCGGAAAACGCGGCCTCCGCCGCATAACCAAAGTAATAAAAACAAATGGTGAGCATTTGCAGCGCGGTTTTCACCTTGCCCCACATATTGGCCGCGATGACCTTGCCGCCCGGCGCGCCCGCTGCAACCATCCGCAGGCCGGAGACCGCGAATTCCCGGGCCAGAATGATCGCCAGCACCACGGGGTCGCACACACCGTCCACCAGCATGTACAGGAATGCCGTCGTCGTCAGCAGCTTATCGGCCAGCGGGTCGGCAAATTTGCCGAAATCCGTCACCAAATTGTTTTTACGCGCCAGGTGGCCGTCAAAGTAATCGGTAAGGCTCGCAGCGGCGAAAATAATGCCGGCCGCCAACATCCAGCGGTTGGCCGCGCACACCATAAACACGGGAATCAGCAGCACGCGCAGCATCGTCAGTTTATTGGGCAGGTTCATCGTTCAAAACTCCTTTTCGGCGCGCCGGAGAACGACGCGCGGACAATGGGTGTCCCCGCGGCGGCGTCAGCTTTCGGCCAAAGCCCCGTACAGGTCGTACACGTCGCTCTCCTCAATGGTCACCCGGTAAAACGCGCCGGGTTCCAGCGGTGTTTCGCTGCGCACACAGCATTCCGCGTCAATATCGGGGGCATCTGCGCGGGTGCGGCAGATATACAGGTCGTTTTCGTCGTCGTAGCCGTCGCAGATGACCTGCACGGTGCGGCCCACCTTTTCCTCCTGCCTGCGCGCCATCACGTTCGCCTGGATGTTCATGACGGCCTCGGCGCGCTGCTCGCGCAGCTCCTGCGGCAGCTGAGGCAGACCGGCCGCCACCGTGCCCTCTTCCTCGCTGTACGCAAAACAGCCCAAGCGGTCGAACGCATAATCCTTGACAAATTCGCACAATTCTTCGAACTGGGCCTGCGTCTCGCCCGGATATCCCGTGATGAGCGTGGTACGCAGCGTGATGTCCGGCATGGCAGCGCGCAGACGCGTCAGCGCGTCCAGCACCGTCTCCCGGTCGCCCCGGCGGTTCATGGCGCGCAGCATCTCGGAATTGATGTGCTGGATGGGCACGTCCAGATAATGCAGCACCTTTTCGTTGCGCGTCATGGCCGCGATAAACGCGTCGGTGATGCGCTCAGGATAAGCGTACAGCAGGCGGATCCACTCGATGCCCTCCACGGCGTTCAGCGCATCCAGAAGCTCCGCGATCTCCACCCGGCCGCGGTCCGCGCCGAAGGCCGTGATGTCCTGCGCCACAACGATGAGCTCTTTTACGCCTTCACCCGCCAGAAAGCGCGCTTCGGCCACAATATCCGGGATGGTACGGCTGCGCAGCGGGCCGCGGATGAGCGGGATGGCGCAGTAATGGCAGCGGTTGTTGCAGCCCTCAGCGATTTTTAAGTACGCGTAATGGCGCGGCGTGCTGATGACGCGCTTGCCGCCCAGCGGAAGGCTCTCTTTTGCACCGTAGCTCTCCACAGGCTGCGTGCCTGTCAGCCGCTCCAGAATGGAGCAGATGGCCGCGTTGGAGCCAAGGCCCACAACGGCGTCCACCTCCGGGATCTCTTTGACGATCTCATGCTGGTAACGCTGCGCCAGACAACCTGTTACGACCACCTTCAGCTCCGGCTTCTGTTCCTTATAGGAACAGGCCTCCAGAATGCTGTCGATGGCCTCCTGCTTGGCGCTTTCGATGAAGCCGCAGGTGTTCACGATGATGGCGTCGGCCTCGGAGAGGTCGGCGGTGGTGATATGGCCGCGCTCCAGCAGAGCGTGACACATCACGTCGGCATCCACCTGGTTTTTGGGACAGCCGAGGGAAATCAGTGCAATTACCATAATCGTCTCCCGTGTTAAAAATCAAAAGTGTACAGCGGACAAAAGTGCGCGGGCGTTTCCGCCGGGGCGCGACGGGTCATTCCCAGCTTCCGTCCTCGTCCGCCGTTTCACCGCACTGCTCCAGCGCCGCCCGGATGGCGCCGTAGCTGAACCCCCTGCGCGCCAGCGCGGCAATGACCTTATCACGTCCGCCCTCGCGCAGCCTGCGCCCATAGTTTTTCTCAATGAGCGCGCGGCAGGCCTGCGTCTCGTCGGGGGCAAGCTCGGCCAGCGCCGTGTCAACGGCATCCCGGTCAATGCCCTTCTCCGCCAGCCTGCGCCGGATCTCCCGTGGAGAGCGGTTCTGGTCCGCCAGATATTTTGCCCTGTGCCGGGCAAAATTTTCATCGTTTATCAAACCCAGCCGCTGCATTTCAGCCACGGCCGCAGCCGCCGAGCGGGCGTCGAATTTTCGGCACAGCTTGTCATACAGCTCACCCGATGCATGGTCGCGCAAAGAAAGATACCCGAGGGCCTTGTCCTTGGCCTTGCGGGTATCGCTCTGCTCTTTCAGGGCCTCCAGGGACGCGGCATCCAGCGCCGCGCCTTCCCTCACATGGTTTTTCACCATGGTTTCTCCGTCGATGGAAAACAGGAAATCCCCGTTTTCATCGAACAAGGAAAAGCGCCCCTGTTTTGTTTTTGCAATGCGGCTGATCGTCACTCGTCGTCTTCCACCATAATATCGATGCTGGCGCGCTTGGCGGGCGCAGCCGGAGCGGGCGCCTCCGCCTTGGCGGCGGGCTTCGCCACATCGGGCGCGTCGTCAATGGACGCCTTTTTTTTCGCGGCGGCGCCCTTTTTTCCCGCGTTCAATTTATCCGCGTTTTCGCGCACCTGCTTTTCAATCTCCGCGAACAGCTCGGGGTGTTCCTCCAAATAGATTTTGGTGTTGTCGCGGCCCTGGCCCAGGCGCGTTTCGCCATAGCCGAACCACGCGCCGCTCTTCTGGACAATACCCAGCTGCACGGCCAGATCCAGCAATTCGCCGGATTTGGAGATGCCCTCGCCGAACATGATATCGAAATACGCCTCGCGGAAAGGCGGAGCCACCTTGTTTTTAACCACCTTCGCCCGCGTGCGGCTGCCGATCACAGCACCGGAGGAATCCTTAAGCTGCTCGGTACGGCGCACGTCGATACGCACAGAGGAATAATATTTCAGCGCGTTGCCGCCGGCAGTCACCTCTGGATTGCCGTACACGATGCCCACCTTCAAACGCAGCTGGTTGATGAAGATGACGACGGTGCCCGTCTTGCCGATGATGCCCGTCAGCTTGCGCATGGCCTGGCTCATCAGGCGGGCCTGCAGGCCCACATGGGCGTCGCCCATTTCGCCCTCGATCTCGGCACGGGGCACCATGGCCGCCACGGAGTCCACGACCACACAGTCGATGGCGCCCGAGCGCACCAGCGCCTCGCAGATCTCCAGCGCCTGCTCGCCCGTGTCCGGCTGGCTGACGAGAAGGCTGTCGATATCAACACCCAGCGCCTTGGCGTACACAGGGTCCAGCGCGTGTTCCACGTCGATGAACGCAACCTCGCCGCCACCCTTCTGGGCCTCGGCGATGCAGTGCAGCGCCAGCGTCGTTTTGCCCGACGCTTCCGGTCCGTAGATCTCGACGATACGCCCGCGGGGCAGGCCGCCGATGCCCAGCGCCATGTCCAGCGAGATGCTGCCCGTGGAAATGGCGTCCACCTGCATGGTGACGTTCTGCCCCAGCTTCATCACGGCGCCTTTCCCGAACTGTTTTTCAATTTGTGCCAGCGCCGTTTCCAGCGCGCTTTTTTTATCACCCGCAGCCTTTTTGTCCGCCGCAGACTGTTTTTTCTCCGCCATAACGTCCCTCCATCCTGCGGGGCGGCCCAGCCTGCCCCGCTTTTCAAGTATAACGCGCAAACCGTCCTATAAAGGGGACATTTCGCGCATTGCTTCTTCATGATATGTGGAAATAGTATACCATGTTTCTAAGCTCATATTTCGCCGTTCGCCCATATTCACCAAAATCCACAGTATCTATGCCGCTAAACGCACGCTCACCTGCGGCCCGCATTTGTTAAACAGTCATAGGATACCGCGACGCCGCGCAGCGGCCTCAGCAAAACCGCACTCGCTGCGGTTTTGCACGGTTCAATGTTCCCGGGCCCATGCGCGCCAGCGCATCAGCGCATGCAATGCGCGTGGCCGCGGCAGCGGCGGGGTTGGGGTTATTATACCCCAAAAGCCGCTAAAATGCAATCGGACGGCGGGCCAGCACACAGCGTGGGTTGCCGCTCAAATCACTGCGGACAGACACATCCTCATATCCCGCAGAAAGGCACAGAGCACACACAGCGTCCGCCTGACGCCAGCCGATCTCCAGAATGAGACGGCCGCCCGGTTTGAGCGCGCCGAAATAAGCAGGCGCGATATGCTTGTAGAAGGCCAGGCCCCCGTCCGGGGCCTCCAGCGCCATGCGCGGCTCATGGAAAAGCTCCGGTTGCAGCCCGGCCATCTCCTCCGGCGCGATATACGGCGGGTTGGACACGATGACATCAAAGCTGCCCGGCGCGCATTCCTCCTGCCAGCGCAGAACATCCGCCTGCACCACACACAGCGGACAGCCGCAGGCCGCATTGTTGGCGCGCAGATAGGCCAGTGCGTCCGGTGAGAGCTCCACGGCCGTGACGCGCGCACCCGGCACATGCGTTGCCACCCCCAGCGCAATGGCTCCGGTGCCGCTGCACAGGTCCGCCACAGCAGCGCCCGGCCCAGCTTCACGCGCCGCTTCAACGGCCGCCTCGGCCACGGTCTCGGTGTCGGCCCGGGGGATCAGCACGCCCGGCCCCACCTTCAGCGTCAGGTCCAGAAAGTCCCATTCGCCGCACAGATATTGCAGCGGGAACCGCGCACACCGTTTTTCACACAGTGCGTCCAGCTTCTTCTGTTCAAAAGCCGACAGCGGCGCGCCGCCGGACAGCCGTGCGTCCCGCCCGGTGGCAAGCATGTAAAGCTGCGCGGCCTCGAACGCCGCGTCCGGGATGCCTGCGGCCTCCAGCCTGTCTCGCACCGCCGCCAGGGGCGTTACCATTTTCCGTCTTCGGGATTTTCCGGCAGGACCGGAAGCACCGCGGCGATGGCGCATTCGATCATGCCGTCGTCCGGTTCGCTGGTCGTGATGCGCTGCAGCCAGAGCCCCGGTGCGGACACCGCACGGGTGAGCGGGTTGTCGTACCGGCCGCAGAGCTTGATGATCTCATAGCTGACGCTCATCACGACAGGCAGAAGCAACAGCTTAAGCGCAATGCGCAGCAGTGTGTTTTCGGTGGTGATCAGCGCGCCGGCCAAAATGCTGATGAGAATGACGATCAGCAGAAAGCTGGTGCCGCAGCGCGGATGGAAACGGGTACAGGGGCGCACGTTTTCGACGGTCAGCTCCCGGCCTGACTCATAACAGGCAATGGTCTTATGCTCCGCGCCATGGTAGCGGAACATGCGGGCAATCTCCTTCATGCGGCTGACCAGAGCCATGTAGCCCACCAGCATGACGAGCTTGAACACGCCCTCAATCAACGCGCGCCAGCCCCCCAGCGGCACGAACCGCGCCAGCAGCCCGGCCAGCGCAGTGGGCACCACCATAAACAGAACAAGCGCCAGAACGCCGCCCAGCACGGCCGCCACGGCCATGATGAAATTGGTTCCTTTGTCGCCGAATTTTTCGGCCACCCATTTGCCGAACTTTGTTTCCTCCAGGTCCGCGTCCTCTCCCATGGAGACTTCGGCGCTCTTCATAAGGCACTTGTAGCCCGAGACCAGGCTGTCGATAAAGTTGAATATTCCCCGCACGAAGGGCCATTTCTGCCAGGGATGCGTCCGGATGGGCGACACCTCGGTAAAAATCTCTCCGTCCGGCTGGCGCACAGCCACGCACATTTTCTGCGGGCCGCGCATCATCACGCCCTCCATAAGGGCCTGTCCGCCCACGCTCGTTTTAAAGCAGCAGGCTTTTTCATTTTTGTTGTTCAATCGGATTTCCTTTCTGCGGACGATGCATCAATAAATTATCCGCTCCCGGCCCAAAGGCCGGACAGCGTTTCACGGCGCGCGGGCAGGCCCGCGACGCCGGGAAAGCGTTTCAAACCCCCGCCGTGCCGCCGCGGGGCGGCGCGCCGGACGGAGCCGGCCGCTTGTACAGAGGCAGGCGCACGGTCACCGTCGTGCCGCGTCCCACCTCGCTTTGGATGTCCACGCTGCCGTCCAGTGCGGTGACGATCTCATCCACCACAGCCAGCCCGATACCGCTTCCGCGCACCGCGCCTTTTCCCTTAAAAAACTTCACCTTGACGTTTTCCAAATCGTCCGGCGCAATGCCCCGCCCTTCATCCGAGATATTGACGAAAGCGCTGTTGCCGTCGGACAGCACGTCCATGCGTACAGTGCCGTGGGGCGGAGAATATTTGACGGCGTTGTCCAGAACGTTGATGAACACCTGGCGCAGCCGGGCGGGGTCCGCCATCACCGGCATCGGCTCTTCGGGTTCGTCATACGCAAGATGCAGGCCCTCCAGCTCCACGCGGCGCTCCACCATGATGGCCGCGTCGCTCACCTCGGCCACCAGGTCCAAAAGCTGCAGGTCCAGCTTCAGGCCGTTCTGCATACGGGAAAAATCCAGCAGCTCCTCCACCATGCTGTACAGACGGTCCGCCTCGCTGGAAATGACCTGCACGCCCCGGCGGAAATTTGGGTCGGCCGGGTCACGGATGGCGGCGATGGTCTCCACCCAGCCCTTGATGGAAGTGAGCGGAGTGCGCAGCTCGTGGGAGACCGAGGAGATGAACTCGTTTTTCATGCGCTCGGTCTTGTCCAGCTCGCCCGCCATATGGTTGATGGTGTCGGACAGCTTGCCGATCTCATCATTATATTTGTTTTCGATACGCGTGTCCAGATTTCCCTCGGCGATCTTCGCGGCGGTAGCCTCGATCTCTCCGATGGGGCGCACGATGCTGCGGATGAAGAACATGCCCGTCCACACGCTGAACAGCACCACTGCCGTGACCAGCGCCAGGCTGAAAGCCACCAGCGCCGCGATGCTCTGGTCCACCAGCGTGAGGCTGGTGACAAAGCGCACGGCCACGATCTCTCCCGCGGCCCGGGGCAGCAGTGTGGTGACGGCCATCACCTTTTCGCCCATGGCCGTGCGGTACACCGCGTGGCCCTCGCCCTTTTCGCTGGCCAGCGCCTCCAGATAATCCTCTCCGGCCACGCTGTCGTCCGGCGCAAATCCTGTGCTTGTCACCAGAGGCTTTCCAGCAGCGTTCACAAGCATCAGCTCGAACTTGTCCTTCTCCGTAAATTGCTCCACCATACGGCGCAAAAGCACGCCCTGGCTCTCGCCCGTCTGGGCCGCGCTTGCGTTGAGCTGGGTGATGATGGTGCTGGTGCGCGTCGTCATAGCCCGCCGCGCGCCGTCGTAGTAATTGGTGATGGAATAATACAGGAACACAGCCTCCGCCACGAGGCACATCAGAATGGTGACAAGCAGGCTGCCGCGCACCCAGCGCTTGGTGATGCTGTTCACACGGCCGCCCCCCTCTGCCCAAAGAAAATACAAAACCAGTGCTATGCGTTCCAGCGGTAGCCGTAGCCCCACACCGTCAGGATATGCTTGGGCGCGCTGGGCTCGTCCTCGATCTTCATGCGCAGACGCCGAATGTTCACGTCCACGATCTTCACGTCGCCGAAATAGTTTTCGCCCCAGACGCCCTCCAGGATCTTCTCGCGCACCAGCGCCACGCCCGGGTTGGCAAAAAACAGCTCCATGATCTGGAACTCCACCTGCGTAAGGTCGATGGGCGTGCCGTTCTTGTACAGCACGCGGCTTTTCTGGTCCAGCACGAATACGCCGGACACCATGCGGCCATCCGGCTCCGGCGCGGCCGAGGAGGCGCCCTGCCGCCCCACGCGGCGCACCAGCGCTTCCACGCGCGCCAGCAGCTCGCTGACACTGAAAGGCTTTGTCATATAATCGTCCGCGCCGATGGAGAGGCCTTTGATCTTATCCGTCTCCAGCGTTTTTGCACTGAGCATGATAATGCCGATGGACGCGCTGTCCCTCCGGATGGTCTCACACAGGGAAAAACCGTTCATTCCGGGCAGCATGATGTCCAGCACGGCCACGTCGAAGCCCGCCGGCGGGCTGAACACCGCCAGAGCCTGCTCGGCGCTGGCAGCCTCCGTCACCTCGTAGCCGGCGAGGCGCAGGTTGAGCGCAACCACCTCGCGGATGGCGTCTTCGTCTTCCACAACCAGGATCTTTCTCATGTACATTCCTCCCGAAGGATGTCTTGAAGCCCGGTCATCCCAGCACAGCCACGCCGCGGCGGATCAGGTTCGCCTGTACCGCAGTGCAGCTTTCGCCGAAATACACGAGCACTTTTTTCTCTGCCAGCTGCGCCGCCTGTGTATAGGTGCCGTTGGCAGCGGCGCGGTCTGCCACGCGCACCGCGCACAGCAGGCTGTTGTCCTCTTTGGACCGTATCTGCCAATCGCTCTCGGACTGGGCGGATACGGTCATATTATCCTGCCATTCTGTGGGCAGGCGCACAAAATAGTTGTGATCCGCGTCGTAGACGCCGAACTGCTGCAGCGGCTGCTCGCACAGGTAGTTCATCCACTCCACGGGATAAAAACGCCGGGCCGACTGCAGCGTAGCGATGCTGGCGCCCACCTCGGGGATCAGCACCTCGCCCGTGCCCAAAAGGTCCTGGGGCCCCAACGCGGACAGGGTGCGGGAACGCTGGCTGCGGGCAAATACGTCGCCGCCTTCCTCTTTGTCCGGATAGGGAAACAGCACGCCGTCTTCCCAACACAGAAGCTGGCTGGCCGCCCCCGAGGACACTGAACCGTCCACAATAAGGCCGCGGGCCGCGCCGCAGCGGGTCGCGTAAAGAGCGGTGCATTTTTCCAGCCGCTCGTCCAGCTCTACGCCCTGTGCCGCCGTCATGGCACGCCCGTCCGGCACAAAAAGCTGCAGGGACAGCCCGCCCGGCTCCGATGTGGCGGCGGCCACCGCCAGCTCCGTACGTCCGCTGCCCGTCAGGTCGCCCAGCAGGTAGGCGTCATAGGGCTGCTTGCAGGCGGAGTAGATCGTCACGTCCCGGTAGTCGTAGACCTCCAGATACTTGTCCACCAAATTGGCGTTTGCATAGCCCACCACCAGCTGCGTGGAGCCGCCGAACACCTCGGCCAGCTCCACCTCGGCCACCTCGGTAGACAGGCCCATCACCTCGTAGGCGATGCTCCAGCCGCCGCTGCCGTCCTGCTCCAGCACCGAAAGATGCACGTTCTGGCCCTTGCTTTCGGCAGTGTACAGCACTGCGGCCTCCTCGGCGCCGTCGCCGTCCAGGTCCGCAAAGATTACCGGGTCCGGCTCGGCGCCGCCCCGGGGATATTTCAGCTGAAGGGTCTCGCCCAGATAGGCATTCAGAGCCGTCTGCACGGCGCTCTGCCGTTCGGACGGGCGCGGCGCGCGCAGAAGCTCTTCCACATTTTTGCCGCCCAGGACAATGCCGTCGCAGCTGCACAGCAGCACACAGCACAACAGCGCTGCACACAGACGCATCCGGTTTCGCAACACAAGACCCTCCCTCCGCGGCAGATCTCCGTTTTTCAGTACAGCATGACGCCGCGCAGCGGCCTCAGCAAAACCGCACCTGCTGCGGTTTTGCATGGCTTAATGTTCTCAAAGCCCTGTGCGCCAGCACAGAGACGTGTGCCATGCACACGCGCAGCCGCAGCAGCGGCGGCTTTAAGGTTATTATATCACAAAAATATGAAGAAACGGTTACAAACAGTATAGCACGCGGCGGGCGATTAAACAAGGTAAATGCCCACGCTCATGGCCAGGATGCCCGCCACCAGCCCCCCCACGGTATAGCCGCGCCTGCCGTAGGAAAAGCCCTCGGGTATGAGCTCGCTGATGGATACATAGATCATAATGCCCGCGATGGTCGCGATAAGCCCGTTGAGGAACAGCGGCGAGATGAAGCTCCGCAGCAAAAAGAACGCCAGCAGCGCACCGGCGGGCTCGGCCAGGCCGGACAGCAGAGCGTAAAGCGCGCCGCGCACCCGGCTGTTTGTGGCGTAGTATACGGGCACCGAGATAGCGATGCCCTCTGGAATATTGTGCAGTGCAATGGCCAGCGTAAGCGTTGCGCCCAGCGTTGGGCTGGCGTAGCTTGTAAACAGCGTGAGGATGCCCTCGGGCAGATTGTGCAGCACGATGGCGGCCGTTGTCACCATAGCGCTGCGCAGCGCGCCGGGATTGATGGCCGGCGTCCCACGCGCCGCATGCCCGTCCGGGCGGGCCGCAAGCTCCTTTTCATCGGGGATGCACCGCTCCAGCAGCAGAGCGATCAGCATTCCCATCACGCACAAGCTGGCAGAGGCCAGCGCCGCCGGGAACCGGCCCATGGTATCGGAATAGGTCTCGACGGTATGCGGCAGCATGTCGGAGAGCGACACCGTAAGCATCACGCCCCCGGCAAACCCCATGGAAAACGCCATCATCCGCGCCCGCGGGCGTTTGAACAGCAGAACCACAAGCCCGCCCAGCCCCGTGGAAAGGCCTGCAAGCGTCGTGAGTGTGAGCGCGAACAGCATAAACATCAGCCCCTTTCCCCATCTATATGCGGGAGCCGTGCCGTTTCAGCACCCGGTGGGAGAGGGGTTTTCCGGCATGGCGGGGCAGTTACAGCAGCGCCGTGACGCCCTTCACCAGCACGCCCTCCACCATGGCTGCCATCTCCCGCGGGGAGATGGGCATCTCTTTCTCCAGCCAGCACTGCAGCATGCCGATGCAGCCGGATACGATGAAGGAATATACATAATCATAGGTGTCCCGCCCGTTGCTGCGGAACTGCGCGCCCCATTCGTCCAGCACGCGCAGGCGCACAATATCCTTGACCTTTTCCAGAAAGGCCATGTCGCCGTTGTGGCACAGCAGCACCAGGCACATGTCCGCATTGTCGGCCAGCAGCTCAAACATGCTGCACATGGCCGGGCTGGGCGTGGCCGCTGCCAGCACCGACTGCGCCGTTAGGCCGTCCAGCACGCGCTCGAACTCCACCAGCAGCTCGTCCTCGATGCTGTGCAGAAGCTGGTACACGTCTGTATAATGCAGATAAAACGTACCGCGGTTGATATCGCATTCCTCGCACAGCTCCTTCACCGTGATATCCTGAATGCTTTTTTCCCGCATCAGACGCACCAGCCCCTGCCGCAGCTGCCCGCGCGTTTTCCGCACGCGGCGGTCTGTGGTGTTCTCTGCCATGGCCTTTCCCTCCGTGTCATAGAAAGTTTACAAAAAAATCGACAGATGCTGTGCAATGTGTCTATTTTTCCACACAAATTTGCACAATGATGATTGCGGTTTTTTGTGATTCTTATTATAATGAAATCATCGAAAATAATCAACACCGCGTTTATTAACGGACAGCCTGTCCCTTAACAAGCGCTGAAGGAGCGTATCCGTTTTGGAGCATTTTGTTACCTTTGACAATGTCTGCAAATATTACCAAATGGGTGAAAACCGCATCGCCGCAGCCGACCATGTCACCTTCCACATCGAAAAAGGCGAATTCTGCATTATCGTCGGCCCTTCGGGCGCGGGAAAAACCACCGTGCTGAACATGCTGGGCGGTATGGACACCTGCGACGAAGGACATATCTGGCTGGACGGCAAGGAGGTGAGCGCCTACAATCAGCGGCAGCTCACCGAATACCGCCGGTACGACGTGGGCTTTGTATTCCAGTTCTACAATCTGGTGCAGAACCTGACGGCGCTGGAAAACGTGGAGCTCGCCAGCGAGATCTGCAAAGAGCCGCTGCCTGCGGCCGAAACGCTGCGCCAGGTGGGGCTGGAGCACCGCATGGGCAACTTCCCGGCGCAGCTTTCGGGCGGCGAGCAGCAGCGCGTTTCCATTGCCCGCGCGCTGGCCAAAAACCCAAAAATTCTTCTGTGTGACGAACCCACGGGCGCGCTGGACTACAAAACCGGCAAACAGGTGCTGGCCCTGCTGCAGGACACCTGCCGCAGCACGGGGCGCACCGTCATCGTCATCACGCACAACTCCGCGCTCACCGCCATGGCCGACCGCGTCATCCGCATCAAAAGCGGGCAGGCCATCTCCAATGTGGTGAACGAACACCCCACCCCGGTGGAAGAGATCGAGTGGTGACGCGGCTGTGAAAAAAACATACCGGAAAGTTGTGCTACGCACCATGAAGGGCACCTTCAGCCGCTTCATCGCCATCGCCGCCATCGTGGCGCTGGGCGTTGGGCTCCTGTCGGGGCTGATGGCCATGCCCATCGATATGCGCACCACCATCGACGAATACTTTGACCGGCAGAACATGCACGACCTGCGCATCGTCAGCCCGCTAGGCCTGACGGACGATGACGTGGCAGCCATCGCCGCCGTGGACGGCGTGGACGAGGTGATGCCCGCCTATATGACGGACATGTTCGTGGACGCAGGCGAAAAAAAGAACATCGTCACACGCATTCACCGCCTGCCCACGGGACAAATCGAGGAAAAAGAGCCGGAAAATTATCTGAACCGCCTGGACGTGGTGGAGGGCCGCCTGCCCATTCAGCGCAACGAATGTGTGCTGGTGGAAGGAAACGTCATCGACGGAACCGGACCGCTGAGCGTGGGCAATACGCTGACCATCGCCGCCACCAACGGCGACGTGAGCGGCACGCTGGCAGATACCGAGTTCAAGATTGTGGGCATCGTGCGCACCAGCTATTATTTCTCGGTGGATCGGGAAAGCGCCACCATCGGCGACGGCACCGTCGCCCTGAAAATGTACGTGGGCGAAGAGAGCTTTTCCCAGGAGGCTTACAGCGAGATCTTCGCCACTGTGGCCGGCGCGCAGGCGCTGGACAGCGCCTCGGACGAATACCAGGCCGCTGTGGACGCCGTGGCGGACCGGGTGGAGGCGGTCAGCGGCGCGCGCTGCACCGCCCGTTACAACGAAGTCAAAACAGATACCGAGCAAAAGCTGGCCGACGCCCGGCAGGAGCTGGAAGACGCCAAGGCAGAGGCTGCGGAAAAGCTGGGCGATGCAGAAGAGCAGCTGGACGAAGGGCGCGCGGAGCTGGAGGACGCCCAAGCGCAGCTGGACAGCGCGAAAAAACAGATCGCCAGCGGCGAAAAAGAGCTGCAGGCCAATAAGGAAAGTCTGCCCGGCACTCTGACACAGAAGCAGCAGGAGCTTGCGGCAGGCCAGGCCGCGCTGATCGACGCCAAAGCGCAGATCGAGGAAAACGAGGCCCTGCTGAACGACAAAAAGCAAGAGCTGGCCGACGCGAAGGCCCAGCTTGCCGCGGCCAAACAGCTTGTGGAAACACTGGAGCCCACTGTTGCCGAGGGAGAAGCACGCCTGCCGGAACTGGCGGCCGCGCTGCCCGCACTGCGGGAGGCCGCAGCCGCAGCCCAGGAAACGTATGACGCCGCAGCGGCGGCGGCGGACCTCTCCTGCAAGCAGGCCGCCTATGAGGCGGCGCAGTCCCGGGCAAACACAGCCAAATCCGAACGCGACGCGGCGCAGGCACAGGTGGACGCGGGCATGAGCGCCGCAGGCTGCGCCACGGAGGACGAGTGGCTGGCCACGGAGCCGGTTGCCGCCAAGGCCGCCATTGATGCACGGGACGCGGCGCAGGTGGAGCTGGATACCGCAAACGCGGCACAGGCCGAATATTCGGCGGCACAGACTGCTGTGGCCCCCGCGAAGGCGGCGCTGGACACCGCCAACGCGCAGCTGGCGTCGGCGCAGGCTGCCTACGACACGTCCAGCGCGGCGCTCGCCGCAGCGCGCACGCAGTTGGACACCGCAAAAGCACAGATCACCGAGGCAGAGCCGCAGATCGCAGAGGGAGAAAAGCAATTGGCCGACGGTCAGCAGCAGCTGGCGGCCGCCAAAAAACAGGTCCTGGAGGCGGAAAAGCAGATTGCCTCCGGCGAAACGGCCCTGAGCCTGGCCCCCGGCCTGGCCCAGCTCCAGCTGGAGCTGGCACAGTCAAAGCTGGATTCCGCCAAGGCGCAGTATGAGGACGGCCTGGCCCAGCTGGAGGACGGCAAAGCCGAGCTGGAAGACGGCGAGGCGGAATACGAAAAACAGAAAAAAGATGTAGAGCAGCAGCTGGCCGACGCCGAGGCTGAGATCGCGGACGGGGAGCAGAAGCTGGCGGAGCTGGAAGTTCCGGAATGGATGATTCTGGACCGCACCTCCCACGTGAGCGCGTCCTCTTACCTTTCCAATGTGGATAAGCTGGAGGCCATCACCACGGTGTTCCCCATTTTCTTTTTCCTGGTGGCCGCGCTGGTGGCCCTTACCACCATGACGCGCATGGTGGAGGAAGAACGCCTGCAGATCGGCACACTGAAGGCATTGGGCTACAAGCGGGGACAGATCATGTTCAAATATCTGTTCTATGCCTGGGTGGCCACACTGGTGGGCGGCGCCGCCGGCCTTGCCTTCGGCTTTACGGTCATTCCCATCGTCATCTGGAACGCCTACGGCACCATGTATACCATCCCCGGGTTCCGCTGTCTGTTCCACGCTTCGCTGGCCGTGCTGGGCGTGGGCGCGGCGTTCCTGTGCACCAGCGCCGCCACACTGAACGCCTGCGGCCAGACGCTGAAAGAGTGGGCCGCACAGCTCCTTTTGCCCAAAGCGCCCAAGGCAGGCAAGCGTATCTTCCTGGAGCGCATCACACCGGTATGGAAGCGCATGAAGTTCACCCACAAGGTGACGGCGCGCAACCTGTTCCGATACAAAAAGCGCTTTTTCATGACGGTCATCGGCGTGGCTGGCTGTACGGCGCTGCTGGTGACGGGCTTCGGCCTGAAGGACTCCATCAGCGACATCGTATCCAAACAGTTCGGCAAGGTGTTCACCTATGATTTCCTCGTGACACTGAGCAAAGAGAGCGCCTTGAAGGATGCCGGATTCCAGGCGCTGATGGATGCTCCCGAACAGGTCACGAGCTACCTGCCCGTACAGCAGGAGCGCATTTCGCTGGATGTGGACGGCCAGAGCTATGACGTATACCTCTTTGTACCCGAGGATGAAGCACGGCTGGACAATTTTATCGACCTGCATGAACGCAAAAGCGGCGCAGCCGTACCGCTGACAGACGACGGCGTGGTCATCACGGAAAAGTTCAGCGACGAAGCGGGCCTTTCGCCCGGGGACACGCTCACGCTGGAAAACGGCGAAGGCCGGGAGGGCACATTCACCGTCACGGGCGTAGCGGAAAATTATGTGGAAAATTATGTGTATATGACGCCCTCCGTTTATGAGGACGCCTACGGCAGCGCGCTGGAATACAACTCTGTGCTGGGCATCCTGCCCGACGATGCGCAGGATGTGGACGAAGCCTTCTCCACATCCCTGCTGGAGGTGGACGGGGTAGCGGGCCTCACGCAGATGAGCAGCATGCGCTCGAGTCTGGACGACACCATCGCGAGCATCAACTATGTCGTGTACGTGATCATCCTGTGTGCCGGCATGCTGGCTTTTGTGGTACTGTACAACCTGATGAACATCAATATCACCGAGCGCACAAAGGAAATCGCCACCATCAAGGTGCTGGGCTTCTTTGAGCGCGAGGTGGAGGCCTACGTCTACCGCGAATCCAACGTTCTCACAGTGATCGGCATGCTGCTGGGCCTTGTGGGCGGTATCTTCCTGCACATGTTCATCATGCGCACGGTAGAGGTGGATATGGTCATGTTCGGGCGGGACATCAAGCCCCTCAGCTTTGTGCTCTCTGCCGTGCTCACCGTTGTCTTTTCCCTGCTGGTGAACCTCGGCATGAAGCGCAAGCTGCGGAACATCAGCATGGTGGAAAGCATGAAAGCGCCGGAATGACGCTGTACGCACCAAAACATAGAACGCCCCGGGCGGCCTTTCGGGCGCCCGGGGCGTTTGCGTCTGTTCACATGCGGGATGTACGTTTACTCCACCGTGAAGTTCACACTGAAGAAATCACCCGTGCCGGACTCGGATTCGCTGCCCGTGTAGTATTCCTCCAGATAAACCAGGCCGAAGTCCTTCACATCTGCGGGGGCCTCGAACACCAGGTCATAGGTCACTTCTTCGCCGTCGGCCAGTTCATATTCCAGCGGCATCATCGTGTCGTTGAACGCATCCAGCGAGAAGGTGTAATCATCGTCGTCGCCGCCGATGTTGCCCCACTGCAGCTGAAAGTCGGAATCATACATGGGGATCGTTTCGCCAAAGGTGTTCTTCACCTTTACGCTGCAAACGATCAGACGGTTTCCCTCCGCGGCAGTATAACCGTCATATTCCGCCGGGCTCGTGGCCTCCAGCACCGTATAATCGAAGAACATGTTGGACAGCGTATCGCCGATGCCGCCCTCCGTATCCTTCGAGCCGCCGTCTCCGCCGGAAAGCAGGTTCGGGCCGCAGGCTGTGAACGCCAGTGCAAACAGTACCATGGAAAGCGCCAGCGCGATGCGTTTCGTCATTTTTTTCATGAAAATCCCTCCGTGTTTCTGCCTCCGGAGCTTTCCCCGCAGGCACGCCGTTTCCCGGCGTTTCAATCGATATCCCAAAACGGCTCAATCTGTTTGTTCGCCCTGCGGTCCTGGGACGAACCGCGGTCTCCCAAACAGATTTTTGCGCAGTAATAATAAATTACACTATTTTGCAGGGATTTTCAAGCCGATTCGACACGGCTCGTCAAATTTTACAACTTTTAAAAAAGGCCTCGCTCAGGAATCAATATCCCATCTCCCGCAGCAGCCGGGCCAGAACGGAAAATCGCTCGCCCAGCAGCTCGCCGTCCTCGCCCAGCACATTGTAAAACAGGCGGATATCTTCTTCCAGCATGGGATTTTCCGTGCATACTTCAATGTCCATCGCGTCGCCCTGCAGGCCCACACGGTCGATCCGCGGATGCTCCGGGTCATAATATCGTGGATGGCGGTACGCTTCATCGCGAAAATACAGGTTGGTGCGGCACAGCAGGATGGCAAGGTCCAGAACGCGGTGCATGGGCAGCTCCTCCGACTGGCGCGACCATTTCTCCCCGGTATGCCGCCAGACTTTGGCCGAGATATCCACCTTGCCCCGGTCGTTCCATTGGGCCAGGCCCAGGGAAAGGCCCTTCGCATCGGAATGGTATGCGCCGCGCCCGTCGATACTGTCGTAATTTTCCGCAACAATGACAGGCTTGTGCTTTAATGTGGTGGGGATCTTCATGTGCGGTTCCTCCAAACTTCCTCGTGGTCCGGCAGCTTCTCCTGCCACAGCCGGCACAGCAGGGTAAGCTCCTCGGAATAATCGGTCTTTGTTTCATCGTCTTTGTCATAGGGCAGCTTTTCCAGCACGTCCACACAAAACGCCGCTCCACCATGAACACGCCACGCCTCCTGCAGCGCCTTTTCCCGGCAGCTGCCCAGCTCCAACTGGAATCGCAGGCTGTTGAGCGTGCCTTTCAGGTCGTGCGTCCAGCCCACATAATTTTTGCCCGTGGGAACGCACCGGAAAACGAAAACTCCCATCTCGGGACGCATGGCCTTATATTGTTCTTTTAATTCCCGCTTGCGGGCTTCTGACGGCATTTTTATTCCTTCTCTCAACCACTTATTTACTAAATTACTAATTTAGTAAATATCAGTTTACGCCTCTGCCGCTTCTTTGTCAAGCAAAAGCCTGTTGTCTTCCCTCCAAAGCAAACCGTTTGCTTTGTAAATAAATTTTGAATATCAAAATATCTTCTTGACTTTCGGCTTTACCAGACGTATAATCGATTTTGTTTGAATTTCAAACTATTCACCTGAAGGAGGCCCGCAATGACACAGCATGAAGCGCAGCTGAACGGTTTTTTGGTCAATGTATTCAATGATATCCTCCGTCTGGAGGAGGCCAGCATCCGCAAAGGGCCATGCAAAAACCTCTCTGTTTCCGAGATGCATGTGCTGGAAGCCGTGGAAAAGTCGTCTGTCGACGCATCCGGCGCAGCGGGCATGGCGGAGGTTGCCGCACATCTTTCCATCACCTCCGGCACGCTGAGTGTGGCTGTCAAAACGCTGGAGCAGAAAGGATATCTCGTCCGCTCCCGCGGCAGCCGGGACAAGCGCCGCGTGACGGTGGCGCTGACATCTGCCGCGCGGTCCGCGCTGGAAAGCCACGCGGCATTCCACGAAACACTGGTCGCCCGTGCAGCCGCCCGCCTGAGCGAGGCCGAAATAGCGGCGCTCTCCACCGCGCTCGCCTCCCTGCACGCTTTTTTTGCAGAATTGTGACAGCCGCCGCACCGGCCCGGCAAGCCATTTTCCGGGCAGGTGCTCCATCCCGTGCGGCCCCGGAGGGGGACGCACGCCCCATAGAAGAACAGGAGAAGATACTATGATCCGCATCCTCACCGATTCCACCGCAGATTTTTCCATGGCGGACGCCGCCGCGTTGGGCGTGGCCGTGGTACCGCTCACCGTCAGCTTCGGCGACGCCCACTATCAGGATGGGATAGACCTGCCCCTGGAGCGTTTTTACGACATGCTGGCAGCGGCCGATAAACTGCCCACCACCAGCCAGCCCAGCCCGGAGCTGTTTCTTTCCCACTTTCTTGCCGCCAAGGCGGCGGGCGACACCGTAATCTGTGTGCTGCTGTCTGCAGCGCTCTCCGGCACCTGCCAAAGCGCTGAGATCGCCAAAGAAGAAGCAGAATATGACAACATCTATATCGTCGACAGCCGCAGCGCCACATTGGGGCTTCAGCTTCTGGTGCGGCGTGCCGTTCAGCGTGTTGCCGAGGGCTTTTCCGCCATGGACATCGTAGCCGATCTGGAGACCGCCCGTACCCATCTGCGCCTGTATGCGGTAGTGGACACGCTGAAATACCTGCACAAGGGCGGACGCCTTTCCGGCGCAGTTGCCATCGCCGGCGGCCTGCTGGGCATCAAGCCCGTGCTTTCTCTGGACGCCCGCGGCAAGCTGGGCATGGTGGACAAAGCCCGTGGCATGCCCGGCGCATATGTCGCCATTTTTAAAGGAATCGACCGGTGCGGCGGCATTGATGAAGCATGGCCCGTCGTAGTCGGCTATTCCGGCAGCCCCAAGGGCGTCGGCCCCTTTGCCTGCTATGTAACGCAGAACCTGCATCTGCAAAAGCCGATGGTGCAGGCCATCGGTACTGTGATCGGCACCCATGCGGGGCCGGGCGCCTGCGGCATCGCCTTTTTTGCCAATGAACCGTTCCCCGGTGAAACAGAGTAGTGCAGGCTCCGCCCACTTGACAGCTCTACCGCAAAGCTGGTACTATGAAACCGTATCTCAGCGGGGAAGGTTCCCCGAACAGAGGAGGGCTTTCATTGCCAAAAAACAAACGCATTCTCGGAGCAGCCCTGCTGCTGGTCCTCGGGCTTATTTTTGTGTTTTTCGCAGTTAGCCCATGGGAGATCCTGCCCTTTTTAAAAGGCGGCTCCTTCCGCGTGCAGGCCGGCATCATCGGCGGCTTTCTGCTTCTGGGCGGCATCACGAACCTTTTGCATCCGAAAAATAAATGACCTGCGTAAAAGCACGGCGCCCCGTACCGGATGACCCGGTACGGGGCGTCTTTCTCTTTGTATGCAAAGTATGCCGCCGCAGGCCGGCATCACAGATCCTGCACATTCATTTTTTCCAGCTGCTTTTTCCGGCGCCTGCCGCTGCGGCAGATAAAGAACACCATCAGCAGCAAAAAAGCCGGGATGCCCGAAACCAGGAATACCGCCAGCACGCCGCCCAACACCTGGTTCCAAGGTGTATCCGGCGCAACTGTATAGCTCAGCACCATCACCACCGCATACAGGCCGGCGAGGATAGGCAGGACCAGTCCCGGCCATATGCTCTCCCTCCTGGCCAGAAAAACCTCCAGCACGCAGCCCAGCACTGTGAACGCCAGCAGAACGCCCAGACCGACCAGCATCGTTATGATTGCCATTACGCATCCTCCCCTTTCGTTTTTTTGTAGCTCTGGATCAGCAGTTTGGCGGTATCAAAATCCAGCTTGTCCGCCACGGCCAGCCTCTTGACGAGCGCCACATACGGGTCTGCCGCTGTATCTTCGCTCAAATGTATTTTTTGGATGAGCCTGTCCAGCCTCAGGCGCACCGTGGGATAAGTGACCCCGTACAGCCCGGCCACTTCCTTCAGGCTGCCGGAGGCCAGCAGGAATTTTTTGATGAACGCCACGTCCTCATCCTCCAGCCCGGCCATCCACTCCGGAACCGTTTCAATTGCCATAGCGCGCCTCCTTTCACTATATTAAATATATACTTTAATTTTATTAAAGTCAATATTAAATTTATATTTTCACAAACTCCATGAATCAGAAAAGCCCCCGCTGCGTCCTGCAGCGGGGGCTTGGAAAAACCAAACTTATTTCAGTTCGATCTTGGCGCCGGCATCTTCCAGCTTCTTCTTCATTTCCTCGGCAGCGTCCTTCGCAACAGCTTCCTTCAGCGTCTTCGGAGCGTTGTCGACCAGGTCCTTCGCTTCCTTCAGGCCCAGACCGGTAACTTCCTTAACGGTCTTGATGACGGCCATCTTGTTGGCGCCGACTTCAGCCAGCACAACGTCAAACTCCGTCTTCTCCTCGGCGGCGGGAGCAGCGGCAGCGGCGGCAGCCGGAGCAGCGGCAACAGCGGAAACGCCGAATTCTTCGCAATAGGTGTCGATGAGCTCTTTCAGCTCCAGGATGGACAGGCCTTTGATCTCGTCGATAATGGCAGTGATTTTCTCAGAAGCCATGATAATACCTCCAATTTTATTTTAGTGTTGTTTTGTGTTTGGGTGCGGCCGAAATTATGCCGCTGGTTCTTCCTGCTTATCCACATAAGCCTGCATGGCCACAGCCAGACCGCTGAGGGTGCTGGTAAGGGCGCCTGCGAACATGGACAGCATGCCTTCACGGTCGGGCAGCTTGGCGATGGCGCTGACGGCGTCAACATCCATGACCTGGCCTTCCATGTAGCCGGCCTTCAGGGCGAAGCCCTTCTTGGAGCCTTCCGCAAACTTGTTCAGAATACGGGCGGCAGCAATGGGATCCTCTTTCGAGATCGCGAGGGCGGTGGAACCCGTCAGGGCGTCCGTCATCCCGGCGAGGTCGGAGTCCTTAATAGCCAGGCGCAGCATGGTGTTTTTCACAACGGCATACTCAACGCCTGCCGCGCGCAGTTCGGCACGCAGTTTGGTGTCGTCCGCAACGCTGATACCCTTATATTCGACGACAACGCCGGCAACAGAATTCATCAGCTTTTCACGCAGGGCGGCAACATAAGCCTGTTTCTCGCTCAAAATTTTCTCACTTGGCAAATCATTTCACCTCGTTTCAATTGTGTGTAAGCACATAAAAAAGCCTCTTTCCCTTGCGAGAAAGAGGCAAAAAAATACAATTAAATGTTTTTTCGCGTTTCTCGGCAGGCGGGCGAAACCCTTTATGCAAAAGCACCTGCTGTCTTTAAAACAGCTTTATTATTTTAACACAGAGTTTTGCGCGCGTCAAGGGGCAAATTCACTCTGTGCTTCTCCCGGCGTTCCCGTCGATTTCCCGCAGCTTGCGCAGCGAAACCCGAAAAGCCGGAAACGCTGCGGTTTTATTCGCATAAAACCGTTCCGCGCTTTTCCGCGTAGATGCGCCGGAAGATACGCGCCGGCCGTGTTGCCAAAGCCGCGCGTTCGCGCGCATTTTGCTGCCGATGTTGAAAATCAGCAGGAGCGCGCTTTTTCAGTTTGCAGCTCAGCCGCCGAACTTTGCGCTGTTCAGCTTGATGCCGGGGCCCATCGTGGACGCCACGGTAGCGCTCTTGATATACTGGCCTTTCGCCGCGGCGGGCTTCGCCTTGACGATGGCTTCCATCACAACGGACAGGTTCTGGCCCAGCTTCTCGGCGCCGAAAGACGCCTTGCCGATGGGCACATGGATGATGTTGGCTTTGTCCAGGCGGTACTCGATCTTACCGGCCTTCGCCTCGGTAACGGCGCGGCCCACATCGGGCGTGACCGTACCGGCCTTGGGGTTCGGCATCAGGCCGCGGGGGCCAAGCACCTTACCCAGACGGCCTACCAGGCCCATCATGTCGGGCGTGGTGACCAGCACGTCAAAATCAATAAAGCCTTCGTTCTGGATCTTTGCGACCAGATCGGCGTCGCCGACCATCATCGCACCCGCCTCTTCAGCGGCCTTGGCGGCGTCGCCCTTGGCGATGGCGATAACGCGCACGTCCTTGCCGGTGCCGTTGGGCAGCACGACGGCGCCGCGCACCTGCTGGTCCGCGTGACGGCTGTCAACGCCCAAGCGCACATGCAGCTCGACCGTTTCGTCGAACTTCGCCTTGGCGGTCTGGCAGCACAGCGCCAGGGCCTCTTCGGTGTCGTACAGTTTTGTACGGTCGACAAGCTTTTTGCTGTCGACATAATGTTTACCGTGATTCATAATATCCTCCTGTGGTAATACGGAATGATCCTCCCACTAATGGTAAGGTTGTTATGCGGACAGTTAGTCGGTGACCGTAACGCCCATGCTGCGGCAGGTGCCGGCGATCATGCTGATGGCCGTCTCCAGGTTCGCCGCGTTCAGGTCGGGCATTTTGGTGCTGGCGATCTCCTCCAGCTGCTTCTTCGTGATGGACGCGACCTTCGTCTTGTTGGGCACGCCGGAACCGCTCTCGATACCGACAGCCTTCTTGATAAGGACAGCCGCCGGGGGCGTCTTGGTGATGAAGCTGAAGGAACGGTCCGCATAGACCGTAATGACGACAGGAATCAGGTAACCGATATCCTTCTGCGTGCGCTCGTTGAATTCCTTCGTGAACGCCATGATGTTCACGCCGTGCTGGCCAAGCGCAGGGCCAACAGGGGGAGCCGGGGTAGCTTTGCCGGCCGGAATCTGGAGTTTGATATACCCCGTTACTTTCTGAGCCATTTTGTGCACCTCCAAAAATTGTGGTAAGTTGCGGGCTTTGGCCGGATTGCCAAGGCCCTCCCACGAACGCGCGATACCCTTCGCGCGCTCTATAAGAAACAGCGCCTTGCAGCGCGTGCTCTTACCGGAAAAAACGTTTCAGGGCTTACAGGGGTTTCACCTGTGTAAAGTCCAGCTCCGCCGGCGTTTCGCGGCCGAACATGGAAACCTTTACGTTTACCTTTTTCGCGTCGGTATCGATGCCCTCCACGATACCGATGAAGCCTTCCAGCGGGCCGTTCATGATCTGAACGTTGTCGCCCACGGCGTAATCGAGGCTCACTTCGCGCACGTCCACGCCCAGCTTATCCACTTCCTCGTCGGTGAGGGGGATGGGCTTGGACGACGGGCCGACAAAGCCCGTGACGCCGCGCGTATTGCGCACGATATACCAGCTGTCGTCCGTCATCACCATTTTGACGAGCACATAACCCGGGAAGAGCTTGCGCTCCACCTCGCGCTCCTTGCCGTCCTTGATGTCGGGCACCAGCTCCACGGGGACCTTTACCTCATGGATAAGCTCCTGCAGGCGCCGGTTCTCCACGATGGTTTCAAGGTTTTGCGCAACCTTGTTTTCGTAGCCGGAGTAGGTGTGCACCACATACCAGCGCGCCTCGGTGTCTCTATCCTCTGCCATTTGTCAAAACCCCGCTTTCTGCTTTAAAAGTGCGGACGGTCACACGCCCTTCAGCAACTGGTTCAGCCCGAAGCCGAACACAGCGTCCAGGACCATGATGAGTACCGCGGCCACAACCACCACGACAGCCACCACGACGGTGTTGTTGATGATCTGCTTTTTCGAGGGCCATACGACCTTCTTCATCTCGCTCACGGTATCGCGGAAAAACTTGCCGATGCGTCCGAAGAAGCGCTTCACGCCAGCGAAAAAGCCTTTGGACTTTTTCTCGGTTTTGTCAGCCATGTTGCATGTCCGCCTTTCTTACTTCGTCTCGCGGTGAACGGTATGCTTTTTGCAGAAGCGGCAATACTTCTTCATCTCGAGCCTGTCGGGACTGTTCTTCTTGTTCTTCTTGGTGTTGTAGTTGCGCTGTTTGCACTCCGTGCAGGCAAGGGTGATCTTCACTCTCATTTTTCGGCACCTCCATCAAATAGCCTCCCTCTTGCCGCAGGCGGCGCATCGAAAAATGCGCACAAAAAAATAGACCTGCAAAAGAGGTACAATCATCATAGCACAGCACACAGTCCCGCGTCAAGGGATTTTTTCGCCTGCGGGGCCGTTTCCCGGGCTTTTTCCGCCGCGCGTCAAAATTTGCCGCGCCGTCTTTCAAAATCAACCATTGTATGGTATTATAAAGGCTACGATTGCAGCATACAAGTGATACCATGCGGGCAGCACGGCAAAACAGCCGTGCTGCCGCGCAGCGGTCCGTCCCGAAAGCCTTTCTCCGGGCGGCCTGAAAGCAGGGCGTTTTGTGCACGCGGGTTTTCAGGGCGCCTGCCCCAGGGCTTTATTCCACGGCGGCCCGAGGAAAGGTGTGGAGTGTTTTGAAGAAATTGAAAGTCGCCGTACTGTTCGGCGGCGCGTCCAGCGAGCACGAGGTGTCGCGCATGAGCGCGACCAGCGTGCTGAACAATCTGGACGCGGAAAAATACGACGTGCTGCCCGTGGGCATCACGAAAGACGGGCGCTGGTATTTGTACTCCGGCCCTGTGGAAGGCCTTTGCAGCGGCGCCTGGGAGCGCCACTCCGGCAATGTGCCCGCAGCCATCTGCCCGGGCAGCGGGCTGGCGGGGCTTGTGGCGTTTGAAAACGGCGTCTGCCGCAGCCTGCCCGTGGACGTGGTGTTTCCCGTGCTGCACGGCAAAAACGGCGAGGACGGCACGATACAGGGCCTGCTGGAGCTGGCCGGCCTGCCCTATGTGGGCTGCGGCGTGCTGGGCAGCGCGGTGTGCATGGATAAGATCATTGCCAACCGTGTGATGGATGCAACGGGCATTCCCCGCTGTGAATGGGACTGCATGGAGCGCTGGCAGCGGCCAGAGCTGGCGGTCATTGCCCGGCGCGCGGCGGAAAAACTGGGCTGGCCCATTTTCGTCAAGCCCGCCAACGCGGGCTCCAGCGTGGGCATCTCCAAGGCGCGGGACATGGCGGAGCTGGAGGCGGCCGTGGACCTCGCCCTGCAGCACGATTCCCGCGTGGTGTTCGAGCGGTTCGTACAGGGGCAGGAAGTAGAATGCGCGGTGCGCGGCAACGACGAAGTCTCCGGCACCCATCCCGGCGAAATTTTGGCCAGCGCCGAATTTTACACCTACGATGACAAATATATCTCCGGCACCAGCCGGGTGGCCATCCCGGCGCAGCTTGCGCCGGAAAAGCTGGACGAGGTGCGGGACCTGGCCGTCCGCGCCTACCGGGCGCTGTGCTGCAAGGGCTTGGCCCGCGTGGACTTTTTTGTGGAGCACGGCACACAGCGCGTGCTGCTCAACGAGGTCAACACCTTGCCGGGCTTTACCAGCATCAGCATGTATCCCAAGCTGATGCTGGCGGCGGGCGAGACGTATCCCGGCCTGCTGGACAGCCTGATCACGCTGGCGCTGGAAAGGGCGGGCGGCGTCCATGACTGAGCGAAACGCGCCGGGGCGCGGCGCTCCCATCGGCGTGTTCGATTCCGGCCTGGGCGGGCTGACGGCCGTGCGCGAGCTGCGGCGCATCCTGCCCGGCGAGGACATCGTCTATTTCGGCGATACGGGCCGGGTGCCCTACGGCACCCGCGGCGTAGATGTCATTGTACGGTACGCAAAGCAGGACATCGCATTCCTTCTGGAACAAAACGTGAAATATGTGATGGCCGCCTGCGGCACCGTGAGCAGCACGCTGTCCGAGGCTTACACACGCACGCTGCCCGTGCCTTATACGGGCGTGGTGCAGAGCGCGGCGGCCGCCGCCGTACGCGCCACCAGAACAGGGCTCATCGGCGTCATCGGCACGCCCGCCACCGTTAAGAGCGGCAGCTACAACGCGGCCATCGCCGCGCTGATGCCCGGCGCGCGCATCGTAGCCACCGCATGCCCGCTGTTCGTGCCGCTGGTGGAAAACGGGTATTTCGGCGCAGACAACGCCGTGACGCGCCTTGTGGCACGGGATTACCTGAAGGACATAAGGGCCGCGGGCGTGGATACGCTGATCCTGGGCTGCACGCACTACCCGCTCATCGCGCCCATCATCGCGGATCTGATGGGCCCCGAAGTGGCGCTCATCGACCCCGGGCGGGAAACCGCGCTGGCCGCACGGGACGCGCTGGCCTCCGCCGGGCTGCTGCGGGAGGGCCGCGCGGGCACGGCACGCTATTATGTAAGCGACACCACCGAGAGCTTCGCCCAGCTTTCGGACTGGTTTTTGGGCGAATACGCGGGCGGGCCCGTGACGCGCATCAGCGTGGACGGTTATCCCGTGGAGCAAGGCGCCTCAACGTAAAAAGGAAAAGGATGACCCTGTATGAAGGAAGATTATCTCATCACCATCCACGGCACCATGGAGCAGGACGGCGAAAGCGACAGCGTGAAGCTGATGACGCGGGGCAGCTTTGTCAAGCGCAACGGCAGCTTCTTCATCAGCTACAAAGAAACCGAGGCCACAGGCTATGCAGGCTGTGTGACCACCGTAAAGGTGGAGGATTCACACAAGGTGAGCATGCTGCGCTTCGGCCCGGCGCCCAGCCAGCTCGTCATAGAAAAGGGCCGGCGGCATGTGTGCCATTACGAGACGGGCCACGGTTCGCTGAGCCTGGGCGTGGCCGCGGACGAGATCCACAGCCGCCTTTCCGACGAGGGCGGCACCGTCCGCTTCAGCTATCTGCTGGACATGGACACCGCCGCCGTGAGCCGCAACATTGTAAAGATCACCGTCAAGCCCGCCAACTGACGGGGCGCGCCGGTATAACAGGAATTCAAAGGGACAGGAGTTTTGAAAAAATGCAGGATTTTAAACATTTCGACCCGAAACAGGCCGCTATGGACGAGGCCCGCGGGCTGCTGGAGGCCGCTGCCCGCGCCGCTATGGCGGACGGCAGCCTGCCGGAAAAGGAGCTGCCCGCCTTTGTGGTGGAGGTGCCAAACGACGTGAAGAACGGAGACCTGGCTTCCAACTTCGCCATGGCGGGCGCGCGCGTATTCGGTATGCCCCCGCGTAAAATCGCCGAGGCCGTGGCCGCTGCGATGCCCGCTTTGGAGGAAACGCATTTCAGCCGCGTGGAGATCGCGGGCCCCGGCTTCATCAACCTGTTCCTTGCCCCGGGCTGGTTTGCCGACGTAGTTTTAGCCGCCAACGCAGCCGGCGCGGACTACGGCCGCACAAGCTACGGCAAAGGTGAAAAGGTGAATGTGGAGTTCGTTTCGGCCAACCCTACGGGTCCGATGCATCTGGGCAACGCCCGCGGCGGCGCTTTGGGCGACTGCCTCGCCGCCGCCATGGACTGGGCGGGCTATGACGTCACACGGGAGTTTCTCATCAACGACGCGGGCAACCAGATCCTCAAGTTCGGCAAGAGCCTTGCCGTCCGCTACCTTCAGATCTTCAGGGGCGAGGACGCCGTATCTTTCCCCGAGGACTGCTATCAGGGTGCGGATATCCGTGTGCTGGCACAGAAATTTGCAGACGTGCACGGGAACGTCTATATGGAAAAGCCTTTTGAGGAACTGCAGAAGGATATCGCGGCTTTTGCGCTGCCGTTGAACGTGCAGGGGCTTAAGGACGACATGGCCAAATACCGCGTGCATTACGACGTCTGGTTCAGCGAGACCACGCTGCACGAATCCGGCGCCATCCGGGAAATGCTGGACAAATTGGCCGAACGCGGCGCCACCTACGAAAAAGACGGCGCCATCTGGTACCGTTCCATGCAGTACGCCGAGAAATACGGCGGCAACAAGGTGACGCGCAAGGGCCTGGACGGCGAAGTGACGGACGAGGATAAGGACGAAGTCCTGGTGCGCGCCAACGGCGTGCCCACCTATTTTGCGGCGGATATCGCTTACCACTACAACAAATTCGCGGTGCGGGGCTTCTCCCGCGCCATCGACGTATGGGGCGCAGACCATCACGGCCACGTGGCCCGAATGAAAGGCGCCATGGACGCCATCGGCCTGGACGGCGAAAAGCTGGACATCGTGCTGATGCAGTTCGTGCGTTTGATGCAGGACGGCCAGCCGGTGCGCATGAGCAAGCGCACCGGAAAAGCCATCGGGCTGGCGGAGCTTCTGGACGAGGTCCCCATCGACTCCGCCCGCTTCCAGTTCAACCTGCGGGAGCCGGGCAGCGTAATGGACTTTGATATGGACCTGGCCGTGGCGCAGGACAGCGAAAATCCGGTGTATTATGTGCAGTACGCCCATGCCCGCATCTGCAGCATCCTGAAAAAGCTGGCCGAAGACGGCATCGTGTTCGAGGGCGCGGACAAGGCGGATCTGACGCTGCTGACAGAGCCCGCGGAAAAGGAACTGATCCGTCATATCGCAGACTTTCCCGGCGAAATCATTTCCGCGGCCAAAAGCTATGACCCGGCGCGCATCACGCGCTACGTCACTGAGCTGGCCAACCGCTACCACAAATTCTACAATTCCTGCCGCGTAAAGGACGCCGAGCACTGCGTTTGCCAGGCGCGCATTGCACTGTGCACCGCTACGAAAAACGTCATCTCCAACGCGCTTACCCTGCTGAAGATCACCGTGCCCGAAAGCATGTGACACAAAAACGCCGGGCCGGTTTGAAAACCGCGCCCGGCGTTTTTCGTTTTCATGCAAAAAACACGGCCCGAGGGCCGGGAAGGAGGCGGCTATGGCTGCCGCTGTGCTGACGCTGCTTTCCCTCATCTATCTGGGCGGGCTGGCCGCGCTGCTCTGCGTGGCGTATTCCCGCCATCATTTCAACCGCTATACGGCGGTAAAGGCCGCCGTAAGCTGCGGGTTCCTTGTCATAGCCGCCACGGCGTACCTGCTGGGCGGACACACGGCAGATGCGTATTTCCGGGGGCTTCTGCCCTGCTTTGTGCTGTGCCTGGCCGGAGACGTGCTGCTGGGGCTGGCCAATAACCACGCGGGCTTTTTCGGCCGCTGGTTCCTGCTGGGAGTGGGCGCTTTCACACTGGCCCACGCAGGGTTCTGCGTGCTGTTCACGCTGGCCATGCCGGGCGGACCGCGCTTCACACTGTGGGACGCCGCCGCTCCGCTGGCCGCGTTGGCCGTGACGGCTGCCTGCGCGCGGCACAAACGCTTCAAGCTGCGGCGCATGCACATGGAGCTGCCCGCTCTGGCGTACTCGCTCTGCGTAGGGCTGATGTGCGCCCGCGGCACAGCGTTCGGCTTTGCCTGCGGCGGACGGCGCGGCGCGCTGGCTGCCGTGGGGGCCGCGCTGTTCCTCATTTCGGACGCGGTGCTGCTGTTCGTTTATTTTTATGTCAGGCCGCGCAAAGCGCTGCGTGCGGTGAATCTGGCTGCCTATTATCTGGGCATGCTGTGCCTGGCGCTCTCGGTATGAGTGCTGCGGAAAATCATCAAAGGAGCTTTTACAATGCCGAACCGACCCATCTGCGCGGAGGACGCGCTGCTCTCCGAAACACCGATGCCGCCCGAACAGATCCTGCGCTATCTTGACCGCATCGGCCTGCGGGACGCCGTCCCTCCTCCTCCCACGCTGGAAACGCTGCGCCGCCTGCAGTCCGCACATCTGCTGTATGTGCCCTATGAAAACCTGGACCTCCTGCGCGGCGCGATCACCTCTCTGGAACACGGAGCATTGTTTGAAAAAATCGTGGAAAAGCGCCGCGGCGGCCTCTGCTTCGAGCTGAACGGCCTGTTCTGCTGGCTGCTGTGTTCGCTGGGATACCAGGTCACCAGCTATGCGGGCCGTTTCATCTATCCTTCGGAGGCCGGCATCCAGATGCGCCGCCACCGTGTGCTCGTCGTAACGCTGGAGGGGAAGCGGTATCTCACCGAAACAGGCATGAACAGCGAAGGCCCCCGCGCGCCGCTTGTGCTGGCCGAGAGCGAAGCGCAATGGGACGGCGTGACGGAATACCGCTTTTCCCGCGACGCCTTTTGGGGCTGGGTCCTGTGGAAACGGTCGCCGGGCGGAGCCTGGCGCCGGCTGTATGGCTTTACCGAGGAACCGCAGCTCGACATCGACTTTATTATGCCCAGCCTTTTTTGCGACGTGCATCCGATGTCGCCTTTCAACAAAACGGTGCGGGCCTCTATTTTTTTACCGGATGCTCATTTGTCACTGCGCGACAGCAAGCTGACATGGTATCGTAAGGGCGCAGTGGCCCGTTCCCGCTCCGTTGCGCCAGGCGCAGAAACCGCGCAGGTGCTGTGGGACGTTTTTGGGCTGCGCGCGCCGGAGGACGCGGCGCTTTAAGCCTTCCGGGCCAAAAAAGAAGCAGACGGCTCTGTGCCGTCTGCTTCTTTTTCTTTTCTTCTGTTTATAGCTTCAGTCCGGCATAGCTCTCCCGCAGCGTCTCGCAGGAAGCGCTGAACCGTGCCTGCTCCTCCTCGGAGAGGTTCAGCTCCAGCACACGCTGGATGCCACTGCGGTTCACAATGCAGGGTACGCCCACAAATACGTCTTTCTGGCCGTATTCGCCCCGCAGCATGGCGGATACCGTCAGTACGCTGCTTTCGTTGCCGAACACCGCCCGCGTGATGCGTGTAAGCGCCATGCCGATGCCGTAATAGGTGGCGCGCTTGGCTTCGATGATCTTGTAGGCGGCCGTGCGCACTTCTTCAGCGATCTTATCCAGTTCCTCGCTGCAATAGCGCCCGCCGGACTGGCGGCACAGCTCCAGCACAGGCTTTGTGGCCAGCATGGCCTGGCTCCAGGGAACAAATTCCGAATCGCCGTGTTCACCCATCACATAGGCGTGCATGTTGCGCGGGTCCACATGAAAATAATCGCCCAACAGATAGCGCAGACGCGCGGTGTCCAGCGCCGTTCCTGTGCCCAGCACGCGCCTTGGATTGAAGCCCGACAGCGCGCAGGTAATGCGTGTCATGATGTCCACCGGGTTTGTAGCTACAAGGAACAGCCCGTTGAAGCCGCTCTCCGTCACCGGGTCAATGATGCTTTTGAAGACGGCGGCATTGCGCTGCAAAAGGTCCAGCCGCGTTTCGCCGGGCTTTTGCGCCACACCTGCGCAGATGCACACAATGTCCGCATCGCCGCAATCGTCGTAGCTCCCCGCAAAGATCTTCATATTACTGCCGGAAAAGGCCAGCCCGTGGTTCATATCCATGGCCTCCCCCTCTGCGCGCTTTTTGTCCACGTCGATGAGCACCAGCTCGTCGCATACGTTCTGGTTCAGCATAGCGTAGGCATAGCTCATGCCCACCATGCCGCAGCCTACCAGAGCAACCTTGCGTTTGTCTGTCTTCATTTCGCTCTCCCCTTTTCCATGTTCTGTATTAGTATGCGGCGGACCGCGCCCGCTTACTCCGCCAACGCCTGCAGCTGCACGGCCTTTTGCCGCAGCGGGGCCGCATCCGCCGCCAAAAACAGCTCCCTTGCATGCAGCGCCTCCACGCCGGCGGCAAAGCTGTGTGCCAGCGACGCGGCTTTTGCGGCATCCACCGGTCTCGCACGGCCCAGGAACATTCGTGCGTTGCCGCCGTATACCTGCTCCAGCGCCTCGGATGGAAGGCCCAATCCGCGCATGGGCGTGGGTGCGATGCGGAACAGATATCTGCCGTCCGGCAGCAGCGTATAGGGTTCATTCTCCGGCGTTTCCAGAAACGTGCGGATCACGTCCACCCGCGCGGCGCTCTCGCTGCTGTCCAGCGGCCGGGGCGGCTGCGCGATGGAGGCACGGGAGCCGATATCGCTGCCATAGAGGATGCGCGTGCCGAATTCTTCAAAAAATGCCCGTGCAGCAGGAATATCTCCGGCAAGGTTCGTGTACAGCTCGATACCGGGCGTCAGGTCTACCCGCACCTCCGGGTAACGCCGCAGCAGCGCCGAAAGCCGCGGCAGCTGCGCCGAAAAGAAAAACAGGTGCGCCAGCTGGAGCCTCAGGCCCGGGTGGCATGCCAGCACCGCAAACACCTGACGGTACTGCTCCTCATTGTTGATGGTTTCCGGGCCGTAGAACCAGCCCTCGCTTTTCGCATAGGGATTGATGCGGGAGGCGTCCCAAAACTCCTCCGGGTCGTTCACATGCCACAGAATGGGCACGCGCTGTTCCTCTGCCCAGCGCCAGAACGGTTCCCATGCCGGAGTATCGAAATCCGGAATGGGAAAATTGCGCCGGATATCGGGCTTGCCCTCCAGCAGCTTGATGCCGTCGCAGCCTGCGGCCAGCAGCGCCCCGGCCTGCGCGACCAGATCTTCGCCCAGCGCCGCCGCATCTCCCTCGTGGAGAAACCAGGCGCTGCGTTCCAACCCTCCCATCACATAGACAGTTCCCTCCGGATGCACTGCTTTGTAATAAAGCGCATCCGGCACGGTGGAGCATACGCCCATCTGCGGAATACACGCCAGCGTACAGGCCCCGACGCCGTGGCGCTCCCGCACCGCATCAAAGGCCGGACCATGAGTATCAGAATAGTGCATATGCGCATCGAACAGCTGCAATGGTATCCCTCCCGGTAAGTCAAATATCTCCGCCGCGAAGCGGCCCCAACAAAACCGCGCCTGCTGCGGTTTTGCATGGTTCAATGTTCTCAAAGCCCTGTGCGTTAGCACACAAGCGTGTGCCTTGCACACGCGCAGCCGCGCAAGCGGCGGCTTTGAGGTTATTATACCATATTTCCAAGTTCGCACTTCGCATAACACTCGTATTCACTAAGAAATATGATATCTATGCCGCCAAGCGCATACTTCACCGGCGGCTCGTATTTGCTAAGCGGACATATTATACCACACTTCCCGCTCTGCTGCACCGCCTGCACCAAAAGCACAGGCGCCGGCCCCGGCTGAAAACCCGCGCGCCGGTTCCAGAACGGTCTTGACTTTCCCAGAGTTTATGCTATATTAGTATTTAGTAATACTAGGTATAAAACCAGGACGGAGGGGAGCGGATGGAATCGCGCTTTGAACGACAGTTGAAAAAGGGCGCGCTGGAGATGCTGGTACTGGGGCTGGTGTGTGCGGGACCTACTTACGGCTACGAGCTGCTGGACAGCATGGCCCGGCGCAGCAACGGGCTTTTTGCGCTGAAGGAAGGCACGTTGTATCCCATTTTGTACCGGCTGGAAGACGATGGGCTTATCGAAGCGCAATGGCGTACCAGCGGGGGCCGCACCGCACCGAAAAAATACTACACGGCCACGCCGGAGGGTCATGCGGCTTATGCCGTACAACGCAAAGCATGGCGCGCCTTCGCGGACTGCGTGGACGGATTTGACAGGGAGGAGCAGTTATGACGGAACAGGAGAAAAAGATCAAGCGCTATGTCAATGCCATCGAGCGGGAGCTGCGCCTGCCTCTGAAAGCAAAAGCGCGCATCAACGGGGACATCGGCACCGATATCCACGCCCGGCTGGAAAAAGGACAAAGCATCGATGAGATCATCGCGGAGATGGGCACGCCGCAGGAGGTTGCCGCGGGCTTTAACGAGGAAATGCAGGATCAGCTTCTTCCCAAAGGCAGCCCCTGGCGCTGGGTGTTCCTCATTGCGGCGATACTGGCGGGCGGAGCAGCACTGCTTTCCATTCTTCCCTTTCTGCTTTTTTATTTTCAAAGCTCCGGCATGGGCGTTATCGGCGGTGCAGACGGGCCGACGGCCATTTTTATAACAGGCGCTGCAAATTTTCTCGCCCCGATGCTCACACCGCTGTGGCTCGCCGTTCCCTTCATTCTGGGATGCTGCGCCGCCTGCGTGCTGCTGCGCTGGGGGCAAAACGGGCCGCGTGCAAAGCATACGCTTGCTTTGATGCTTTCCGCCGCCGCTTTGCTGTGCTGGCTCCTGTTGGGCATATTGTCATTGTGGCAGGTTTCCTCCGCGGCGGGCGCCGCTGTATTGTCCTGGAAAACGCTGCTGTTCCAGCTGTTCAACCTGATGCTGCTTCCGAGTTTCTGGCTTCCCGTGGTAACGCTGTGCATTGCAGCGCGCCGCCGGAAAACCGCGTCCCCGAGGCAATAACGTCAAACGAAGATACGGAAAACCCGTCCCCGGCCGGGGACGGGTTTCTATATTTTTCGGCTCTGCGCCGTCCGCAAGCCTATTTGCGTCTGTCCTGAAAGGAATCGCTCCCCACAATGAGGCAGCAATAAACAACGAACGTAACGGCCAGTGCGCCAATCAGCAAAAACCATCCCATCCGCGAGCCTCCCTTTTGTATTTACTTCATTGTTATCACTTTATTATAGCACTCGTGTATGACAAAAAACTGTATATCCCACCGTTCCTGCGGAACGGGTTCCGTGGACACGGCTGCACGCTGAAGTGTCTTTCCAGTGCAAAATATCGTTGAAAAACAAAAACGGCATCCCAACCGGGATACCGTTCCTGTGGTGCGCTGCAAGGGATTCGAACCCCTGACCTTTTGGTTCGTAGCCAAACACTCTATCCAACTGAGCTAGCAGCGCATACCACTCCGCTTTTGGAGTGCATCATATATGTTATCATAGTCGAACACGGTTGTCAACCGTTTTTTTCGTCCAGAATCATATTTTTTGCCTTTTCCAGCAATTCCTTGTCGGCGGCATAAGTCAGCCGGCGCTGTGCTTCCTCCAGCGGCAGCAGGCAAACTGCCCGCACCTCCTCCGGCTGGGCCCGCAGCGTGCCGCCGGTGATCTCGGCCACAAAGAACACAACATCCTTTGTCACGCCCTTTGCGGGCGAATAGGTCGTCACCTCGCGGTAGCCCGGACGCACGCGTACCTGCGCGCCCGTTTCTTCGCGCACCTCGCGCATGGCGGTCTCTTCCTCGCTCTCACCGGCTTCCACATGGCCTTTCGGAAAAGCCCAGTGGCCGCCATAGCGGTGGCAGATGACAAGCACGCGGGGCGCGCCTTCTTCGCGGGTATAGCAGATCGCCCCGCAGGATTTCTCATGTTTCATGTTCTTTTTCCTCAGTTCAAAATAAATTTACGTTTCGTGCGCCGCCGGGAATTGTGTTTTGGCGCGGGCTTTGGTATACTTGTAAAAGGATTTTACTGCGCGCAGCCTTGCGCTGCGCGGTATTTTTGTTTTATTGGAGGTTTTTCACTTTGACTCTCATGGATCTGTTGCTTCTGCTCCTTGTTATCGCCGCTGCAGTGGCCGTTTATTTCTTTTTTGTCAAAAGCCGGGACGAAGGCACAGAAACGCCCCGGAAAGCCAAAAACCTGGACGGCGTGAAAAAAAGCGCAAAAGCCCTGAGCGCGGCCCGCCGTTTCGCGGCGCTGCACCAGTATCAGGTCATCGCTCCCGCGCAGATTGCCAAGGACGGCAAATTTGCCGACCTTGATTTCATCATCGTCGGCTGGTTCGGCCTTTTGTGCGTAAAATGTGTGGGGCTGGGCGGCCAGATCTACGGCAACCCCGGCGACCCGATGTGGCTGCAGGTGGACGCGGAAAAGCGCATCTCGTTTGAAAACCCCATGCGCGCCGCAGAGGCCGATACCCGCCTGGTGCGTGACACGCTGTTTACTGCGAACCTGCGCGGCATCCAGGTGGAGACCGTGTGCGTTTTCACCAATAAAAAAGCGACCCTTGCGCTGCCGCGCGGCACGGGCCACTACACGCTGAAGGACTTCAAGGCGCTGCTGGGCAAGAGCAAGTACGAGCAGGACAAGGGCGTCGATATTCCCCAGACCGTGGACGCCGTCAAGAAGTGGGTCGTAGAGGGCTGAGGCCCGCCGTCTTGTCCTATTATAGCAAACCGTGGCGGATTTGAAAAGCCGGGCAAAACTATTTACAGTTTGTTCACAGCGGTTTAACAAACCTTACGCAATTCTTTTCTATAATACAATCACAGGGACACGGAAGCCGCAATCCGGGTTCCTGCACATGATTCCTCCTCACACCAAGAGAGATACCCCTAAAAGCCCCCGTGCTCACCACACGGGGGCTTTCCCTTTGCAAAAAGCTGCGCGGTGCGGGACGCTTCCGTTCCCGCGCGCCGCGCAGTTTTTTCTTTCAGGTTTCAGCGCCGCAGCCCGCCTGCGCCACCTCGGCCGCGATATAGCCCGGCACCTGCTCAGGCGTGATGCCCAGCGCGGCGGCCAGCTCACCATGAAGCAGCTCCTCGGCACGCTTCATATATTCGGCCTCGGTACGTGCGGGCTTTTTGCCCTGCGCCGTACGCTCCCTGTTTTTGCCGTAGATCGTCTTGATAAGCTGCACCAAATCGTCGCAGTCGTGCGTGCGCATGAGCGAACGGTAGTGCTCGGCCAGCATCTGCTGATCCTTCCCGCCGCATGGGTTCTCCTCAATCTCCGGGATCCGGCCGATGAGCGCCTCTGCCTGGGCATGCGTCAGAATGGGCCGCATAAACACCTTGGCGTCCACGGGAATATATACCGTGCCTGTTTCGTACACAGGGTCCAGCTTATAATACAGCTTTTTTTCGCCGGCGCCCGGCAGCCCCGCCGGAGCCTCCACAGCCTCCACACGGCATACGCCCATATTCCCGTACACGATCAAATCGCCTTTTTGAAACATCGTATTCCCTCCTGTAAAACCACTCCACCCGTTTCGTCCCGAACAGGCGAACGCGCCGCGCCGTGCTCCCTCCCCTGCGCTTCGCTCCGCCGAAAATCAAAACAGCGTGCGGTTTTGACAGCCGGACTTACGTTCCTCAAAACCACACGCTGCAATTTTTCAGTATCCCGTTTTGCCGCCGCTGCGGCATTTCCTGTTTATAGTATACCACATTTTGCCCCCAATTGTAAGCGGAAGTTTTTTCTCTCCGCCGCGCGCCCTCCGAAACCGGGCGGACAGCCTGTCCAAAATTTTATCCGGGCCGGACTTTTCCCCACCCCCTATGCATATAAATTGCATGAGGTGATGTCAAAATGTACAAGCGGCGCAGAAGGCGGCATATTGTAATGCCCGTGCTGGCGGGCCTGCTGACGCTGGCCACGCTGGGCAGCACGGCCTTCGCCGCGCCGTCCTTTTCCCTCCCGCAGGCTGCCGCGTATTTCAGCAGCATTCTGTGCGCGCCGAATGCAGCGCTGGCCGCAACCCGGCGAGTGCTGGACGACGCCATGGACGAGGACGCAGTGCCCACGGCGCAGCCTATCGATGAGGACGATCCCGAGGCAGGCTTCTGGACGGTGGGCCCGACCGAGGAGGAAATGCTGTCTCAGAGCGAAGCGCAAAGCGTATCTTCCGGCGCTTCCTCCGTACCGGACGGCCCCATTCCCGATGGCATGGCCCCGCTGCTGGAAGCGCATTACGAGCAGGGCACGGGTGCGGGCTATGTTTCCAGCGGCGCAGCCACCGTGCGCAACAGCACCGACCTGCCTGACAGCGAGGTAGCCGCGGAAATGATGCAGACGCTTCCGTTCCAGGTGGAGCTGAACAGCGCGGAGCCTCAGGTACTCATTATGCACACGCACACCACAGAAACCTACGAACTGGAGGAAAAAAACTGGTGCGATCCGGCGTTTTCCGCCCGCAGCACGGATCTTTCTGTCAATATGGCCGCAGTAGGAGCCGAAATGGCTGCTCAGCTCAACGCGGCGGGCGTAAACACTCTGCACGACACCACCCTGCACGATTACCCAAGCTACAACGGCAGCTACGCCAAAAGCAACGCTACCGTGCGCAGCTATCTGGAGCGGTATCCCAGCATCAAGGTGGTGCTGGACGTCCACCGCGACGCCATCCAGCGGGACGACGGCACCCGTGTCAAGCCCGTGGCGGACATCGGCGGCATGAAAGCCGCCCAGGTCATGATCATCTGCGGCGCAGACGTGGACGGCAATCTGCCCAATTTTAAACAGAACCTCCGCTTTGCCAGCCGCTGGCAGGATAAGATGGAAAGCATGTTCCCCGGTCTCACACGGCCTGTGCTGTTCGACTACCGCTATTACAATCAGGATCTTACGACCGGCAGCCTGCTCATTGAGATGGGCGGCCATGCCAATACTTTGGAAGAGGCCAAATACTCCGGCCGCCTGGTTGGTCAGGCCCTGGCTGCTTTGTTTGCAGAGGGCTGAACGCGCCCGTATATAAACTCTTCGGCCACGCAAAAAGCCCCGCGCATACGCACGGGGCTTTTATTATTGGTACAGTCTTATTCCGCCACTTCTTCAAAGGCCTCTTCACCGGCGCCGCAAACGGGGCACGGCACGGGAGGAACGTCGCCCTCAAATGTCTGGCCGCAAATCGTGCATCTCCATTTTTTCATAATACTAACCTCCTTTTATTCATTTCGTTTCACCTATTGATATTATATACCAATTGATAATACAACGCAATAGTTTTTAAAAAAGAATCATTCACCGCGCACGGCTTTGGCAAAATCCCGGCCGAACTGTACGGCTGCAGCCAGGTCCTCCTGTGTGGGGCAGAACCGGACACGCATGCCCTCCAGCGGCAGGCTCAGCCGAAGCTGCTGCATGCGCGCAGTCAGATTGGGAACCGCCTCGCCGCTCCAGCCGTAGCTGCCGAACGCACCCGCCGGCTTGCCCTTGTGGATGATGGGGTTCAGGCCAAGAAACATTTCGTACACTGGAGGCAGCGCGTCGCCGACCAGCGTGGGGCTGCCCAGCAAAAAGCCGTCCGCCGCGGCTACCGCGGCCTTTGCAGCGGCGGTGTCGTCGGAGACGAGGTCGTACATTTCCACACGCACGCCGCCTTCCTTCAAGCCGTCGCGGATGTGCTCGGCCAGGCGGCGCGTATAGCCGTAAGCGGAAACGTAGGCAACTGCCACCACTTTTTCCGGCCTCTGTTCAGGCCGGCACCAGGTGCGGTACATGTCAAAATACTTCTGCACGCCGCTGCGCAGCACGGGGCCGTGGCCGTTGCCCACAAACTCCACGGGCAGGCTGCCGATCTTATCCAGTGCGCTGCGCATGAACGGGTCTTTGAACGGCCCGATGATGTGGTCGAAATAATATTTGTACGCGGGAGTGAAATCGCCGTCGATGAGGTCGTTGAATACGCGCGGGTCGGCATAATGGCAGCCAAAGCTGTCGCAGGTAAACAGGGCTTTCAGCTCCGGGATGTACGTATACATGCTGTCGGGCCAATGAAGCATGGGCACACTGAGGAATTTCATCGTCAGACCGCCCAGGTCAATCTCGTCCTTCTCCGTGACGGCGCGGGACGGAAACGGGCCATTGACGATTTCTTTCAAAAACGTCAGCGCCGTTCCGCTGCCCAGCACCGTGGCGCCGGGCGCAAGCTCCAGCAGCCGCTTCATGCTGCCCGTGTGGTCCGGCTCGGTATGGTTGACGACGATATAATCCAGAGAAGCCGGGTCGCACACCTCGCGGATATTGGCAAGGAACTCCTCAAAGAACGGCTCCTTGCTCGTCTCGAACAGCACCGTTTTTTCAGTGCCCTTCACGATATAGGAATTGTAGGAAGTACCGTGGTCTGAATGCATGATGATATCGAACACGCGCAGGCCGGGATCCTGCACGCCCACGTACCAGATGTTTTCTTTCGCCTGTAAAGCGCCCATAAAATCCAATCTCCTTTTATCGGTTTTGCATCATACATTTTATCTTATTTTGTTGAAAGCCGCAAGGACCGGGCCAGGCGCGCACTTCTAGTATATGCAAAAAATCTCCGGCAAACCGCGGTACCGGAGACCTTTTATCTGTTCCATGCCGGCAGCCGTTTCACGCATGCGCCCGGCGGTAGACCAGAAAATCAAAATGCAGTTCTGCTGTAAGCGTATCCAGCGAGGCCAGCCTTTCAGCGCCGGAGCGGGGCGTTTTCCAATAATAAGGCGTCATCGCAAACAGGTCCAGGATCGTGCTGCCCGTCACGGTGAGCATGCTGTGTACGGGTATCCTCTGCTCCAGCGCAAAGCCGGGATAAGCGACATCCTGCACCGTATTTTCGTAAGGGCGCTCGTAGAGCACCTCCTTAAGGCCATACAGGTGGCGCGGGCCGGGCACCGCAAACACGAATGCTCCGCCGGGCTTCACCACACGGGCAAATTCCTGTGCGGCGGCCGGGCTGAAAATATCGACCAGGCAATCCGCCGCCGCATCGGCCACCGGGATGGCGAAGCTGCTGGCCACGGCCCACTGCACGGCATGTCCCTTGTCCCGCCTGGCCGCTGCCTTTACCGCGAATTTGGAAATATCGAACGCGGCCGCCGACGGCGTTTTGCCTGATGCGCGCAGCGCCTGTACAAGACGGGCGGTATAATACCCTTCCCCACAGCCCGCGTCTACCAATGAGGGAGCCGGCAGCTCCATAAGCAGGCTGCAGACAAGCGCATTCAGCCCGTCGGAAAAGCAGGCATACCCGCCCGTATCCAGAAACCGGCGGCGGGCCGCCACCATCTCCCTGCTGTCGCCGGGGATTTTGGCGTGCATCTGGGCGGCCGGCAGAAGATGGGCGTAGCCCTCAGCCGCGAGGTCAAAACTGTGGCGTTTGGGACAGACCAGGACGCGGGCGCCGCGTGTCAGCGGCGCCCCGCACACCGGGCAGCGGAAAAGCTCCATGGTATCGCTCCCTTTCGCATGTTTTTCCGGGCGGCGCCGCGGTGCGGCAGGCGCAAAAAAGGCGCGGCGCGGGCGTGTGCCCGGCGCGCCGCGCCCTGCCGTATATCCGCGGTGCTTATTCTTCGTGCGCCTTCATATACTCTTCAAAGCTGGCATATTTTTGTGCAGGGGCCCTACGTGCGATAAGCTGGATGCTGTCGTCCACCTCGGAAAAGCGCGGCTCCTCTTTTGCAGACTTTGCGCTCTTTTCAGCGCGGGGCGCGTGCTCGGCTTTTTCGCCGCGTCCGTTCTTGCCGCGCGGCGCGCCGTTTGCCAGTTTCTCCTTTTGGGGCTGCTGGGGCTGCGCCTGCGGAGCACTCTCTTTTTTCTGCGGCGCCTGGCTGGCTGCAGCCGGGCCCTGCCCGCCGCTCTTATGGCGGCGGCCGCCGCGCCGACGGCGGCGCTTTGCACTTTCGGCCGGGGCCGCGCCGTCCTGCTGCGGGCGCTGTGGCGTATTCGTCTGTTCCATTTGAAATTCCTCACTTTTTTCCGGCCGGACGGCGGCCCGGACCGGCTTTTTCCGCGCAGGGGCCTGCTGCTGCGCCTGTACGGCCGGCCGCACGGCAGGCGCGCGCTCGGCACGTGGCGCGCGCTGGCCGCGCCCCTGCGTCTGTTTCTCTTCTTTTTCAAACACCTGCATCGGCCACTCGTGTTCCACGGACGGGATGCGGATGTGCGTCAGCTTTTCAATATCCGCCAGATATTCCTTTTCCTCAAAGTCGCAGAAGCTTACGGCCACGCCCGCGTGCCCCGCGCGCCCCGTGCGCCCGATCCTGTGCACATATGTCTCGGGGATATTGGGCAGATCATAGTTGAACACATGGGAAAGGCCGCTGACGTCAATGCCGCGGGCGGCAATGTCCGTGGCCACCAGCACGCGGATACGGCCGTCCTTGAAGCGGCCCAGCGCGTCCTGCCGTGCGTTCTGGCTTTTGTTGCCGTGGATGGCCATAGCCCCGATGCCCGCGCGGGCAAGCTCCCGCACAACGCGGTCCGCCCCATGCTTGGTGCGGGTGAACACCAGCGCGCTGGTCACCTCCGGTTTTTGCAGCAGCTGCGCCAGCAGGTGGCGCTTGTTGCCCTTGTCCACAAAATAAACGCTTTGCTCAATGCGCTCCACCGTCGTGGCGGGCGGCGCGACCATCACCTTTTCCGGGCCGTGGAGCAGGCCGTCGGCCAGCTCCTCGATCTCCCGCGGCATGGTGGCCGAGAACAGCAGCGTCTGCTTTTGCCCCGGAAGGCAGGCGAGCACCCGCTTCACATCATGTACAAAGCCCATGTCCAGCATACGGTCGGCTTCGTCCAATACGAATATCTCAACATTTTTCAGGTCGATATAGCCCTGTCCGATGAGATCGTTCAGGCGGCCGGGCGTGGCTGTCAGGATATCTACGCCCTTTTTCAGCCGGGCCACCTGGGGATTCTGGTTCACGCCGCCGAAAATAACGCAGTGTGCAAGGCGCATATGGCGGCCGTAGGCCGCAAAGCTTTCGTCGATCTGCAGCGCAAGCTCGCGGGTCGGCGTGAGAATGAGCGCTCGGATGGGGCGCCCGCCCGAAGGTGCTGGCGTAGCCGCCAGACGCTGCAGAATGGGCATGGCGAACGCGGCGGTCTTGCCGGTTCCGGTCTGAGCGCAGCCCAGCAGGTCCCGCCCGGCCAGTACGGGCGGAATGGCTTTTTGCTGAATGGGAGACGGTTCTTCGTAGCCCGCCTCGGCGGCGGCTTTCAAAATTGGGGGAATCAGGTTCAAATCGCTGAATTTCATGCAGTGGGTTCCAATCTTTCCTTATCGCGGGACGCGCACACCTTCTGTCCCGGGCAATAAAAACATATTTTTTCGCGGGCGCGGCCCGCACCGGGCAAAAAATTTTTCCGGCAGGCTCCGCGCGGCTTGTACCGACGCGGACAGTGTGCTAAAATGGGGGCGGTCAGAGACAAAACATTGCGGAAACGGCTAAAAAACCCCATATTATTATATATTATATCATGTCTCCACCAGCCGTGGCTAGAACAAAACCGCACCTGCTGCGGTTTTGCATGGTTCAATGTCCTCAAAGCCCTGTGCGTCAGCACAGGGGCGTGTGCAGTGCACACGCGCGGCCGCGCATGCGGCGGCTTTGAGGTTATTATACCATATTTCTAAGCTCGCACTTCGCGTACCGCTCGTGTTCAC
>ERZ827490.141-NODE-141-length-116596-cov-22.006942_pt1 | contig 116596 bp, 108 predicted proteins | sample MGYA00519770_ERZ827490 | MGnify/ENA primary metagenome ERZ827490 (study PRJEB31778, sample SAMEA3449324) | human gut metagenome | biome: human gut; feature: human-associated habitat; material: faeces | place: United Kingdom | collected 2010/2012 ... | reverse complement strand
CGCCCGCCAAGGACAAAAGGGCAAAAAGCACCGAAAAGACTGGCTGTCCGACGTGCGTGCCCTTGTTAATCGACGCTTGACAAATAAAACAAATAAAGGTATATTGATTTGGTAAAAAGCGCAGAAGGGGAAGAGTAGGCTCCCGGCGGAACGCAGAGAGAGGGCGGTTGGTGCAAGCCCTTAGGAAGCCGCAGCCGAAGGTCGCCCCGGAGCAGCCGTTTTGAACAAAGTAGAAACGGACGGGTTCTCCCGTTACAGAGAATACGAGTGCCGCTTTTATGAAAGCGGAAATCGGGTGGTACCGCGTAAGTTTTTGCGCCCCGGAGGTTATCTCCGGGGCGTTTTTGTTTGGAGGAATAAGAATGAAAGAACTGCCGAAGATTTATGATCCCAAGCAGGTGGAAAGCAAGATCTACCGCTACTGGACGGACGGCGGCTGGTTCCACGCTGAGCGTGACCCGGACAAGAAGCCGTTCACCATCGTGATCCCGCCCCCGAACGTTACCGGCCAGCTCCATCTGGGCCATGCGTTCGACGAGACGATCCAGGACGTGCTCATCCGCTGGAAGCGAATGAGCGGGTACTGCGCGCTGTGGCTGCCGGGCGTTGACCACGCCGGTATCGCCACGCAGACCAAGGTGGAGGCCGAGCTCCGCAAGGAGGGCCTTACCCGTTTCGATCTCGGCCGCGAAAAGTTCCTGGACCGTGTGTGGGACTGGAAGCAGCACTACGGCGACCGCATCGTGGAGCAGCTCAAAACGCTCGGCTCTTCGTGCGACTGGGAGCGCCAGCGCTTCACGATGGACGAGCAGTGCGCCAAGGCCGTGCGCGAGGCGTTCTGCAGCCTGTACGAAAAGGGATATATCTACCGCGGCAAGCGTATCATCAACTGGTGTCCGCACTGCAAGACCGCCCTTTCCGACGTTGAGGTCGAATACGTGGAGAAAAACGGCTTCTTCTGGCATATCCGCTATCCGCTGACGGACGGTTCCGGCAGCGTGGAGGTCGCCACGACCCGTCCCGAGACGATGCTCGGCGACGCCGCCGTTGCGGTGAACCCCGAGGACCCGCGCTATAAGGACATGATCGGCAAAACGCTCACGCTCCCGCTCGTCGGGCGCGAGATCCCCATCGTCGGCGATGAGCACGCCGATATGGAGTTCGGCACCGGCTGCGTGAAGATCACGCCCTGCCACGACCCCAACGACTTTGAAGTCGGCCTGCGCCACGATCTGCCGCAGTACCTGATGCTCGACGGCGACGGCAAGATTACCGGCGGCTACAAGTGGGACGGCATGGACCGCTACGAGGCCCGCAAGGCCATCGTGCAGGAGCTCGAGGAGCAGGGCTATCTCGTGTCCATCGAGCCGTGCGTCCACAATGTCGGCACGTGCTCCCGCTGCCATAACGATGTGGAGCCGCTTGCGAGCGACCAGTGGTTCGTGAAGATGCAGCCTCTGGCGAAGGAAGCCATCCGCGTTGTGGAAGACGGCGAGATCAAGTTCGTGCCGGATCGCTTCGCCAAGACATATCTCAACTGGATGAACAGCGTGCGCGACTGGTGCATCTCCCGCCAGCTCTGGTGGGGCCATCAGATCCCCGTGTGGTACTGCGGTGACTGCGGCCATATGACCGTCTCCCGCACCGACGCCTGCGAGTGCGAGGCGTGCCACTCCAAGAACATCCGCCGCGAGAGCGACGTGCTCGACACCTGGTTCTCCAGCGCGCTCTGGCCGTTCTCCACGCTCGGCTGGCCGGACAAGACGGCGGATCTGGACTACTTCTATCCGACGGATGTGCTCGTCACGGGCTACGACATCATCTTCTTCTGGGTCGCGCGTATGATCTTCTCCGGCTGCGAGCATATGAAGAAGATCCCGTTCCACACGGTGCTCATCCACGGCCTGATCCGTGACCCGCAGGGCAAGAAAATGTCCAAGTCTGCCGGAAACGGCGTCGATCCCATCGAGGTCATCAACACCTACGGCGCGGACGCGCTCCGCTTCAACATCATCACCGGCAACTCGCCCGGAAACGACATGCGCTTCTTCCCGGAGCGCTGCGAGGCGATGCGCAACTTTGCCAACAAGCTCTGGAACGCTTCCCGCTTCGTGATGATGAATCTCACGATCGACAAAAACGAGCTGCCCGAAACGCTTGAGCTGGAGGATAAATGGATCCTCTCCCGGTTCAACGAGCTGGCCCGTGAGGTCGGCGAGAATCTCGACAAATACGAGCTCGGCATCGCCGCACAGAAGATCTATGACTTCATCTGGGACAGCTTCTGCGACTGGTACATCGAGCTCACCAAGGCCCGTCTGACGGGCGAGGACGAGACGGCCCGCGTGCAGGCGCAGAAGGTGCTGCTGTATGTGCTCACCGAAACGCTTAAGCTGCTCCACCCGTTCATGCCGTTCATCACCGAGGAGATCTATCAGGCGCTGCCGCACGAGGGCGACGCGCTCATGGTGCAGCCGTACCCGGTCTACCGCGAGGATATGGCATTCCCGGCGGAGAGCGTGCGCTTTGAAAAGGTCATGGAAGCCATCCGCGCCATCCGCAGCCGCCGCAGCGAGATGAACGTCCCGCCGTCCAAGCGCCCGCACCTCTATATCGTCACCGAGGACAGGGAAGCCTTTGAGAATGGCCGCGACTACCTGTGCCGTCTGGCGTATGCCGGGGAAGTGATCGTCTCCGGCGAGGTGCCGGCGGACGCTGACAAAATGGTCAGCATCGTGACGAAGGATGCGCGCTGCTTCCTGCCGATGAGCGAGCTTGTCGATCTCGACAAGGAGCGCGAGCGGCTCGAAAAGGAGCTTGCGAAAAACCGCGGCTTCCTGGAAAACCAGCGCCGCAAGCTCTCCAACGAGAGCTTCGTCTCCCGCGCTCCGGCCAACGTCGTCGCCACGGAGCGCGAGCGCGCCGAAAAGCTCGAAGCGCTGATCGCCAATCTCGAGGAATCGCTCCGGCAGCTCGGCTGATCCGCCGAATTCTGGAAGCAAACTTTTATTGACAAAGATGTCCCGAAACGCTACAATGACGCTTCGGGACATTTTTTGCGGTCTCCGAAAACTTTTTGCCGCATTCCTGCGTCTAATAAGCAGGAAAGAAAACCGGATCATTCATCCTGCGCCGCAAGGCGCGGGGGAGGAGAATACACTATGCGTAAGATTATTTCAAAGCGACTCTTTGCCGTTTTGATGGCGGTGCTTATGGCCGCCGCACTCGGCACGACGGCGCTCGCGGACGACGCCCCCGTCATCCATACCGATGTACCCGCGGCGCTCACCGTGATCGAAGGGCAGACGCTCACGCTCACCGTAGAGGCGACGGGCGGAGAGCTCTCCTACCAGTGGTATCGCGTCCAGCCGGAAGGTGATGTGCCTGCGGACGGAGAGGTCTCCAATACCTACCAGATCGCCGCGGCGGACGCCTCGATCAACGGCGCGGCGTTTTATTGCTTCGTGCAGAATGCGGCCGGGAATACCCAGTCTTCTGTCTGCACCATCACGGTGATCTCCAAGCCCGCTCTCACACAGGATGTGAGCACCACCAGCCAGACGCTGACCGAGGGCGACACTATTGCGCTCACCGCCGGAGCGACCGGTGCGGCAGGTATCCAGTGGTATTATAAAAAAGGAGAAGAAGCTCCCAAGCCCATCGACGGCGCGACGACCGCTTCTCTCTCCGTTGCGGCCACGATGGACTATAACGGCGCGGATATTTACTGCCAGTTCGTGAACGACGCCGGCGCCGTCACGACCTCGTTCTGCCGCATCACCGTGAACACCAAGCCCACGGCTCCGGTGACGACGAAGGACCCGACCGGCGAGACCGTCACCGAAGGCGGCCGCGCGATCTTCATCGCCCGCGCTGACGGCGCAACGAGCTACGTCTGGCGCATCGTCAGCGGCGACGGCACGCAGATCTACGACTACACCGCCGCGCGCACGGCGTTCCCGTCGTTGAGCATTTCCGGCGGTGACAGCGAGACGCTCACACTGAGCAACATTCCCTACGACATGAACGGCTGGAAGGTCGCCTGCCTCTTTCGCGGCGAGGGCGGCGATACGCTCTCCGGCGCGGCGGGCATCACCGTGACGAAGAAAGCGGCGTCTCTCAGCATCATCACGCAGCCCGTCGGCGGAACGATGGCGGTCGATGAGAACCCCAATTTCATCCTCTCCATCCAGGCAACGTCCAGCGACGGCGGTACGCTCTCTTATCAGTGGTACAGCGCTGCGACGAACAGCACCGCCGCCATGAGAGCCATCCCCGGCGCGACGAACTCCAGCTATAAGCCCGAGCAGACCGAGGGCACGACCTACTACCGCGTAAGCGTCCAGCTCACCCGCAACGGCACGACCTCCGATCCCTATTACTCCAACACTGTCCCCGTGACGTTCACCGAAACCAAGGTTCATACGCACAGCTTTTCAAGCGTCTGGGAGCATAACGACATCTCCCACTGGCATCAGTGCACCTGCGGTGAACATGCAGATGAAGCGTTTCACACCTATACGTGGACTGTTCTGAAAGCCCCCACCGCGACCGAGGACGGTGAACAGAAGGGCGTCTGCTCCGTCTGCGGCTATGAGACCATTCAGCCAATCCCTGCCGGCTCCGACACCGACGCCGAGGACGAGACCCCGGAAAAGCCCTCCAAAAAGACGAATACGGTGCTTCTCGTCATCATCGGCGTGCTGGCCGTGGCGGTGATCGCCGTGGCAGTCATCCTCGTCCGCAAGGTTCTCCTCCAGAAGGACGAAGAGGACAGCGGAGACGATGAGGAATAAAACCCGATAAAGTGAAATAACTCCCGCCGGTCACCGACCGGCGGGAGCTTTTATGTCTGGGTATAAAAGAATATCAATAATTGTTGTTATTTCAATTTCCACGGTTGCGCTTCTGCTGCCTGTTCAGCGCGTTGCCGAGGACAAGAAAACATACAACAGCGGCAACAATGATTCCAATGCCCGGATTCCAACCGAATTCATAGCAGCATCCCAGACCAACGAGGAGACCGACGATATAGCTGAGAACCTCGATGATCACGAATTTTGCGGACAGGTGTGTGTGGAAAGCATACCAGACCATAAAGGCTGTAAGAAGGATCCCGATAACGTAAGTCGTTTTTATTTCTCCCTTTTCTTATGATTTTATTTCAGTTTTCTATATAGTGCTTCTTCAGTCGGAGCACATAGCTGCGATACAGTGCGTGCGCTTCCACATTTTCTCCGCGCTCGATCATTGCGACGCAGGGCTCGACAAGCTCGCGGTAGATGGCGTCGAATGCTTCCGCGGCGTCCGCTTTGCTTCGGATTGCGTCAACAATCTTCGGCGCGACGGCGTAGTACTCTGCGATCTCCGCTTCGCCCTCCGGCTGGGAACGGAGATATCCGTCACGAAAGCTGCGCAGCACCGTCAGCTCATGGCAGTCGTCCGGCAGACCGCGCGCCTCGGTGCAGGCTGAGGTCAGGAAGCAGCCGCTGGAGTCGTTGCCCTTGTAGATGGGGCAGTCGTCGTAATCGTAGTTGCGGCAGTACTTATAGTAGGTGTCCTCGTTGACGTCCTTTCCGCTCTTCCGGCAGGCGTAATGGTGATTGTACCAGTAAAATGGACAGCTCATGCGTTTCCTCCCCTTTGTTTCGTTCCTCTGAAAAGTGGAAATGTTACCTCTGTAGGATGATAATACTGCAATTTGCAGTAAAAGTAAATACAACAAAATGCGGTACGCTATTATTTCTCCTGTCAGGAGGTGGTAGCATGTACTGCCGTTTGCGCGATCTGCGGGAGGACCACGATATGAAGCAGAAAGATCTGGCGGCGTATCTGAACTGCTCGCAGCAGGTATACAGCAACTATGAGCTTGGCCAGCGTGACGTACCGACGGATATCCTCATCCGCCTGTCACAGCTCTATCATGTGTCCGTGGATTATATCCTCGGTCTGACCGATAACCCGAAAAGAAACCAGTAAAAAAAACCCGCCCTCCGATCCGCGGATCGGAGGGCGGGTTTACGTTTGTTGGATCGTTTCTCAGAACGCCAGCAGCGCCATGGAGAGGATGGCGGCGGTCAGCAGGTAGATCGGCAGACCGCGCCACGCCTTCGGAACGTAGCGTTCGCGGATCTTGCTGCGGACGGCGGCAAACGCCGCGAGAGCGAGCCAGAAGCCGAGACCCGCGCCGAGCGCCGTGAGGATGCTCTCACCAAGGGAGAGAGCATCGGCGGCGTTGTTCACCGCGAGGCCGAGCACGGCGCTGTTGAGCGCGATGACGGGGAAGTAGACGCCGAGGTCTTTTTTGAAGGCGGCCTTCGCAACGGCATTCATTGCATAGACAACGATGAGCACGATCGCGGCAAAGACGAGCGTCTGCAGATAGCCGAGAGACAGCTTGTCCAGAACGTAGGTCTGCACAAGACCGGCGATCAGCGCTGTGAGCACCATGGCGACGGTTACAGACACGCCGAGAACAGTGATCTTCTTCTCCTGCGCGGACCAGCCGAGCAGGGGAGCCGCGCCGAGGAATTTCTCCAGCGCATAGTTGTTGGCGAGCATCGCACCGAGCACGATACCGACAATGGCTTTGAACGTCATTACTCGTTACCTCCTTCCGCTGTACCGGCGGCGACACCGGCGAAGCCGGGCTCTTCCTCCGCAGCGCACGCGGCGGGGAAGAGGGCGTTGACGATCGCGGCGACGATGGCATACACCAGGAAGCCGCCCATGGGCTTCTGGAGCGAAGCCACGGCGTGCGCCTTGAGGAAGGCGATCTCCTGTCCCCAGACGGTGCCGAGACCGAAGAGCTCGCGCAGCAGCGCGACAACGGCGATCACCGCGAGAAACTCCAACCCGGTCACGACGATCTTTCCGACGCAGAGGCCGGAGGCGCTGCCGGCGCTGCGGCTGAACACCAGCAGGTTGACGGCAGCCACGGCGAGATACACGCCGAGCATCTTGTAAACGGACGGCAGCACCGCGTGCAGCACGAGCTGCGCAGCGGAGGTGAACAGCGCCGCCGTGAGGATCGTCGCGGCGATCACCGCGCGCTCCGGGAGAATGCGGCGCAGCAGCGCCATCACGAGCGCAGTGAGCAGCATCACGGCGAGAACCGTAATGCCCATGGCAGCGGCACCCCGGAGCGTTCCGGTCGCGCCCAGCGCGGGGCACGCGCCGAGAAACAGCACCCACATCGGGTTAACGGTCATTTTCTTCTCATTCATTGCCAAGTCCTCCGTTCTCTTTCAGAGTGGCAAAGGCGTCGAAAACATCGTGCGTAGCGGTCTTGACGGCGTTCATCGTCATCGTTGCGCCGGAGATGAACGCTACGTCGTCCGTCATGGTCTCGGCAGTCATGCCGACGAAGCCTTCCTTGTAGCTCTGCGGATCGAGTGTGTAGTTGGAGAAGTAGTCCTTTTCCAGAATGAACTCCTTGGCGTTCATCATCACGATCTCGCCGTCAGCGTTGAGAACATAGTAGACGGCCATCGGGATGTTGCTGTAGCCGTAGGGACGGGAAACGAAGGCATAAAGCGTTTCGCCGTTCTCCGTCACGGTGTAGGCGGCGGTCACGGTGTTGTATACGCCGTCGAGACCGAGCACCGCGTAATCCGCGTCCTTGGAGTAGTAAGCGCTGAGCTTGGAGATATCGTCGTCCGTGAAGAGATCGCCGTTGTCGCGCGCATACGCGGCGGCGGTCTCGGCAAAATCGGCGTAGGAATCGGTCACAACGCTGCCTTCAACGTCATAGACGCAGACACTGCCGGAGGTGTTCGCGATGGCGAGCACGCCCGCGCCGTCCACGTTCGCAATAAACGCGAAGCCCGCGCCGTTCGGGGCCTTGTAAGCGGCGGTCACGCCGTCGAGACCGGTCTCGGTCTCCTCGCCCTGCATCGCGCCTTCGCTGTTCATCATGCCGGGGAACACGGTCGCGATCAGCTCGGTGAGAAGCTGTGCGTCGCCCTTGACGCCCGCGCTGACGAGTTCATTCGCCGTGAGAGCGGTGAAGCCGTCGAGAATGGCGTCATGGAACGCCTTGGAGGAGTACGTCACGCCCGCGACGAGACTCACGTCCGCGAGAGTGGAATCCTGTCCGATATAGGTCTGCGGATACGTGTCCACACCCATGTCCTTCGTGTCGGGGTAGGAGAGCACCTGCGTGCCGACGATCTTACCCTCGGTATCCACGGCCATGGAGATTTCGATCGGATCGTGGGTGTAGCCCTGCGTGGTGGAGAGAAGGATCGCGTAGCCGAGACCGGAGGTCTCGGTATAGATGCTCTGCACGGTCTCCGGAACGTCGGTAAGCTCGCTTCCGGCGGAGCCGTCGCTGCTGTAGAGAAGATCAAAGCCCTGCGCGCCGGGGAAAATATCCATGAGCGGCCCGAGCGCCTGGGAAGCCTCGCTCAGCTCGATGCGCGGCCCGGCCCAGACATTGAGACCGGTGAGCAGCAGAGCGAACACAAGAAAGAGAACGATCAGCGTCAGAGCCGAGCGGAGAAAGCTGCCTTTATTTTGCATTTTTCGGCCCTCCCAATCCGAGCGGCGTAGCCGCCGTCCATTTTTCGATCATCGGAGCAAGAATGTTCATCACGAGGATGGAGAGCGACACGCCCTCCGGATACGCGCAGTATTCGCGGATGACAAACGTCAGAATGCCGCAGCCGAGCGCGAAGAACGCCTTGCCCTTGCTGTTGATTGGCGAGGTCTGATAGTCGGTCGCCATGAAGATCGCGCCGAGGAACAGACCGCCCGCCATGATCTCATAGAGCGCGGTAACGGCGCTGCCGGTCGTGACGAAGTAGAGCACGAACACGCTGCCGACGAAGATCGCCGGGACATACCAGCGGATCACGCGGCGGATGACGAGATACGCAAAGCCGATGAGCAGCGCGATAACGCACGTTTCGCCTACCGCGCCGCCGCGAACGCCTAGGAACATATTCAGCAGGGAGGGAAGACCCTCGCCGCCGGTGGAGAGAACTTCGAGCGGGGTGGCGCTCGTTACGAGATCAACGCCCTTCGGCATCGCGCCGCCCATGACCTGCGTGAACGAGACGAGCATGAACACGCGCGCGGTGATGGCGGGGTTCGCAAAGTTGTGGCCGAGACCGCCGAACAGACACTTGACGAACACGATGGCAAACACGCTGCCGAGCACACACTGCCAGACCGGCACGTTTGTGCTGAGATTGAGACCAAGCAGCAGACCCGTCACAACGGCGCTGAGATCGCCGATGGACTGCTTGCGGTGGGTGATCGCGTTGAAGAGAAATTCGGAAACGACGGCGGCGATCACGCACGAAAGGATCGGCACAAGAGCCGGAGCGCCGAAAATCACGATCGCGGCAGCCGTGGCGGGAAGCAGAGCGATGATCACGTCAAGCATGATGCGCTGCGTGCTCGCGCCGCAGTGGGTAAACGGGGAAGAGGGGGTTTCAAACCGCTTATCCATCACTTTTTCCCTCCTTCCGCATGATCGGCTTTGTATTTTTTGAGATATTTCTTTGCCGCGCGGTTGTTCTCCGCGAGCGGGCGGTGCGCCGGGCAGACGTAGCTGCAGCTGCCGCACTCGATGCAGAAGTTCACATGGTCGCGGTCAAGGAGAAGCGCGCGCTTATCGCCGTTCTCTTCCTCAAGATCGTCCGAGAACGCGGTGGGGTTGAGATTCATCGGGCAGTGGGACACGCACCGGCCGCAGTGGATGCACGGTGTCGGCTCGTGGATAACGCTGTCCGCTTCGGAGAAGACCAGCACGCTGCCGGTCGTCTTGAGTACCGGATAGTCGAGCGAGGGGACGGCGTGACCCATCATCGGGCCGCCGTTCACAACACGGCCCGGCTCGCATTTGAGCCCGCCGGCGGCCTCGACCAGATAGCGGTACGGCGTGCCGATCGGGACGAGCAGGTTCTTCGGCTCCTTGATGGCCGAGCCGTCAACGGTGACGACGCGGTCGACGAGCGGCATGCCGGTGTCCATGAACTTGGCGACCTTGGCGAGCGTCGAGACGTTGATGATGATAACGCCGAGCGTTGCAAAACGCTGGCCGGCGTAAACGACCTTGCCGAGCGCGTTATAAAGGATCATCTGCTTCGCGCCCTGCGGATAGGAGCTCGGCAGCTCAACGATGCTCATCGTGGGGTCGTCGGCAAAAAGCTCCTTCATCGCGGCAATGGCGTGCGGCTTGTTGTTTTCAATGGCGAAAACAAAATTGTCGGGCTTGACGTATTTCTTGAGGAGCTCGATACCGCGGCGGATATCCTCGCCGTGGTCGAGCATCATGCGGTTGTCGCTCGTGACGTACGGCTCGCACTCCGCACCGTTGATGAGCATGGTCTTGACGTTGTGGCGCAGCGCCGCGTCAAACTTCCAGTCAACGGGGAACGCCGCGCCGCCGAGACCGACGATGCCGCTCTCGTGCAGATCTTCCACGAACGCGGCGAGATCCTCCGCTGTGCGCGGGGCAAGCGTGGGATCGACTTCCATTTTTCCGTCGTTCTCAATGCGGATGACCGGCAGATCGTTGCCGAAGAGCTCCGGCATCGGATCGAGCGAGAGAACGGTGCCGGAAACGGTCGCATGAACCTCACAGGTGATGCTGCCCTCGCCGCGGGCGAGCTTCTGACCGACGCGGACATAGTCGCCGACGCTGACGACCGGCACGGCGGGGGTGCCCATGTGCATGTTCATGGGGAGAAGCACTTCTTTCGGCGGGGGAAGGGTTTCGGCCTTCATTCCGGCGGTGTTCTTGTGATGGGGAACGTGAACCGCCTGAAGGCGCTTACGGAATGCCATCAGAATCCAACCTTTCCATTCATTTCTTCTTTGCTGTAATGCAGTAATTTTAGCTTTGCGATTCGCCGGACGTATCGTCCGGAACGAGAATGGCCTCCATACCGGAGGTCATATGCAGCTCGCCGTCCGGGAGCACCCAGAGCGCTTCCACATCGCCGAGCTTTTCGCAGAGCGCCTCGCCGTCGGCAAGGGGCATGCAGAAAAGCGCGGTGGAGAGCGCATCGGCAAGACCGCTGTTTTTCGTCACGACCGTGACGGAGGTGAAGAGCGTGGAGGGATAGAGCGTATCTTTATCGATGATGTGGTGATACCTCACGCCGTCCACGGTGAAATACCGTTCATAAATGCCGGAGGTGACGCAGGAGGTGTCGGCGAGCAGGAGCTTTGCGCAGTAATTCGAGTCAGGGTTCTTCGGGTCGCGCACGCCGGTCTTCCAGCCGGTGCCGTCGGGCCGCGTGCCGATGATGCGGATGTTGCCGCCGACGTTGAGCACATAGCTCTCGCAGCCGAGTGTTTCGGCCTTCTGCGCCGCCATTTCGGTGGCGTAGCCCTTGCCGAGCGCGCCGACGTCGATGGAGGCAAGCGGGTCCGAGATACGGACGGTGTTGTTTTCCTCGTCCAGCTCCAAAAGAGAGATGTCCGTGTGCTTCGCTGCCTCGGCGAGATCTTCTTCTGCGGGAACGTAGGCGTTCTTCGGATCTTCCGACGCGGCTTCACGCGCGTTGTGCCAGAGCATGAGGACACTTCCCATCATCACGTTCATCTCTCCGCCGGTCAGCTCATAGAGCTCTTTGGCATAGAGCAGAAACTCCATCAGCCGCGCATCCACCGTTACAGCTTCTCCGCCGGCCATTTTGTTTACCGTACAGAGGTTGTTTATGCCGGAATACTCGTGGTAGATATCAAAAAGCTGGTGATATTCCCCGAGTATATCAGCAAGTTCGGCAGAACAGTCCGAAAACCGTTCTGCCGAATCGCCTGCATAGCTGTAAATATAGGTCACCGTGTCAAAGTAGGTGAAATAGCTTTTCCCCTGCGCCTTGACAGGTTCGGCGGAAGCTGAACAGCCGGAGAGAAGAACAAGAGCGAGCAGAGCGCCGCAGAGAAGCGCGGCGACCGCGCGGGTATTCTTTTTCCGGTTCATTTGCTTCGCGGAAATTACCGGGCGTTGTTCGCTGCCGTGACGATAGTCGCGCGCATGCCGGTGATATCCATCGTGCAGGAGGCAAACAGAGTCTCATCGACGGTCACGTCATGGCCGTTGTGCTCGGTGGTCTCCATGGCGCTGACCTCATCGGCGGTCATGCCGACGGTGTAGTCAGCAAAAGCCTTGGCCTGGGCGTCCCACTCGGCAATGGCGTTGCCGTACTTGACCATGTTGTAGTCGTCACCGAGCTCACGCTTGGTAGCGGTGTAGTCCTTGCTGACGATCTCGCCCTCGGCGCTCACGGTGATCTTGGGCTGGATGGCGTCAGTCAGCGCGGCGAGGATCTTACCGTCAGAGCCGACAGCAGCGGCGCCGAACTCAGTGTACATCTTGACCATGGCGTTGCCGTCTTCGGAATCAGCAGCGGACACGGACTCGGTGGAGTTGGAGATGGCGGACACGCCCAGCGTGAAGGAGCCGGGGACGGCGGTGAAGGTGGAGCCCTTCTCGTCGTTGCAGGCCTTCACAATGGCCTCCTGGAAGGCCTCGAGGCTGATGGAGCAGGAAGCGAACAGCTCTTCGTCAACGGCGACGTTGTAGCCCTCTTCGTTGACGCGGGTCTCGATGTTCTTGATCTCGTCAGCAGTCTTGCCGACGACCCACTTCTCAAGGTTCTCGACCTGCTCGAACCACTCGAGCGTGGCGTCGGAATACTTGACCATGTTGTAGTCATACTTCAGATCGCGCTTGGTGGTGTAGGTCGCGGCGGTATCGACCTGGCCGCCGGTGACGTCCATCTTGTTCTGCGCGCAGTCGATGCGGCAGAGGACGATCTTGCCTTCGCTGTCGGTGACGACCGTGGCGACGGTGGCGTCGACCTGAGCTTTATTGGTGTCGGAGCTGTCAAGGCTGACGCTCACGCCCATGCCAAGCTTGTACTCGGCTTCGGCGGTCTCAGCGGCAGGAGCTTCGGTAGCTTTCGCGGTGGGATCGGTGGCGGGGGCGGCGGGCTGGCTGCCGCAGGCAGTCAGCGTGAGCAGCATGCACGCCAGAAGGAGAACGGAGATTACTTTTTTCATTGTGTTCGACCTCTTATTCTTAAATTTTTTGCTTACGATTCCAAACGGAAAAGCGAATTATGTTGATTAATGGTACACTGCGTTACGCTATCCCGCTTTTGATGACAATATAGCACAGAGCGCGTTTATAGTCAATAAAAAATCATACAAGATAGAGGAAACAATTTAACCTTTTCGGTAATAAACTGCACATATATCGAACGCTTGCGCTAAATTGCAACAATTCTGTGAATTTTCCGCTTGCGCCAGTCGCTTAAAATATGGTATAATCTCTTTAGAATATTCAATAATGGAGAACATTCCGGCCGGTTTTTGGGTGCGGAATGTTTGGCGATTGCATTTTGGAGGTGCGAAATGTTTTCCATCGGAGAGAAGGTAATGTACGGCGGAACGGGCGTTTGCGTGGTGGAGGAGATCACATCGGTGAAATTCTCAGCCTCTCAGTCGGGAAAACCGTATTATCTTCTGCGGCCGATGTACCAGACCGGCACCATCCAGACCCCGGCGGACAGCGGCAAGGTCCCCATCCGCCCGGTGATGAACCGCAGCGAGGCCGAAGCCGTCATCGATGCGATGCCGACCGTTCCGGCGGAGATCTGCACGGAGAAGAATCTCAGCGCGCTGCGCAATTATTACCAGAAGCAGATCACCTCGTTCGACAGCATGGATCTTATCCGTCTGGCAAAATCCATCCGCGCGAAGAAGATAGAAGCCGAAAAGCGTCAGAAGCGCATCGGCAGCACGGACGAAAAATACCTCCGCCGCGCGGAGGAGCTTCTCTTCGGCGAGCTTGCCGTCGCGCTGGAGATCTCGATGGACGACGTTCCGGCGTTCATCGAACAGCGGCTCGGCTCGCTGGCTGCCGCGCTGGAGTAACTACATATTATAAAAAGTAATCATCGTCTCCGAAGAGCCTTTTCTTCGGAGACGGTTTCTTTTCCTTGACGGAATCGCCGGAGGAATCTATAATCAGAGTGTTAAAATACTTTGGCGGGATATCCCGCCGGGGAGGTACGAATACTTTGACGCAGGACGAAAAGAAACAGCTGAAGATCGCCGCCTGCAAAGTGCGCCTCGGCATCATCGAGGGCGTTTACGCGGCAAAATCCGGGCATCCGGGCGGAAGCCTTTCCGCCGCCGATGTGCTCACCTATCTCTATTTCAAGCACATGAATATCGATCCGCAAAATCCGCGCTGGGAAAGGCGCGACCGCTTTGTGCTCTCCAAGGGTCATGCGGCTCCGGCGCTCTACTCGGTGCTCGCCAACCGCGGCTTTTTCCCCGTGGACGAGCTCAAGACGCTCCGCCATATCGGCAGCCGTCTGCAGGGCCATCCCAATATGAATCTCACGCCCGGCGTGGACATGTCCACCGGCTCTCTCGGCCAGGGCGTATCCACGGCGGCGGGCATGGCGCTCGGCGCGAAGCGTCTTGGAAACGGCGTGCGTGTATATACGCTCCTCGGCGACGGCGAAATCGAGGAAGGCCAGGTCTGGGAAGCGATGATGTTCGCCTCGCACTATAAGCTGGATAACCTGCTCGTGTTCGTTGACAACAACAATCTTCAGATCGACGGCGCCGTGAGCGACGTTATGAGCCCCTACCCGATCGACGAGAAGTTCGCCGCTTTCGGACTCTTTGTGCAGACCGTGGACGGCCACGACTTTGACGCGATCGACGCGGCCGTGAAGCGCGCCGAGCAGGAAAAGGGACGCCCCTCCGCGATCGTTCTCAAGACCGTTAAGGGCAAGGGCGTATCCTTTATGGAAAATCAGGTGGGCTGGCACGGCAAAGCCCCCAACGAGGAACAGTACCGTACCGCGATGGAAGAGCTCACCGCGGCGCTGCGCGAAGAGGAGGCAGAATGATGGCGGACGTTGTAAAAATTGCTACCCGCGACAGCTACGGCAACGCGGTAACGGCGCTTGCCGCCGAGCATGACGATATCCTTGTTCTGGACGCCGACCTTGCCGGCGCTACCAAAACGGCGATCTTCAAGAAGGCCTATCCCGACCGCCACATCAACTGCGGCATTGCCGAGGCGGACCTCATCGGCGTGAGCGCGGGCCTTTCCACGATGGGCTTTGTGCCGTTCTGCTCGTCGTTCGCAATGTTTGCGGCGGGCCGCGCCTATGAGCAGGTGCGCAACACCGTCGGCTACCCGCATCTGAACGTCAAGATCTGCGCCACCCACGGCGGCATCTCCGTCGGCGAGGACGGCGCTTCCCACCAGTGCTGCGAAGACTTCGCGCTCATGCGCACGATCCCCGGTATGGTCGTGCTCTCCCCGGCGGACGATGTGGAAGCGCGCGCCGCCGTCAAAGCGGCCTATGAGCACAAGGGTCCGGTGTACATCCGCTTCGGCCGCGCCGCCGTGCCCGTGATCCACGAGGAGGAGAACTATTCCTTCGAGATCGGCAAGGCGGAGGTGCTCCGCCCCGGCACGGATGTCGCCGTTGCCGCGACCGGACTCATGGTTGCAGAGGCGCTCAAGGCGGCGGAAACGCTCGCCGCGGAGGGCATCAATGTGCGCGTCATCAACGTCTGCTCCATCAAGCCGCTCGACGAGGAGACCATCCTTGCCGCCGCGCGCGAGTGCGGGAAGATCGTCACCTGTGAGGAGCACAGCGTCATCGGCGGTCTCGGCGAGGCCGTGTGCTCTCTCGTAAGCGAGAAGCATCCCGTGCCGGTGCGCCGCGTCGGCGTGAACGACGAGTTCGGCCATTCCGGCCCGGCGGCGGCGCTGCTCGAAGAGATGGGTCTTTGCGCTTCGCACATCGCCGAAGTTGTCCGCGAGACCGTTAAGGGCTGATAATAAAAAGGGGGATACACCATGCGCTGCAGAACGATCATCAAATTCCGCAACAGCGACGATCCGAACGATCTCGGCTTTGGCCGGGGCATCGTTCAGCTTCTCGAAGGCGTGGAGGAGCTTGGCTCCATCAACCGCGCCACCGCCTCCATGGGCATGGCGTATTCCAAGGCATGGAAGATCATCAATTCCATCGAAAAGGAATTTGACGTCCGCCTCATCGACCGCGAGGGCGCGCACGGCTCGCACCTGACGGATGAGGCACATGCGCTGATCCGGCAGTATCACGAGGCGCTTGACGCCGCCGACGCCGCGGCGCAGGCGGTATTCCGCAAATACTATCCCTGAAAAGACTTTTCTGCCCCGGTACGGATCACAAACCGTACCGGGGCATTTTTATTTCGTTGACAGAGACGTGTGAGGCGTGGTACTATTCTCTGGTGAAAATACATGAAAGGGAGGGACGCTGTTACGGCGGATAAAACATCGGTCTATGCCCGGCGGTTCCGGGTGCTTGCGGCGGCGTTTCTGCTGCTGTTTTTCGGTTCGTTCCTGCTGGGGCGGTTTGCCGTTGCGCCGGGAACGCTTTTCCGCATTTTGTGGGACGCGCTGCGCGAATGGGTGTGTAAGCTCTTCGGCGCGGAAGTGCCGGGGGAACTGTATTCCGGCCAGGAAAAGGCGGTCGTTCTGAACATCCGTCTGCCGCGCGTAGCGCTTTCGGCGCTGGTCGGCGCGGGGCTTTCCGTTGCGGGTACGGCATATCAGGGCATGTTCCGAAACCCGATGGTATCGCCGGACATTCTCGGCGCATCCAACGGCGCAGGCTTCGGCGCGGCGCTCGGCATTCTTTTGTCGTTCAACTATTTCGGCGTGACGGTGAACGCGTTCGTCTGCGGCGTGGGCGCGGTGACGCTCGCGTGGTGCATCAGCCGGGCAAGCCGCATGAACGGCACGCTCGCCATGGTGCTCGCCGGCATCGTTGTCGGCTCGCTGTTCTCGGCGGGCACATCGTTTATAAAGCTCGTCGCGGACACCGAACAGCAGCTCCCCGCCATCACATACTGGCTGATGGGCTCGCTCTCTTCGGCCAAAACGCGCGATCTGCAGTTTGCTCTCATCCCGGCGCTCATCGGCATGGTGCCGCTCTTTTTGCTGCGCTGGCGCATCAACCTGCTCACGCTCGGCGAGGAGGAAGCGCGCAGTCTCGGCGTGCATACGACGCGGCTCCGTCTTGTGATCGTTGTGTGCGCTACGCTCATCACGTCCGCCTGCGTTTCCGTGAGCGGTATGATCGGGTGGGTCGGCCTTGTCATCCCGCACTTTGCACGGATGCTTTTCGGGCATGATTATAAGCGCCTCATCCCGGCGTCCATGCTGCTCGGCGGGGCGTTTCTTATGGTCGTGGACAATATCGCCCGTCTCGCCACGTCGGGAGAGATTCCGCTCGGCATTTTGACGTCGGTCGTCGGCGCGCCGGTATTCGTCTGGCTCATTTTGCGGGGAGGTGCGGACCGTGAGCATTGAGATCCGCCGTCTCGGCTTTTCCTACGGCAGCACGGACGTGCTGCATGATATCACCTTCACCGCCGCCGACGGCGACATTGCCGCCGTACTCGGGCCGAACGGCGTCGGCAAGAGCACGCTTTTCCGCTGCGTGCTCGGCTTTCTTGCGCCGTCGGAGGGCGGCATCCTTGTAAACGGCAAGGACATGCGCACGCTTGACCGCCGTGCCGCGGCGCGCGAGATCGCCTATATCCCGCAGTCGTGCGTCCCGTCCTTTAACTATACGCTGCTCGAAGTCGTTATGATGGGACTTACCAACCAGATCGGCGTTTTCGACGCGCCCCGTCCGGAGCATAAGACCGCGGTGCTCGAAGCCATGGAAAGTCTCGGCATCGCGCATCTGGCGCACCGGGAATCCGGTCGCGTGAGCGGCGGCGAGCGGCAGCTCGCGCTGCTGGCGCGCGCCATGGTGCAGAACGCCCGCGTCCTCGTTATGGACGAGCCGACAGCCAATCTTGACTGCGGCAACAGTGCGCTCGTAATGGAGCGCGTGAGCGCTCTGGCCGGGGAGGGGTTTACGGTGATCTTCTCCACGCACGACCCCAATCAGGCGTTCCGGTATGCTACGCAGGTGCTCGCCCTCCAGGGCGGCGGCGTACTCGCCGCGGGACGGCCGGAGGAAGCGCTCACAAGCGAAACGCTCACAAAGCTCTACGGCGTCGGCATGGCGGTATGTCCTGTGACGGCTGCCGGGAAGAGCTTCTCCGTCGCCGTCGTGACCGGCGGAAAAACGCAATAAGGTTGAAATTATCCGGAAAGTAGGCTAAAATGCTTTCCGGATCATTTTATAGATAAGGAGCTTTTTTATGGAAGCCTTGAAATTTCGCGAAATGCCCTACGAGCGTCCCGACGGCGAGGCGCTGAAAACCTCCATGCGCACTCTGACGGAAAAGCTGCGCGCTGCGGGGAGCTATGAAGCGGCGAAGGCCGTGTTTCTTGAAAAGGAAACGCTCTCCAAACACATCCAGACGCTTGCAACGCTCGCGCAGGTGCGCCACACGATCGACACGCGCGACAAGTTTTATGACGAGGAGAACGGCTTCTGGAACCAGCTTTCCCCGGAGCTGGAGGAGTATTCGCAGGAGTGGACGAAGGCGATGCTCGCCTCGCCGTACCGCGCGGACTTTGAAAAGGAATATGGCACGCTGATGTTCCTCAACGCCGAGATCGCTCTCAAAACGTTCTCGCCGGAGATCATCCCGGAGCTGCAGAAGGAAAACGATCTTACGACCGAATACGATAAGCTCATCGCCTCGGCGCAGATCCCGTTTGAGGGCGGCGTATACACGCTCTCGCAGCTCTCGCCGTTCAAGACCGGCGCGGACGACGCGCAGCGCCTCGCCGCGTGGAAGGCCGAGGGCGGATGGTATAAGGAGCACCAGAGTGAGCTTGACCGCATTTACGATGAGCTTGTCGATCTGCGTGACACGATGGGAAAAAAGCTCGGCTACAAGGGCTATACGGAGCTCGGCTACTACCGCATGGGCCGCAACTGCTACGGCAAGGCCGATGTAGAGAAGTTCCGTGCCGCCGTGCGCAAGTATCTTGTGCCGGTCGCCGAGAGCATCTATCAGGAACAGGCCGAGCGTCTCGGCAAAACGTATCCGCTGAGCTTTGCGGACGCGGCGCTTTCCTTCCGCAGCGGCAACCCGCGTCCCTGCGGCGACGCCGAACGCATTCTCGCTCACGGCCAGAAATTCTATGATGAGCTCTCTCCGGAGACGAGCGCGTTCTTCCGCATGATGAGAGAGCGCGAGCTGCTCGATATACTCTCCACCGAGGGCAAGGCCGCCGGCGGCTATTGCTGCACGATTCCCGATTATGACGTCCCGTTCATCTTTGCCAATTTCAACGGCACGCAGCACGATGTTGAGGTCGTGACACACGAGGCCGGCCACGCGTTCGAGGCATATCTCAATGCATGGCGCGTCCCGATGGACGATCCGAGCATGGAAGCGTGCGAAGTCCATTCCATGTCCATGGAGTTCATGGCGTGGCCGTGGGCGGATGGCTTCTTCGGCAAGGATACCCGCAAGTATCTTTACAGCCATCTCGCCAAAGCGCTCACGTTCATCCCCTACGGCACGATGGTCGATCACTTCCAGCACGTCGTTTACGAAAAACCGGACATGACCCCGGCGGAGCGCCACGGCGTCTGGAAGGAGCTGCTCGGCGTATACATGCCGTGGATGAAGCTCGACGGCGACATCCCTGTCTACAGCGAGGGCGAGGGCTGGCAGCGCCAGCTCCACATCTACCAGAGCCCGTTCTACTATATCGACTACTGCCTCGCGCAGACCGTCGCGCTGGAGATCTGGGCGCTGCTGCAGAAAGACCGCAAGGAAGCCTGGGAGCGCTACATGGCGTACACCCGTCAGGGCGGCAGCGAAGTCTTCACAACGCTTCTGAAAAACGCCGGGCTCGAAAGCCCGTTTGATGAAAACTGTCTGCGCACCGTGTGCGAAACGGCGAAGAGCTGGCTGGATAATTACGATCTCACCGGCATCGAATAATTGCGTCGATTGACAAGGACACACGCGGTTCTGCCGGGCGGAAATGCCCTCATACGGCGTCAAAGCCCTTGAGAATACACAAAGTATTCTCTGCGGTCTTTTCCTTGTCTGCGAGCATTTCTGCTCCGGCAGAACTGGCTGTCCGACGTGCGTGCCCTTGACAATCGACGCTTCCCGCGCTGAACGAAAAGCCGGCCGTGCGCGTCATATGAATAAACGCCGACCGGCTTTTTTAAGGATGACTATATGAAATTTTTCCGATCCAAACTCTGGATACTGCTTCTTGTTCTCGCGCTCACGGCGTCGATCGGCGCGTGCGGCTACCGTCCCGAACCGGAGAAAACGGAGAGCGGTCAGACGGTGTTCCGCCTCGGCTTTTCCGAAACGCCGTCGTCGCTCGATCCGTACACCGCCGAAACGGATGCCGCAGCCGCGGCGATCTCGCTTTTGTACGATACGCTCTTTTATGCCGATATCGAGACCGGGCGGTACATCAACAGCGTCTGTCAGGAATACACGGTGCAGCCCGCCGCCGCGGACGGGGCCCGGCTCTGGACGCTGACGCTGCGGAACGACGTATATTTCCACAACGGAACGGCGCTCACGGCGCGGGATGTGGAATTCTCGCTCCAGTCCATGAAGGACTTTTCGCTGCTCTATGGCTATCCGGGCTGCGAGCTGATCGACACGACCGGCATTTCGGTCACGGACGACACGCACCTCTCGTTCCTCGCCTGGGGCGACGTTGCGGCGGTGGAGGAATGCCTTTCCCGCGTGCCGATCGTGCCGAAGAGCGCTTGGAACACGCTGCCCGGCATGGAGTATACGACCTCCGGCATTCCAAAGGACGCATCGCAGGCGAAGAAAAGCCTTGCCGCTCTTGTCCTGACGCCGGAGACGATGACCGGCTCGGGGCTGTACATTTGGGACAAATACGAAAACGGCGTCCTGACGCTGCGCCGCAGCGAGGATTACTGGAACGGCACCGCCCGCGCCGAGATCGTGGAGCTGCATTTCGGCTGTGACGATCTGGCCGCGGCGCTGGAGAACAATGCGATCGACGCGGCGTGGAATCTCTCCCGGGCCGCCGCGGAGGAGCTGGCCGAGGGGCGCAGCACGGCTTACGGCACGTCCGGCGAGCTGCTGCTTGTGGAGTTCAACCAGCGCACGGACGATACTTCCGGGGGAAACGCCCTGCTTCTCGATAAGACCGTCCGCGAGGCTGTCACGCTCTGCGCCGACCGGGAGACGCTTGCGCTCACCGGCTTCGGCGGTGCGATGCCTGCTTACGGATTTTCCGTTCCTTACGGGACGGAAGGCTCCGCTGCCGCGGTATGCAGCGCGGAGAGTGCCGCGGCGCTTCTTGAAAGCGCCGGATACACGGACGCGGACGGCGATGGCGTGCGCGAATCGCCGGAGGGGGAGAGCCTTTCCTTCCGCATTCTGTGCAGCGATTCCTCAACCGCGTGGGTGCGCGCGGCCAATCTCCTGAAGGATATGTGCGCCCCGGCGGGTATCGCGCTGGAGATCACCGCCCTATCGCCGGACAGGGCGCTCGCCGCGGCGGAGGCGGGAGACTTTGATCTCTTCCTGACCGCCTCGCAGAGCTACTATGACGCATATCTCTCCCTTGCGTCCTTTTACTGGAACGATGGGAACGGCGCGTTCTGGAACGGCGCGGCGTCGCCGGGATGGAACATTTCCGGCTACGCAAACGGCGAGTTTGACGCGCTGTATGAAGAGCTGACGTTTGCCTCCTCCGCCGGGCGCGACGCGCTCGAGCAGGAGATGGAGGATATGGTGCTTACCGGCTGCGCGGCGCTCCCGATCGCGTTTGCGGCAAAGAATCAGGCGTGCAGCGGCGCATGGCTCGGCCTCCGTGCCGACCACGGCGCGGGACTGTTCTTTACTCCTGCCATCCTCCGCCAGCAGCTGCAGGGCATGACCAACGGGAGATAAGAGAATAAAAAACCAGCGCCGCGGAACATTGCGTTCCGCGGCGCTGCCAGTCTGTCGAAAAAGCCTTGCAGAGTTTGCACCCGCAGGCGCACAGCGAGTGCGCTGCGGCGAGCCGCAGCCTTTTCAAACGAGGGCCCAACGAAGTGGGGCTTGTTTGAGAGCTTGTCAAAGGACAGGTTTGCATCAAGCATGACAAGAAAAACAGCGGTGCGGATGCAATCAGAAATCTACAACATAAGAAAGCCCTGTGCTGCGTATTGAACGCGGCACAGAGCTTTTCCCGTTTTTGGCGATTTTGAGCGTCATATTCGAAGCCCTGTACGCAGGACGCATCCTTGCACTTTACGGAATCGGACGATAGCTAACCAAACCACAAAAGGTCACACGAAGCCGCACACTATCCGCACGATACTGTAAATCTCGGAACAGTGCAACCTATACGCGCAGACGGCAGATATTTCGCAATCCGACAAGCATTCATTTTTCTCGCCTGATCCAAGCCCCATTTTACCCGAAAGTCCCTGCAAAGCTGTTTTGTTCGTAAGGTGTTTACAGTTCCGTTTGAACAATCACTTTGGCAATATTCATCGGAAGCAAATATCAATCTTGCGGTCAGATGCAGAGAATAATTATCCCTCCCTCATTTCTGACTGATAGGATAGGATGGATTTATATATAATTTAGGGTCGAAAAGCAAGGATTATTTCTTCTGTAAACAGTTTTAGAAAATACAGGCATATGATTTTGTATCGTGCCTAAAGCGCAACTTAGACGGCGAGTAGGGCGGCTTTTTCGCCTTTTCAATTTTGCATTAAACGACTATTTCACAGCCCCTTTGATGAGGTGCAACCGCCGGTTGCTAATTTTTCAACCCCGCTTGGTGGACTTTTAGCGTCCCTTTTGGTAAACTGAGCGCAGAAAATCTGCAAAGGAGAACCCTCATTTATGACTCTTGGAGAGAACATCGTGCGTCTACGCACGCAGAAAAACTGGTCGCAAGGCGATCTTGCCGACGCACTGGAGATCTCGCGCCAGAGCGTATCTAAATGGGAGACCGACGCCTCTATCCCCGAGCTCGACAAGCTCTTAAAGCTCTCTGAGCTTTTTGGCGTGACGCTTGACGAGCTCGTGCGCGGCGAGGAAGTGCCGAAGACGGAAACAGCCTTGCCTGCGGAGACTGTGCCCGTGTCCTTTGCACCGCAGGCAACACCCGAGCGTGAAAAACGTCGTACCATTGCTGGAACTGTTTTACTGTGTACTGGTGCGGTCATTCTGGTTTTCTGCCTACTGCTCACCGGTAATCTGCTGTCAGGGCTGCTGTTCGCGTCACCGTTCCTCATCTGCGGTATCATCTGCTTTGCTGTGAAGCGGCGTGTTTGTCTCTGCTGCGGCTGGGCGGTCTATCTCTGCATTGATCTCTATCTCCGTTTTGCGACCGGTCTTTCGTGGACAACCATTTTTATGACGCACCTCTGGACGGCGCAGATGAACTATGCGCGCCTTTCCATCGCGTGGGTGCAGTTCATCGGCATGGTCCTGATGATCCTCTGCACAGTGCGCTCCTACCGGACACTCAAGGTGTCCGCAACGAAAAAAGAGGTTACATGGCTTATCGTCGGTTGGGGTGCCGCGCTCGTTGTGCTGCCGCTTTTGATGAGCTACGGCGTCATGCCGCTGTGGAGAGATAATCTGCACAACTACAGCAATTTCTCCCCGTATTTCTTCATCAACATTCTGTATAGCTATGTGCGTTTGGCGCTCGTCAACGTTTTGCTCGTGCGCACACTTGCCGTCTGGCGAGTAAAGTGGGAAGAGAAGAAAGCGAATCGCAATGCGGCAGAGACTTAGAAGAATATTTCCCATTGTCTAAATATGTCGCTTTCTGATCACCGTATTGAAAAAACATGAGAAGCAAGCCCACGTATTGTCTGTATTATGCCGGCTTTTGTGAAAGGCGCTTTGCAAAAATAAAAAACTCAATTTCGGTTATCCAATGGGCTTGGGACTATCCCAAAAATGAAAACAGAGCGTTTCGGCGGTCAGCCGGAGCGTTCTGTTTTTCCGGTGTGGGTACTCACCGGATTTGCTTGCTGCTCTGCAAGTAAATCCTGATCGTCCCACGCCGTTTTTCGCAAGTGTAGCTGCACTTGCTGTGCGTGCCATTCCTCTGATAATCGCATTGACTCAAACGTTTGTTCTGGATATATCGAGGCATAAGCTGTCATTCTTTATTCGAGGTTGACTAAAATATTTTTTTGACAAGCTCACAGCGCCGCGGAACATTGCGTTCCGCGGCGCTGCTGTTGTATACGGCGTTTATGTTTCAGGGCTTGACAACAACGTCGGCCTTTTCGAGCGTTTCCACGATGGAATACATGTTCGTGATGCCGCCGACAAGGAGCTGCTCCTTGCGATGGTAGTAGTCAAGGCACGTGCCGCAGGTGAGAATGTCCACGCCCTGCGCTTCGAGCGTTTTGAGATCTTCGATGGACGGGCCCTCCGTGCTGGTGACGAAAGCGCCGCTATTATAGAAGAGGATCGTTTTCGGCAGCGCGTCCTGCTGCGTCAGCGCGAAAATGAAGGCCTTGAGCAGCGTCTTGCCGAGCGCTTCCTCGCCCTCGCCCATGTGGTCTTTGGAAATGGCGACTACGATGTTTTTCTCCCCCTGCTTGAGAGGCGCGCATGCGACGGCTTCGTCGGCCACGTCCTTTTTGGCGCCGGCGGCGTCGATCGTGACAGAAAACTGCGCTTCGCCCTGCTTTTCGGCGCGAACGGCGAAGCCGTACTGTCCGGCGAGACGGATGAGATTCTGCACGGCGGCGTCGTTATCGACGAGCACCTGCACGGTCTCCGGCGCAGTGAGCGCGTCGATCGCCTTCTTCGCCTTTACGACCGGCATCGGGCAGGCTTCGCCGAGAGCGTTTACGGTAATCATATAAAAGACCTCCTGATCGGTATTTTCTACGAAGAGAATACCACATTTTTCGCGCCAGATATATTAGAAATATAGATAAAATCGGCAGAATCATAGATTCTGCCGATTTCAGTCTGCCGAAAAAGCCTCGCAGAGTTTGCGCCCGCAGGCGCAAATAAAGTTTTAACCATTTTCTCCGGCGACATGTGCGTCGGAGAAAATACTTTACGGCTCGCAAACGTGCGAGCGTAAGCGAGTGCGCTGCGGCGAGCCGCAGCCTTTTCAAACGAGAGCCCAACGAAGTGGGTCTCGTTTGAGAGCTTGTCAAAAATACTTTTTTGACAAGCTCAAATCGGCAGGACAATAGATTCTGCCGATTTTACGCATTATTTCCCGAAAACGGAGAGATAATCCTCTGCCGGGGCGAGACGGCCTACGGCAGAAAAGCCCATCATCTCAGGTGCAAGCTTTTCGCGCGCGAGAGCGAGAACGCTCTCCGTGGTCACGGCGTCGTAGCGATCAATGATCTCGTCGGCGGTGAGGCATTTGCCGAGCAGCAGCAGTCCCGAGCCGAGCCGGTTCATGCGGCTGGAGCTCGATTCGAGCGAGAGGATGATGCTGGACTTGATGAGCTCGCGCGCGGTGCGAAGCTCCTTATCCGTAATGCCGTCCTGCCGGAACTTCTCGATCTCCTCCCAGATGAGCGCGAGTGCTTTTTCCTCGGAATCGCGGCCCACGGCGGTGGAGATGGTGAGCATGCCGGTCTCCTTATAGGCGGCCGTGAAGCTGCCGATGCTGTAGCAGAGGCCGTGCTTTTCGCGGACGGTCTGGAAGAGGCGGGAGGACATGCCGCCGCCGAGGGCCATGGAGAGCACCTGCCACGAGAAGCGGTCCGCATCGCCGTCCGGCAGACCGGGGAAGGAGAGACAGAAGTGGTTCTGCTCCGTTGCCTTGCGCTTTACGACCACGGCGGGCGTGTAAGCGCTCTTGCGGCACGCCGCGGGACGCGACGGCGCGAGCGCGGAAAACCGGCTGCACAGCCGCGCGAGGTTATCCTCCGTAAAGCTGCCGCACACGGAAACGACGATCCGTTCGGGGCTGTACTCGCGTTCCTTGAACGCGCGCAGCGAAGCGCCCGTCATGCCGTTGAGCGAAGCGGGACGGCCCAGCACTGGCTTTCCGAGCGCGCCGGGGAAGATCCTGCCCATGAGCTGCTCCACGACGATATCCTCCGGTGTGTCGCGGTACATGTCGATCTCCTCAAGCACGACGCCGCGCTCATTGACGACGTCCGATTCCGAGAAGAGAGAATCGAAGAACATTTCGCAGAGAATATCGGACGCCTCGTCCAGATGGCTGTCCAGCACGCGGGCGTAGAAGCAGGTGGAATCGCGGGAGGTGAAGGCGTTGACCTGCCCGCCGATGGCGTCCATGCGCCCGGCAAGCTCCGCGGCGGTGCTGTGGGCCGTGCCCTTGAAGAGCATGTGCTCAATGAAGTGGGCGCTGCCCTCCTCGCCGCGCTTTTCATAGCGCGAGCCGACGCCGACCCAGATGCCGACGGCGGCGGAGCGGACGCCGGACATTTTCTCGTGGGCGATGCGCACGCCGTTCGGTAACGTGATGATTTCGTACATGGGAACCTCCGAAGAAAAGCGGCGGGAGCAATGCCCCCGCCGCACATATTGTCAATAAAACCGCGTAGAATCAGGCTTCGCCGCGCTCTTTCAGAGCGTCCTTACGGCTGAGGTCAATGCCCTTGGGGCCGACGTTCATGACCTTGACCCAGGTCATATCGCCGATGTTGAGCACATCCTCGACCTTCTCGGTGCGCTTGAACTCAAGATCCTTGATCTTCACAAGGCCGTCCTTGCCGGGGGCCAGCTCGACCCACGCGCCGAAGTCGGAGCGGATGTTGGAGACGCGGCCGTAGTAGAGAGCGCCGATCTCCGGCTCAAAGACGATGTTCTCGATGGTCTTGCGCGCGGCGCGGCAGGCCTCGATATCCTCGGAGGCAATGTAGATGTTGCCGTCGTCGGTGATGTCGATCTTGGTGTTGGTGTCGGCGGTGATCTTCTGGATGACCTTGCCGCCGGAGCCGATGACCTCGCGGATCTTGTCGGGGTTGATCTTCATCTGGATCATCTTGGGCGCGGTCTTGGCAAGCTCACGGCGCGGTTCGGGGATGGCCTTGAGCATGACCTCGTCGAGGATCTGGAAGCGGGCTTCCTTCGTGATGGCGAAGGCTTCCTTGATGATCTCGTGCTTGAGACCGTCGTTCTTCAGATCCATCTGGATGGCGGTGATGCCTTCCTTCGTACCGGCGACCTTGAAGTCCATCTCGCCGTGGAAGTCCTCGACGCCCTGAATGTCGATGAACGTGGTGAAGTTGTCGCCGTCCTGGATAAGGCCGCAGCTGATGCCGGCAACGGGGGCCTTCAGAGGCACGCCGGCGTCCATGAGTGCGAGCGTCGTGCCGCAGATGGAGCCCTGCGAGGTGGAGCCGTTGGAGGAGAGCACTTCGCTCACCACGCGGATGGCGTAGGGGAAGTCCTCCACGGACGGGATGACGGACTGGAGAGCCTTCTCCACGAGAGCGCCGTGGCCGTATTCGCGGCGGCCGGTGCTGCGGGCGGCGCGCGCCTCGCCGGTGGAGTAGGAGGGCATGTTGTAGTGGTGCATGAAGCGCTTCTCGGTCTCGTCCCAGATGGTGTCGAGCTTCTGGGCGGCGGAGAGCGTGTTCAGCGTGGCGATGGAGAGCACCTGCGTCTGGCCGCGGGTGAAGAGAGCGGAGCCGTGGACAACGGGCAGCACACCGACTTCCGCGCCGAGCGGACGGATCTCGTTCATGGCGCGGCCGTCCACACGCTTGCCGGCGAGCAGCCACTTCTTGACGACCTTCTTCTGCAGCTTGTAGAGGATCTCGTCCATGTACTGCATGATCTCGGGATGGTCGGCCTCATACTTTTCCTGCATCGCGGTGACCCACTCGTTCACGCGGGCTTCGCGGACGTTCTTGTCGTCGGTGTCCATGCAGTACTCCATGCCGGCAAACTCGTTTTCGACAAGCTTTTCAAAAAGCTCGTCGTCGAACGCGGCGTGCTCGTAGGAGAACTTGGGCTTGCCGATCTCGGCGACCATGCGGTCGATAAGATCGAGCATCGGCTGCACCATCTCGTGCGCCTGCACGATGCCCTCGTACATGACATCGTCGGGGACCTGGTCGGCCTCGGACTCGATCATAACGATCTTCTTGTGCGTGGCGGCGATGGTCGTCGTCATGCGGTTGGTTTCCTTCTCGGCGGCGGTGGGGTTGAAGAGGAACTTCTCACCGTCCCAGCCGAGGACGATACCGGCGATGGGGCCGTTGAACGGGATATCGGAAATGGAAACGGCGGTGGAAGCGCCGATCATCGCGGCGACCTCGGGGGAGCAGTCACGGTCAACGGCGAGCACTTCGCAGGCGATGACAACGTCGTTGCGCAGGTCGGACGGGAAGAGCGGGCGCATCGGGCGGTCGATGAGACGGCTCGCGAGCACGGCGTTCAGAGACGGACGGCCCTCGCGGCGGTTGAAGCTGCCGGGGATGCGGCCGACGGCGTAGAGCTTCTCATTGAAGTCCACAGCGAGAGGGAAGTAGTCGATGCCATCCTTCGGACGGGCGGACGCGGTGGCGGTCACGAGAACGCGGGTGTCGCCGTAGCCGACGAGAACGGAGGCGTTGCAGAGCTCGGCCATCTTGCCGACCTCCATGAAGAACGGACGGCCGCAGTAGTCCATTTCGTAACGCTTGAAATTCGGAAATTCCTTGTGAGAGATGATCATTCTTTCGTTACTCCTTTTATATATTCACACACATTGGTACACAAATTAAAAAGTCTCGCAAACGTGCGCTCGAAGAGCGTGCACTGCGGCGAGCCGCAATCTTTCTCAAACGAAAGCCTGCGGCTTTCGTTTGAAAGAAAATACGGAGGGACAGTATTCACTTGTCCCTCCGTAAAAAACCTTCATAACCCTCGGCAGGTCTCCGCAAATTACTTGCGGATACCCAGTTTCGCGATAATGGCGCGGTAGCGCTCGATGTCCTTGCGGGACAGGTACTCCAGCAGACGGCGGCGCTTGCCGACCATCTTGTACATACCCAGACGGCTGTGGTCGTCGTTGGGGTGCTTCTTGAGATGCTCCGTCAGCTGACGGATGCGCTCGGTGAGGATGGCGATCTGGACTTCCGGAGAACCGGTGTCGCCCTCGTGGGTCTTGTTGGCGTCGATAACGACGGTCTTCTGGTCTTTCGTGATCATAGTAACTTCAATCCTTTCCTGATTTTCGCTTCCCGCGCGGCTAAGTATCGGCTGAAAGGCGACCGGAAACTGAGCGCGGCGGTCAAACGCTCGATTATCCTACCACATTCCCCGCCGCTTGTAAAGCATAAAATCATGGAAAAGTATCGTTTGCCGGAAAAAAGAGCGTAACGGAGAGTCCGCCGGGGCCTGCGGACTCTTTCGCATCCGTGCACGCGCCGGCGTCCAGCAGACGGCGCACCTCCGAAAGCAGCGCGCCGAGCTCCCGTCGTTCCGGCGGACGGAGCAGCGTCTCCACATACCCTTCCGTCTCCGCAACGCTCATGCGCTGCTGCAAAACGGTCCGCAGCGCCGCCTGACGCTGTGCAGCGTCTCCGAGACGGAGCAGTGCTCTGGCGTGGCGCTCCGAAAGTCCGGCCTCCTGCATGGCGCGGCGCTCTCCGTCCGTAAGGCGCAGGAGCCGCAGGCGGTTTGCCACCGACGACTGCGATCTTCCGAGCCGAACCGCGCATTCCGACTGCGTTATACCGCAAAGGCGTATATACTCCCGGAGAAGAGCCGCGTCCTCCCAGACGCTGAGCGTCCGCGCCCGGAGCAGCCGGAGAGCTTCCTCCTGCGTGAGTTTTCCGTCCAAGCGCGCCGCCCCTCTCGTGTCCTTATGCGTTCAGTATAAAAGAACCGGCGTGCGGATGCGGACGAAAGTTGACATAACGCTAAAATAGTTTACATAACACAAATTGACAGAAAAAGCGGATTATGATATTTTAATAAGAACGAAAGGAGCATTGGTATGAAAAAATCCATTCGGGCCGCAGCTGCGGCTATGCTGATACCAATCCTGCTCACGCTCACCGGCTGTTCGCTGACGGTCGATGGCGTTATGAGAGTGATCGCGCCGACCGAAACGCCCGTCCCCGGTTCGGATCTCGTCTTTTCGGATGCGCCGGAGGTGACGCCGGAGCCGAGACAGATCGCCTATGAAAAAATGGACGGCGTGTTCAGCCCGTTCTTTGCCGAGACGGACGGCGACAAGGCTGTTGCCGAAATGACGCAGCTCTCTCTGCGCGCCGTGGAGGGCAACCGCGCCCCTGCCGAGATCACCCGCACGACGGGGACGGACGGAACGGTATCTGTTACGATTCGTCTTGAGAAGGGCCTTCTCTGTGCCGACGGCGTGGAGCTGACGGCGGATGATCTTCTCTTTACCTATTATGTCCTCATGGATGAGAGCTATGACGGCCCCTACACGATCAATCAGCTCCCCATCGACGGGATCGCGCTCTATTGGAACGGCATGGATTCGGGCATGTACGGCAAGTACATGATGATCTATGACGAGATCTACAACGGCGGCAAGTACGAGTCCGACCTGGAAAAGGCCGTGGAGGACGCCAAGCGCGCCGCCATGGAAAAGGGCGTGAGCGAGGCGAACGTGGAGAGCGACGCCGACGTCGTCAAGGCGCAGCAGGCACTCGACGAATACGACACCGTCCGCGCCGATGAGATCCGCGACGCGATCGACAACGCCTGGCGCAACGATGCGCAGACGCTCGTGGACTACACGATCGAAAACTACAGCGGCACCATCGCGCTGCGCACACCGTACACCCGCGAGGAAGTGCTCGGCAATACCGGCCTGCAGGTGGCGTATACGATGCTCGACCGCGGCTTCGGCAAGTTTGACGATAACGGCGGGTTTACCGCGAACAGCGGAACGACATGGGATCTTACGACAACGTTCCCGACGGCGGAGGATCTCTATAACGAAATGTACGATGCTTACGACGGCGATGTGGCGCAGTACTGGAGCATTGAGGGCATCGGCCGCGCGGACATGCTCGCCGCGGTGCAGAATTCTCTCGTGCGCGAATGGGCGCCGCTGGACGATGACTGGCGCGGCGGCGTGCAGAGTGTGTCCGGCGTGAAAAAGGTGGATGACCGGACGATCCGCATCTCGCTCACCCGCTGCGACGATACCATCCTCAAAACGCTCACCGGGATATGCATCGCGCCGCTGCACGTCTATGGTGACGTGAGTCTCTTCGATCCGGATAACGATTCCTTCGGCTTCACGAAGGGCAATCTCTCCTCCGTGCGCGCAAACAACGGCAAGGCGGTCGGCGCGGGCGAATACGCCTACCGTGAGACCGACCTGCGCACCGTGTATCTTGACGCGAACGAGAACTACTGGCTCGGCGTGACCGATGTGCCGGAGATCATTCTCTCCAAGGCGGAGTAAAAAAACGATAAGGCAAAAAGCGTTTCGGAGAATCTCCGAAACGCTTTTTGCATAAAAAAGTCCGCGGAGCAGTTGCTCCGCGGGAAAGGGTTGTGGGATAAAAGATATGAGCTGCTCCGGTCGTGGCAGGATGGGATTTGCCACAAACCAATTGATAAGCTGTAAGGAGAGCATACCGCCATCCGGCAAAAATGTAAAGAGCGAAGCGCGTCGCAAAAAAACTACTTTTGTCGCGCGCATAAATTTTTCTTTTCCGGAAAGGATAAAAGAGCGCGGTCGTGCCGCGCAAAACCTGCAAAGGAGCCGGAAATCATGATCATTGACAGAATCGCTCTCATTCTTGCCGTCATCGGCGGGCTGAACTGGGGCCTTGTCGGCCTCTTCCGCTTTGACCTTGTCGCATACCTGTTCGGCGGACAGACCGCGACCGTCAGCCGGATCGTATATACGCTGGTTGGCATTGCGGCGGTCTGGTGCATTTCGCTGCTCTTCCGCGAGCGGGACGCCGCCGACGAAGCCTGACGGCTCTCAAACGAGACCCACTTCGTTGGGCTCTCGTTTGAAAAAGCTGCGGCTCGCCGTGCCGATCCGGAAAAGCCGTCTCTCTTCGGAGGGGCGGCTTTTGCGTTAAGAAAAATTGACATCGATTTGCTCTCATGGTATAATTTTCAAGAATACAATGCGGGAAGTGATAGCATGACGGACAACGAAAAAGATACGGGTCTGCCCGAAGAAAGACCGCAGCCCGCTTCTGCGCAGAACGATACCGCGCCGGGAACGGCGGCGGATGCGGATATCCCGGCGGCGGAAGAAACCGCCGCGCCGGAGGAAACGCCGAATACGGAAGATGCGCCGAAAGCGGAAAAACCGTCGGAACCGGCGGAAGCCGTGAAAGAGGAAACCGCACCGGAAGCGGAAACGCCAAAGGAGGAAACTCCGAAGGAGGAAGAGCCGGAAACGGCGGAGCCTGCCGGGGAAGACAAGCCGGCGGCGGATACGCCGAAGACTGCGCCTGCGGCGGAGAAGAAGGCAGAGAGCGCCAAGGCGGACGGCCTCGGCGGTGTCGGCCTAGCCATCTCGCTCTGCGACGCGGTGCTCTACAGCGTCGGCCGGGACCATTTCCACGGCGGCATCCGCCCGGACAACATCTCCGTCCGCGGAGATAAGGCCTATCTCGGCGGGACGCTCCAGCACACGGTCGGCGAGTTTACGCCGCAGGAGCTTGAGTATATGGCGCCGGAGCTGTTCTGGGACGGCATCCGCACCCCGACGGCGGATGTGTATTCCATCGGACTGATCCTCTATTCTCTCTATAACTACGGCCGTCTCCCGTTCTGGCCGGTATCCGGCGCGATCACGCCGAACGCCCGGGCCAGCGCGCTGCAGAAGCGCATGAGCAACGAGGAGATCCAGCCGCCCGCGAGTGCGGATGCCGAGCTGGCCGGTATCATTCTGCGTGCTCTGGCGTTTCGCATCGAGGAGCGCTGGCACGATGTGCAGGAGCTGAAGGACGCTCTCGGCGGATGCGACGCCGCCGGATCGGCGGTGGACATCTCCCTTGCCATGTCGGGTCTTCTGATGCGCTCGGCGGACGCTCCGGCGATTGACCGGCGCGACGGGCAGGGAAGAGGCCGTACATATTACGACGACGGAGAGATCCCCGCCGGGCGCCGTCCGCAGCGGCGGAAGAGCTTCCGCTGGCTCTGGGCACTGCTCGCCGCGATCGTCGTTGTCGGCGCGGTCGTTGCCGCATACGCCAGCGGCACGGCGAACAATAAGGAACCCCAGGTGCAGGTAACTCCCACGCCCGAGCCGACGCAGATCCCCACCCCGACGCCGACCGCTACGCCGGACCCGACGCCGTCGCCCACGCCGAAGGGCCCGCGCTATGTCGTCTATGCCGAAAACGTGAGCTGGACGCAGGCGCAGCAGCGCTGCGAGGAGCTCGGCGGCACGCTGGCGGTGCCCTTGACGGAGGACGAGTATAACGAGATCGTCCGCGTATGCACGAGCGCCAAATGCAACTATGTCTGGCTCGGCGCGGAGCGTCAGGCGGACGGCAACTGGCGCGATACGAACGGCGAGATCATCACCTTTTTCCGCTGGGACGAGGGCGAGCCGTCCGGCATCGACATCGGCGACAACGCGCCCGAAAACTTCCTCATGATGTGGCGGCGCGAGGATGGCTGGTATTATAACGACAGCCGCGAAAACCCGCTGCTCGACTTTTACGCCTTCTACGGCGACAACGTCGGCTTCGTCTGCCAGATGTGGTAATTTATCAAACGGGAGTCCCGCTGTGCGGGGCTCCCGTTTGAAACAGGCCGCGGCGCAAATGCTGCGAGACTGAAAATTGCCGGAGGGAATTTCCCTCCGGCAATTTTTGTTTGTTGACTCAGCCGAGCAGTGCCCGGTCATTATCCAGCGTGCTGCCGGAGATCTGCGCGAATTTCTCGAGCAGATCCTCTACGGTCAGCTTTGCCTTTTCTTCGCCGCGGCAGTCGAAGATGATCTCGCCTTTGTTCATCATGATGAGCCGGTTTCCGTGGCGGATGGCGTCCTTCATGTTGTGGGTGATCATCATGGTGGTGAGACCGTTTTCCTGTACGATGCGGTCGGAAAGCTCCAGCACCTTTGTCGCCGTCGCGGGGTCGAGTGCGGCGGTGTGCTCGTCGAGCAGCAGCAGCCGCGGCTTCTGGAGCGACGCCATCAGCAGCGTTACCGCCTGCCGCTGTCCGCCGGAGAGCAGGCCGACCTTCGTTGTCAGCCGGTCCTCCAGCCCGAGATTCAGCTCGCGCAGCCGCTCGCGGTACATGTCGCGCTCCTCGCGGTTGATGTGCCAGCGAAGCCCGAGCTTTTTTCCGCGCCGGTAGGCGAGAGCGAGATTTTCTTCGAGCTGCATATCCGGAGCGGTGCCCATCATGGGGTCCTGAAAGACGCGCCCGATGAACGGCGCGCGCTTATAGTCCGGGAGTCCGGTGATGTCGTTCCCGTCGATGACGATCGAGCCGCCGTCCACGGGCCATACGCCCGCTACCGCGTTGAGAAGCGTAGATTTGCCCGCACCGTTGCCGCCGATCACGGTGACGAAATCGCCCTCTTCAAGATGCAGATCAACGCCCGCGAGCGCCCGGCGCTCGTTGATCGTGCCGGGGTGGAACGTCTTGTAAACATGGTTGACATCGAGCATCATTGTCCGATCGCCTCCTTCTGTCCGCGCTTTTTCGCCCGGCTGAACGAGCTTTTGGACTGCTTCTGCAGATACGGCACCGCGAGGAACAGCGCCACGATCAGCGCCGTGAAGAGCTTGAGATCGTTCGGGTCAAGCCGCAGCCACAGAATGAGCGTCATGACCATGTAGTAGAGCACGCCGCCGAGCACGATGAAGAGCAGCTTCACGGAGAAGTTGCAGCCTTTTTTGAAGATCGCCTCGCAGAAGACCTCACCGATAACGATGGACGCAAGGCCTATGACGATCGCGCCGCGGCCCATGTTGACGTCCGCCGTGCCCTGAAACTGCGTCATCAGTCCGCCGGAGAGCGCCACAACGCCGTTGGAGAGCGCAAGGCCGATGACCTTCATCCGGTCAATGTTGATGCCCTGCGCACGGCTCATCGCGGGGTTGGAGCCGGTCGCGCGCAGTGCCGAGCCCTGCTCCGTGCCGAAATACCAGTAGAGCAGCGCAATGAGCACCGCCGCGAGCAGAAAGCCGATGCCGATCGCCTGCGGCACATAGCGAGAGGAGACAAGGAAGCCCTTCCCGCCGTTTTCCCAGAACATGCCGTAGGTCTTGAGACTTGCCGTCTGGTTTGCCTTCATGCCCATGATGCGCAGATTCACGGAATAGAGCGCGAACTGCGTAAGGATACCGGCAAGAATGGCGGGGATCCCGAGCTTTGTGTGCAGCAGCCCGGTGCAGAGTCCGGCCAGTACGCCGACGAGCAGCGCCGCGAGCAGCGCCGCCCACGCGGGCCACCCGGCGATGATCAGCATAACGGTTACGGCGCCGCCGGTCGCAAAGCTGCCGTCCACACTCAGATCGGCCACGTCCAGCAGCCGGAAGGTAATGTATACGCCCAATGCCATCAAACCCCAAAGAATGCCCTGCGCGATGGCGGAGGGCATTCTTGCGGGCAGACTGGCAAAATTCAGGGAAGCAAAGTAAGCAACCATGGTTTTGTCCGTCCTTTATGTTTCGCGGCGGTCTGCCGCTCTATTTCTTGATATTGCCGAAGATCAGCCGATCGCGACGTAATCCTCCGGAACCGTGATGCCGAGAGCCTCGCAGATCGCGGGATTGTACTTCTTCACGGGGTCAGGGAAGTACTCGATGGGCATTTCGGAGATGTTCGCTTCGCCCGTCAGGATCTTTGCGGCCATCTTGCCGGTCGTCACGCCGAGATCGTAGTAGTTGATCGAGAGAGTGGCGACGCCGCAGCCGGCGCAGATGCCTTCCTCACCGGCAATGATCGGCACACCGGCAGGCTCGGCCACGTTGTTGATGGCCTCGGTGCAGCTCGCGGCGGTGTTGTCGGTCGGGATATAGAGCACGTCGTTTTCATCGCACGCGGTCGCGGTCACGGCGGCAACATCGTTGGAGTCGGCAAAGGTGTAAACCGAAACAGTAACGCCGGACTTTTCAAGCTCTGCCTTCACCACGTCGGACTGGTAGACGGAGTTCGGCTCGGCGGAGCAGTAGAGAATGCCGACCTTCTTCGCATCGGGGAAGAGCTCCAGGATCATCGCGGCCTGCTGGTCGAGCGGGGCGAGATCGGACGTACCGGAGACGTTGCCGCCCACGGTGCCGTTAAAGTCTTTGATATCCAGCGCAACGCCGTATTCGGTGACCGCGGTGCCGAGGATGGGGATGGAGTCCGTTGCGGCGACGGCGGCCTGCAGCGCCGGGGTGGCGTTCGCAAGAATGAGATCCACGCCGTCGGAAACAAAGCCGTTGACGATCGTGGCGCAGGTCGGAATGTCGTTCGCCGCATTCTGCTCCACAAATTGGACCTTGTCGCCGAGAGCTTCGGTCAGCGCATCCTTAAAGCCCTGCGTGGCGGCGTCGAGCGCGACGTGCTGCACGAGCTGGCAGATGCCGACGGTATAAACTTCGCCTTCCGCCGCGGCGGGCGCGGCAGCGGGCTCTTCGGCGGGCGTGGACGCCGGTGCGCTTCCGCAGGCGGCGAGGGAGAGTACCATCGCCAGCGCGAGAAGAAGGACAAGTGCTTTTTTCATGGTGTTTAGCTCCTTTATATAAGGCAAATTGCCTTTCTCTTATGATTTGCATTATAGCACTTTAAATGGACAAAGCAACTGACGTTTTCCACAAAAAAGCAATGCCGGAACTGGATAGTTCCGGCATTGTCTATTAAGGTAAAGCAAAACGGTCAGATATCGAGGATGCCCATGATGACGATGCCCGCCACGACGAGCGCGATGCATGCATAGTGCTTTTTCGAGAGCTTTTCCTTGAGGAAGATACGCCCCCAGATAACGCTCGCCACGCAGTAGGAGGAAATGATGGGCGCGGCAAAGGCAACGTGCTCGGTGTCGGCCAGCGCGTAGATATAGAAGAACTGGCCGATCGTCTCGCACACGGCGCCGAGATACTTCGGCCCCTCCTGCTTCGGGATGAGACGCTGCTTCTTGATGCCGAGGACATAGATCGCGCACGCAATGCCCATCACGAGGAATGTGAGCTCATAGGCGACGTTGCAGGCGTCCGCCAGCTCCTCGCCGAGCTTTTCGAGCACACGGCTGTCGGCGAACGTGCCGAGCGCGTCGAGCAGGCAGTAGATCACCGGCAGCGCGATGGCGAGCCAGCTTTTGGCGTAATGCCGGTTGGACTCGTCCTGCCGGGCGCGGCGCAGCTCCTCGTCCTCGTTGGACTCCGTGATGCCAAGCGCGATCACGCCGATGCACACGAGCGCCACAGCCACGAGCGCGAGCGGCGGCAGATCGTCGCCGATGCCGACGGTGATGAGCGTGAGCACCGCTACGATCGCGCCGGAGCTGTTGCAGATGGGGGAGGAGATGGAGAGCTCTATGTACCGGAGACCGAGATAGCCGATGGCCATGGAGAGAATGTAGAGCATCGAAACGGGCAGGTACATGAGAATGATCTCCCATGTGATGCCGACCTTCCCGATGAAGATCTCATAGGCAGCGTGCAGACCCATAACGATACCGACGGCCATGACCATTTTGAGATGGCTGTATTTGTCGCTGCTGTCCTGACAGCCAATTTTGGAGAAAAGATCGGAGCCGCTCCAGCAGAGCAGAGCGATGAGTGCAAACCAAAACCACATAATAAATGCTTATTCCTTTCCTGTTTCTATTTTCGGACAAGCAAGTATATCAAACCGGGGATATACTTTGCAAGAGCGATTTTTGCAGGAAAAAATCCGGCTTTCCAACGGAAAGCCGGATAAATCGGATAGGATCCTTTTAAAACAGCGGCGCGAGCGTGCGCAGCACGGCGCGGATCAGCCGCCGTCCGCGGCGCTGCTGCAGACACAGCTCCTCCGTGATGGGCGCGCTCCGTTCCAGCTCGGAAAGGTATTCCGCCTTCATGTCCGCGATGGCGGGCGTATCACACATCCATACGCCGCACTCAAAGTGGAGATACAAACTGCGGTAATCGAGATTGATCGTTCCGACCACGGCGCTGCGGTCATCGGCGATGAACGTTTTGGCGTGCACCATGCCGGGGGTGTACTCGTAGATCTTCACACCCGCGAGAATGAGCGTTTCGTAGTAGGAGCGGGTCATTTCATGCACAAGGGCGCTGTCGCTGATCGCTGGGGTGACGATGCGCACATCCACGCCGGACTTGGCCGCGGCGGTCAGCGCGGTGATCATCTCGTTATCGATGATGAGATAGGGGGTGTTGATATACACATAGTCCTTGGCGCGGTTGATGAGATGCATGTACACCGTTTCGCCGACCGGCTCGTTGTCGAGCGGCGTATCGCCGAACGGCTGTACCCAGCCGGGGGCGGTGATGCTCTCGCAGAGCGCCGCGTCCGGCGCGTAGCGTGTGAAATCCTCCGTTACGCCGCGCGTGTAGTCCCACATGGAGAGAAACATCGCCGTGAGCGCGTACACGCCCTCGCCGCGCAGCATGACGCCCGCGTCGAGCCAGTGGCCGCAGCGCTGCACCACGTTGATATAGGCGTCCGAGAAGTTGATCCCGCCCGTGAAGCCGACATTCCCATCGATCACACAGATCTTCCGGTGGTCGCGGTTGTTGAACCGCGGCGAGAGAATGGGGATAAACCGGTTGAACACGCAGCAGCGGATGCCCTCGGCCTCAAGCGTATCCTCATAGCCCTCCGGGAGCTTGTACATGCAGCCGAAATCGTCGTACATCACGCGCACATCCACGCCGCTCTTCGCCTTGCGGCGCAGCACCTCGTGAATGGCGTTCCACATCGTGCCGGGGGCGATGATGTAGTACTCCATGAAAATGAACTTCTCCGCCTTTTCCAGCTCCGCCAGAAGCGTGTCAAAATAGACCTCGCCGACCGGAAGATACGTTGTTTCGGTATGCGTGAATACCGGCGCGCCGGCGGCACGGTGCAGATAGTCGGAAACGCGCTTCGCGTCCGTGTGCTCAGGCAGCGCCGGTTCCGCCGCCGGAACGCTGCGCATCGCCTTTTCATACTGCTCGGCCACGGATGACATGCGCGCCTTTTCCTTCAGCGAGAGCTGGTTTTTCCCGAATACGAGATAGAGCAGCACGCCGAACACCGGCAGCGCAAGGATCGGAATGATCCAAGCGATCTTGTACGCGGGGTTGCCGTCGCGGCTGACAAGATAGACGACAACAACGGCGGAGAGAACGAGGCAGACACCGTAAAAGATGGCAAAGTGCTCGTTGAAGCGGGTGATGGCAAGATAGACAGCGGCAAACTGCAGCGCAATGAATGCGCCGGTGAATACGGCGCGGGAAAATACGACTTTGAAAAAGTTCTTCATGGGCTTCTCCGCAGAAGGATAAATTTCTTTACAATATCATACACGAGCGGCGCGGAAAATTCAACAACAGATACGCCGGTTTGTCTTACGCAGCTGCTCCGGACAGCAGCATGAACGCCATGGTCAGCAGCAGAAGAAGAAACCGACCCTTTTCCACGCCGAGCTTCATCATCAGCGGAAGCGTGATGAGAAGATAGACGACGGCCGACGGTGCTGTAACGGCGAGAGAGGAGAGAAGCTCGCCCCGTCCGGTAAGAAGGGCGGCAAGCGCCTGCACTGCCGCGCCGAGCGCGATGGCGATCACACCGAGCAGAAACCGGCTCCAGAAGAGGTCGCTCTTCCGCACCGGCATGGCGAGCGCGTACCGCTCCCACCGGCAGCGTTCGTCATAGCTGAGCGCATAGATCGGCATCATCGCAAGCAGCATCATGCCGACGCTTGTAAAAAGCGGCAGGAGCAGGTATACGCCCGTCAGAACGAGCTGCACCCGGCACTGCGCCCACAGCTCAAATATGTCCTTGAGCAAAAGTCCGCGGATCTTCATAACGCCCGCTCCTTTCTCGTGATGTCCAGAATGATCTCTTCGAGCGTTTGACCGGGATGCGCCGCGAGAAGGGCTTCCTTTTCCTCACTCAGGATCAGCCGCCCCTTATGCAGAAACGCCACACGGCCGCAGAGCTTTTCTATATCGCTCACGATATGCGAGGAGAGCAGTATCGCGTGCTCGCCGTCTGAGATAAAGCGGGAAAGCTCGCCGATCAGCTCGTCGCGGGCGAGCGGGTCAAGTCCGCCCGTCGCTTCGTCAAGCAGCAGGAGCTTTGCTTTGTGCGAGAGCGCCACGGCAAGCGCGAGCTTCATTTTCATCCCGCGGGAATATTCTTTGAATGGCTTCGTTTCCGGCAGATCAAAGCGCCGGATATGCTCATAAAATGCGCCGCTGTCCCAATTTTTATAGATGCAGCGCTCCACTTTGTCCACCTGCCGGGCGTTCAACCCGTCCGGAAAGCAGCTCTCGTCGAATACTACGCCGATGTCCTCGCGGACGGAGACGTTGTCGCCGTCTGTGTCTTGCCCGAGAATGAGGATCTCTCCGCTGTCGCGCCGAAGCTGCCCGAGAATGAGCGAGATCGTCGTGGACTTGCCCGCGCCGTTTTCGCCGATAAGCCCGAGCGCCGTGCCCATCGGCACGGTCAGCGTCAGGTTTTGCAGCGAAAAGCTGCCGAAGGATTTGGACAGATCCTTTATTTCCAATGCGTTCATGGGATTTCCTTTCAGTACTTCCGGTTGTAGAACCAGAAGCAGCCGGTATAGACGAGCGTCTGCAGGCACGTGAGCGCGCAGAGCACCTGTCCGACCAGAGTTTGTTTAAAGATCAAAATAGCGGCGAGAGCTGCGGCGAGCTGTACGTAAATGCAGATGTAAAGCGCCATAGAACGCGCCTTGTTTGCCACATACGCCGCGCGCTCGTCGGTCAGCGAGGCGTCATAGTCCGCCGCTTTGTCCGGGTCACGGGTGAGCCGGTACACGCGCAGCAGCCGCGCCGCGCCGACAACGGCAATGGCGCTGCCGAACGAGGAAAGCCAGTTTGTTTTTTCGCCGGCGTCTGTCAGCAGCCCGACAAGAAACAATGCCGCGCCGAGAACAAGATATAAAATACCGAGCTTCTTCTGATCCTTGAGCTTCATGCTTCATCCTCCTCAAACAGAAAAATATCCTCAATGTGCACCCCGAACGTCTGCGCGATCTTGTGCGCCAGCAATATCGAGGGGTTGTACTTTCCGCTCTCCAGCGAAATGATCGTCTGGCGCGAAACGCCGAGCAAGACGGCCAGCTGCTGCTGCGTCATGCCCTGCGCCTTGCGCCGCTCTTCAATACGGTTCTTCATCGGGACACCTCAACGTGAAAAAGTAAAGCTTGCTTTACATGCGCAGTATAGCACGGCAAAATGAAATGTCAAGCGTCTTTTACATTTCTCTTTTTGTATTTTTGCGGAAGTCCTGATTATAGGACACTCGATGCAGTAATATATAACCATAAGAGAGATAAAACTGGAAAGGAAGAGCGATATGGCATTCAAGATCGGTTTTTCTGTATCGGAGGAAAAGGAAAAGATGACCGCTCCGGAGCCCCCGGACGTTTCGGAAGAGCGCGAGCCGCGGCGGTCGGTGGTGCGCGTGCAATTCCCGCAGCGGAATATGACGCTTGCCTACTATAACGACCGGTTCGATCTCCACTGCGGCGATCTGGTGTATGTAGACGGCAAGCTCGAGGGAAAGCGCGGGCGCGTCGTGGATGTCAACTACAACTTCCGCATCAATCTGGCGGACTATAAGCGCGTGATCGGCGTGGCGGATACCAATGTGTCCGGCCGGTTTACCCTCGCCGGGTCGCACGTTCTCACGTTCGACCGCGCGGCGCTTCCGCGCCGGAAGGTGATGAGCTGGTATAAAGCGCCGTCGAAGCCTGACACGGAGTATGCCTGCGGCTCGGACGACAGCACCTTCCCGCTGCGGGAGCTGCACCCGATGCGCGTCGATGTGGCGGTCGCGGAGCGCGGGTATGCGTACTATGCGGAAAACCGCGTGCGCTATCTCTGTCTGGACGGAATGAAGGGGTACGCGCTTGTCGAGGGAACGGAGCCGTATGACGTGGAGTTCGTGTATTCGGACGGCATGATCTACGCGCTGACGTGCTCCTGCTACTGCGTCGGAAACTGCAAGCACGAGGTCGCCGCCATGCTGCAGCTGCGCGAAATGCTCGAGGAGATCGAGTCCGATCCTGCGAGCGCCGCGGAATACGCCCGTACCGGCTATGTCGCCGCCGTCAGCCGGGAAGCCTTCTTTACTTACGCCATCGATGGGAAGAAGACAGGGGCGATCACTCTTTGAACCTGCTTCTTTGTTGCGAAAACGAACGCGGAGAGGTACAATAAAGTATCCTCAAATATAATTTTGCGTGCCTCATCTTTTTCGGGGAGGAATGCGTATGGAAGAGTCTTATATCTGCTGCAGGGTGCTGGTGCGGGACTTTGCGGATTACTATTTCACGCTTTCCTATCTCAGCGATGACGAGACGATCCGGCGGGACGATTTCGTGATCGTTCCCTGCGGACGGAACAACACGCGCAAGATCGGAAGAGTTGTCCGCGTGAAGCGCTGCCGCGGGGAAAAGCTCCCGTTCCCGTTAGAGAGAATGAAATACATTCTTTCTAAGACCGAACGACCGGCGGATTGGGACGAATCGCGGAAAACGCCGGTCTTCTCGTCGCAAAGGCGGGCGGAAAAGAAAAAAGCCGCGGTCTCTGCCGGAGTGAAAACCGAAGAGAAGAAGCAGGAACCCAAGCCGGAGCCGTGCCTGCCGCAGCAGGAGAATGCGCCCGCTCCGAAGGCCGCTGCGGAAGAGCCATCCAAACAGACAGCGGGAAAAAACTCCGGAAAGAAGCGGCGGCGGATATGGGCGGCAATCCTTCTGTGTCTGGCCGCAGCGGCGGTTGCTATGGCGGTCCGGACGTACCGCCAAACGATGGATTCCTACCGAGAGGGACTTCGTGAGATATCCGCGCGGGAGTACGCTGCCGCGGAGCAGCGTTTTTCCGAGCTGGGAAGTTTTCGGGATTCCGAAGCGTTTTCCGTGTACTGCCATTACATGCTCGTATATGAGAACAATACGGAATATGCCGGTGGGGTGCAGGAGGTATCCGCTCTTGTTCTGCGCCATGAAACCGATTGGCAGAGCCGGTTCGATACGCTGGCGGTGCGCATACGGACGTATAGGAGAATACAGAAAGAACAGGAAGCGGCCGAAGCAGCGGAGAGACGAAAGCGGGAAGCTGCGGAGGCGGCAGAGAGACGCGCGCAGGAGCTAAAGGAAAAATATGGCGGAAAGCTTCCCGAAAAGGGTATGCCAATCGATGCATTGAAGTACACATCCCTTGGATTGCCGGATAAGCAAACGGAAAGTGTTTTTGGCAGTCCGGTGAGAAGAAGCCGGAGCATTCATGTCATGTGGTACGCATGGGATGGAAAAATCCGCGCATCCGCTACATTTTATCAATTCTCGCAGGAGAATGAATTCACTCTTGATTATTTTATTTATCATGATCCGCCGATCGCTCCGGCCAAACCGGGGAGCGGAAAACCGCAGGGAGACCACAGACACAGCATCCGGGATGAATATGATTCTTTTGATGACTTTTGGGAGGACAATCGGGACGAATACGCCGACGAGGAAGAAGCCTGGGACGCCTGGTGCGACGGCTGATGTCCCGTCCCAAAGAACACACAGAAAACGGCGAACCGCCGCAGCAGATCGTTCTGCTGCGGCGGCTGTTTATTATATCAGAGCTGTTTTTATCGAAGTCCAAGGATAAAGAGCACCAGCGCGCCGATCGGCAGCACGGTCCATGTGATATACCGCCCGGCGATCTCCCAGTCGGACGGCTCGGCTTCCTCGGCATTGCGGACAAGGAACGAAGCATTCCAGCGGAAGAGCTCATCGGCAAACAGCATGGCGAGCGCCGCGATAACGCAGATCAGCACGCCGCCGAACCAACCGAGCCACGTTCCCTTATGGGTCAGCGCGGGGGCGTCCGTCAGATCGAGGATCGTTGAAACGGAGGGCTCCATCGGATCGATCCGGTTTCCGTTCTCGTCTACAACGGTACCGTCGCTCATCGTGGCGGTGATGCGGAGCGGGTCAAAGCTCCCGTCCTCGTTATAGAGCATACGCCAGTCGCCGCTGTTGACTACGCCGCCGCGGAACACGATCTCGCCGCCGCAGCGCAGCTCAATGCCGGTCATCTGTGTTTGCAGGTCGCTGTCCTTCGGAATGGCGGTGGGATCCTCTTTGACGGTATAGGGGCCGTAAACGGTGTTGCCATACTGAAAGATGACGGTTTTATCCGCAGATACGGTGAAGGTCGCGGCGGTTCCGTATATCTTCCCGGAATAAACGGTGCAGCCGTCCTCTTTCGACGGCACGAGAATGGTGTCCTCATAAAGAAAACCTGAGCGCGCCGTAACGATGGGATAGATGACCGTAAAGGCCAGGATCATAACCGCCATGAGAAACAGGAGGATCTTTTGATAGCGTCCAAGCACCTTTACCCGTGCCAAGTCTGACACCTCTATTTTTTAAAATTTGGTGGAATTATCAAAAAAGCGGGAACCAAATCGAAGCCCAGCGGAGCGGGTTCGATTTGGAAAGGAAGAAGGAGCTAACATAGTGCAGTTTTCGCCGCAAGGCGGAAACGGAACGGTGTTTGCTCCTTCTGACGTGGTACCGGTGACGGGGATCGAACCCGTACGACTTTCGTCTCGGGATTTTAAGTCCCGTGCGTCTGCCAATTCCGCCACACCGGCATGGTGGTATACCCTCATAAAGTACCATTCCGCGCCCGTGCTGTCAAGACAAAGCATACTTGACCCCGCCGCGTCATAGGCTTGTGCCGGGGTGATCGTATGGCGGGAGAGACCGAGCGGAGAAAAGCACAGAACATCATACTGGAAAACCGGAGCCGCCTGAGCGTGTCCGGCGTGGAAGAGGTCAGCGGCTTTGACGAGAGCATCGTGCAGATGCAGACGGAGCTTGGCGCTCTCACGGTGCATGGGAGCAACCTTCGGGTGGAGACGCTCTCGGTGGACTCCGGCGATCTTCTCGTTGTGGGGGATATTTCGGATCTCTCGTATGCCGACGTCCCGGTGCGGCGCGGCTTCTGGGCGAGGCTCTTCGGATAAATGAGCGAATCGACGGCTCGGCAGCTTTTTGAGCTGGCATTTGCCTTTGCGACCGGTGCGGCGCTCGGCGCTATGCGGTTTCCGGTATACGTCCTCCGGCAGGTTTTTTACCGGCTCGCGGCACTGTGGGACGTGATCTTTTATGCGCTGGCGGGACTCGCGGTATTTGCTGCCGGGCAGTGGTGCAGCGGCGGCGTGCGGCCCCGTTTTCTCACGGCGGCGATCGTCGGATGCGCCCTCTGCACGTACCTTCTGACCCCGCTCCGGCGCCCGGTGCGCCGCCTTGCGGAGCGGAAACGCAAGCATAGCGAAGAACAGCGGTGCAGAAAAGAAAATGAGCGGAAAAAAACGCGAAAAAAAGATGAAAAAATTTGAAAAAATATCTATGCAAAATCGGATCTATCGTTTACAATAATGCGCAAGTTTCCCCGGTCGTTATAGAGCTGCCGCGGCAGGGGAAACGGCGGAGAGAATCGATGAGCAAAAGCATAAAGTTTCTTTTTGGCTGTATTCTATCCATTCTGCTTGTGTATGCCGCGGCGCGGTATGTCACAACGGCGATCCGCGTGGAGGAAGCGGAGCTTCTTCTGCGAGAGACACGGGAGCGCTGCGAGGCGCTGGAGCAGAGCAACGCGGCATTGCGCGAGCGGATCGAGCGCAGCGGCGACGCGGATCGCATCGCGGAGCTTGCGCGGGAACGGCTTGGTCTTGTCCTGCCGGATGACAGGATATATCAATAAATTGAAAGAAAAGAGAAAGGGAACCCCATGGAGCTGGAAATCGGAGCGATTCAGGAAGGCAAAGTCACAGGCATCACCAAATTCGGAGCGTTCGTACTGCTTCCCGGCGGCAAGAGCGGTCTTGTACATATTTCGGAGATCGCCAACGCCTACGTCAACGACGTCAACGACTATCTGAAGGTCGGTGACGCCGTCAAGGTAAAGATCCTCAGTGTCAACGAGGCAGGTAAGATCAATCTCTCCATCAAGCAGGCTCAGCCGAGCGCCCCGCGCCCGGCTTATGCGCCGCGCCCGGCTCAGCCCGCAGCGAACGCGCCGCGCCCGGCATATACCACGCGCCCGGCCAATACCTACCGCAGCGCCCCGCCGCACGGAGGTGAAGTCGCGCCGCCCACCGGGGATACCAGCTTTGAAGATAAGCTCAAGCAATTCATGCAGCAGTCTGACAGCAAGATCAACGACAGCAAGATCTACGCCGACCGCCGCTCCGGAGGCCGCCGCCGCAAATAAACAAAAAAAGAGTGCCGCCGAAACCAGACCGGTTTCGGCGGCATTTTGCTGTTGAGATTTCAGCCTTCGGGGTGCATGAAGGAATAATCGATCACGTTGTTCGCGCCTGTCCATGAGCCGTCCACCTTGGACATGGCGCGGTTGTATTCCTCGGTGCCGGGCTCAAAGAGCGTCGGGCAGTAGTCGTTTTCGTTTGTCTTGCTGCTGATGCTGCACGGCAGAACGTTGAACGACGAGAGATAGAGCGTTCCGTCCGGGTCGCGGGTAACGGTCGCCTGCGCGATCACGCTGTCCATGTCGGCGGGGTTGGTGTTGCCGCCGAACACAAAGTTGCCGAGACTGTAGAAAATGATGCCGTTATTGTATTTTTCAAACGGCTCAAGACGGTGCGGCCCGTGGCCGAACACGATGCTCGCGCCCGCGTCGATCGCAGCGCGGCCGACCTCTTCCTGATTGGCATTCTGGTAATAGCTCGCCTCGTTGCCCCAGTGGGCGCTCACGACAACGATCTCCGCGCCCGCGTCCCTGAGAGAACGGACGCCCGCGGCGACGGATTCGGCGCTTGGCGTGTGCCAGCTGTAAACGGCATACACACCGACGGTCAGACCGCTTTCGGTCGTATAGAGCGTGCCTTCCCCTTCACCGCAGTGGCCGATGCCGGCGGCGTCGAGATTGGCGAGCGTGTCATCGTAGACCTGCTGTCCGAAGTCCATCGCGTGGTTATTGGCGGTCGTGGCGAACTCCACGCTGCCGAGCGTGAGAATGTCCGTCGCCGCCTTCGGCGCGAGGAAGGAGAACGTGGAGCCGGACCCGGCGCTGAGATCGGAGATGCTGCACTCAAGATTTACGATCGTCATATCGTCGTTCGCCGTCACGTCGAGCACGTTGGAGAAGGGGTACGCCCAGTTCGTGCCGACAACATTCTCAAAGGAGTTTGCGTAGTAGCGCGCCTGCGGATAGCTCGCAAGCGTGCAGTCGCCCACCATGGAGATCGTATATTCGATCGGGGTCGGCTCGGGCGTGGGCGTCGGTGTAGGGGTCGGCGTTGCCGTAGGCTCCGGGGTAGGCGTTGGCGTGGGTGTGGGCGTTGGCGTCGGCTCCGCGGTCGGGAGCGCCGTCGGCGCCGGAACGCGCACATCTTCCGGCCGCGCCGCCCAGCGCGGCGAGAGCGCCGCGCTGGTGAGCAGCACCGCGAGCAGGAGCACCGCCAGAATCTTGGCGATGAGGATCGATGTTCTGGACATGATTTCCTCCGGGAATCAGACGTTTTCCACAAAGCTGCCGATGATCTCCAGCAGCACGTCGGGCATGACCGCGAGACTGTCCACGGGAATGAATTCGTGTACGCCATGGTAGTTGTAGCCGCCGGTCGAAAGGTTCGGGCAGGGAAGGCCCATCCATGTGAGCACCGCGCCGTCCGTGCCGCCGCGGATCGCTTCGGTGCGCGGCGCTACGCCGCAGGCGCGGTAAGCGGCCTCTGCGCGGTCGAGCAGGTGGCGGTGCGGCTCGATCTTTTCGCGCATGTTGTAGTAGGTATCGGAGATGTCGGCTTCGGCGGTGCCCTCACCGCAGCGGCGGTTGATCTCTCCCACGGCGGCGCGGAGGCATGCCTTTTTCTCTTCAAAAAGCGTGCGGTCATGGTCGCGGATGATATAGTGGAGTTCAGCCTCTACCACGTCGCCGGACATATCGGTGAGATGGATGAAGCCCTCATAGCCCTCGGTCTTTTCCGGCACCTGATCGGCGGGGAGAAGGGAATGCAGCTCCATGGCGATCGTCGCGGCGTTCTTCATAATGTTCTTCGCGCTGCCCGGATGGATGCCGACGCCGTGCACACGGACGAGCGCCGCAGCCGCATTGAAGTTTTCGTATTCGTATACACCGAGCTCGCCGCCGTCCACGGTGTATCCCCAGTCGCACGCAAGCTCTTTAACATCCAGCCCCTCCGTGCCGCGGCCGACCTCCTCGTCGGTCGTGAACACGATGCGCAGCTCCCCGTGCGGCGCGCCGGAGGCGATGAGCTTTTCCACCGCCGTCATGATCTCGGCAACGCCCGCTTTGTCGTCCGCGCCGAGCAGCGTGGAGCCGTCCGTTACGAGCAGCACCTGTCCGCGCACATCCTTCATGGCGGGGAACTGCTTTTCCGAGAGAATGACGCCGTGGCCGAGTTCAATATCCTCGCCGGTGTAGAGCACCTCGCGGGCGTTCACGCCCTCGCCGCTCGCGGCGGGAGAGGTGTCCACATGCGCGATGAGCGCGAGCGTTCCGGCAGCCTTGACGCCCTCTGTGGCGGGGAGCGTGCCGATGGCGTTTCCGCAGCTGTCCATATGGACGTTCTTCAGCCCCAGAGAGAGCATTTCCTCGGCCAGACGGCGCGAGAGCTCCAGCTGCCGGGTCGTAGACGGGCTTTCGGTGCTGTCCTCATCGGACGCGGTGGACACGGCGATGTATTTGAGAAATCTTTCCTTGCAGGTCATAACAAGAATCCCTCCGTTTTCGAGTTGTTTTTTCATATATCAAATATATCATTTTTATGATAAAATGCAATCGCTTTTATTTTCGGCGTCTCCGGCAGGGAAAAGCGAACTTTTCTTCCTCGGGGTGCGTCATAGGAATAGTAAGCAATACATCCTGAAAGTACAGGAGGAACATACATGAAAAAGCTGCTTGCCATTCTCCTCGGCGCTTGCCTGCTGCTCGGCGTTATGACCGGCTGCGGCGGCAATGCCGAGGATGCCGTTACCGTCCAGAAGGTATCGGACATCACCTCGCAGGGCTCCGTGGGGCTGGTGAACCGGTACGCCGGTATTGTCGTTTCGGGCGAAACGGCAACGGTCAAAAAGGGCGACAAGAAAGTTCTTGAGACCTACGTAAAGGAAGGCGACTTCGTCACCGAGGGCGATGTGCTCTTCTGCTACGACAACGAGGCCATGGAGCTTCAGCTCAGCAAGCTCCTGCTTGAGCTTGAGGGCTATGAGAACACGATCTCCAACGCCGAGGAGGACATCCCCAATCTCGAGCGCCAGCGCGACGCCGCCCCCGCGGCGCAGCAGCTCACCTACTCGCTGCAGATCCAGGAGCTGCAGGCGAACGTGCGTGAAGCAACCTACAATAAGGGTCTCAAAGAACGCGAGATCGAGAATTTGCAGGAAGCTCTCGAGGATACGGACGTGCGCGCACCGATCTCCGGCCGCGTGATGAGCGTGAAGAATACGGAGAATACAGGCGCAAGCTCCGGCTATGACGGCGATACGAGCGGCAGCGACGCCTACATCACCATCATGGACATGACGACCTATCAGGTCAAGGGCACGATCAATGAGCTGAACGTCGGCACGCTTTCCGAGGGGATGAACGTGCTTATCCGTTCACGCCTTGACGAGAGCGTTACGTGGAGCGGCGTGCTCGATAGCATCGATTGGGAGACCAAGGTGCAGAGCAATAATAGCCCGTATTACGGCGGTGGCGGCGGCAACGAGATGACAAGCTCGTCCAAGTACCCGTTCTATGTGAAGCTCAACGATGTGACCGGCCTCATTCTCGGCCAGCACGTGTACATTGAGCCGGACTACGGCCAGCAGGAGGTTCGCGAGGGACTTTGGCTGCCGGAATATTATATTGTGGACGCCGATTCCTCGCCCTATGTCTGGGCGGCGAACGGACGCGACCGGCTGGAAAAGCGCGGCGTGTCCCTCGGTGAATATGACGCCGAGCGGGGTGAATATCAGGTCATCTCCGGTCTGAAGGAGAACGACTATATCGCCTTCCCGATGGACGACCTTACGGCGGGCATGCACACGCAGGTGTATGAGGATAATTCCGGCTATGTTTCCGGCGGCAACTCGGGCGGCTTCGGCTCCGGTGCGGCTCCAATGCCGCCGACGCTTGTCTCCGGCGGCAACGCCTCCGACGGCGACGCGCCCATCGAAGCGCCGGACGAATCGCTCTTCGGCGACCCTGCCGAGATCGAAGCACCGGCGGAGGACGCCGTTGTGCCGGAGACAGCGCCCGCGGAAGACGCTGCGGCGAATGCGGAGGGGAGCGTGGCGTAATGCTTCTGGAAATGCGCAGCATCTGCAAGGATTATCCCCAGGGCAAGGATGTTGTACACATCCTCAAGAACATTTCTCTTGAGATCGACGACGGGGATTATCTTGCCATCATGGGGCCCTCGGGCTCCGGTAAAACAACGCTTATGAACATCATCGGCTGTCTTGATACACCGACCTCCGGCACCTATGTGCTTGCCGGGGAGGACGTATCCTCGGCCTCGGATGACCGGCTCGCCGATATACGAAACCAGATGATCGGTTTCGTTTTCCAGAGCTTCTATCTTCTGCCGAAGCTCACGGCGCTCGACAATGTCGCGCTGCCGCTTCTCTATGCGAACGTGCCGCGCCGCGAACGGCGTGAGCGCGCTGCGGAAGCGCTTGCGAGCGTCGGGTTGGAAGATCGTATGGACTTTTACCCGAACCAGCTCTCCGGCGGCCAGTGTCAGCGCGTGGCGATCGCCCGCGCGATGATCGCAAAGCCGCGCATCCTGCTTGCGGACGAGCCGACCGGCGCGCTGGACTCCGCTTCCGGCCGCCAGGTCATGCAGATCTTCGGCGAGCTGAACGCGAAGGGAACGACGGTTGTGCTCATCACGCACGCGCAGGACATTGCCGACTGCGCGAAAAAGATCCACCGCATTCTCGACGGGGAGTTGATCCGCGGCGACGAGGACAAACACCGGTACGACATGACGAAAGGAGGCGCGGCGGATGAAAAAGGTGAAGATATCGTTTTTTAATAATCTGCCTGTCTGGCTGCGCCGCACGATCGCCGGAGTGCTGATCGCCGCGCTCATCGGCGGCGGCGTGTACGGCATATTGCTCCTCGTCCGCGGCAGCGGCGGCAAGGTGAAGGTCTATCCGATCATGGAATTCTGCACAAACTATGCCGACGACCAGGCGGAGACGCAGGGACTTGTAAAGCCCGATAAAATGCAGTCGATCTATGTATCCGAAACGCAGAAGATCACCAAGTACTATGTGCATGAGGGCGACACCGTCAAGGTTGGCGACCCGATCCTTTCCTACGACACGACGCTCACCGACCTGCAGCTCGAGCGCGCGAGGATCTCCGTGCAGAAGCTCGAGATCGCGCTCGACGAGGCGAACGCCAATCTTGTCAAGGTGAACAACTACCGCCTGTACGTTCCGCAGCCCGACCCGATCCCCGACGAGGAGCCGGACACGCCGCCGCTCACGCCGGTGGACGTGCCATATTTCCGCGGCGGCGACGGCACAAAGGACAGCCCGTTCTTCTATATCTGGAGCGACGACTGCGCCTATGACAGCGCCTTTATCGATTCCCTCCTAAAGAAAGCGGGCGGCAGCACGGCGTATGTCGTGTTTGAGGTCCATGACGGCGATTCTCCGGACGGCGACATCCTCCGCAGCTGGGGCATGGTGTTCGTCCGCCAGAGCGACGGCTCGGTGGCCTTTAAGGTGGACGAGGCCTACGGACGCTTTGATGACGGCACGGCGCCGGACGACAGCGGCGATATCGACGACGGCGGCAACACCTATATCGATACGACGCCGAGCTACACCTATAATGAGCTCATCGCCATGCGCCGCGAAGCGCAGGAGAAGATCTACCAGACGGAGCTCGATTTAAAAAAGGCGCGGCTCGAATACGAAACGCTCGAATTCGAGATCAACAACGGCGTGGTCTACAGCAAGATCGACGGCGTAGTGAAAACGATCCGCAGCCCGGATCAGGCGCGCGAGGAGCAGCTCCCGGCGGTGCTCATTTCCGGCGGCGGCGGATACTATGTCACCGGCGCGATGAGTGAAACGGAGCTGCAAACGCTCCATGTCGGCGATACGGTCACGGTGATGTCGTGGCAGACGTATTCCCAGACGGAGGCGGAGATCGTTAGTATTTCCGAATACCCGGTCGGGGAGAACAGCGGCTACTATCACTGGAGCCAGGGCAACAGCAACGCTTCGCTCTATCCCTTCACCGTGTATTTGGACGAGGACACCCCCGTGCGCGAGGGCGAGTATGTGAACATCACCTACAACCCCTTCGGCAGCAGTGCTTCCGGTGTATATCTCCAGAACATGTTCATCCTCCGCGAGGGCGGCGGGAGCTTCGTATATGTCCGTGACGCGAACGGGAAGCTTGAAAAGCGCGCCGTATCGACCGGACGCTCGCTCTGGGGTTCGTATACGCAGATCAACGGCGGACTCACCGGCGAGGAATATATTGCCTTCCCGTACGGCAACAATATCCGAGCCGGAGCTAAGACCGAGATATCCGACGTCGCATCGTTCTATAATTACTGAAAGGGGGCGGGTGCATTGCTTGAAAGCATTTCTCTGGCGTTTCAAAACGTGTGGCGGCATAAGCTGCGCTCGTTCCTGACGATGCTCGGCATCATCATCGGCATCGCTTCGATCATCACGATCGTTTCCACGATCAAAGGCACGAACGAGCAGATCAAGGAAAGCCTTGTCGGCGCGGGCAATAACGCCGTCGTTGTGCAGCTCTATCAGGACAATTATCCGTATGAGGTGCAGTATAACGGCGTGCCCGCCGGCGTTTACCCGATCACCGAGGAAACGCGGCAGGAGCTCTGCAAGATCGACCATGTGAAGGGCGTGTCGCTCTTTTGCAGCCGCAATTACGCCGACGGCGTATACTATGGCAATAACAGCTTTTCCGGCAATCTCTACGGTATCGACGAATACTATTTCGATGTGAACGGCTACTCGCTCGACCACGGCCGCATCTTCCTCAAGGAGGACTTTGCCAAGGCGAAAAAGGTCTGCATGCTCGATACGGCAGCGGTCTCGGCGCTCTTCTCCGGCGAAGACCCGGTCGGCAAGACCGTGGAGATGCAGGGCGACAGCTTCACGGTCGTCGGCGTTGTGAAGCGTGCGCGCTCCACAACGATGCAGATCAAAACGCCGAGCGATTACTACCAGTACATGAACGAGACCGGCACGATCTTCCTTCCGCTCAAGACCTGGCCGATGCTCTATTCGTTCGACGAGCCGCAGTGCGCGGCGCTGCGCGCGGACAATACCGACAATATGACGAGCGTCGGACAGAAGGCGGGCGAGCTTCTCTCGTCCAGCCAGCTCATCGGCGCGGATAAAACGCTCTCCTACCGCGGGCAGGACCTCATGGAGCAGGCGAAGAATCTGCAGGAGCTTTCCAACTCCTCCAACCGCCAGCTCATCTGGATCGCAAGCATTTCGCTGCTCGTCGGCGGCATCGGCGTTATGAACATCATGCTCGTCACCGTTACCGAGCGCACGCAGGAGATCGGTCTCAAAAAAGCCATCGGCGCGCGCCGCCGCCGCATCCTCAACCAGTTCCTCACGGAAGCGGCGGTGCTCACAAGCCTCGGCGGTATGCTCGGCGTGATCGTCGGCATCATCATGGCGCGGCTCATTTCGTCCGTCATGGGTACGCCGACGGCCATCAGTGCTCCGGCGATCCTCATCGCCGTGGTGTTCTCCATGGTCATCGGCATCGTGTTCGGCCTTCTCCCGGCGGTCAAGGCGTCCAACCTCAACCCCATCCAGGCCCTCCGGCGCGACTGACCGGGACACACCTTTTCGCGGGGAAGCGTTTTGCCTCTGTGCTGCAATGCGGTAAATACACAAAAAAGATCCTGGAGCCGTGCCGCGCGGCGGACGCCGACACGAAGAAAGCGGCGGTCAGTCTGCTCAAGAGGGGAATCCTCCGGGCTTTCGAATATTCTCGGCATCTGCCCGGCGGCTCAGGCTCCGGGAAGGGCGACCTTCTCGGCACGCTGCCTGACGGCGCTATGGACGCCTTCGGCAAGAAATAATGCATGAAAAATCGGCTCATCCGTTTGAAACGGGTGAGCCGATTTTTCATGCGGCAAAAGCAGGAAAGTCAGCAGCAAAACTGCGCTATCGCGGCGTCAATATCCGCGGCGCACGAGGCGGCGATGGCCTCATCGCCCGGCTGGAGCGGGTAGAGCGGCGCGCGGACGCCGCCGATATCCGGCGCGCCGCGAAGACGGAGGATCTCCTTGATCATGGCGTACATGTTGCCCTGCCCGGAGCACATCTTGTAAATGATATGGCAGCAGGTGTCCTGAATGTCGCGCGCGGGGAGAATGCCGCCGCCGCGAACAAGGGTGAAGATGCGCTCGTAGAGCTCCGGCATGGCGGCGTACGTACCGCCGATGCCGCCGACCGCACCCGCGGCGAGACCGGAGAGCAGCTGCTCGTCCGGACCGTTGAAAACGATCGCACCCTCATCGCGCCACATTTCAATATCCTGTATCGGCATGGAGGAGTTTTTCACGCCGATCACGGTCGGTACGGCGAGCATCGTGCGCAGAAGAGCGCTGTTCAGCGCTGTGCCGGCGAGCTGCGGGATGTTGTAGATGATGAAATCCGTATTCGGCGCGGCAGAGGCAATATCGGTCCAATACTGCGCAATCGCGCGGTCCGGCAGATGGAAGTAGATCGGGGGAATGGCGGCGATGCAGTCGGCTCCGGCGCTCTCGGCGTGGGCGGCAAGCTCCATGCTGTCGCGCGTGTTGTTGCAGGCGACGTGCGCGATGATCGTGACGCGCCCGGCAGCCTGGGCGATGACGGCCTCCAGCAGCGCCTTGCGTTCCGCTACGGAATGATAGATGCATTCACCGGACGAACCGCCGACATAAAGGCCGTTTACACCCTTTTCGATGAGGTATTCCGTGAACGCCCGCGCACGGGCGGGCGATACCTCGCCGGCGTCGTCGTAGCATGCGTAGAAGGCAGGGAAGATCCCCTGGTATTTATTCAGGTCTCTTGCTTTCATTGTTTTCACTCCTTGTGTGTCAGCCCTTGACGGCGCCCATCGTGATGCCCTTGGTAAAGTATTTCTGGAAAATGAGAAACACGATAATGATCGGCACGGCGGCAAAGGCGGCGCCTGCCATGATGAGCCCGAAGTCCGTCGAGTTTTCCGCCTGCATCTTTGCGATGCCCAGCGATATGGTCAGATTCTTTGTGCTGGAGAGCATGATGAGCTGCATGAAATAGTCGTTCCACGAATTGATGAACGTGAAGATGGCAAGCGCACCGACACCGGGCTTTATCATGGGGAAAACGATCCGGTTGAAGGTTTTCAGCTCGCTTGCGCCGTCGATCCTCGCGGCCTCCAGTATCTCGCTGGGGATGCTCTCGGCAAACTGCTTGATGAGGAACACGCCGAACGGCCAGCCGACGATCGGGTAGACGACGGCGCTGAGCGTATTGTAGAGCTTGAGCGAGGACATCTCGCGGATGAGCGGTATAAGGATGACCTGCTTCGGCAGGGCCATCGCGCAGACGATGAGCGTGAAAATGAGCCTGCGACCGACGAAGCGCTTCTTGGCCAGCGCGTACCCCGCGAGCGCGGAGGTCGCGCAGGTGAGGAGCATGGCTGCAACGGCCATCCACACGGTGTTGAACATCCAGCGGATCGCGCCGGGCGCGGTGGGCCCGGCGGAGAAGACGATCGGGCTGCCGTCGGCCGAGAAATACTGGCTGAAGGGGATGTAAAACTCCCACAGCGGGGCTTTGAGCTTGCTCATGAGCGTCTGGTAATTCTTCAGAGTCCACTCGCTCGGCCACCAGACAGGTGTAACGGAGTTGACCTCCTTGGCGGTCTTGAAGGAACCCGTAATGATCCAGTAGAGCGGGAACGTGAAGAGCGCTGCGAGGATGATGATAATGACAAGAGTGATGATGCGGTTTGCTTTCGATTTGCTCTGCATACGCTCACCCCCTTAGTCCGATTGCTGCCCCAGCTTGAACTGGACAGCAGAGAGCACCGCGATGATGATCATAAGCACAACGCCCATGGCGTTGCCGTACCCGTAGCGGTAGAGCTTGAACGCGGTGTAATAGATGTAATACATGATCGTGTCCGTACTGTGCGTCGGCCCGCCGGAGGTGAGCAGCTGGATCAGCGCGAAGCACTGGAAGGAGTTGATCGTGGTGATGATGAGTATGTAAAGCGTGGTGGGCATGATCTGCGCCCATTTGATCTTCCAAAACACCTGACGGCGGTTCGCACCGTCTACCTGCGCCGCCTCAACGAGCGAATGATCCACGTTGCCGAGCGCCGAAACGTAGAGAACGATGGGTTGGCCGACGGAGGTGGTGAAGAGGATGAGAATGATGCACCAGAGCGCGAAGCGCGCATCGCCCAGCCAGTTTATATTCTGGTCAATGATGCCGAGGCTCTTGAAAAGGTAGTTGAACACGCCGTAGCGGCTGTTGTACATCCATTTCCAGACGACCGTTACCGCAACCGAGCCGGTGACGACCGGCAGATAGAAGATGCAGCGGAACGCTGAGGTCAGCGCAGGCTTCATATCGTATATCGCCGTGGCGACCCAGAGGGAGAACGCACACACCGTCGGAACGGCAACGACAACGATGACGACCGTGTTTTTCAGCGCGCCGAGGAAGAGCTTATCCCGGAAAAGCTCCTTATAGTTACCCAGCCCGACAAAGACATCCACGGCGTTTTTGCCCATGTTGGAGTCAAAGAAGCTGGTGTATATGCACAGGAACATGGGATACAGCACAAAGGTGACGAAGAAGAACAGGCTCGGCAGCAAAAACAGGTATCCCGCTGTTGTTTCCCGCCGCACGAGCGCGCGGCTCATGCTGTTTTTGGATTTGAACATAGGGTCGCTCCCCCTTATGGATTCGGTAGCTATCAATACACCCTCTCTGCGCAGGGGCACAGAGAGGGTGCGCGCGGTGGGTCAAAGGAGAAAAGGAGATATGAAAAAGCCTTGCTTGCTTGATCAGCCGGCAGCCGCCGCGTTCGCGTTGGCGCAGAATGTTGCGACCTCGGTGGCAACATCACCGCCGCCGCCGATGCGCTGGAGCATGTTCCACCACTCGGTGCGGGCGGTCGCCCAGCCGGAGGTGACCTGGTAGTAGTCGCCGAGATAGGGCATGAGCTTGGTGTACTCGTTCATGATGGCGTTGTCCGCCCAGATACCGGTGAGGTCGATGCCCTCGGCGGTGTCGCGCACGGCAAAGTATTTGGAGGCCTTGACTGCATCGATCGTGCCTTCGCCGTCGGCAAAGTACTTGATGAAGGTCTTCGCAGCGTCGATCTTGGCGGCGTCGCCGTTATCGAACACGCCGAAGCCCCAGATGCCGCCCTGCAGCTTGCTCTCGCCGGTCTCGGAGGGGAAGCTCATGAAAACGATCTTCTCGCCGTCGTTGGTGAGCTCGGCATCGTTGTTGTCGGAGTTGAGCTGCTGAGCGATGTTCCAGCAGAACGCCATCTTGAGGATGCCCTGACGGAAAGCGGTGATCTCTTCGCCGCCGTTCTCAGCCGCGTTGAAGTAGATGCCGTCCATGCTCTGCAGAAGCTCGAGAGCCTTGATGTTCTCCGGAGAGTCCGCGGTGTAGGCGGTGTGCTCGGCATTGGTAAACATGCCGCCGTAGAGGTTGTTGACGAGAGCACGGGTGCCCTGGTCGCCGCCCTGGCCGGAGCAGTAGACGTCGCCGACGGGCTCTTTATAGTAGGCATACAGCGCATCGACCGCCTTGATGAAGTTCTCGGTCGTCCAGGTGTGGGTCTCGGTGTCGATGTACTGGTCGGCGCCGGCGGCGACGAACGCATCATAGTTGATGGCCATGCAGTGCGCGGTCATAACGAGGGGATACTCATAGCAGGCGCCGTCCGCGGTGAAGCAGGCCGAGACGCAGGCCGGATTGACTTCGGACTTGTCGGTGGCGTCCCACATGTCGGCGAGATCGACCATGTAGCCCTTCGCGCCCCAGTTGGCAACGAGACGTTCCGGCCCTTCCATGATGAGGTCGGGAGCGGAGCCGCCTTCGAGCGCGGTGTTGACCTGGTCGTCGCCGTTGGTGTAGTCGAGATATTCCACGGTGACGGTGATGCCGGGGTTCGCGGCCTCGAACGAGGCAATGAGGGCATCGACGGTGTCAGCATTGCCCCAGCCGCCGATCGGGTAGGTCCAGAGCGTGATGTTGACGGGTTCGGCGGCGGGTTCCGCCGCGGGAGCGGGGTCAGCCTGAGCAGGTGAGGGGTCGGCAGCGGGTGCAGCGGTCTGGCCGCAGGCGCACAGGGCAAATACCATGCACAGCGCGAGCAGCATTGCGAGCAGTTTCTTCATGATGTGCCTCCTTAAACATTTTGTTCAGGTTTCGTTATTTCAACGGCTCTCGCCGGTGAATTTCCTCTTTTCACCATCATATTAACCAAAGCTCTCGCCAATGTCAATAGATTTTTGAAAATAATTTTCTTTAAAATTAGACAAAGAATATTTTTTGCAAATGATAGTATAAGAATCCCCGGAGAGCAGAGTGCTCTCCGGGGGAGGGAAGATGAAAAAGATTTTCAGCCGGTCACAGGTGCTTATCCGCAAGAGCGGCGGCGATGCGGGCGCGGCTCTGGCGGCATGCGTCCAGATTGCGGCGGCAGAGCTCGGAAAAGAGAACGTCCAGAAGGTACATCTGCGCGATCCTCGCGCCGACGGAGCCGAGTTGCAGCGGGCTTTCGTCCGCGCCGCACAGCAGCGTCACATCCGCAAGACCGGCGCCGGGAGAGTTGGCAAAGTGTGTGACGAGAATGGAGCGCAGGCCGCGCTCGCGCGCGTAAGAGAGAGTTTCGATCAGATCCTTTGTCGCGCCGGAATAGGAGAAGAAGAGAATGACGTCTTTCTCGCCCGCGGTAGCGATGGCGATGGCCTGCATATGCGAGTCGGTCACGGAGAAGAACTTTCCGCTTGCCGTGGAAAAGAGATGCGCCGCCTCCATGGCGATGATCATAGAGCCGCCCTGTCCCATGCACAGCACCCGGTCCGCCTGCTCCAGAAGATCCGCCGCGCGGATATATTCCTCCGGACGGACAAGCTCAAGCGTCTGCGTCATGGCGCTGACGTTGGCCGTGTAGAGCTTTTTGCAGACATCGGAAAAGCTGTCGTCATCGAGCACCTCGCCGGAGAGCGGGTTGGACTGCTGCGGGCGCTGGGCGATGGAGTTGGCAATGGCGAGCCGAAAAGCATTGTACCCCTTGCATCCCAGCCGCCGGCAGAAGCGCGACACGGTCGCCTCCGCCACGCCGCTTGCCGCGGCGAGCTCGGTGATGCTCATGTCCTGCGCTTTCCTCTGGTGCGAAAGCACATAATCCGCCGCCTTTTTCTCTGCGGTAGTGAGATTATAATACTCTGCGCTGATCCTCTCAAAAACGTTTATGCTGCTTTGCTCCATACGCTTCTCCTGTGTTTTTATTTCGAGAGCAATTCTCCCGCCATAACGTCCGTCATGATGAGCATGCGCGGCAGATGGAACGGCCCTTTGAATGTTGAGCCCTTGGTCGACGGCTCGGTGGGCAGCCCATCGCGGCGAAGATAGCCGTACCACTCGCCGTACTCACTGTCGGCGAAATGCGCTTTGCAGTAGTCGAGCGTGGTATAAAACCAGTCGAGATATTCTTCCTTGCCGGTATCCCTATAGAGCATGAGCGAGGATATGAGTATCTCATCGTGCGGCCACCAGAGCTTCATGTCGTGCTCGTACGCCTCGGGCGGCTTGCCGAGCGCGTCAACAAAGTACAATAGTCCGCCGTATTCCTTATCCCACCCGGCAGTTATCGCCCAGCGGAAAATCTCCTCAGCTCTGGCGACAAGCTCTGCATTGCCGGTTCTGCGCGCATATTCGAGCAGGAACCACACGCCTTCTATATCGTGTCCGGGGTTAACAGTTCGCCCTTCAGTGTAATACAATCTCGCTGTGCCGTCAACCGCGACGTTCTCCAGCACGCATTTAAGCTCCGGATGTACGTGGTAGCGGAATATCTCGTCTACGCAGGCGGCGGCGCGTTCGGCGTAGAGCGCCGCATTTTCCGGATCGACGCGCTGCATCACGGCGGTGACGTTGAGGTATATCATCGGGATGCCGAAGGCGCGCCCCGTACGCGTTGCGGGCTCGGTCTTCGGCCCGAGACCGGTCGGATCGGGCATGCCGTGGTTGAGATCCCAGTAGAGGTCATACGCGCGCCGAGCGCGCTCGAGATGCTCCCGCTCGCCGGTCACGCCGTAGTATTCCGCGTTCGCCATGGCGTAAAACGCCTCGGAAAAGCAGTACCGGCGCTGGCGGAGCGGCGCGCCCTCGGCGGTGACGGTGAAGTACATCCGGTTCCCGGCCGCGCGGTTTATGCAGTGCGCCTCCATAAAATCGAGACAGCTCTTCGATGCGCGCAGCCATTCCTCGCGCGTGCCGTATACATGGCAGAGATACGCGAAGATCCAGCCGCAGCGCCCCTGCATCCACACGCTTTTATCTGTGGAATATATTTCGCCCTTGCGATCGAGACAGGTGTATACGCCGCCGTTGACAGGGTCCATGCCGTTTTTGAGCCAGAAATCAATACAGTTTTTCAGCTCGGACTGTATCCAGCCTCTCGCGTTTTCCAGTTTTTGCTTATCCATCGTAAACGCCCCTTTCCGATTCGTCGGTATAAACAGACCCGGTGATCATACTCTTATGGTAGCATCAAAGAAAATAATTTTCAATAGATTTTTAATTTGAAATTATTTTTATTTCTTAGTGACAGGCACACAAAGGCATGATATAATAAATATATCACACGCCTCATAACATAAAATTTCTGTATATGGAGGATGCGCAGCATGAATTATCTCGGCATCGAGGCAAGCGTCCGAAATCTTCCGGAGCTTGACCGTGACTTTTTCCCGCTCTATAAGTTCAACCACGCATTTCTTGCATCGGCCCAAAAGCCCGTTGGAGTCGCCGTGGAGCGCAGCGGCGGCGAGATGGCATCCGTCCATACGTTTATCCACGGCACGCCCGACCGCATCGAGGCTGACAGATATTATATCCGCCGTCTCGTCAAGTCCATGCTGTGGATGAAGGGCGGCTGGCGCGTGTATATCAGCGGCGATCGGGGAATGTGTGAGTATATCCGTGAATGCTTCAGCGCGGACGGCTGCCAGGCGTTTGACTGGGACTATTTTTCCCATATATATGAACGGCCGTTTGAGGTCGTCTATGCCGAAAAGCTGCCGGAAGCGAAGGATTCGCCCCGGCCTGCGGGAGGACACTTTGACGGCTGCCGCATAGGCTTTGACGCGGGCGGGAGCGACCGCAAGGTCAGCGCCGTGATCGACGGCGAGACCGTGTATTCCGAGGAGGTCGTGTGGTTTCCCAAGACGACAGCGGACCCGGACTACCACTATGATGGCATCGTTGCCGCACTCCGGGCGGCGGCGGAGCATCTGCCGCGCGTGGACGCCGTGGGCGTGTCGAGCGCCGGTGTGTATATAAATAACCGCACCATGAACGCTTCGCTCTTCCTCAAGGTGCCGCAGGACCTTTTTGATGCGAAGGTCAAGGATATCTACATCCGCGCCATCACCGATACGTTCGGCGATGTGCCGTTCTGTGTTTTCAACGACGGCGACGTTACAGCGCTCGCCGGTGCCATCAGTCTGGAGGATACGAACATTCTCGGCATCGCCATGGGCACAAGCGAGGCGGGCGGCTATGTTGATGAAAACGGGTATATCACGGGATGGCTCAACGAGCTGGCGTTCATCCCCGTGGACGCAAACCCCGGCGCAATGCAGGACGAATGGTCGCTCGACATCGGCTGCGGCGTGAAGTATTTCTCGCAGGACGGCGTTATAAAGCTCGCTCCGCGCGCGGGTATCGAGCTGGATGGACCGCTCTCTCCGGCGGAAAAGCTCAAGGTCGTGCAGAAGCTCATGGAAGAGGGGGACGACCGCGCCGCCGCGATATACCGCAGCATCGGCGTGTATCTGGCGCACTCGCTCGCGCTCTACCACGATATGTACCACTTCCGCCATGTGCTGCTGCTCGGGCGCGTAATGTCCGGACGCGGCGGCGAGCTCGTGATAGAAGAGTGCGGCCGCGTGCTGCGCGACGAGTACAGCGAGCTGGCGGATATAATCCACCTTGCTCTGCCGGATGAGAAGTTCCGCCGTGTCGGTCAGTCTGCCGCCGCCGCTTCTCTGCCGGAGAACCGGAAATAACCATCCCGTAATAAGGAGAGCACACATGAAAAAACACATTGTCTGCTTCGGCGATTCCAATACCCACGGCTACTGTGCCGATCCCAATGACACCGCCGACCGCACCGACCGCTTCAACGAGGACGAACGCTGGACCTGCCTTTTGCAGAAGGCGCTGGGGGAGGAGTACCTTGTGCTGGAAGACGGGCTGTCCGGCCGGACGACCGTGTTTTCCGATCCGCTGCACGAGTGTATGTCCGGGTTGGATGTCATATATTCCACGCTGATGTCGCATGAGCCGGTCGATCTGCTGATCATCATGCTCGGCACGAACGACACAAAGGAGCGCTTCAACGCAAGTCCGGCGTGCATCGGCATCGGCATGGAGCGCCTTGCATTGAAAGCAGAGACCGTCGCCGCATGGCGCGCCGGCAAGCCGAACCTGCTTATCGTTGCGCCGCCGCACATCGGTGCAGGGCACAACGATCCCGCCATGGGGGCGTCCTGCCACGCAACGTCCATGGGCGTGGCGGAAGAATACCGCAAAAAGTGCGCCGCGCACGGCTGGGCGTTCTTCGACGCCGAGGGCGTGGCGGAGTTCAACACGGTGGACTATATGCACCTCAGCCGCCGCGGGCATCGCCAGCTCGCCGATGCGCTCGCGCCGAGAGTGCGCGATCTGACCTGATGCTGGGGCGCGTATTTTGCTATCAGGGCTGGCTTTGGCGGGCGCTGAATACGCTGACGGACATTCTGGCGCTGAGCGTGCTGTGGCTTTTGTGCAGCATCCCCGTACTGACGCTGGGTGCGGCGACGACCGCGCTCTATGACAGCGTCGTGCGCTGCATACGGTATAAGCAGTCCGGGCCCTATGAGCGCTTTTTCCGTACGTTCAAAAATGAGCTCGTGCCGGGCCTGCTGCTGACGCTGCTTTGGGGCGCGATCGCCGCGCTCGGGCTGTGGATGCTCGCGCTGCTGCGGCAGTACAGCGCCGAAGCCCCCACCGCCATGGCTGCGGGCGCGGCGTACTATGTCGCGCTGATCCTGCCTCTCGGCGCGGCATGCTGGGTGTTTCCGATCCTCTCACGCTGTGCGATGAGCTTCGGCGCGCTGAACAAAACAGCGCTGAAATTGGCCGCGGGGCATCTGCCGTCAACCGTGGTGCTCGTGCTGATGACGGCTGAAATTGCACGCTTGAGCGTGCGGTGGCTGTTTCCGCTCGCGTTCATGCCGGCGGTGCTGATGCTGCTCTGGTCGCTCTTCACCGAGCCTGCCTTTAAAAAGCACGGCGCGGGGATCGCTGCGGAGACGGAGCGGGAAAACACGGAAGACGCTGCGGACGCTTCCGAAAAGGAATAAAGAAAACGGCGGCTCATTCGTTCGGATCGGATGAGCTGCTGTCTTTTGTGTCTCTTAGGCGCAAAATCCGCACTTCTTCATGGTTCATACCCTCCGGCAATACATTCGGCATTTTGCGCTGAGTGATGTCAATTATTATGCTTCGCAGTATCGAGACAAAAAGGGCTTGCCGTCTGCTTTTCACAGACAACAAGCCCTTTACATATTTGCCTAATTTTTGCGGGGACGCTTCATTTCATGCAGATAGCATGTAATTATCAATATTTTTTGCAATCGATTCCTTTTGTTGCCGGTCCATAGGCATATGGGTATATTTCACCTATGGTCATCAATTCAATTTCACCCTCAGTCGTAGCACCGATGATTCGGACATTGGGATTGTTGTCACAGAATTCCCAGATGACCTGTCTGCATTCTGCGCAGGGGACACCGGAGTATGGACCGTAGCATACTAAGGCCTCAATTACGCGCTCACCGTGCATGGCCATATTCATTACGGCGTTTCGCTCTGCGTGACAGCTGGTCTGAAGAGAGATTATTTCAACATTGCAGCCGGGGAAAACCTTTCCGTTGGCAGTACGAACGGCGGAACCTACTTTGTGATTGCTGTAAGGAGTATAAGCGTTTTCGCGGGCTTCCATGGCCGTTTTTACAAGTGCCTGATCCTCTTTGCTGAGCTTATCAAATGTTGTTATTTCCATTTTTATATCCTTTCGATTTAACAAGTACATTTGCACAGAGCCTAAGCTGAACGGTAATCTAAGAAACTGCTGCCTGTTTAAGCCTGTTTTTTGCTGCAGCCCCAACCGATGGCAAACGGAATTGCTGACAGAAGGAGCCCGCCGAGAGACGCGGGGAAGGGCTCGCCGATAAGGATGAGCACCACAGACGAAATAACACCGATGATCATTGTGGAAAGAATGTATTTTTCGCCAATCTTCATATTACAGGTGCGTGCAATGACAGGCAGCAGAAGACCGGGCACATACACGGAGTAGCCGTACATAAGAATTTTGGTAACACTGCCGACCTTGAGAGCCAAAACGAGAGAGAGCAGACCTACAACGCCAACGAATATTCTGTTGACAAGAATGGCCGTTTTGTTATTATACTCACCCTTATAAAGCACGGCGAACACATCCTGCTCCAAGGTGGTTGAACAGGCAAGGAGCGTAGAGCTTGCCGTGGATACGGCAACACCGGCAAAAGCTACAACGAGAAGGCCGCGGATCCCGCTGGGGAGAATAACCTTAACCGTATCAAGCATAACCGTGGCGGGGTCGCTGCCGTTGGGGAGGATAACATGAGCCATTACTCCGATAAAGGTAAGGACGAGTCCGAAGATGACCATAAGGATAAATGCGCCCTCGATGTTCTTCTTGGCGGATTTTTCATCCTTTGCGGCAAAGATTCTCTGGAATGCCATCGTGTCAATAAATCCGGCAGGGGCAAGGAGCCACCAGGTGATCATTGTTCCGGAGGGAACACTGCTGAAGAGACTATAGTATCCGTCGATCTGCCGTGTAGAGTCGATTGCCTCTGCAACGTTATATCTGGAAAGAATGACCACAGGAATGACAAGACCTATAACTAAAAGGAACAGCACCGATTGGAAGGAGTCTGTATAGAGCACGGCTCGAAGACCGCCAAGGACAGTGAATATAACAATAATAATATAAGCAATGATGACAGCGGTGGTGCCGTTGAGATTGGTGAATGTGGTGATTACCAAAATAATTCCGGCCACCTGTCCCGCAGTCCACGCAAGATAGTTCCACACGGTGACAAGAGAAGAGACAATACGAATTGCCGGGGAGGAATGCAGAGGATCAACGGTATCGGAAAGCGTGGTATACATTCTCTTCCGGAGAAGCTTCGCCATGGTCATGCCCATTATGAAGACGCCGAGCGGGAAGGTTACCCACCACCACCAGCCGGCGATGCCATACTGGTATACATACTGAGGTGTTCCGAACAGACCGGAAAGACCTGTCCATGAAGCAAACAGGGAAAGGATTACCCAAAAATTTCCTACGCTTCTTCCTGCTAATGCATAGTCTTCGTTGGTTTTAACCTTCTTCATGGAAGTAAAACCTATTCCGAGCATGATAAGTAAGTAAACCGCGATTAAAATCCAGTCTAATCCGCCCATTTGTGTTTCTCCTTTTATTTTAGTATTTCCTGCGAGCTGACCAGCTCTTATTGATATTAAAACAAGGAGAAATGGTAAAATAGGCCAAATGGCACGGTTGCTGGAGTTATTCCAGAATTTTTATAAGGCTGTTCAGTTCGGATGCCTGAATAAGAATTTTTCCATGCCTGACAGAAATAAGATTCTGAAGCACCAGCTCTTGAACTGCACGGTTTATGGTTCTTAGGCTAAGTCCGGTCAGAAGTGCCAGATCCTGGTGTGTACATTCTACAACATACAGCTCATCCGAAAAGTCGGCATGACGCAGATCCTTGAGCAAAATATTAGCGACCCTCTGCACAGGCGAGTAAAATTTGGTTTTCGCCTGATCTGTGACAATGGTAAACGCCTTGTTAGCAATGCAGTATACTACATAATCCCGGAAATCTTTATTGTCCATCCACCTGTCAAAAAGCTCAAAGCTGATTGAACCGAGCTCAACTTTGGTTCTGGCAATTACAGTGGAAGCGTAGGAATAATTCCCGGACAGATATTCAAGATCGCCCAGCAGGGTCATAGTCTGCTCCTTTGCGTATGCAAACTCTCTCCCCTCTACGGAAGAATTAAAAACCAGCACTTTCCCGCTGAACATTACAGACATGGTTTTTACATTGTCGTTTGCGGTACGGATCAATTCTCCCGGAGAATAGCTTTCAAAAACTATCTCAGCTCTTATGAAATCGGGCAAGGTGATTTCATTGCCGCGCAAGACGTGCTCCAGACGCCGAATTTTCTCAGAGCGCTTTTTATTCTGTGAAAATGCCGGTACACTCATTTCAAGAAAGCTCCTTCCCGCATATTCCGATTTTATTCTAATATGGAACCATGTTCAATGCAAGTTGAACTGTTATTTCACGGCTATGATCAGAAAAATCCAACGGGAGGGAAAGACCTTGAGCAGATGAATTCTTAAATCTCCGCAGTATCCGCATTCCCGATAGCGTAGTTTTTCGATTCTATAATAAAAAATGGGTGCAGCTCATCCCTCCGGGATTGCCCACCCAACATTTAATTTAGAATCCAAAAAGGCGTATCAACCAGAAATAGAAAATCAGCACAACAGATAAACTGTTGTGCTGATTGGTGCGGGAGAAGAGACTTGAACTCTCACGTCTATGGTTGGACACAGGCACCTCAAGCCTGCCTGTCTACCTATTCCAGCACTCCCGCATGTCAAAGGCAAGTGTTATTATATCATGCCTTTGAAAAATGTCAACACCTAATTTAAGAAATTTGGAAATTATCGGTAAGGCGTTCCGTCGGCGCGATAAAGCGCCATGCGGCAGAAGCGGCCGCCGTCCGGCGCGCAGTCCGGAAGGTGTGTCCGGACCGCCGCGGTGAGAAGCTCGGGGTTCACCACGGGCTCGGCGCAGGAGACGATCCCCTCGACTGTCACAATGCCGTCGCCGGCGGTGAACGTCAGATCGCGTACATGCTCGGTCACGGTGAAAAGTCCCTCGCCGCGTTTTGTTTTGCGCATGACCTCGACGGGGGCGGCGAAAAGCTCCCGGCACTTTGCGGCGACGGTTTCCGTATCGGCGGTATCGTATTCCCATGTGCCGTTCACGCGCATCCATTTGAGCTCGGCGGGCTTCATCGCGTTCTCGTAGCAGTCCGTTACGCGGATGCCCTCCGGCATCACGGCGGTCAGCTGCGCGGGCAGCGCGGCAATGTCCACATCCTCGCGCACGCGGATGTCGGCGATCTGGCAGAGGCTCGCCGTGCCGACGGAGAGCGGCAGAAGAATCGAGATGAGCTCGTGGGGGTTGAAGCCCTCGCTGTACCGGATGGGAATGCCGGCGCGCTTGATGGCACGCTGCAGCGTGCGCATCGTATCGAGATGCGACATCCATATCGCGCGGCGGGTCTGCTCATATACGAGCCGGAGCTTATCCATCGCAGCGGCCTCCTTTCAGAAATGCGGCGGCGCCGCAGCCGGAGCACTGCGCCCGGCAGTCGGGGGAGAGAAGTCCCTGGTGCGCCTGCTCGTATTCGTGGATATAGTGGCGCCTGTTCACGCCCATATAGAGATGATCCCACGGCAGCACTTCATCGAGCGAGCGTTCGCGGTTGGCATAGAACGGGAAGGAGATGCCTTCCTCCTCCGCGGCCCTTTCCCAGCGCTTGAGATCAAAGCCCTCCGACCACGATTCAAGAAAGCCGCCCTGCCGCCAGATGTTTTCGATCATTGCGCCGAGCCGCCGGTCGCCGCGCGAGAGCACCGCCTCGGTGAGCGAGGTGTCGGCGTCATGCCAGTTGTAGGTAACGGCGCGCGCTTTCATATTGTCGCGCAGCAGCGTAACGCGGCGCATATACTCTTCGCGCGTGACCTGCGGCTCCCACTGAAACGGCGTGTGCGGCTTTGGTACGAAGCAGGATGTGCTCACCGTCACGCGCAGCCCGTGGCTGCGGTTGGGCGAGTTTTCCCGCCAGCAATGCACAACGCGGTCGGCAAGTTCGGCAATGCCGAGCACATCCTCGTCCGTCTCCGTCGGCAGACCGAGCATGAAATAGAGCTTCACGCTGTTCCAGCCGCCCTGAAACGCCACGGCGCACGAGCGGAGAAGGTCTTCCTCGGTGACATTCTTGTTGATAACGTCGCGCAGACGCTGTGTACCGGCCTCGGGCGCAAAGGTGAGACCGGATTTGCGCACCTTCTGCACGCGCTGCATGATGTCCATGGAGAAGTTGTCCGCGCGCAGCGAGGGGAGCGAGAGACCGATGCCGCGGCTTTCGCAGTAGTCTATCAGTCCGTCGCAAAGCTGGTTCAGCCCGCGGTAGTCGCTCGTGCTGAGCGAGAGGAGCGTGATTTCGTGATAGCCGGAGAAGGCGAGAGATTCCTTGCCGTACTCCATGCATTTTTCCACGCTGCGGCTGCGCACCGGGCGGTAAATGTGTCCGGCCTGGCAGAACCGGCAGCCGCGGATGCAGCCGCGGAAGAGCTCAAGACCAACGCGGTCGTGCACGATCTCCGTGGAGGGGACGATCGCGTCCACAGGGAAGCAGCTGTTTTCAAAGTCCGTAACAATGCGCTTCGTAATGCGCTCGGGCGCACCCGGCGCGGCGTGCATGGCCTTGAGCGTGCCGTCGCCGTTATACTCCGGCGTATAGAGGGAAGGGACGTACACGCCGCCGATGAGCGCGGCGCGGCGGAGAAATTCCGCCTTGCTCCAACCGGTGGCCTTCGCCTCGCGCAGAAGCTGCAAAACTTCGCCGTCCACGCTCTCGCCCTCGCCGATGATCATAAGATCGAAAAAGTCCGCCATCGGCTCGCTGTTGCAGCATACGCTGCCGCCCGCGAATACGAGCGGCGTGAGACTTGTGCGCTCGGCGCTGCGCAGCGGAATGCCGGCCAGATCGAGCATTTCGAGAACGGTCGTATACGCCATCTCGTAGCCGAGAGAAAAGCCAATCGCGTCAAACTCGCTGAGCGGGTCGCCGCTTTCGAGCGCGTAGAGTGGGAGACCCTTTTCGCGCATCTGCCGGTCCATATCAAACCAGGGAGCGAACACGCGCTCGCACCACACGCCGGGAAGGTCGTTGAGCACCTGATAGAGAATGCGCATGCCGGTGTTCGACATGCCGATCTCATACGTGTCCGGGAAGCAGAGCGCCATGCGGAGATCGACTTCACTTTTATCTTTTTGAATTTCGCCGTACTCGCCGCCGGTATACCGGGCGGGCTTCTGCACGAGCGGGAGGATACGTTCGAGTTTCTTATCCATACATCAAAACTCCTGCACAGAGTGTGCGTAAAATGTACGTACATTCTATAACAGTCTGAAGTTTTTTACAAGAATAGAAAAAGAGTTTCCGAAAAATACTTGACAATTCCGCCGAAAGACAATATAATTCTGTCTTGCTGATATCGGTATCGGGGTGTAGCGCAGTTGGTAGCGTGCTTGGTTCGGGACCAAGAGGCCGCGAGTTCAAGTCTCGCCACTCCGACCATGCAGAGTGTCCTTATAGGATCTGAGTATCCTGTAATGGACACTCTGCTTTTTTATTTCACACAAAATTCATACAGCAAGGCGTTCCGGGGCGTAGCTGAGTGCTGCGCCTTTTCTTGTTTCCATGATCATGTCGGCCGACCGGATTTTCCGGCGGCCCGATCTGCAAGCCGGGGGCCAAAACAGGCTGTACCCCGCAGCGCACGATCAGCGGCTGCGGGGTACGGGTGTGATGATTATTTTTTCTCCTGCTCCCTGCGGTCCTGCTCCTCCAGCTGGCGCTTGGTGCGGCGCAGATCGTAGACCTGCAGCGCCGCCGACAGCAGCGCTGCTGCGAACAGAATATAGTACACCGCCTGGTGCAGGTAAATGCCGGCCATCAGGAACAGTACGGCCAGCGCCGCCAGAATGACGGTGATATCCAGCTGCTTCCGGCGCTTTTTGGTACGGCGGAGAATTTCCAGCCTCTTTTCGTTATCGTCCATATCGTATCTCCTTGCTATATTTCTTCCCGGGGCCCCGGGCGCAGTTGGGTCTCCCCCAGCTCCAGACGCAGCCGTCCGGCAGACAACTCCGTAAGCCGGTCCTGAAGCCGCTTTGGAGCGTCCTCCGGCAGGGACAGGTTCAAGGTGACCTCCGCCCCGTAGTCGATGCCGTCCACGGTGCCGCCGGTGGCCTGAGCCTCCAGCTTCACCCGCTCCAGCAGCGGATAGGGACAGGTACACCGGACGGCGGTCCACCGCCCCATGGCAGCCACCCCAGCAGCGGCCAAGGCATCCCGGGCACTTTTTCCATAGGCCCGGGTGAGGCCCCCGGCCCCCAGCAGGATGCCGCCGAAATACCGGGTCACCACGCATACGGCGTTGGTGACGTTCTCCCGCTGAAGCACCGCCAGCATAGGCTGTCCCGCCGTGCCCTGGGGCTCGCCGTCGTCGCTGTAGCGGACCACGGTGCCGCCCAGCAGATAGCACCAGCAGTTGTGCCGGGCATCGTAGTGCTGTTTTTTCACCCGGCGGATCAGCTCCTGGGCCTGGTCCTCGCTGTCCACCGGCCAGATGTGGCCAATGAACCGGGAGCGCTTTTCCACAAATTCGCTTTCCGCCTCCTGATAGGGAACGTAGATTTTATCCCCCATGGCGGACCTCCCACTCCTGTCTTGTGATGGCCTGGCACACGCCGGGGCGCTCCGTTCCGTCGGGCCACGGCGACGGCGGCGTATCGCAGACATGGCGGAAGCCGCACTTCTCCTGCACCCGCCGGGACTTCTCATTTTCCGGGGAATGGGCGCACCATACGCGCTGGACTCCCGTCTCCTGAAACTGCCAGAGCAGCAGCTCCTCCACGGCCTCGGGAATAAGCCCCTGCCCCCAATAGGGGTGGGCAATCCAGTAGCCGATCTCTGGCTCTCCCTTCCCCACCGGTATTGCCGTGGGAAACACACCCACGGAGCCAATGGGACCGCCGTCGCCGCCCTTGAGCAGCACCGCGAAGGTGCCCTTCTCGGACAGCACGGTGCGGATGATCTCCCGGCTGTTTTCCACGGAGGTGTGAGGCGCCCAACCGGCGGAGGGGCCCACCTCCGGGTCCCTGGCCCAGCGGTACAGGGCCTGGGCGTCGCTGCCGCACCACGGGCGCAGGATCAGCCGCGAGGTTTCCAGCTGCGTCATAGCTCCCAATCCTCCCTTTCCTCGCGCCAGCCCTCCACATAGTTCTTGACCTGGCCCAGCACCTTAGGCGGGCACACGGCCACCACGTCGATGGAGGCAGCATACTCCACGGACTCCACCTTGGCCTCCCGGTACAGGCCGTCCAGAAGTCCGGCCTTGTCATAGGGCAGGTGCAGGGTCACCCGGCGGGTACCCTTGTCCAGCTTTTTGTCAATGCACGCCAGCAGCTCCGGCACCCCCTCGCCGGTCTTGGCGGAGATGGACACGGTGTCCTCCCCGGCGGAACGCTGACCGGAAAAGGCCAGGTCACACTTGTTGTATACCCGCAGACAGGGAATGTGGTCCGCCTTCAGCTCCCGGATCAGGCTCTCTACAATGGCGGCCTGCTGCTGCCACTGGGGATTGGACACGTCGATGACGTGGAGCAGCAGGTCGGCATACTCCAGCTCCTCCAGGGTGGCCTTGAAGGCCTCCACCAGCTGATGGGGCAGCTTGCGGATAAAGCCCACGGTGTCGGAGATCACCACGTCCAGGGTGTCGCTGACGGTCAGGAGGCGGGTGGTGGTGTCCAGGGTATCAAACAGGCGGTTGTTGGCGGGGATTCCGGCCCCGGTGATGGCATTGAGCAGCGTGGACTTGCCGGCGTTGGTGTAGCCCACGATGGCCACCACGGGGATTTCGTTTTTCATGCGGCGCTGGCGCTGGGTGCCCCGGACCCGGCGCACCTCCTCCAGCTCCGCCTTGAGCTTGTCGATCTTGCGGTGGATATGGCGGCGGTCCGTCTCCAGCTGGGTCTCGCCGGGGCCCTTGGAGCCGATGGGCCCCTTGCCGCTGGTGCCGGCCTGGCGCTCCAGATGGGTCCACATGCCGATGAGCCGGGGCAGCAGATACTGATACTGGGCCAGCTCCACCTGCAGGCGGCCCTCACGGGTGCGGGCCCGCTGGGCGAAGATGTCCAGGATCAGGCCGCTGCGGTCCAGCACCTGCACGCCGGTCATCTCCGTCAGCACCCGCAGCTGGGAGGGCGACAGGTCGTTGTCGAAAATCACCATGGTGGCGTTTTCCTCCTGGACCATGCGGCGGACCTCCTCCACCTTGCCCTCGCCGATAAAGCTGTGAGGGTCCGGCTTGTCCCGGCTTTGCAGGATGGTGCCTACAGCCTGCCCCCCGGCGGTATCCACCAGGGCGGCAAGCTCCGCCAGGCTCTCCTCATCGGCGCTGTCATCGCCCAGCACCGGGGACCGCAGGCCCACCAGCACCGCATAGTCGCGCTTTTTTTCTTGTATGATCGTTTGTTCCATATTTGCCCTCGCTTCCGGTTTTCACCTGATAATATAGTATACCCGACGGCAAAAGTAAAGGACCCGCAGCCAAAAATGGTACGGGTCCTGTAAAAAGTGTCTTTACTTGTCCAGGCCGAAGCGCTTGTTGAACTTGGCCACACGTCCGCCGGTATCCACCAGCTTCTGCTTGCCGGTGAAGAAGGGGTGACACTTAGAGCAGACTTCTACGCGAATATCCTTCTTCGTAGAACCTGTCTCAATTACATTACCGCAGGCGCATTTGATAGTAGTCTGCTGATAATTGGGATGGATTCCTTCCTTCATTGCTCTGGTTCACCTCTTTCTGGTACAAAAGTCCTTTTCACAAAGGCAACTGTAATATTACCACTTTTTAATGCAGAATGCAAGTGTTTTTTGAAGAAATTTCTCTGCCTGCCGATATTTGCCGTTTCCGGGCAAAAAGGCAAGGAATAGTCCGTATTTCCCCTTCAATTTGTGAGAAAATGCAGGAATTTATGATTGACATTTTCCCGGAACAAAATATAATAAATGAGTGTATTTTGGATTTAACCGTTTAGTTATCTAAATTTGGGAGGAAGAAAGCATGTCGTTGGATAAGACCTATTTTGACCAGATGGAGGCCAAGATCCCCCATGGACGGGTCCGGACCCGGTTCGCCCCGTCCCCCACAGGCTATATGCATGTGGGCAACCTGCGCACGGCGCTGTATACCTGGCTCATTGCCCGGTCCCACGGCGGGGATTTCATCCTCCGCATCGAGGACACGGACCAGGGCCGCTATGTGGACGGCGCGGTGGACGTGATCTACCGCACCATGGCCGAGTGCGGCCTGACTCACGACGAAGGCCCCGATGTGGGCGGCCCTGTGGCCCCGTATATCCAGTCCCAGCGGCGGGATACCTACGGAAAGTATGCCCGGCTGCTGGTGGAAAAGGGCGGCGCGTATTACTGCTTCTGTGAAAAGACGGAGTCTGAGGAGGATTCCGGCGAGTTTGACCGGGCGGCGGACCCCTGCCGCGACCTGCCCCTGGAGGAGGCGGAGCGCCGTGTGGCCGCAGGCGAGCCCTATGTCATCCGTCAGCGCATTCCGGCGGAGGGCGTCACCACCTTCCATGATGCCATTTTCGGCGACATCACCGTGGAAAACAGCACCCTGGACGACCAGGTGCTGATGAAGCGGGACGGTCTGCCTACCTATAACTTCGCCAACGTCATCGACGACCACCTGATGGGCATCACCCATGTGGTCCGGGGCAGCGAGTATCTGTCCTCCGCCCCTAAGTATGACCTGCTGTATCACGCCTTCGGCTGGGAGGTGCCCACCTATGTGCACTGCTCCCCGGTGATGCGGGACGCCCAGAACAAGATGTCCAAGCGCCACGGCGACCCCTCCTACGAGGACCTGAAGGCCCAGGGCTATCTGACGGAGGCCATCCTCAACTATGTGGCCCTGCTGGGCTGGAGCCCCAAGGGGGAGCTGGCGGAGCAGGAGATTTTCGACCTGGAGGGCCTGACCCGCGCCTTCGACATCACCGGTATCTCCAAGTCTCCGGCTATTTTCGACCGAGCCAAGCTGGACCACTTCAATGCCGTGTATCTGCGCGGTATGGAGCCCGCCGCCTTTGCCAAGGTGGCGGAGCCTTACATCCGTCAGGCCGTCCGGAATCCCGCCTATGATGCGGCAGCCATTGCCGCCCTGCTTCAGGCCCGGTGCGAACGGCTGACGGAGATCCCCGAGAAGGTAGACTTCTTCGACGTGCTGCCGGATTATCCGGTGGACTTCTATACCAATAAGAAATCCAAGACCAATCCCCAGGTATGCAGCCGGATGCTGCAGGCCGCCATTCCCGCCCTGGAGGCGCTGACGGAGTGGACGGACGAGAGTATCCACGACACGCTGGTAGAGCTGGCCGCGTCCCTGGAGGTAAAGAACGCCACCCTCATGTGGCCTGTGCGCATTGCGGCAGCAGGCAAGCTGGTGACGCCCGGCGGCGCGGTGGAGATCTGCCGCATTCTGGGCCGGGACGAGACGCTGCGCCGTCTGCGGTCGGGCCTTGGAAAGCTGACGGCATGCTGAACTGGCTGACGCGGCAGCGGCGGCAGCTGCACGGCTTTTACCGGGACGGCTTCGGCCGGGCCCTTGGTATGACGGTGCTGGCCTTCGCCGCCGTCATGGTGGTCAGCTATGCAGTGACCATGGCAAACGCCGCCCCCATCGAGCGGCTCATGAATCTGTTCCGGGAGCAGATCGCGGACCGGGGCATCGTGGACGCCGACGGAAACTTCAGCGCCGTGAAGCTGTTCTTCAACAATTTCCAGGCATGTCTGCTGGCGGTGGGCTACGGGTTCATCCCGTTTCTGTACCTGCCTGCGGTGTCCCTGGGCATCAACGCCATGATGTTCGGCGGCTTTGCGTCGTACTATGTCCAGCAGGGCCTGCCCCTATGGTATTACGGCGCGGGGACCCTGCCCCACGGCGTTTTCGAGCTGCCGGCGCTGTTTATGGCCATGGCCGGCGGCCTGTACCTGTGCCGGACCATTGTGCGCTATGTGCGGCACAACGAGAAGGGGCTGATGGGCCCCGCAGTACTGAATCTGGCGCGGCTGCTGGTGATGCATATCACGCCCCTGCTGATGGCGGCGGCCGCCATCGAAGCGTATGTCACCCCCGTTGTTATGGAGGCGCTGGCGCGGTATATCTGATGTTGTTCCTGCGGGAGTGTCCCGCTGAAAGATAGAACTACAGACCGCAAATGCGGCGAAAGGAGCCTTACAATGAACGAAAAAGTCACAAGTATCCCTGAACTGTTCGGAAGCATGGTGTTCACACAGGAGCAAATGCGACAGCGTTTGCCCGCCCGTGTCTATAACGCATGGCAGCAGTGCCTGGTGCAGGGAACGTCTTTGGATCGCTCCATCGCCGACGAGATCGCCTCCGCCATGAAGGATTGGGCCATTGAGAAGGGCGCCACCCACTATACCCACTGGTTCCAGCCCATGACCGGCTTCACCGCCGAGAAGCACGACGGCTTCATTACCCCCCACGGCCCCACCGGCGTGCTGATGGAGCTGTCCGGCAAGGAGCTGTCCCGTGGCGAGGCCGACGCCTCCAGCTTCCCCTCCGGCGGCCTGCGGGCCACCTTCGAGGCCCGGGGCTACACCGCCTGGGATCCCACTGCCTATGCCTTTGTCAAGGATAAGACCCTGTATATCCCCACCATCTTCTGCTCCTACGGCGGCGAGACTCTGGATAAGAAAACGCCGCTGCTGCGGTCCATGAAGCTGCTGGACACCCAGAGCATCCGCATTCTGCGGCTGTTCGGCAACACCCAGGCCCAGCACGTCACCGCACAGGTGGGCCCCGAGCAGGAATACTTCCTCATCGATAAGGAGATGTACCGCCGCCGGGAGGATCTGGTGCTGTGCGGCCGTACTCTGTTCGGCGCCAAGCCCCCCAAGGGCCAGGAGCTGGACGACCACTATTACGGGGCCATCAAGCCCCGGGTGGCGGAGTTCATGCATGAGCTGGATCAGGAGCTGTGGAAGGTGGGTGTCCCCGCCAAGACGGAGCACAACGAGGTAGCCCCGGCCCAGCACGAGGTAGCCCAGGTCTACTCTGACGCCAACAGCACCTGCGACCACAATCAGCTGACCATGGAGTTCCTGAAGAAGGTGGCCGACCGCCACGGTCTGGTTTGTCTGCTGCACGAGAAGCCCTTCGCCGGCATCAACGGCAGCGGCAAGCACGATAACTGGTCCCTGGCCACGGATACCGGCGAGAATCTGCTCAAGCCCGGCAAAACTCCCAGCCAGAATGCCCAGTTCCTGCTGTTCCTGGCGGCGTTTATCAAGGGCGTGGACGAATACCAGGATATGCTGCGCTGCTGCGTGTCCTATCCCGGCAACGATCACCGTCTGGGCGGCAACGAGGCCCCTCCGGCCATCATCTCCGTGTTCCTGGGCGATGAGCTGACGGCCATTCTGGATTCCATCATCAGCGGCCAGGAGTACGTGGACAAGGCCAAGCGCAAGCTGGCCATCGGTGTGGACACCCTGCCGGAGATCCCCCAGGACACCACAGACCGGAACCGCACCTCTCCCCTGGCCTTTACCGGCAACAAGTTCGAGTTCCGTATGCTGGGCTCGTCCCAGTCCATCGCCAGCCCCAACGTGGTGCTCAACACCATCATGGCCCAGGAACTGGAGGAATTTGCGGACATCCTGGAGCAGTCCAACGACTTCCAGACGGACCTGCAGAATCTGCTGCACGACACCTTCAAGGCTCACCAGCGCATCATCTTCAACGGCAACGGCTATGGGGAGGATTGGGTGCAGGAGGCCCAGCGCCGGGGGCTCAGCAACCTGCGGGACACCGTGGACTGCATGCCTGCCTATATTGACCCCAAGAACATCCGTCTGTTCGCCGGACACAATATTCTCAGCGAGACGGAAATGCGCGCCCGGTACGAGATCCACCTGGAGAATTACTGCAAGGTCACGGCCATCGAGGCGTCCACTCTGCGGGACATGGTCCTGCGGGGCATCCTGCCGGCAGTGAACCGCTATACGGCGGACCTGACCCAGGCCATCCTGCACAAGCGGGAGCTGGTGGTCCCCTGCCGGGTGGAGGAGGACCTGCTGCAAAAGCTGTCCGCCCTGACCGGCAGTCTGTACGACACCATGGCGGCCATAAACGAGGCCATGGACAAGGCCCCCGATGCCGAGGGCGGCATCGACGCAGCCCGGTATTACCGGGAGGAGATCGTCCGCCGCATGGAGGAGGCCCGCCAGTCCATCGATCAGATGGAGTCCCTGACCGCTGCGAAATACTGGCCCTACCCCACCTACGCAGACATTCTGTTCTCCGTGTAAATACACAGAAAGCCCCCGGGGTCTACCGATCGGGAGACCTCCGGGGGCTCTTGCGATTCTTTCTGCGACATACCGATTGTCACGGACCAGGGGCAGACGGACGGTAAAGGCGCTTAAATAAATTGAAAGCAGGCGCAAAAAATCCCGCCGGAAAGGGCGGGACCAAACCTACCATACCACGCAGGCGGATAGAATGCAAGGAAAAGTTCCGCATATTTTGCAATTTTGGCTGTTTGTGCAGGGATGGCGGCAGAATGATTCTTTATTTTGATAAATATTCCGTCTTGACGAGGAAATACCGCGGCAGTAGAATTTGAAAGTATTTTAACGTGGTATTCTGCGGGTAAGGAGTGGTCACGATGAAGCATATCTTTGTTACCGGCGGCGTGGTGTCCGGGTTGGGAAAGGGCATCTGCGCGGCATCCCTGGGGCGGCTGCTGAAGCAGCGGGGCTTCCGGGTGAAAAATCAGAAGTTTGACCCCTATTTTAATGTGGATCCCGGCACCATGAGTCCCTTCCAGCACGGCGAGGTGTTCGTCACCGATGACGGCGCGGAGACGGACCTGGACCTGGGCCACTATGAGCGCTTCGTGGACGAATCCCTGACGGGGAACGCGTCGGTGTCCTCGGGCAAGGTGTTCTGGAATGTGCTGAACCGGGAACGCCAGGGCGGCTATCTGGGCGGCACCGTCCAGATCATCCCCCACGTTACCGACGAGATCAAGCGCCGCATCTATGCCATGGACGACGGTCAGACCGACATCATCATTACTGAGGTAGGCGGCACCGTGGGCGATATTGAGAGCCAGCCCTATCTGGAGGCCATCCGCCAGGTGGCGGCAGAAAAGGGCCGGGAAAACGTGCTGTATATCCATGTGCCCCTGGTGGTGTCCATCCCCGGCACCGGTGAACTGAAAAGCAAGCCCACCCAGCACTCCGTGAAGGAGCTGCTGTCCGTGGGCATTCAGCCGGATATTCTGGTGTGCCGCACCGACAGTCCCCTGCCGGAGGACCTGCGGCGGAAGATCGCCCTGTTCTGCAACATGGAGGAGGACTGCGTCATCCAGAACCTGACGGCCTCCACTCTGTATGAGGTGCCGCTGCTGCTGGAGAAGGAGGGCCTGTGCCGGGTGGCCTGCCGGAAGCTGGGCCTGCCCCAGCGGGAGCCGGATCTGGCGGAATGGACAGCGCTGGTCCGCCGCATCAACGGCGTACACAAGACCGTGCAGATCGCCCTGGTGGGCAAATATACCGGCCTCCACGACGCCTATCTCAGCGTGGTCGAGTCCCTGTTCCATGCGGGGACGGCCTGCGACGCCAAGGTGAATATCAAATGGGTGGACTCCGAGGGCCTGACGGCGGAAAACGTTGGCCGGGTGCTGGGAGATTGCTCCGGCGTTCTGGTGCCCGGCGGCTTCGGCGACCGGGGTATCGAGGGCATGATCCTGGCAGCACAGTACGCCCGGGAGAACGACGTACCGTATTTCGGCATCTGCCTGGGCATGCAGATCGCCGTCATTGAATATGCCCGGCATGTGGCCGGGTGGGCCGACGCCCACAGCGCCGAATTCTCCGGCCTTACCGCCCATCCCGTCATCGCACTGATGCCCGATCAGGTAGGCGTCACCGCCAAGGGCGGCACCATGCGGCTGGGCAAATACCCCTGCGTGCTGGCAGATGGTACCCTGGCCCGGAACGCCTACGGTACCGCCGAGATCTCCGAGCGGCACCGGCACCGGTATGAATTCAACAACCAGTTCCGGCAGGAGCTCCAGGATGCCGGGCTGCGGCTGGCGGGACTGTCTCCGGACGGCCACCTGGTGGAGATCGTGGAGGAACCCGGGAACACCTGGTTTGTGGGCGTTCAGTTCCACCCGGAGTTCAAGAGCCGCCCCAACCGGCCCCATCCCCTGTTCGTGGGCTTTGTGCAGGCCTCCCTGAACAAGCAGGGCTGACGGCGGCAGGCCATGGCGCATACACTGGAATGCGGAAACGGCTCCCGCGGCAGCGCGGGAAAATCCATCCGTTTTCCGGGAGGAGTTCTATGGCTTCCTTTACCAATATGGCAACGTTATCCTATAACGGCAGCCAGATCAATTCCAACGTGGTCACCGGCGAGCTGCAGGACGCCCTGACCGTTACCAAGACGGCGGTGTCCGGCAGCTACCAGCCCGGGGACACGGTAACGTATGTGGTGACCCTGACCAACACCGGCACGGCGCTGACCGGGCTGACCCTGACCGACGACCTGGGCGGCTATACCGCCGGGGGCCAGACGGTGTATCCCCTGGCCTATGAGGCGGGCACCCTCCACTATTACACCGGCGGCACGGAGCAGACCGCCCCGGCAGTCACGGCGGGGCCGCCGATGACCGTTACCGGCGTGACTGTCCCCGCCGGAGGCAACGTCACCCTGGTGTATCAGGCACGGGTCACGGAGTTCGCCCCGCCGGGGGTGGAGGGCGAGATCCGCAACACCGTCACCGTTACCGGCGGCGGGCTGGCGGCTCCCCTGACGGCCACGGCCACCACGGCGGCGCAGGCCGCACCGGAGCTGAGCATCAGCAAGGCTCTGTGCCCCGCTGTGGTCACCGGCAATGGGCCCCTGACCTATACCTTTACCGTTCAAAACACCGGCAACACTGCCCTGACCGGCCAGGAGGGCGCGGTGATCACCGATACCTTTGAACCCACCCTGACCATCACCGGCGCCACCTTTAACGGTGCAGCCTGGACGTCGCCGGAGGATTACACCTACGACGCCGCCACCGGCGCGTTTGCCACCGTGGCCGGGAAGCTGACGGTGCCGGAGGCCACGTTTACCCAGAACGCCGACGGCTCCTGGACCGTCACACCGGGTCAGAGCATCCTGACGGTAACGGGCACCGTATGACCTGAGCATTGACCAGCCGCGCCTGCCGTTTTCCCGGTGAGCGCGGCTGGTTTTCAAAAAGGCCCCATGATTTGAAAAAAATACTTGCAAAATGGGATGGGATATGATATCCTATCATGGCGTAAAAAGGGCGGTCCTCTGCCGCCGGCGCTCCGGAATGGAGTGAGCGCCGCACACATGACGGCACGAACGCCTATATAAACAGGAGGAAATATCCATGGATCTGATCAAAGCACTGAACAAGGAGCAGCTGGAGAAGGAAGTCCCCCAGGTGCAGGTGGGCGATACCGTCCGCGTGCACGTGAAGGTCAAGGAAGGCGCCCGCGAGCGTATCCAGGTCTTTGAGGGCACCGTCATTGCCAAGAAGCACGGCGGTATTGAGGAGACCTTCACCGTCCGCCGTATCTCCTACGGCGTGGGCGTGGAGAAGGTATTCCCCGTTCACTCCCCCTCCATCGCCACCATCGAGGTGGTCCGTCACGGCTTCGTGCGCCGCGCCAAGCTGTACTACCTGCGCGACCGCGTCGGTAAGGCTGCCAAGGTCAAGGAGAAGCTGTAAGCCGTATCCCCCGAAAAAAGAACGAACGCCTGCTGTGTGCAGGCGTTTTTTCTTTTGCCAAGGGGCCTGGAATATGATATAATTGTATGGTTATGAAGTATGCGTAAGAGGTGATAAATATGCAGGTAGACAATCTCAGCTGGTTCCCCGGGCACATGACCAAGACCCGGCGGATGATCACGGCAGAAATCAAGAATATGGATGCGGTGTGCGAAATTCTGGACGCGCGCATTCCCCTGTCCAGCCGGAACCCGGATGTGGACGAACTGACGGCGGGGAAGCCCCGCCTGGTGGTGCTGAACCGGGTAGACCAGGCGGACCCCGGCGAGACCCGCCGCTGGGCGGCGTATTTCCGGGGAAAGGGCTATGCCGTCCTGGAGGCCAATGCCAAGGGCGGTGCAGGCACCGCCCAGTTTGCCGCCGCCGTCCGGGAGCTGCTGCGGGACAAGCTGGCGGCCTGGGCCGATCGGGGCCAGGTGGGCCGCACCGTGCGGGTCATGGTGCTGGGCATCCCCAACGTGGGCAAATCCACCTTTATTAATAAGGTAGCCCGCCGCAAAACCGCCCGGGCCGAGGACCGGCCCGGCGTTACCCGCAGCAAGCAGTGGGTGCCGGTGGACAGCACCCTGGAGCTGCTGGACACCCCGGGCATTCTGTGGCCCCGGTTTGACGACCCGGAGGTGGGCAAGCGCCTGGCCTTCACCGGCGCCATCAAGGACGACGTGGTGGACATGGAGGAGCTGGCCTGCTATCTCATGGACTATCTGGGCCGGCGGTATGCGCCGGTGCTGGAGGAGCGGTATAAAATTGAGGTGGAGCCGGAGGACAGCGGATATGACCTGCTGGAAAAGGCCGGGCGGAAGCGGGGCTTTCTCATGCGGGGAGCCCAGGTGGACACCCAGCGCATGGCCCGGGTCCTGCTGGACGAGTTCCGGGGCGGCAAGCTGGGGCGGTTCACCCTGGAAACGGTGGAGGATGCCCAATGAGACCGGATGATTCCCTGGAACAGGCGGCCAGAAAGCGGGGCTATGCCCTGGTGTGCGGCTGCGACGAGGCGGGAGCCGGGCCCCTGATGGGGCCGGTGTGCGCGGGTGCTGTGATCCTGCCGGAGGGGTGCGATATCCCGGGGCTGGACGACTCCAAGAAGCTGACGGAGAAAAAGCGCGAGGCCCTGTACGGTGTCATCACCGAAAGGGCCATTGCCTGGGCCGTGGCCTCCGTCAGTGCGGCGCAGATCGATGCCACGGACATTTTAAGCGCCCGCATCAAGGCCATGGAACTGGCCATCGAGGCCCTTTCCCTGTCCCCGGACTATGCCCTCATCGACGGCAACCGGGACCATGGGCGGTGCGCCTCCATCGACCTCCCCCATGAGACGGTGGTAGGCGGCGACGGGCGCAGCATCTCCATTGCAGCAGCGTCCATCCTGGCCAAGGTCACCCGGGACCGGTATGTGACGGAGGTGCTGGACAAGGAGTACCCCCAATATCACTTCGCCCAGCACAAGGGCTACGGCACCAAGCTGCACTATGCCATGCTGGACCAATACGGCCCCTGCCCGGAGCACCGGCAGTCGTTCCTGGTCAAGTGGAAGGAGCGGCAGTCATGAGCCGGGCCGAGGGCACCTGGGGCGAGGCGGAGGTGGCCAACTATCTGCGCCGCCGGGGGTATACCCTGCTGGCCCACGGCTTTCACTGCCGGTTCGGGGAGATCGATCTGATCGCCCGAAAGGACGGGGTGCTGTGCTTCGTGGAGGTCAAGACCCGGACCAATCTGTCCTGCGGCCTGCCCCGGGAGTACGTGACGCCCCAGAAGCAGCAGCGGCTGCGGAAAACGGCGGCGTGGTATCTGATGGTGAAGGACCTGGACTGCCCCGCCCGCTTCGACGTGGCGGAGGTGTACGCCGACGGATCGCACCCCCAGAAGGCCGCCCGCATAGAGTACATTGAAAACGCATTTTGAGGTGACATATGGAACATATCCCCTATTTTGACGCGCACTGCGATACCATTTACCGCTGCCTGCGGACCGGAGCGCAGCTGCGGGAAAACGACGGTCATCTGGATCTGCGCCGGGCATCGGCCTTCGGGCGGTTCGCCCAGGTGTTCGCCCTGTACCAGGACCCGGAGGAGGTTCCCCAGGGCAGCACCATGGTCCGGGAGGGACAACTCCTGCATCAGAAGTTCCTGCGGGAGATGGAGCAGAACCGGGACGTCATTGTCCCCTGCCGCACTGGCGCAGAGGTGGACCGGGCCGCGGCAGACGGGAAAATGGCGGCGATTCTCTCCATAGAGGGGGCCGAGCTCATAGGCTGCGACCCGGGACAGGTGGAGACGGCGGCGGAATGGGGCGTGCGGTTTCTCAACCCCGTGTGGAACTGGCCCAATGTCCTGTCCGGCACCAACTGCCGGGACACGGATCGGGGCCTCTCCCCTCTTGGCGCCGACTTTCTGCGGCAGCTGGAGGCGTGCCATATCTGCCCCGACGTGTCCCACATCAGCGACCCGGGGTTCTGGGACGTGGTGCGCCTGGCCCGGGGGCCGGTGGTGGCCACCCACTCCAACAGCCGGGCCCTGTGCCCCCACCGGCGCAATCTCACCGACGACATGTTCCGGGCCATCCGGGACTCCGGCGGTGTGGTGGGGCTGAACCTGTACCGGCCGTTTGTGGGTCCGGCGGGCACCATGGAGGAGCTGGTGGCCCATGTGGAGCATTTTCTGGAGCTGGGCGGGGAGAAAGCTCTGTGCCTGGGCGGCGATCTGGACGGCTGCGGGACCCTGGCCGCCGGAATGCAGGGCGTCCAGGACATGCCCCGCCTGTGGCAGGCCCTGGCAGCCCGGGGCTATCCCCAGGCCCTGCTGGAGGACCTGTTCTGGAACAATCTGCGGAGGATGGTGTAGACGTCAAACAGCTATATGCGGTCTGATGATATTGTAAATGTCATATTATCGAATTTCAAAATATAATCCGATCGACAGAATAGACGGAATTTATCAAGTGGATGATTGGACATCTTACTCAGATATCGGCGAACAGTATGGCGGAAGGGTTGTTCAGCCTTCTGAATATCTTGCAGTAGAAAAACAGTATATAAGTTGTATTCAAGACATATGGGATGCATGCCATGTGCACCATGTATGTATTTCAGGACTTGAAATCACATCTGACGGACTATCTTGGGAAAATGGTCAGTCTCTGGGCAGGAGTGAAGCATCACAGTTCTTGAGAGACAGTTTACGCGAGCGATGCTGGGCTAGGCTGGAAGCCCCCCGAATGAAAATAGAAGTCGGATATGAGTTTTATTTACACGTTGGGTGTCAACTATCGATGGATTCAATCTGTGAAATTGCAAACAGACACCGTCTGTTTGTTGAGCCGTGGGACCGTTTTCCTGAAACGTAACCGGCAAAAATATGGAGGCAAAAGGCTGTGATTTGACAAAGGCTTGCTTCTATCATGCATGGAGCAAAATAATCTAATTACAAGGAAACATCATGATTTTTACAAAGGCAACCTATGCCGAATTGCGGCAGGGATATACAAATCGGAATGGCTTCATCTTTACGGCGCTGACTGATCCGGCCAATGTGCATGACGCGATTGTCGTTCATGTTCTGCAAAGCGCAGGCTGTATAACGCCGCAGCTTCCGCATTCTTCCAGAAGTTTTGCGGAACATCTGGCACTAATACAGTCAGAGGAGCTTGAAAAGGCAATCGTCATTTCGGACGAGATCGGTTGGCTGTCTCAATGCCCGTCGCTTCAGTTCTTGTGGGTCATTCCATCAGACTCTGCGGCAGACGGATTCGATTTTTCGCCGTTGTATCATATGCCATGCGTTAAATGGCTTCGCTGTCAAACGGCCTATGGTATAGCAGGAAAACTGCACGGTAAAATAGACTACGGGAAAGTTCCTGGTCTGCGGTGCCTGTATGTATCACATACGAAGTACGAGTATGGTTTCGCCAATGCGCAGGACCTACAATCCCTTAATCTCTGCGCATATCAAGGAAATGACCTTGCAGATGTTATCGGGGGAGAGAGCTTAGACTGGCTATCGCTGACGCAGGGCAAAATTCACTCGCTAAATGGCTTGCACAAGGCAAAATCCTTGAAGTCGCTTTCCTTGTGTTATCAGCGAAATCTGACGGATATCTCCGCCCTGGTAAACGTAAAGAGTACCTTATTCCAGCTGTGCCTTGACCACTGCTCTCATATCACGGATTTTTCTGCTCTGTCTGCTTTATCGGCGCTGGAATATCTGGAGTTACAAGGAAATAACATCTTGCCAAACCTATCTTTTCTTTGCAATATGCCAAATCTGAAGGTTTTGAATTTGGGCATGGATGTTTCCGACGGAGACCTGCGTCTATGTATGAACGTCCCTTATGTGACCTGCAAAAACCGTCGCCATTTCAATCTGCGGGACGCAGAGCTGCCAAAACGGATTTGCTCTGCGCAGGATGACCACGGAGTCGAGCTGTGGCGGCGATGCTGATGGTTTACTTTTTGACCTTTAAAAGCATCAAAATTACCAAGAAAGGAGGTGCCGTATGGCGCTGTATGCCATTGGCGACCTGCATCTGTCTCTGCGCTCCAACAAGCCCATGGAGATTTTCGGGGACGGGTGGCGGGATTATGTGGCCCGCATCCGGGAGGGATTCTCCGTGCTGACAGAGGACGACGTCACCGTGCTGTGCGGCGACCTGTCCTGGGGCATGAGCCTGGAGGAATCCCTGGAGGATTTCCGGTTCATCGACGCCCTGCCGGGGAAGAAATACCTGCTCAAGGGCAACCACGACTACTGGTGGAACACCGCCGCCAAAATGGAGCGGTTCTTTGCGGAAAACGGCCTGACCACCATGGAGATCCTCCACAACAACTGCCGCTTTTACGGGGACGTGGCCCTGTGCGGCACCCGGGGGTGGTTCTATGAGCTGGACAACCAGGGCACCCACAACGAAAAGGTGCTGCTGCGGGAGGTAGGGCGGCTGGAAACCTCCCTGAAGGCGGCAGGCGACCGCGAGAAGCTGTGCTTCCTCCATTATCCGCCGCTGTATCAGGGGTACCAGTGCCCGGAGATCCTGCGGCTGCTGCGGGAATACGGCGTGAAGATGTGCTGCTACGGCCATCTCCACGGTGCTTCTCACCGCCGGGCCCTGCAGGGAGACCGGGGCGGAACCGCGTTTTACATGGTCTCCGGGGATTATTTGGGCTTCCATCCTAAAAAAATTTGTGATTAGAGCAAAAAAGTGTGGAAATTGAAATTGTTTTCTGCTATTATATAGAATTACATTGATACGATTTAATGCTGAACGGAGGAAAAATCAAAATGAGTGTAAAATCCTGTGAAAAACTGGACAAGAGCAAGGTCGCACTGACCATCGAAGCAGACGCCGCCGCCTTTGAGGCCGCCATCAACAAGGCTTACCTGAAGCAGCGCGGCAAGATCAGCGTTCCCGGCTTCCGCCCCGGCAAGGCTCCCCGCAAGATGATCGAGAGCATGTACGGCGCAGAGGTCTTCTATGAAGAAGCAGTGAATATCCTTCTGCCCGACGCCTATGAGGACGCCGTGAAGGAGCAGGAGCTGAAGGTCGTGGGCTATCCCGAGGTGGAGCTGGAGTCCTGCGGCAAGGACGGCGTGGTGTTCAAGTGCACCGTGGCCGTGTATCCCGAGGTGACTCTGGGCCAGTATAAGGGCCTGGAGGCCCCCAAGGCTGAGGTCAACGTCACCGACGAGGACGTGGAGAACCGTCTGAACGAGATGGCCGACCGCAACAGCCGTCTGGTCAGCGTGGAGCGCGAGATTCAGAAGGGCGACACCGCCGACATCGACTTTGAGGGCTTTGACAACGGCGTGCCCTTCGACGGCGGCAAGGGTGAGAACTTCGACCTGGAGATCGGCTCCGGCAGCTTCGTCCCCGGCTTTGAGGATCATCTGGTGGGCATGAAGGCCGGCGAGGAGAAGGACATCGACATCACCTTCCCCGAGAACTATACCCCCGAGCTGGCCGGTAAGCCCGTGGTGTTCCATGTGAAGGTCAACGAGGTCAAGCACAAGGAGGTCCCCGCCATCGACGACGAGTTCGCCAAGGACGTGTCCGAATTCGACACCCTGGAGGAGCTGAAGGCCGATACCCGCAAGCAGCTGACGGACGACCGCGAGGCCGCCGCCCAGCGTGCCTTTGAGGACGCCCTGATGCAGAAGGTGGCCGACGGCATCCAGGCCGACATCCCCGATGAGATGGTGGACGTTCAGGCCCAGCAGATGATGGAGAACTTCCAGCAGCAGCTGGCCGCCCAGGGCATCCCCTTTGACCAGTATCTGAAGATGACCAACACCACCGAGGACGATTTCAAGAAGCAGGCCCATGACCCCGCCGTGCAGCAGGTCCGCATGGATCTGGCCGTGGCCGCCCTGGTGAAGGCCGAGAACCTGGAGGCCACCGCCCAGGAGATCGAGGATGAGCTCAAGACCGTGGCCGACAAGTACGGCATGGATCTGGACACCATCAAGAAGTATCTGCCCGAGGCCGACGTCCGTGAGCAGGTCCTGCGCAGCAAGGCCATCAAGGCTGTGGCCGACGCCGCTGTGGCCGTGGCTCCCGTGGTGGAGGAGTCCCAGGAAGAAGCCAAGCAGGAAGAGGAAAAGAAGGACGCGGAATAATTATCCGGCGTTCCCTGCTTGAGATACCACGCGGGCGGGTATAATTGGGTAGAGTTTCATCTATTTGTACAGGAGGTATTTTCTATGAGTTTAGTCCCTTATGTTGTGGAGCAGACCAACCGGGGTGAGCGTTCTTATGACATCTTTTCCCGGCTGCTGAACGACCGCATCATCTTCCTGGGCGAAGAGGTCAATGATACCACCGCCAGCCTGGTGGTGGCCCAGCTGCTGTATCTGGAGGCCCAGGACCCCGACAAGGATATCCAGATGTACATCAACAGCCCCGGCGGTTCCGTTACCGCGGGTATGGCCATCTACGATACCATGCAGTATATCAAGTGCGACGTGTCCACCATCTGCATCGGCATGGCTGCCAGCATGGGCGCGTTCCTGCTGTCCTCCGGCGCACGGGGAAAGCGCATCGCCCTGCCCAATGCGGAGATTATGATCCACCAGCCCTCTGCCGGGACCCAGGGTAAGGTCACGGATATGGAGATCGACGTGGAGCATTTCCTGAAGCTGAAAAAGCGCCTGAACCAGATTCTGGCCGACAACACCGGCAAGGATCCCGAACAGGTGAAGCAGGACTCCGAGCGGGATCACTGGATGCTGGCCGAGGAGGCCCGGGAATACGGCCTGGTGGACAAGGTCATTTACAAGAGGTAACCAATGGCAGACGATAAGAAATCCCTGCGGTGCTCCTTCTGCGGCAAGGCGGAGAATCAGGTGCACCGCATGATCCAGGGCCCCGGCGTGCGCATCTGCGACGAGTGCGTCCAGCTGTGCATGTCCATTCTGGACGACGGGTATCAGCCCGGTCCCGAGGCCGGGTACGAGACCCCGGACCAGCTGCCCACTCCCCGGGAGATCAAGGCGGTACTGGATCAGTACGTCATCGGTCAGGACGCCGCCAAGGTGGCCCTGTCCGTGGCGGTCTACAACCACTATAAGCGCATTTTCTTCGGCGGCGGCGAGGATGTGGAGCTGCAAAAGAGCAACATCCTGATGATCGGGCCCACGGGCTCCGGCAAGACGCTGTTTGCCCAGACCCTGGCCCGGGTGCTGAAGGTCCCCTTCGCCATCGCCGATGCCACCACCCTCACCGAGGCCGGTTATGTGGGCGACGACGTGGAAAACATTCTGCTGCGGCTTCTGCAGGCGGCGGATTTCGACGTGGAGCTGGCGGAGCACGGCATCATCTATGTGGACGAGATCGACAAGATCGCCCGCAAGAGTGAAAACACCTCCATTACCCGGGACGTGTCCGGCGAGGGCGTGCAGCAGGCGCTGCTGAAAATCCTGGAGGGCACCGTGGCCAACGTTCCGCCCCAGGGCGGCCGGAAGCATCCCCACCAGGAGTTCATCCAGGTGGATACCCACAACATTCTGTTCATCTGCGGCGGTGCGTTCGACGGTCTGGAGAAGATCATCGAGCAGCGCACCGACCGCAAGGGCATCGGCTTCGACGCCGTTGTGGAGAGTAAGGCAGAGCGCCGGACCGGGCAGCTGCTGAAGGAGGTCCAGCCCCATGATCTGCTGAAGTTCGGCATTATCCCCGAGCTGGTGGGCCGTTTGCCGGTGATCGCCGCTCTGGACGGCCTGAACCGGGAGGATCTGGTCCGTATCCTGACGGAGCCGAAAAACGCCCTGGTCAAGCAGTATCAGAAGCTGTTTTCCTATGACGATGTGAAGCTGGTGTTCGAGCCGGATGCTCTGGAGGCCGTGGCCGACAAGGCCATCGAGCGCAACATCGGTGCCCGTGGCCTGCGGGCTGTCATGGAGGGAGTTCTGACCCCCATCATGTACGATATTCCCTCGGACCACACCATCGAACAGGTGACCATCACCGCCGGCGCCGTCAAGGACGGTGCGGAGCCGGTGATCCTGCGGGACCCCAACCACCACCGGTCCCACAAGGACAGCGACGCGCCGGCGTCCTGAAACAACCAACAAGGGGGAGAGACGCTTGCGCCTCTCCCCTCTTGCCCTATTGTACTTTCCCTATCGCAAAGGAGATACCCTTATGACCACACAAAATATGCCCGTGCTGGCTCTGCGGGGGCTGACCGCCTTCCCGGGCCAGACGCTGAGCTTCGACGCAGAGCGCGAGATATCCATCCTAGCACTGGAGAACGCCATGGAGGGCGACCGGGAGCTGCTGCTGGTGACCCAGCGGGAGATCGGCGTCCAGGAGCCTCAGGAGGAGGATCTGTACGCCATCGGCACCGTGTGCCGTATCTTCCAAATCGTCAAGACCTCGGATACCGGCGTGCGGGTCATCGCCGGGGGACTGCACCGGGCGGCCATCCGCCGCCTGTGGCAGACAAAGCCCTTCCTCCAGGCCAACGTGGACCTGCTGGAGGACGAGGGTTGGCGGGCCACGGACCGCACCGAGGCCCTGACCCGGCGGACCTACGCCCTGTTTGGCCGGTATCAGGAGTTGGTGGGGAATCTGTCCGATCAGCTGGTGGCCTCGGTGCTGGATATCCGGGACCCCGGCGAGCTGGCGGACACCATCGCCGCCAACATCAACCTCCGGCACCAGGACCGCCAGCGGGTGCTGGAGGAGCTGCACCCCGTCCGGCGGCTGATGATCATGAACGAGATCCTGCTCCACGAGGTTGACATCGCCGCCCTGGAGTCGGATATTGACCAGAAGGTCCGCCAGCGGGTGGGCCAGGTCCAGCGGGACATGGTCCTGCGGGAGCAGCTCCATGTATTGCAGCACGAGCTGGGCGAGGACGGCGACGACGAGCTGTACGAGTACGAGGAGCGGATCGGCCGCTGCCGTGCCTCGGACGAGGTTCGGGAGAAGCTCATGAAGGAGCTGCACCGCCTGTCCAAGCAGCCCTTCGGCAGCGCCGAGGGTGCGGTGATCCGGAACTATCTGGACGTGTGCCTGGACGTGCCCTGGGGCGTGGAGACCCACGACCGGGCTGATGTGGAGCAGGCCCGGAAAATTCTGGACCGTGACCACTACGGCCTGGAGAAGGTGAAGGAGCGCATCCTGGAGTTCATCGCCGTGCGGCAGCTGAACCCCCAGGCCAAGGGAAAAATTCTGTGCCTGGTGGGCCCTCCCGGCGTGGGAAAGACCTCCATCGCCCTGTCGGTGGCCAAAGCCATGCACCGGAAGCTGTCCCGGCTGAGCCTGGGCGGCGTCCGGGATGAAGCGGATATCCGCGGCCACCGGAAAACCTACATAGGGGCCATGCCCGGCCGCATCATTGACGCCGTCATCCGCAGCGGGTCCATGAATCCCCTGCTGGTGCTGGACGAGATCGACAAGCTGGCCAGCGATATGCGGGGCGACCCGGCGTCAGCCCTGCTGGAGGTGCTGGACAGTGAGCAGAATCATGCCTTCCGGGATCACTTCCTGGAGGTGCCGGTGGACCTGAGCCGGGTGATGTTCATCACCACCGCCAACACCCTGGACACCATCCCCCGTCCCCTGCTGGACCGGATGGAGGTCATCGAGCTGAGCAGCTATACCGACGAGGAAAAGCTGCAGATCGCCAAGCAGCACCTGCTGCCCAAGCAGCTGAAGGAGCACGGCCTGAAAAAGGCCCAGCTGCGCATCAGCGACGACGCCATCCGCCGGGTCATCGCGGCCTATACCAGGGAATCCGGCGTCCGGGTGCTGGAGCGGCAGCTGGGCAAGCTCTGCCGTAAGGCTGCTATGCAGCTGGTAGACGGCGACGTGAAGCGTGTGGACATCACCGACAAGAATCTCCGGGACCTGCTGGGCGTGGAGCAATACACCGACTCCGTTCACAGCGACCGGGACCAGGTGGGCGTGGTCAATGGCCTGGCCTGGACCCAGGTAGGCGGCGAGATCCTGGAGGTAGAAGCCCAGGCCCTGGACGGCAGCGGCAAGCTGGAGCTGACCGGCAACCTGGGCACCGTGATGCAGGAATCCGCCAAGGCGGCGCTGACGTGTCTGCGCAGCCGGTGGGAGGAGCTGGGCCTGACCCGGGACTTCTATAAGACCAAGGACATCCATGTCCACTTCCCGGAGGGAGCCGTGCCCAAGGACGGCCCATCGGCGGGCATCGCCATCACCACCGCTATGCTGTCGGCGCTGTCCGGGCGGCCGGTTCGCGGCAGCGTAGCCATGACCGGCGAGGTGACCCTCCGGGGCCGGGTGCTGGCCATTGGCGGTCTGAAGGAGAAAACCATGGCCGCCCTGCGCAGCGGCGTACATACGGTCATCATCCCCCGGGACAATGTCAAGGATCTGGAGGAGATCGACCAGACAGTCCGGGCCGGACTGCACTTCGTCCCCGTGGACACCGTGGACCAGGTGTTTGAAGCGGCTCTGGCCGCACCTCGGGGCGAGCACGCCGCACCCCGGCACCGTGCGTCGCCGGAGGCCCCTGCGGCGCTTCCGGTGTAAAGGAGGAACACTTGCCATGCCTATCAACTATAACAAGGCGGAATTTATCCGCTCGGCGGTCCGTCCCGATGCCTTTATCCGGGACGGGCGGCCCCAGGTAACCTTTGCCGGACGCTCCAATGTGGGCAAGTCCTCCGTCATCAACCGCCTGCTGAACCGGAAGAATTTTGCCCGGGTGGGGGCCACCCCCGGCAAAACCACCCAGGTGAACTACTTTCTCATCGACAACCGCGTCTATCTGACGGACCTGCCCGGCTACGGCTACGCCAAGGTCAGCAAGGAGGAGCGGGAACGCTGGGGACGGCTGATGGAGTCGTATTTCCAGGCGCCCGGGCTCATCACCCTGGGGGTCCTGATCGTGGACGCCCGGCACAAGCCCACGGCGGACGATGTCACCATGTTTCAGTGGTTCCGGGGCACCGGCTGCCCGGTAGTGGTGGTGGCCAACAAGCTGGACAAGCTGAAGAAAAGTGAAATATACCCCAACCTGCAGGTGATCCGGGACACTCTGGAGCTTTCAGAGCAGGACTGCCTGGTGCCGTTCTCCGCCGAAAAGGGCACCGGCAAAACGGAGCTGCTGTCGGCCATCTCTCAGCGGCTGGGCGTGTGAGCAGAGAGGAGCAGGTGCATGAGATTGCGGTAAGTTGCGGCAAATGAAAAATTTGACGCAGGAGGTCATATCATGACAGCATTTCATATCCGTCCCTATGAGCACTACTGCACGGAGGAAATACTCCCCCTGTATGAGGCAGTGGGCTGGACCAACTATACCCAGCGGCCGGACATGCTGCGGGACGCCTTTGCCGGGTCCAGGGATGTGCTGGCAGCCTACGACGGCACACAGCTGGTGGGAATTTTACGCGCTGTAGGCGACGGCGCGTCCATTCTGTATGTGCAGGATATCCTGGTGCAGCCCCGTTGGCAGCGCCGAGGCGTCGGCTCCGCCCTGATGCAGGCGCTGCTGGCCCGTTGGCCGCAGATATACCAGACGATGCTCTGCACCGACGACACCCCCAAGACCGTGAGCTTCTATGAGTCCCTGGGATTTACGGACCTGCGGGCCCTGGGGGCCCGGGGATTCATGCGGATACATCGGGAGTAGTCCCCTCCCCCGCCGGCAAAACCTAACCTTTGGTTAATAGCAATTTTTGTAAGTCCACTGTACAATGAATGTACAGTGGACTTATTATATCGAGGAGGAAAGACCATGCAAAAATTCAGTCTTTTCCTGCTGCTGTGCGGTCTGGTGCTGTGCCTGGCGGCCTGCGGGCCCAAGGAGACCACCCCGGATGATGATATCGCCGGCGATGACTGGCGCACCTGGGGCACCATCCAGGACACCGGTACCCTGACCCGTGGCGGCGATAGCACCGATGTGTGCATCTGCGTGAGCGACGATGGAGCCAAGCTCTATTACGACCTTCCGGAGCAGGAGCTCTATGGCAGCGTAGTGTTCCCGGAGTCCATCGACGGAGCCGCCGGCTGCTATCAGGACACGGATTTCACCGACCTGGACGGCGACGGCAACAGCGACATGCAGATGACCTTTAACGTAGACGGCCAGTACCAGACGTATGTGTGGTACTGGAACGCGGTCAACGGCCAGTTTATGGACACGCTGGCGGAGTAAGGAGGTCACTATGAAGAAGCTATCCCGGCTGGCAGTCATGCTGGCGCTGGTGCTGGCCCTGACGGCGTGCAGCGGCGGCGCAGATACGCCGTCCCCCGACGAGCAGACGGAGGGGCAGCATCCGGTGACGGATACCGCAGAGCTGGAGGGCCAGTGGACGTCCCCCTCGGGGAATATTCTGTCCTTTTCGGCAGACCAGGGCCGCTATACCTACCAGACCTTCACCGGCCGCACGGGGCAGGGTCCCTATGACGCCGCTGCTGATGTGCCTACCATCGACTTTGACGGCTTCCTGTACGATTTTATTCTCCGGGACGACGGGGTGCTGCTGCCCAATCAGAACGGCAGCGGCGGCGACGCGGAGAGCATCGACCACTTCACCTTCCGCCGCAGCAGCGATGCCCGGATAGACCTGTGGGAGCTCTCAGACCTGAGCGGCGTGTGGCAGAACGCTCTGGGTGAGACCCTGGTCATCGACGCAGACCGCATGGCGTATCTGAGCTACACCAGACTATCCATGGGCAGCGGCACCATCGGGGACGACCAGGACGGCAAGGGACCGTATCTGGCCATGAACGGACGCATTTATCTGTCCCCCGGCCTGGATAAGGACCGGTTCACCCTGCTGGGCCAGGATGCGGACGGCCGCTTCTCCGGCGTGTTCTACCCCTACGGCCAGGCAGCGGCCTATACCGGCCTGCCGGGGGCCAGCTTTGAGACCGATGAGGACGGCTATTGCCGCTGGTACAGCGACGGTCACGACGCCTTTTACATTACCGGAAGCTACACCCTGGCAGAGGACGGGCTGGCCTATCGCGACGACGGCCCGGTGTATGCCGACGGGTTCGACCCCATCCCCTACGATCCCGCCGAGGACTGGGGCGATAGCTGGATGAGCAATTGGGGATAAAGCCTATGAAACAGAGCAAATGCCCCCTGTGTGGGGAGCGATTGAAAAAGGGAAGCACCACCTGCCGTTGCGGCTATCGGGAGACGCTGGCGGAGCAGGAGCTTCTGCGGCGGCTGGCGGTATGGAGCCGGGTCCAGACCCTAGGCACGGTGCTGCTGGTGCCGGGCTTCCTTGTGGGAGCCGTTGTGTGGTGGCGGTCAGGCGACATCCGCTGGGGGCTTACGGCCCTGTTCGTGCTCCTGTTCTCCGGGGCCGGGTGTATCTTCTGGGGCCAGAGCCGCCAGCGAAAGCTGGTCTGGGAGCAGATGGGCGGCTACTTCCGTACGGAAACGGAGAACGCCTTTGGCCTGCCCCTGAACGTGCCGGAGCTGGTGATTGATGAGGCACACATCCGCCGGGACGACATGATTCCCCCGCCCTGGGAAAGGTGTCAGGTGAAGAATTACCGCCAGGGCATCCACCGGGGCGTCCGGTTCGGTGCGGCCAACGTGGAGCTGACCCATGAGTTCCAGGAGCACGTGGGCCGGGACGTCAGCGACAGCATGTCCCGCAGCGTCCGCCAGTTCGGCGGCGTATGGCTGGTGTGCGAAACGGCGCACTGCGCCCCTGCCGGCGGATATTTGTACCGGCGGCAGGATGCGGCATATGACCGGGACGGTCTGGGTCTGCTGCCCCTGCTGGAAAAGCTGGGGCGTCCGGCAGCCGTGCGCTGGGACGGAAACCGGCTGGTGCTGGCCCTGGAGTCCAATCTGCCGGTGATGGACCTGCCGGAGGGCAACCTGGCCGTCAGGGATCTGAACGGCCTGCGATACGCATTCCGGCTATCGCTGCGGTATTTGCAGGGGATCATCGAGGCCCTGTGCCGGTGCGAAGTCCTGTTTGGTGCAGAAAGAGAGGAGCAAGCACATGGATAACAGCACACAGAATATTCAGAAGGGCCGCGCCCTGGCGGGCTTCGGCAAGGTTTTCTCCGGCATCGGCGTGGTCATTCTTGTGGCCGGAGTGATCCTCAGCGCCACGCCCGCCATCGCCGCAGGCGTCATCATCGCCGTCATCGGCGGCGTTATGGGCGCGTCAGGCGGGAAAAAGCTCCAGGGTGCGGCCCAGGGCGGATTGGCCCAGGACGCGCTGCGCGCAGTATTTCAGGAAGCGGAATACCTGCCCCGGCAGCATATTTCCCAGGAAACACTCCAGACCTCCGGTCTGCCCCTGCCTCAGGCGGAGCGTATGAGCGGCAGCGGTCTGGTCCGGGCCAGGTACCATGGTCGGCCACTGGAGATCAGCAATCTGGAGCTGCTGGACCTGCAGCCCTATCAGGACCCCGCCACCCAAAACTGGGAAAACAACGAGGTGCCGGTTTTCCACGGACGATGGATGGCGGCGCAGCTGGGCCGCACCCTCCCCTGCGACCTGCAGGCCGCCCCCAAGGGAAAGCTGGCACGGCTGCTGGGCCGGGACGGTTTTTCCTCGGAAGATCCGGAATTTGACAAGCGGTTCAGCGTTCAATGCGGCGATCCTGCTGCGGCACAGGCTCTGCTGTCCCCCCAGGTCATGGACCGGCTGCTGCACCTGGGCAAGGTGTATCTCAGCGTCAAGGCCGACGGACGGGTATTCACGGCTATCCAGACGGACGAGCCGCTGTTTGACGCCGGAAGGGGCCGGGCGGATCAGATGAAGGAGCGCTTTGCGGGCCAGCTGCGGGACTTTACGGACCTGCTGGACGCTATGAGGGGGTGATCGACATGCCATTTTGGGGAGCCGCTGTGCTGTTCATCCTGGCGGCAGCCGGGTTTTTCGTAGGACAGGCCTGCCTGCGCCGTGGGCCGCGCACCGTCTGCATGATCGTATGCGGCATTGCAGCTGCTGCCAGCGCTGCATACATGCTGCTGACTCTGATCCTGGTAGGCGGCATACAGTAAAAGACAATGCTGCGATGCAGCATTGGGGAATTAACGGGCACAGCAGACAGCGCTGTGCCCGTTATTGCACAATGGCCCTTCGTGTGTTAGGATAGGGGCAAAAGGCTATCTCTGATTATCCATACCAGCAGCCAAAGGACGGAGGATAGAATATGCGATACTTTCGGTATAACCACACATGCAAAAATCTAAACAATGCTCTGACTGATCAATATAAATCCCTCATTCGCTGTGAGAAGCGTATCCTCCAAAAAGAGAAAATATGGCGAAGATTCAGCGCGGTTCTTTCATTTATCATCTTTATTGCTGCCGTCACTGCGGGCTTTTTTCTGCTTAAATCAATTCCGCAGTCAGATGGTTGGTTCTGGAATCTCCTTGCTGGTATCGGGAAGATGATTGCTGGCTGTTTCATTCTCGTTGTTGGTGGAATCGTGACTGCCGGATTGACCGCGCCTTTATGGGAAAAAGTTGAATCCCTCCATCCGTCCACCATGAAAAAGAATATCCTGTCTCAAGCCTGCGGCCATTTGCGGGATTACTACGGGGTACAGGAGCCATATCTTATTACCAAATGCTTCGATTCCTCAGATAAGAGGTTTCAAAATCACGATGTTTGCATTTTTCTCGTCGGTAATGAACTGCGTATCACCACGGATTTAATTCAGGGGTTTCTTTATGATGAAAAAGATTTGGGCTGCTATGCTTTCACGGAAGCTGAGATTGCACTATCCAAATGGCTGTGTGAGAAACGGTTAATGGTAAAAATGAAAGCAGATACAATCACTTTTTTGCTGGGATATAGGGCGAAAAGTTTTATCGAAAGGGCATTCATAGAAACAAAATCCGCTGAATCTCCGACTTGTCAGGTTGATTTAGGGTCACACTTTCGTATATAGCATCCTGCTATGCGGTGCTGCACGTCTTACAATTCCTTCTTAATGGAGCGGATGGCCCCCTTTTCCAGGCGGCTCACCTGGGCCTGGGAGATACCGATCTCCGCCGACACCTCCATCTGGGTCTTTCCCTGGCCAAAGCGCAGCATGAGAATGCTCCGCTCCCGGGGCGTCAGGTGACCAATGGCGTCCTTCAGGGCAATGTGCTGGATCCAGCCCTCATCGGTGCAGCGGCGATCGCTGACTTGGTCCATGACGCACACGGTGTCGCCGCCCTCGGAGTAAATGGGCTCGTACAGGGACACCGGGTCCACAATGGCGTCCATGGCCAACACCACCTCCTCCCGGGGGATATCCAGCTCCCGGGCCAGCTGCTCCACGGTTGGCTCCCGTTGGCTCTGGCGCAGCAGCCGCTCCCGGGCCTGAAGCACCTTATACGCCGTGTCCCGCAGACTGCGGGATACCCGCACGGCGCTGTTGTCTCGGAGATAGCGGCGGATCTCTCCCACGATCATGGGAACGCCATAGGTGGAGAAGCGTACCGGCTGGGTAATATCAAAGTTGTCGATGGCCTTGATCAGGCCGATGCACCCCACCTGGAACAGGTCGTCCATGTTCTCCCCCCTGCTGGTGAACCGCTGGAGCACCGACAGCACCAGCCTCAGGTTGCCGCGGATCAGCCGCTCCCGGGCGTCCATGTCCCCCTGCTTGGTGCGCCGCAGAAGCTCCGTCATCTCATCGTTTTTCAAGACCTCCAGCTTGGCGGTGTTGATGCCGCAGATCTCCACTTTTCCCTGCATTCCCCTACTGCCTCCGTCACTTGGATAAAAACAGTATTCCCGGGGAAAGGTCCCTTATACGGCGGGGCAGAATCCCTCCATCTTCGACCGAATACACCCGCAGAAATTTTATTGAGATTTTTCAAAAAAAAGCTTGCATTTTCTGTGAGATCGTGGTATTATAACAAAGTCGTCAAGAGACATGCGCCGTTAGCTCAGCTGGATAGAGCGTCTGGCTACGGACCAGAAGGCCGGGGGTTCGAATCCCTCACGGCGTGCCAAAACCGGGAAACTGTAATGGTTTCCCGGTTTTGTTTTCATCATTTTAAGAGAGAACGGCACAGCGTTGGCTGTGCCGTTCTCTCTTATCCTGCAATACTCTCTTGTTGACAGATATCTCAGATGAGCACCGCCCGGTGGAACACCTTTTTCCCCTTGCGGATAATCAGGCCGTCGCCGGTAAATTCCTGGCAGCCGAAGGATGCGTCTATGGAATCCACCTTCTTGTCCCCCACGGTGATGCCGCCCTGCTGCACCAGCCGACGGGCCTCGCCCTTGCTGGCGCACAGACCGCACCGGACCAGCAGATTCAGCACGTTGATCTCGCCGCTGCCCAGGTCGTCGCCGGTGAGCTCGGTGGTGGGCATATCCTGAGCGTTGGCGCCGCCGCCAAACAGTGCCCGGGCAGCCTGACGGGCCTTTTCGGCCTCCTCCTCGCCGTGAACCAGCTTCGTCAGCTCATAGGCCAGGATATCCTTGGCCTCGTTGAGCTTTGCGCCCTCCCACTCGGCCATCTCATTGATCTGCTCCAGGGGCAGGAACGTCAGCATCCGGATGCACTTGAGCACGTCGGCGTCGCCCACATTGCGCCAGTACTGATAGAATTCGAAGGGGCTGGTCTTGTTGGGATCCAGCCACACGGCGTTGCCGGCGGTCTTGCCCATCTTGTTGCCCTGAGAATCCGTCAGCAGGGTGATGGTCATGGCGTGGGCGTCCTTGCCCAGCTTCCGGCGAATCAGCTCCGTGCCGCCCAGCATATTGCTCCACTGGTCGTTGCCGCCGAACTGCATATTGCAGCCGTTGTGCTGGAACATATAGTAGAAGTCGTAGCTCTGCATGATCATATAGTTGAATTCCAGGAAGCTCAGGCCCTTCTCCATGCGCTGCTTATAGCACTCGGCCCGCAGCATGTTGTTGACGGAGAAGCAGGCGCCCACCTCCCGCAGCAGGTCCACGTAGTTCAGCTTCAGCAGCCAGTCGGCGTTGTTGAGCATGATGGCCTTGCCCTCGCCGAAGTCGATGAACCGCTCCATCTGCCGCTTGAAGCAGGCGGCGTTGTGGTCGATGTCCTCCTTGGTGAGCATCTTGCGCATGTCCGTGCGGCCGGAGGGGTCTCCGATCATGGTGGTGCCTCCGCCGATGAGGGCGATGGGCTTGTTGCCCACCATTTGCAGGCGCTTCATCAGGGTCAGGGCCATGAAATGTCCAGCCGTCAGGGAGTCCGCCGTGCAGTCAAAACCAATGTAGAACGTGGCCTTGCCGTTGTTGATCAACTCGCGGATCTCATCCTCGTTGGTGACCTGAGCGATCAGGCCGCGGGCCACCAGTTCTTCATAAATTCCCATGTTTTCTGATTCCTTTCCGATATTTTTGGCTTCCAGGGGGCAAGAAAAACGCCCCCTGTCGTGTTGACAGAGGGCGACGTAAATCGCGGTACCACCTCAGCTTCGCCGCCGCCTCACGGCATGCGGCCTCATCGGGTGCAGCAACACCCTATCGCTGTAACGGGCGAACCCGACACATTCCTAATAGGAGAGACCGTTCAGAAGGCTGCTCCGGGATGTATTCTCCTGCCGCCGCCTCTCCCCTTCTCACCGTCCAGGGGTTCTCTTTGCAGGCGTCATCGGCCGGATACTTCTTCCCTTCATCGCTGTTGCATATGAAGTTGCTTTGTATTATACCGTTCCTTCTCCCCGTTGTCAACGGGTCAGGCCAAGGTTTTTTTGAATTTGTCCGCCTGGTCCAGCAGCTCCCCGGCGCTCTCCAGCATGGTGGCGGATATGGACGCTCCGCCGGTAAGGCGGGCCAGCTCCTGCTGCCGCTGTGCTCTGTCCAGCTGCACCACCCGGGTAAAGGTGCGTCCGTCCTGCTCCCCCTTCTCCACAGAAAAGTGCGTATCCGCCATAGCGGCCAGCTGGGGCAGATGCGTCACGCACAGCACCTGCTTGGTGCGGCTAATACGGGCCATTTTCTCCGCCACCTTCTGGGCAGCTCGTCCGGACACACCGGTATCCACCTCATCAAATACCATGGTGCCCACCTGATCCTGCTCCGACAGCACGTTTTTCATGGCCAGCATGATCCGGGCCAGCTCACCGCCGGAGGCGATCTTGTGGATAGGCCGCAGCTCCTCGCCCACGTTGGCGGACATCAGGAAGCGCACCTGATCGGCGCCGTTTTCCGCCAGGGCCTGCTCCGTAAAGCAGATGGCAAAGCGAATTTTGCCCATATCCAGCTGCCGCAGCTCCGTGAGAATCTGCTCTTCCAGCCGTCCGGCAGCCTCATGCCGGGCCTGGGACAGGGCCTCCGCCGCCTGACGGGCGGCCTTTTCTGCCTTCTTCAGCTGCTTTTCCAGATGCAGCAGGGTGTCCCCCGCGTCCTGTATGTCGTCCAGCTCCCGGCGGCAGCGGGTCTGATACTCCAGCATCTCCTCCACTGTGGGGCCGTACTTCTTTTTCAGGCGGTACAGCTGATCCAGCCGTCCCTCCACCCGGTCCAGTTCCTGGGGCGAAAAGTCGAAATCCTCCCGCTTGTCCCGGATGGTATCCGCCAGGTCGTATATTTCACTGTACGCAGCCTCCAGCCGGTCGTACAGCTCTCCCAGCTCGGGGTCCAGCCCCCGTACCGATGCCAGGGATTCCTGGGCCTGACGCACCAGATTGGCCGCGCCATCACTGCCGTCGTCGCCGTTGAGGCAGAAATCCGCCCCGGATACAGCGGAAATGAATTTTTCCGCATTGTGCAGCAGTGTCCGGCGGCTTTGCAGCTCCTGCTCCTCGCCGGGACGCAGCTTGGCCCGCTCCAGCTCCTGGAGCTGATAGGTCAGGGTGTCCACCCGGCGGGCCTTCTCCGCCTCGTCCATTTCCAGAGCCTGCATCTGGCGGCGCAAGGCGGCCATGGCCTGGTATTTTTCGCGGTATTCCGTCAGCAGGCCCTCCGTCCGGCCGAAGCTGTCCAGATACAGCAGGTGCTGCTCCTCGTCCAGCAGCTGCTGTCCGTCGTGCTGGCCGTGGATGTTCAGCAGGCGGCTGCCCAGGGTACGGAGTTGGGTCACCGTGACGGGGCGGCCGTTGACCCGGCAGACGTTTTTGCCGTCGCCGTGAATCTCCCGCTGCAGCAGCAGCTCCCCCTCCCAGGAAATGCCCAGGTCCTCCCCCAGCCGGGGCGGAACATCCGCAAAGCACGCGCTGACAAAGGCCATATCCGCCCCGGTACGGATCAGGTCCCGGGACGTCCGCTGGCCCAGCACGGCGCTGATGGAGTCGATGACAATGGACTTACCGGCGCCGGTCTCGCCCGTCAGGGCGTTGAAGCCGGGCCGGAACGCAATGTCCGCGCACTCGATGATGGCGATATTCTCAATGTGGAGCAATTGCAGCATCTGCGTATCCCTCCGCTGTCCTGCGCGATTTTCTGGCTGTCAGCGCAGCATTTCCTTGATTTCTTCCGTAAAATCCACGGCGCTTTCCGTGTCCCGCATGATCAGCAGAGCCGTGTCGTCGCCGGCCAGGGACCCCACCAGATACGGCACGTCCATACCGTCCACGGCAGATCCCGCGGCATTGGCCAGACCCGGCAGAGTCTTGATGACCACGATATTCTGGGCGTTGTCCACCGTCAGGACGCTCTCCCGGAAAATGGTGCGCAGCTTGTCGGCAAAATTCAGCTTGGTGCGGTGGGCGGAAACGGCATAGCGGTATTTTCCCTGCCCGGCTGGCTCCTTGATCAGGTGCAGCTCCTTGATGTCCCGGGAAATCGTGGCCTGGGTACTCTTGATCCCCTTGGCCTGGAGCCGCTCCAGCAGCTGCTCCTGGGTTTCGATAATCTCCTCGCTGATGATCTGGAGGAGTTGGTTCTGGCGGTCGTTTTTCATTTTTTAGAAGCCTCCGTTCCCATTTTTTTGTCCAGTATTTCGCAAAAGCTTTTTTTGGAGAGACGAACCAGCTTTGTGGTGTATTTTGAGGTGCTCACCCGCACCTGGTCTCCGTTTTTCAAAGAAAACGCTTTGCCGCCGTCTACGGAAAGATAGACGAATTTCCGGTTGGCATCCGCAGCTTCCACGGTGATCACATGGTCCGGTGACAGCACGTAGGAGGACGATCGGGTGGAATGGGGACATATCGGGGTCAGCAGCAGATTTTTGGCGGTGGGCTCCACAATGGGGCCTCCGGCGGCCATAGAATATCCGGTGGAGCCGGTAGGGGTGGACACGATGATGCCGTCGCCGCCTACCCGGGTCAGGCGTCCCTCCTCCGTGAAGATATCCAGCCGCACCACCCGGGCGATGGACCCCTTTGAGATCACCGCATCATTCAGGGCGATGTTGCTGTACACCTGCCGTCCTTCCCGCAGCACCGACGCATCCAGCATCATCCGGGATTCTACGGTAAACCGGCCCTCGGCCAGATCCCGCAGCCGGTCCAGCTCGTTGACCTCCAGCTCCGACATAAAGCCCAGACTTCCCAGGTTCACCCCCAGCACCGGCACGCTGTGCAGCGCCACGGTCCGGGCCAGATGCAGAATGGTACCGTCGCCGCCGAAGGCGATCAGCAGGTCAGCCGACCGGATCTCCTGCTGCAAGAGCCGCATGGGGATCCCCAGCTCCTCGCCATACCCCTCCCGCTGGAAGGGCAGGCACACAGAGGTCTGCATCCCCAGACTCTCCAGCATATCCCGGGACTGCTTGCAGACCTTCAGTTCACTGTCCCGGTACGGATTGGGACAAAGTATCACGCGTTTTGGTTTCATGCCGCTCACCTCAGTCCTTCAATTGGCTGTGAGACGCCTCCACGATCTCCGGCAGGGAAAAGACGCCGGGTGTCCCCTGTCCGTGGCGCAGATAGCCCAGATATTCGATGTTTCCCTCGGGTCCCCGTATGGGCGAATATGTAATTCCAAGCACTGTAAAGTTACTTTCCTTTGCATGCTCCAGAAAGGCCTCCAGCACCTCCAGGTGCACCGCCGGGTCCCGGACCACGCCTTTTTTTCCGACCTTTTCCCGGCCCGCCTCGAACTGGGGCTTCACCAGGCACACGGCCTCTCCCTCCGGGGACAGCAGTCCGTCCAGCGCCGGCAGGATCAGCCGCAGGGAGATAAACGAAACGTCCACCGACGCAAAGTCCAGTTCCTCTGGGATCTGCTCATGGGTAAGATAGCGGGCGTTGGTGCGTTCCATGCACACCACCCGCGGGTCTCCCCGGAGCTTCCAGTCCAGTTGGCCGTAGCCCACATCCACAGCGTAGACCTTTGTGGCCCCGTTTTGCAGCATGCAGTCCGTGAAGCCGCCGGTGGATGCGCCGATATCGGCGCAGACCTTGCCGTCCAGGGTCAGGGGAAACGTCTGCATGGCCTTCTCCAGCTTCAGGCCGCCCCGGCTGACATAGGGCAAAGCATGGCCCCGCACCTGGATGGCGGCGGTATTGGGCACCGCCGTGCCGGGCTTGTCCACCCGCTGACCGTCAACAAACACACTGCCGGCCATGATAACGGCCTGGGCCTTCTGGCGGCTTTCCAGCAAGCCCTGCTCCACCAGCAGCACATCCAATCTCGTCTTATTGCTCATGCAGCATCTCCTCCACGCTGTGGGCTACGCTCCGGGCGTCCAGACCGAAGGCTTTGTATAACTGGTCCACCGTACCCTGGGGGGCAAACCGGCCGCCCAGATTTTTCAGCGTCAGACAGTGGGGCTCCATCCGCTCCTGGGCCAGGATAGCGGCTATGCGCTGACCCACGCAGCCTGTGGCCATGCAGTCCTCCAGCACCAGCAGCCGCTCCGTACCGGAGAGCGCATCCTTTACCTGCTTACTGTCCAGCGGGCAAATCTGATTCAGCTTCACCACCCGGACACGGATTCCCTTCTGCGCCAGAAGCTCCGCCGCATCCAGAGCCTGGTTCACCAGAATGCCATAGGTCAGGATGGCGGCATCATCGCCCTCACGCAGACACACAAACGTTCCGTCGCCGCCGTCATCCTGATAGCGGCCCTGGCCGCCACGGGGATACCGCACCGCCACGGGGCCGTCCAATTCCTCCACCGCACGCCGCAGCATCCGCCGCAGCTCCGCAAAGCTGGCAGGACACAGCACCGTCATCCCCGGCACCTGGGACAGGTACATGGGGTCAAAGCAGCCATGGTGGGTCTCGCCGTCGGCGCCCACCAGCCCCGCCCGGTCCACGCCCAGCACCACATGGAGATGATTCAGCGCCACATCGTGCAGCAGCATATCATATCCCCGCTGCAAAAAGCTGGAATACACCGCAAACACCGGCACCATGCCCTGCTGGGCCATACCGGCGCACATGGCCACCGCATGGCCCTCGGCAATCCCCACGTCGAAAAAGCGCCGGGGCAGCGTTCTGGAAAAATCCGTCAAGCCTGTGCCCTCTACCATGGCGGCAGTGACGGCACAGATCCGTTCATCCTCCCGGGCCAGGGACAGAAGCTCCTGTCCGAATACATGAGAAAAGTTCTCCCCTGACGGTTTCAGGGCTCTTCCGGTTTTTACGTCAAAGGGAGCCACGCCATGGAACTGCCCGGGCTCCTTCTGGGCAAAGGGATAGCCCTTTCCCTTGACGGTATGCACATGCAGCAGCACCGGCCGGCGCATATCCCGGGCCAGCACCAGCATTTGGGTCAGCGTCTCCACGTCGTGGCCGTCCACCGGCCCCATATAGGTAAAGCCCATGTTCTCAAACACCGTGCTGCCGGGCAGCAGGGAATTTTTCAGAGCCGTTTTTACCTCGTGACTCATGGCATAGACCCGCTTACCGGTCTGACTGCCGGTAAGCATCTGGCGATAGCGGCGCTTGAACTCGTAGTATCCCGGCGTACTGCGCAGCCGGGACAAATGCCGGGACAGCCCCCCCACATTGGGTGCAATGGACATGCCATTGTCGTTGAGGATCACGATCAGCGGCTCGCCGCTGGCTCCGGCGTCGTTGAGTCCCTCAAAGCTCAGTCCGCCGCCCATGGCGCCGTCGCCGATCAGGGCCAGGACGCTGTAATCCTTTCCCTGGAGCGTGCGGGCCCGGGCCATACCCAGAGCCACCGACACCGAGTTGGAGGCGTGTCCGGCAATGAACGCATCGTGAACGCTCTCCCATGGCTTGGGGAAGCCGGACAGGCCGCCGAACTGCCGCAGGGTATCAAACAGCTCCCGCCGTCCGGTCAGCGCCTTGTGCACATAGCACTGGTGCCCCACGTCGAACACCAGCCGGTCCACGGCGGTGTCAAACACCCGGTGAATGGCTACCGTCAGCTCCACCACCCCCAGGTTGGAGGCCAGGTGTCCGCCGGTTTTGGATACCTCATCCAGGAGAAACCCCCGCAGCTCACTGCAAAGCTGGCGGGCCTGATTCTCGTTGAGCCCCTTCACATCGGCGGGGCTGTCTATGCGGTCTAAAATCAAGTATATCGCTCCATTTCAGCGTGAGAGATGCAGGGCGTGCATGATGCGGGCCACCCGGTACACCACACTGGTGCACTGGTTGATGGCCACGGTCTTTCCCAAGGCCTTGCCGCCGATGGTAATGCCGGAAATCAGCGCTGTGGCTCCGATGGAGATCAGCACCGACGAGGTGCTGAAGTCCCGCTGCAGATGCGTGACGATCACCGCCGCCGTGGAACCGCTGACGATGCCGCATATATCGCCCACCACGTCGTTGCACACGGACGACACCTGGTTGGCATTTTGCAGCAGACGGATGGCTTCCCGCGCGCCCTTTTCCTTGTGGGCAGCCATGGAGTGGAAGGGCTTGGGGTCTGCCGCCGTAACGGCCACGCCGATCATGTCGAACACGATGCCCAGGCCGATGAACACGGCCAACACCAGCGCCGCCACGATATAGCCGGTCCCCTCCAAAGCGGTGGAGGAGAAAAAGCTCAGCAGGGCCGACAGCACCACAGCCAGCAGAAACACCCGCAGAGCCCAGCCCCGGCCGCTTTTCTTTTTCCCGCCGTTTTTGTCCTTGCTCCTGTCGCGTTCGCTCAAGAGTAGATCCCTCGCTTTGTTGTTATAGTACACTGAACAGGGCAACGCCGAAGGTTAATCTTACGGCTTAGGTACGGGTTGGATTTCCCCGCAGCGCGCCTTCCGTCGCCGGTCAGGCGGTTTCCCGTTAGGCGCTGCGCCATGGTGTTGCCGGCCATGGGACCCGATTGCCACTTAGTCCGCACTGCAATCCCTCCGATGTCCCGTGAGGACAGCCTAGGTGATTTCCACAGCGGTCAGACCGTCTCTTAGCCTCTTTTGCAGCCAGGGTTTCAAGGGAATCAACACAGCCTCCCTGGCCGGGGAGACCGGTGCTTCCACTTCCCTATCCACCGTGCCCACGCAAGGCAGGCTACTCTGCACACAGCGTTACGGCAGTGAAGCCGGGTAGCACCGCATTGCAGGTTCATCATCTGCCTCGTACACAGGTCGCTTGACCACAGAGGGAGTACGCCTGTGCACAACAGCAGGTCTCCACGGTAGCAGGGTCGGGTCCTCCATGCCATTGGAGGGCGCCCTACCACCGCAGACGCGGGGGCTCCCACGTCTCCCCCCAGCACCCACCCCAAACTGGGCGTAAGCAGCAGGCACCAGGGACTTCACAGTTGTGCCCTTTAAAGGATTTTTAGGCCCTTCTTACAAGACGGCAGATCCGACTAGGATACTGCGCCGCTGTTCAGTAATTAAGTATTTTAGCACACTTTTTCCAAATATTCAAGCATTTTATGCAATATATTCCGTATAAAATGCGGCAGGGACCGCCGCAAAACGGTCCCTGCCGGGAAAAATCACAGAATGATGCAGATCAGACCTCCGCTTCCCTCGTTGATGATGCGCTCCAGCGCCTCCCGCATTTTTTTCTGGGAATCCGTGGGCATCCGGCGCAGCTTTGCCTGCAGGTCGTCGCCCACGATCTCATTGAAGCTGCGGCCGAAAATGTTGGACTGCCAGAGCTTGCTGGTGTCTCCCTCAAACTCCTGGAGCAGGTAATTCACCATGTCCTCGGACTGCTTTTCATTGCCTACGATCGGCGATACCGTGGTGGCAATATCGGCGCGTATCATGTGAACAGAGGGCGCGCTGGCCTTCATGCGGACGCTGTATCGTCCGCCCTGGCGGACGATCTCCGGGTCCTCCAGGTTCAGGTCCTCCACGCTGGGCATTACGATGCCATAGCCGGTGTCCAGCGCCGCCTGCATGGCCGGTGCCATCCGGTCATACTCCTTCCGGACAGCGGCCAGGCTGGTCAGCAGCTGCATCAGATCGCCGTCATCGGTGACGGTGAGGCCGGATTGCCGGCTGAGCGTCTCATAAAACAGCCCCCGCGGCAGGTCCAGGTCTGCCGCGGCGATGCCCACGCCCAAATTCAGGCTGCGGACAGATGAGGCGGAAATGTCCCCCTCCCCCTGGAGAGCAGACAGGCAATCCCGCAGCTGGCGCACATGGGCCAGGTCTGCCGTCTCCCGGCGCACCGCCTGATAAATGCCGGTTTTGATGGGATGGTCCGGCGGCAGGGCCTCCACCCAGGTGGGCAGGAACAGATCCAGCTCCCGCAGTGGAAACTCATACAGCAGCCCCCGCAGCAGCTCGGTGATCTCCGGCTCCCCCAGCTCCAGACAGTTCACCGGCAGACACCGGACGTCGTACTGGCGCTGGATATCAGCGGCGATAGACTGAGCCCGGGGACTCTGTGGCTGGGCGGAATTCAGCAGCACCACAAAGGGTTTTCCCAGCTCCTGCAGCTCCCGAATCACCCGCTCCTCGGCCTCCAGATAATCCTCCCGTGGGATCTCCGTGACGCTGCCGTCGGTTGTGACCACAATGCCCACGGTGGAGTGGTCGCAGATGACCTTCCTGGTGCCAAGCTCCGCCGCCTCAGTCATGGGGATCTCGTGGTCAAACCAGGGGGTCATGACCATCCGGGGCGACAGATCCTCATACTGTCCCACAGCGCCGGGCACCATGTAGCCTACGCAGTCAATAAGCCGCACGGAGAACGTGACCCCCTCCTCCATGCAGACCTCCACCGCCTCCTCCGGAACAAATTTGGGTTCCGCCGTCATGATGGTGCGGCCGGAGCCGCTTTGCGGCAGTTCATCCCGCGCCCGGTCCCGGCGGTAGCTATCGTCGATATTGGGCAGCACCTGGGTCTCCATAAACCGTTTGATAAAGGTGGATTTTCCGGTGCGTACCGGACCCACCACGCCGATATAGATACTGCTGCCGGTGCGGGTCGCCATATCCTGATAAATGGATGCGGACTGATTCATGGTCCATTCCTCCTGCTCCATAACATCTTGTCTGGTGTACTACTGTATGCACAGATGGCGTTGGATAGACGGGAATATTTTGTCAAAAAGCTCAACAAACTGTTGATTATCAGTCAGCGTCTATGTTAGAATACAGGTCAGATAGATCGTTAAAAAGCCAACAAAGGGGAATGTGGATATGGAACAGTCCGGTACGGACCGTCGGGTGCGAAAAACGAAAAGTCAGCTGCGTCTGGCGCTGATGGAGCTGCTGGTGGAAAAAAGCGCAAAGAACATCTCTGTGCGGGAGCTGGCGGAGCGGGCGGATATCAACCGCGGCACCTTTTACATCCACTATCGGGACGTTGGCGACCTTTTGCAGCGCCTGGAGGATGAAATGGCCGACCGGCTGGCGGACCTGTGCAGGAGCCACAGGCCCGAGGACTCCGCACCGGGTCAGTTTCCCTTTCTGCGGGATCTGTACCGGTTCATCCGGGACAATGCAGATCTGTGCCGGGTGCTGTTGGGTCCCAACGGGGACATTGCCTATACCGACCGCATCTGCCGCATTCTGCGGGACAACTTTCTTTTTGATTTCCTGTCTCTGTTCTATCCGGGAGACCGGCAGCGGCTCAACAGCTTCTGTTCGTTTATCGTGTCAGGCAACCTGAACCTGGCGCTGGCCTGGCTGCGGGAGGGCGGGCAGGAATCACCGGATGAGATGGCCCAACTGGCAGGCGGCATCATCATGGGCGGCGTCAGCGCCCTGAAGCCCTGAAAGCAGCGCGTCCTCCGGCTATAAGCCGGAGGACTTTTTTTCGCGCAGGATCAGTGCTTTTTCGCCTTAGCCAGCCGGAAGCCGAAGAAAATGCCGCACACACCGCCCACAATGTGGGTCAGATGGGACACGTTGTCCGTCCTGGTAAGGCCGTCGGCGATCTCGCTGCCTAAGTAAAGGGCCACCACCAGCAGCATGGTCAGAGGAATGCCGCCCTTCTTCATCTCCGTAAAGGACGAAAGAACGATCATCATAAACACCACGCCGCTGGCGCCAAGCAGAGCGGAGTGGGGAAACAGCAGGAACTGCACCAGCCCCGTGGCAAAGGCGGTGACCGCGATCGCTGCCAGCAGATTCCGGCTGCCGTATTTTTCCTCCAGCCCCGGCCCTACCAGCAGCAGAAGCAGCATGTTGCTCATATAGTGGCTATAGCCCGAGTGGCCCAGAACGTGGGTAAAAAACCGCACATACGTCAGTGGGTCCGTCAGGGGTGCCCGGTAGACGCAGAACAGCCGGGCCGTGGAGACTCCGCCGGTGGCGGAGTCCAGCACCAGCACCAGCAGGCTGAGGATGGCAAAGCTCAGCACCACCGGTGCGTTGAATCGGATGGCAAATCGTTTCACGAAAAAACCTCTTTCCAAATGTTCTGACTTCGATTATAATGGATGCATGGACTTTTGTAAACAAGGAGGCGCGTTTCGTGAAAAAACCGCTGAAGATCGTGCTGCTGGTGCTGGCGGCTGTGCTGCTGGTGGTCATCAGCTATCTGGCGTATGTGCTCATTGACTATCATCGGCTGGGGGATATGGACCTGGAGGTAGACCGTCAGGTGTCCCAGCCTGCTCAGACCGGATTTGAATACCATCTGCTGTCCTACAACATTGGCTTCGGCGCGTATGAGCCGGACTACGGCTTTTTCATGGACGGCGGAACGGAATCCTGGGCCTGGTCCCAGGAGCGCCTGACGGCCAACGTAGGGAACATCGGAGCCTTCCTGGCCCAGCAGGACGCAGACTTCTATCTCATCCAGGAGGTGGACCGGAACTCCACCCGCAGCTACCATGTGGACGAGGCCGCCATGCTGCGGTCCGTGCTGCCGGAGTATGACGAGACCTGGGCCCAGAACTATGATTCCCCCTTCCTGATGTACCCCCTGCGCCACCCCCACGGGGCGTCGGTGTCGGGGCTGATGACCCTGTCCTCTCTGACGGTAGACAGCGCCCGGCGGGTGGAACTGCCCATCGAAAACAGCCTCATGAAGCTGGTGGACCTGGACCGGTGCTACAGCGTACACCGCATCCCGGTGGCAGACGGCGGCGAGCTGGTGCTGTATAACCTGCACCTGTCGGCCTACACCTCCGACGGCACCATCGCCATGGAGCAGCTGAAGCTGCTGCTGGACGACATGCAGCGGGAGTATGCCGCAGGCAACTGGTGCGTGGCCGGCGGCGACTTCAACAAGGACCTGCTGGGCGACTCCGCCGCCTACTTCGGCGAGGCGGACCAGGAATACACCTGGGCCCAGCCCATTCCTGAGGACACCTTCAACGGGTACAATATCTCCCTGGTGGCCCCTCTGGACCCGCAGAATCCCGTGCCCAGCTGCCGCAATGCCGACGGTCCCTATCACCAGGGGCAGTATGTGCTGACGGTGGACGGGTTCCTGGTGTCCGACAACGTGACGGTAACGGGCAGCGGCGTTGTGAACCTGGCCTTTGCCTACTCCGACCACAACCCCGTGGAAATGCGCTTCGTGCTGGAGAAATAAGATGGGCAAGTATGAAGGCTCATGGAGCGGCATGCGCCGATATCTGGAGCATGATATGCTGGCACCCTGTCTCTATGGCCGGGTGCGTTACGGCTGCACTGCCTATGTGGGGATGGACGGCTCCCGGATATTTGAAATATGCATCGACGGAAGGCCAGTAAAGCACTTTTCTCTGGAGACCGTCAACACCTGGTTCCTGGATAACGGCTATCGGCCCGGTCCCCGGCCTGTGGGCCTGGGGGAATACTGGGACGGCCTGTGGATGCTGCTGGACGAGGTGCCCCGTTCCCGCCGGACGGCGTACACCGATGATGAGTTCTGCGATGCGTTAGCCGCCTACCGAACACAGGACATTGCGGCCAGCCTTCACTCAGAAGACCCCCTGGTCCGGATGCTGGCGATTCTGGACCGCCGGGTGGGCAAGCGAACCCTGTCCGCTCTGTGGGACACTGTTTCCCAACAGCCGGAGTGGCTCCAGAACTTTTACCGGCTGCGGATGGATGCCGAGGATTTCCAGCACAAATTGTCAAAAGAAAGTGTCGCCCTTTTTGACAAGCCAAAAAAGCAGTGCTACGGCGCAGTGCCGCGGCACTGCTTTTCTTCATATCACGCCTTTCGCCCCCAGCGGGCCATATAGCGGAACGCGGCAGGCCAGAGTGCGCCGGCGAACAGCACCATAATGCCATAGCGCACGGCCCCGGCCACACCGGGACTGTGCAGCAGCGCCAGCAAGGGTGCCTTCAGCCCTGCCCGGATGCCCATCAGCAGCGCGAGGCCCAGCACCACCTTCAGAAGCTGCACCCACCACACGGCCCGGGTGTCGAAGTGGATATACCGCCGGTCCAGCCACCAGGAAATGCCGAAGCCCACCGTGGCCCCCAGCAGCTTCCAGCCGTTTTCCCGGCCGGAGGTCAGGTTGGCCGGATCCACGTCCGCCGGGAAGGGATGCACATACGCGAACACCAGGTACGCGGTGCCTGCCAGCAGCATCCCGGCCAGCAGTCCCGCCATCAGGCGGGGCCTGCGGCTTGCCTGACGGATCAGGGGATACAGCGCCAGCACCATCACCCCGGCCACGGCGAAGGACACCCCCACATCCAGGGGCGTATGCACCCCCAGATAGAGACGGGAAAACGACACCGCCAGCAGCACCGCCACGCAGGTCCACCGGACCCAGGGCCGCCGGGTGGACCGGGCGATGCCGCCGAAGGTAGCCACGGCATTCTGGGTGTGGCCGCTGGGGAAGGAATAGCCCGTGGCCTGCGCCCGGGCACTCTCCACAATGGTGAAATCCGGGTCCCGGACCCAGGGCCGGGGAATGCGGAACAGCAGCTTCAGAAACTGGTTCACCACCGTGCCGAAAAAGCCCATCAGCAGCAGGTAATACCCCGCCTCCTTGCTGACGCACCAAAAGATCAGGATCGCCGCCACCATGAACACGGTCTCCTCACCCAGATGGGTGACTGCTGAGAACACCGCGTCCCAGAACGGGGTCCGCAGGCGCTCCAGCGCATATAGCAAATTCATTGCCGTCCCTCCTTTTGGCGTTATTGTACCGTATTTTCCGTCCCGGCGCAAGAGGGAGCCGCGCCGCATATACTGTGGCAGAGGAGGGAGATACATGAGACGGGGAAATTGCGGCGCGGTCATCGGCGTGTGCGCACTGGGCCTGGGGCTGGGGATCCTGATCGCCGCCATCTTCCCGGTTGGTGCGCTGATGTTCCTGGTGGCGTTTCTGCTGATCGCCTGCGGGATCGTATGCTTAAAGGACGGGAGGTAACAACCATGAAGATCGTGATCTGGAAAGCGCCCCGGTGTCTGCGGGGTCTGCTGCGGCGGATGTTCGGCATCCGGGAATAACCCGGCGTTCTCCCGCATAGCCTTGGGACAGTGAAAACAAGGAGAGGACGGGAAACGCATGGAATTGGAGCTGAAATTTACGGAAGTCACCGGCTGTGAGCCGGTAGGCGACCTGGTGACTACCCAGGAGGAGTCCATGGAGACCGCTATCCCGGAATACTGCCCGGATATGGCCCGGATCGTGGACACGGTGGGTCAGCTGCGGCTGCGGGAAAAGCACCTGACCGGTCAGCAGCTCACCGTAAGCGGCAGCGTGGTGCTGACGGTGCTGTACACCTCGGAGGAGAGCGCGGGCCTGCGGAGCCTGTCCATGGAGGTGCCGTTTTCCTGCCAGGTGGAGGATAAACGGCTCATGGGCTGCACCGCCGTGTGCGTTGCCGGGCGGCTGCTGCTGGCCGAGGCCCGGGCCGTCACGGCCCGGAAGCTGTATCTGCGTGTGATGCCGGAATTCACCGTGTCCGGCTATGCCAACCGGAGGCAGCGGCTGTGCTGCGGCGTCGGAGAGGACCCGGCCCTGCGGGTGCGGCGGCAGGAGACGGAGCTGGAGCTGCTGACGGCGGTGGAAGAACGGGAATTTTCCTTCACTCAGGAGGCCGTGCCGGAGGGCCCGCCGCCGGAGGACGTACTGATGGAGCAGGCCGCCGCCCGGGTGGAGGAATGCCGGCGGGTAGGCAGCCGTCTGGTGGTAAAGGGTCAGGCAGAGGTGTGCATTCTGTACCGCGGAGACAACCAGGAGCTGGCGGCCTATCGGACCGCGCTGCCCTTCTCCCAGCTGCTGGACGGCCTGGACCTGCCGGAGGATGCGGACGTGGAAGCCCGTATTCCGTGGGTCCACAGCGAGGCCCGGGTGCTCCGGACGGAAAACGGCCCCGCGTTCGGCATCACCGTCACGGTATGCGCGGCGCTGTTTGTCAGGCGCAGGCAGCAGATCAGCTGTATCGAGGACCTGTACAGTCTGCGGCAGGTGGCCCGGGTGCAGCGGCAGGAGACAGACCTGCCGGTGTCCTGGCGGCGGGAGACCCCCACCCAGGAGGCAGTGCAGCAGCTGGAGTTCGGCCAGGGCCGGCCCTTTGCGTATCTGACGGCGGCAGACTGCGGCGGCGTCAGCGTGGTGCAGGAGGGCGGCAGTCCGGCCCTGCGGTGTACGGTGCGGCTGCGGGTACTGTACCTGGACGAGAGCGGGACGCCGGTGTGCGCGGAGCGCTCTGTGGAGGTAACAGCCCCGGTGTCCTGGGAGCCGCAGACGGTCCGCGCCGCCTGCGGCCTGCCGCAGCTGCAATTCACCGGCAGTGCCTGCCGTCTGGCGGTACCGGTGACCTTTGAGGCCTGCCAGTGCCGTCGCCGGCCGGTACCGGCGGTGTCGGCGGTGGAGCTTCAGGACCCGCCGCCGGAGCCCCAGCCGTCTCTGATCCTGCGCCGCATGGCAGAGGGCGAGACCCTGTGGGACATTGCCAAGCAGTACCGCACGGACCAGGACGCCATCCGCTCCGCCAATGAGCTGACGGAGGAGGCCCGTCCGGAGGGTATGCTGCTGATCCCCCGGGTGCGGTGAAAACGCGGCTGAAATCACGATAGAATGGGGCGGACCCGAGGTCCGCCCCACTGGCTTGGGGGTTGACTTTGCCCATTCAAAGCAGTAATATATACTCACCATTGAATGAGACAGAGGAATGACTATGGCCGAGAGAATGACCGCAAGAAAACGCCAGGCCCTGGAGATGCGCGGCCGCATCCAGAGCGCCGCCCTGGACCTGTTTGACCGGGAGGGCTTTGAAAACGTCTCCGTGGAGGAGATCGCCCAGACCGCCGGATGCTCCGTGGGCAACATCTATCACTATTTCAAAAGCAAGGATGAGCTGGCCATTCAGGTGACCAGCCATGTGGACGATGCATACAGCGAGCTGGAGGAGGCATATCTGGCGGACACCGCCCGGCCCGCCCGGGAAAAGCTGCTGGACTTTGTGGGCCGGTCCCTGGAGATCAGCGTGTCGGACCCGGTGCTGTATAAGGCGTTTATCCACGGACTGCGGTATCCGGAGCAGCGGGTGCTGCAGAAAAACGCCGGGCGGGTATACTTCCGGGTGCTGCTGGAGCTGGTGACGCTGTGCCAGCAGGAGGGCAGCATCCACCCCTCCCATGACCCGGATCAGGTGGTGGAGGAGCTGGTGGTGCTGCACCGGGGAGCCCTGTTCGAGTGGCGCATCTATCAGGGCGGGTTCGACCTGCCGCAGCTGGGCCGCCGCATGGCCGGTCGGCTGCTGCGGGGCCTTTATTATGCAGAATAGACAAGTAAGGCGGCGCTTATGCGCCGTTTTCTTGGGAAAAGAATGCATTGCAATTTGCCCTCCGGTCCCGTATAATAGGCAAGAAAATTCTGAGGGGAGTGATCGGGATGAAGTTCAACGTTTTGCGCAGCAAAATCTCCGCTCCCACTGTTTTTATTTCCGTTTTTCCCTTCTGACCGGTATTTTTACCGGTCATTTTTTTTGGCCATTATCCACCCTTCTGTCAGCTATAAACATCACATAGATCAGCGCAAAAGAAAGAGAGGAACTGTCACATGAAGAAAAACCTTGGACACGACGCCATCTACGACGCCCGGGAGCTGGGTGTTCCCCGGATGCTGGTGCTGGGCCTGCAGCACCTGTTCGCCATGTTCGGCGCCACCGTGCTGGTGCCCATCCTGGTCACCAAGTACGGTCTGCCCCTGTCCATCCAGACCACCCTGCTGTTTGCCGGTCTCGGCACCCTGCTGTTCCACCTGTGCACCAAGCTGAAGGTTCCCGCCTTCCTGGGCTCCTCCTTTGCCTTCCTGGGCGGCTTTGAGGCGGTGGCCAGCCTGGATGTGGGCAAGTTTGCCGGCATGAGCGGCGAGGAAAAGCTGCCCTACGCCCTGGGCGGCATCGTGGTGGCCGGCGCCCTGTATCTGATCCTGGCCCTGCTGTTCAAGCTGGTGGGTCCCCAGAAGGTCATGCGCTTCTTCCCCCCCATCGTCACCGGACCCATCATCATCCTCATCGGCCTGAACCTGTCCGGCTCCGCCATCGCCAACGCCTCCACCTGCTGGTGGCTGGCTCTGGTGGCCATCGCCATCATCGTGGTGGCCAACATCTGGGGCAAGGGCATGGTCAAGATCATCCCCATCCTGCTGGGTGTGGTAGGCAGCTACATCGTGGCCCTGATCGCCGGAAAGGTGGACTTCACCGAGGTCGGCGGCGCCAACTTCGTGGGCCTGCAGCACTTCGTCCTGGCAAAGTTTGACCTGACCGCCATCCTGGTGATGGCCCCCATTGCCATCGCCGCCATGATGGAGCACATCGGCGACATGTCCGCCATCTCCTCCACCA
>ERZ827490.139-NODE-139-length-117631-cov-15.091898_pt1 | contig 117631 bp, 150 predicted proteins | sample MGYA00519770_ERZ827490 | MGnify/ENA primary metagenome ERZ827490 (study PRJEB31778, sample SAMEA3449324) | human gut metagenome | biome: human gut; feature: human-associated habitat; material: faeces | place: United Kingdom | collected 2010/2012 ... | reverse complement strand
CATTCGTAGTACCCGCTGCGGGAGACCTCCAGCAGTCGGCATACAAGTTCCACAGAGGCCCCCGCGCGGGCCGTACGGATGTACCGGTACTTGTCCTCTATGGTTTGGAAAGTATGCCGACGGATTTTTTTAGGATGTCAATGACCCCGTCTTTCTCTTCAAGCTTCTTGCGCAGTGCTCGAATCTCCGCCTCCAGTTCGCGCAGGCGTCTGGCGTCGCGGTTTTGGCGGTCAGCTTGCCCCGGCGATGGTGCGCCCGCCGCTTTCAGCCAGCTGCGCAGCGTGTCGATGCAGATGCCGAGTTCCGCGGCCACCTCCCGGCTGGGCCGCCCCTGCTCGGTGACCATCCGCACTGCCCCCGCCTTGAAGGCCTCATCGTAACGCGGCGGCGCTGGGTGCTTTCGTTCTTTGGTTGACATTTTTCATTACCCCTTTCCATTATACAGATTGTTTTTCTGTCCGGCAAATCGGGTATGGGGGCAAACGCACATGTGACATCCGGCCTTGTTGTAGAGCAAGCTGTGATACGTGGAGATGCAGAAATCAAAAAGGACCAAAGAACACGCAAATCGCCTCGAATTTCGGGAAGCGCACTGATATATGGTACTGTGGTTGGCAATGTATCCGTATCCGGCGCGAGTGTCGTAGGAAAAGGAGAAAAGATTGAAGGAGGAAGAAACTCTGCATTCCTTGTCTTTTTTGACGGAGATATGCCTACATCCGGCGTGAACCAACGAAAGGGAATATCGCAAGATTCACACAAAAAACAGAAAAGGAAAACAGCGCACAGAGGTGGTGAAAGATGAACAACAAGTATGAGATCAGCGAGGTTGCCCACATAGCCCTTGGAGAGGGGCTCTAATAACTACTACTCTATAATACAAGGATGATGCCTCTGAGTAAAACCAATGAACTGAATCTGATCATGAACGAGAACGCAAAACTGACTGTGGAACACAGCGGCGGCGATGGGTGGACGCTCCTGCATGGGGACACGCTCAGCATCGTGCGTGCGTTTAAGCCCGGCGTGTTCGACGCGGTGATCACCGACCCGCCCTATGCCAGCGGCGGTGCGAAGCCTAGCGAGAAAAACCGGACGACCACACAGAAATACAGCAGCATGCGCGCGGACAAGGCGCTGCCGGATTTTGACGGCGACCAGAAAGACCAGCGGAGCTGGACGCGCTGGATGGCGGAATGGCTGAGCGATGTGCGCAAAGCCTGCAAGCCGGGGGCTGTGCTGTGCGTGTTCATTGACTGGCGCATGGCTCCGTGCCTTTCCGATGCGATTCAGTGGGCCGGGTGGATCTGGCGCGGTCAGGTGGTATGGGACAAGATGACGAGCCGGCCGCAGAAAGGCCGGTACCGCCAGCAGAGCGAGTACATGCTGTGGGCGTCCAACGGCCCGCTTCCCATCGACCGTCCGGTGGGATGTCTGCCGGGCGTGTTCCGGTACACGAACCCGGCCAAACGCATCCACGTGACAGAGAAGCCGCTGCAGCTCATGCGGGATATCGTGCATATCTGTGTGCCGGGCGGACGTATCCTCGACCCGTTCGCGGGAGTGGGCACGACCATCCTTGCCGCTGTGCAGGAAGGGTATGAGGCAGTGGGCGTCGAAGTGACGGACGCGTACTACAGGCTGGGCGGCGACCGTGTGCGCACGGCGCTTGCAGACGGTGATGAACGGACGGCGGAAGCGTCCAACGGAGAACAGGGCATCCAATTGGATGCCCAAAAGAGATGAACACGGAGGGGGCAGGCATCCACATTGGATGCCTGCTTTCCTGTTGAATGTATGGAAAGGATCTGAAACGAAAATGGAAAAAGCATTTGCATACATCTGTGCGGCACAGGACGCCGCGCCCCGCCTTCTGCGCAGATACTGCCACAAGGTATACGAGTTGGGATATGTGCCCATCTGCCCGCGGCTGAGTTTGCCGCAGTATCTGAGCGAGGACGTGCCTGAAGAACAGCGGGCCATGAGCCAGATCAGCCAGCAGCTTTTGCGCCGGTGCCGGATGCTGGTGGTGTGCGGAGGCGAGATCACGGCCGCGATGGCGGGCGAGATCGGGGCAGCGGAAAAGCTGAAGCTCATCTGCACCACGCTGGACGGCCTTGCGAAAATCAGGGAGAACGAAAACCGATATGTGAACTGACCGGGTGTGGAATAGAAAACGGACCGGTATCCGGTCCGTTCAGTTCTCTATTCCACTTTTTCAAACGCGCCCATTGGGCAGAACTGCATGCACTTCCCGCAAACGATACATTTTTCAGCATCCACAACGGGAAGAGAGAACGGCGTTTCCTGTGAGATGGCTCCTTTGGGACATACCTTAATAGATGGGCACACATGATTCTGCGGGCATTTTTGTTTGTTGACAAGAATTTTCATAAAGTCTCCTCCTTGCAGTACTGCTCTTTGATGGATTCGATCAGCGCGATGACGCGCGTGTCACTGATCCAATAACGCACATTCATCCCCTGTTTTTCCGAACTGAGGATCCCCGCAGTTTTTAAGAGATTGAGATGCTGCGAAAGCGCGGAAGCGGTAATATTCGGCGTGTGCCCGTGTATCTCGCTCACGTTTTTCCGGCCGTGCATCAATGCGCACAGGATCAGAAGCCGCTGTTCATTTGCCAGCAGCTTCAGCAACTCCGCGATCTTCTTTGCTTTTTCTTCCATGTGCAGCCACCTCTTTTCCGTGTTTGAGGATACAGATCCCCTGCGTCATCGTCCCCATGGGGCAGTACACACACCAGGACCTTGGCCGGAACAGGACCATGGTCACAAAACCGAGTACGGTAGAGGTGAGCATAACGCTGAAGAATCCAAAAGCGAATTGTGCGATCCACGGGGAGACCATATCGACCTCGGCCCATTGCCAGGGCAGCTCAAACACCCAGAGCAGCGTGACAGTCTGCTGCAGCGGCGCGCCGGTGAACACCTTGTATGTGCTGAACAGCATCAAACCGAACATGGTCATGAAAAAAGCAAGGAACCCGTAGCGGAACCAGCGGCTACGCAAAAACTTCGGCGGAGGGACGTTTCGGGAAAGCTTCAGTTTTTCTCCCAACAGTCCCAGTAGCTGTCCGCGCCCGCAATAACGGTTGCAATAGGCCTTCCCTCCGCCAAAAACTGCGATCAGGAGCGGGATCGTAAAGAACAGCATGCCCAGCCAGGCGAACAGGATGTTGAACAGACCGAGGCAAAGATAAAGGAGTTCGACGATCCAGAGGTAGCTATACCATTTTTTCTGTTTCACAGCGCAGCCCTCCGTTCGATGATGGAAATAACGTCTGCCGGACAAACTTTTGTACATTTGCCGCAGCCGACGCATTTATCTTCATCCAGCCGGGCGGTCACGCCGGAAGCGATATACAGTGCGTCCCGTGGGCACACCGCGGCACAGCAGCCGCAGGCCACACATTCCTTGCCGATGCCGGCAACCTTGGGAGATCGTTTCATACAGGGTCTCCTTCACAAATATATTAGTAATTCAGGTATTACTAATATACTGTATGATGAAGTACTTGTCAACTGTGACGATGAAACAGTTTCGATGGGAGGGGGGAGCGACTGGTTTGGCTAGCATAGCGCGTGGATATCCACGCGCATTTTGGGGCAGGCCCCAAACCCCTTGTGCTGAAAAAAGACAAAGTAGGTGAAGAAGCTGAAAGAAAAAATATTTGCTGCATTTGCAGCAAATGTCAAAACGATGGAAAGCCTGCGCAGGAACGAAGTAAAATATGTTCCCGGTGTTTTGGGGATCGAAAAGGTCATTGTCCTCAGCGCCGCGGACTACGAAAAACTGGCGGAAGATATTTCGCCGGAATATCCTTTTCTTAAGAATAACAGGACGTTGATGACGGCACAGCCGGGCGGGACGTTCCGCTGCCTTTTGGTGACCGCGGAAACAGAACAGGAGGGCATGCTCCTTGCGCTGACGGAGAACACCCTGTATGCAGGACGCGCTCAAAACGTCCCGGGTATGGAACTGCAGGGGATCCCCGTGGAGCGGATAGCATTGGAAGAGCCAAAGGCGTATCAGGAGCATGCGGTGTTTTTCCACAGGGCGCGCGGCCTTGACGATATCACGGGAAGGGACGTCCATCGTCCCATGCCGGAACGGCAGACGTCTTTCCGGGTGGAACTGGCCGTTGTGCTGAGCGATACGCAGTTCCGGCAGTTCAAAGAGTGCGGCCTTATGGAAGACCAGCTGTTTTTGTTTGAGAACAGCGGCAGGATGTGGTTCGATCCCGGCGAACTCTGCTGGCACTGCCTGCTCGTCAAAGGGGAGAGCAGCAGGGATGGAATTCTCGTGGAGGCGGAAGGGTATGCCCACGCCCGGTACGCGGCCCATGTGCCGGACTGCGGCAGGCTGCGTTTGAAGGATGTGCCGGTACGGTATGAGCCTCCGGCGCGCAGGCCGGAGCACAGGAAAAGCAAAGGCAGGGATGAGGCGCGGTGAGGAAACGGGAGCATGTGATCCCGCTGCGCCTGAACAAAAAGGAGCTGGCATACCTTGAAAAACAGGTGGCGATGAGCCGGATGCCGCGGGAGGAATATCTGCGCGCGCTCGTCATGGGCGGCGAGGTGCGCGCCCGGCCCTGTACCCATCACGCCGACCTGCTGCGCAAGGTATCGGGCCTGTGCAACAATGCCAACCAGCTTGCCCATGTGGCAAACAGCACAGGCTTTGCGGGCCGGCAGAGCGTGGATGAGATGACGCGCATCGCCCGTGAAGTCTGGCGTGCCGTCAAAGAGCAATGGTGACGGGCTATGGCATATACGAGCATCCTTGCCGTGCACCGCCTGGACCGCAGCGTGGAATATGTGATGGACAAGGACAAAACTTCGCGCACGGGTGCCGGCAGCACAGCATCGTCTTTGGAGGAAGCCGTGGACGATGCCCGCGACCGGGAAAAAACAGAATGCGGCGTATTCGAGAGCGCCATCGGCTGTACCCTGGAGACGGCATATCGGGATATGCGGGCCAACAAGGAACGGTGGGGCCAAATGGACGGCGTGCAGGGCTATCATCTGGTGCAGAGCTTTGCCGAGGGGGAACTGACGCCGGAGCTGGCGCACAGGATCGGGCTGGAGCTGGCGGAAAGACTTCTGCACGGCCAATATCCGGCCGTCATTGCGACGCATCTCAATACACACTGCCTGCACAACCATATCGTATGGGATTCGGTGGCGATGGACACAGGCCGGAAATACCGCAGCAGCGCCAAAACCTACTATACCGGGGTGCGCGCTGAGTCGGACAGGCTGTGCCGGCAATATGGGCTGTCGGTGATCGAGCGCCCGGAGTCGGAGCGTGGAAAAAAGCAGTACGGGAAATGGATGGCGGAGCAAAATGGGAAGCCGACGTGGCGCACAGCCATCCGGCAGGATGTGGACGGCGCCATTGCGGCATCTTTGACGTGGCGGCAATTTGTAAAGGCACTGGAGGGACAGGGCTATGAGCTTCGGATGCAGCGCAAATATCCGACCTTGAAACCGCCGGGCAAGGAACGCTGCGTGCGCTTTAAGACCCTGGGAAAGCAGTACACGCCCGAAGCCATCCGGATGCGCATATTGTACCCGCGCCGCAAGGTATCGGCTGAGGAAAAGAGGCAGGCCGTGCCGCGGATGCGGTATGCCCGGCTGCGTACCCACGGCAGGCCCGTGCGCGGGTTCACCGGCCTGCGGGCGCTGTATTACCGCTACCTGTATGAGCTGGGCGCGCTGCCGAAAAAGCCGGTATATCCCGGCTATGCCGTGCGGCAGGATATCCGGAAGCTGGATCAATATGTGGAACAGATGCGGTTTCTCCTGCGGCACGGGATCGACAGCCGGGAACAGCTGGCAGAATACCGTAGGCCGTTGCTCGACGAGATCACGGTGCTGACAAAAGAGCGGCACGGCCTGTACCGCAGCGCCCCGGATTCGCCGCGTATCGGACAGATCACGGCCCGGCTGAAAGTGCTGCGGAAGGAAAGCCGGATGTGCGGCAGGATCGAAAAGCATTCTGTGGAGATCGGGCAGCGGCTGGCGGAGGCGCGTGCAGAACAGAAAAAATATGTGGAAAACGAAAAACAGAAAGGTGCTGATAAGGCTGAGAAAAGACGGGATGCCCTGCAGAAGGATGGTCGATCTCACTAAAAAACAGTATCCGGCCGGATGCCGGGTCGAACTGCACAGGATGGAAGACCCCTGGTCTCCTGTCCCGGCAGGGACGAAAGGGACGGTGGTATGCGTGGATGACGCGGGCCAGCTGCACATGCAGTGGGACAACGGCCGCACACTGGCGCTGGTCCCGGGTGCGGACTCTTTTTCACGCATCGATGCTCCGGCGAAAAAACGGGAAAGGTCAGGTGACGCGCGATGAACTATGGCGGAGACGCGGCGGACCAGATCGTCCGATATTCCCTTGAGGGGACGGAGGTGGCGCTCAAGCTGACGGGCGAGGCGGCAAAAAACTTTGCGGTGTTCGCGGCGGCAGTGCTCCGGGATCAGAAAAAAATGCATGGCAAAACCAATCTGACGCGGCTGCTGCGGGAGAACAAGCCGCTGCGGTTTTTTGAAGTACCCGAAAGCCGGATGAAGGAATTTGCACGGGAAGCCAATGTGCGCGGCCTGCTGTATGTGCCGGTCCGGGACAGATCGAAGGCAGCGGGAAAGATCGAGTTTGCAGTGTGGGCGGAGGACGCGGCCAAGGTCAACCGCGTGCTGGAGAAGATGGGCGTGGACTATCTGCAGGCGGATACGGGTGCAAAAGCAGAGGTGGGCCCAATGCCTGCGGCGGAGCAGCAGGCTGCGGTACAGACGGAGGTCGTGGAAATGCCGGAAGGCAGGATCGCCTTTGAAGTCACAGAGCTGGACGACGCATTCAACGTGGGCGGAAATTTTACGCAGCGGACGGGTCCGGACATGCCGGCGGCAGAAAAGAGTCCGTCCGCACCTTCCTCGCCACAGCGAAGCTCTACGCAGCCACAGCCCGAAAAGAGTGCCGAAAGGATCCGGGCTGAAGGCGGCAGGCCCAGTGTAAAGCAGGAGCTGGGCGAACTGAAGCGGGAGCAGGCGCGGAAAAAAGCGGCGGAACGCAGGCCGCCGCAGCGCCGGCGTCCACCGGAAAACAGGAAAAAACAGAAGGGGAGATGACGGAGAATGGATCTGACAAAACTGATGAAAGGCCCGGCTGAGGCAGAGCCGGTACAGGAGCAGCCGAAGCTGTCCAGGGAAGAATACGCAGCGCAGAAAAAAGCAGAGCGCGAGGAATTGTGGACGCGGATCGACGCCCTGACGGTGGATGCGTTCAAAGACGGCAGCTCGCTGCGGGGATTTTTGGATTTCACCGCGCAGTGCAGCCCGGAGCGGATCGAGAACCTGCTGCTGTTCCACAGCGACGCGCCGGAGGCCACATGGCTGAAGACGTTTGACGAATGGAAGCAGGCCGGGCGCAGTGTGCGCGGCGGAGAGGCCGGATATACGGCGCTGATCGGGCAGGACTACACACGCGAGGACGGCACGGCGGCCAGCGGGTACTATGTGGGCAAAAAGTTCGACGTGAGCCAGACCCGCGGCCGGCAGCCGGACAGGGCTCCGGTCTATGCAGCGGACGAGCTGGTGACGGCGGTGTTCACGAACAGCCCGGTACGGCTTGCTGTGAGCGAAGCGGTGCCGGAGGGGATACAGGCGCAGTATGCAGCCCAAAACCGTACCATCTATGTGCGCAACAATATGGACGCGCAGACCACGTTCCTTGCCATTGCGCGGGAACAGGCGGCGGCCAGCTATGACATCCATGACGGCCGTTTCAGCCGTGCGGCATACAGTGCGCAGAGCTACTGCGCGGCGTATGTGGCCGCAAAGAAATACGGTCTGGACGTCCGTTCCTTTTCCTTTGACCGTGTGTGCCAAATGTGCTCCGGTCTGGAGCCGCAGGAGCAGAGGCGCTTTTTGAGTGATGTGAAGCAGGCGGCGTATACAGTGGAGCGCACGGTGCGGCGCGGATTGAATGAAATGGAATTGTCCGCCACGCCGGAGCCGGCCTGTTCCGTGGAAGTACATGCGTCCATGGAGCAGACAGAGAGGCCCGCCCGTACAAAAAAGGCGTCACAGCCGCAGCGGGAATGAGCCGTTTGTTTTCAGAAAGTTTTCAGACGGGGAATGGCTTTCGCTATGGCGGTGTGGTAGTCTTGAGGTAATGAAACAGGAAACGGAGGCGCCGGCGATGGCGAGAGAACGATTGTACCGGATGACGGAGATCCAGAGGAACATGCTCGTTGTGGCTCTGATGGACGAGTACAGAAAGCAGAAAGCCCGGGGCGTGCCGTACCGCCCATCGGCCGGCTCGCCGTCCGGGCGGAAGATGCGCCGCGGCACAAAAACCGTTTGCCGTGGGACAAGGAAAGACTGTATGACCTTTATCTCAACGATGCGGAATGGCGCATGGCGCGGGATGCGCTCAACGCCCTGCGCAGCTGGCGGTTCTCAGTAGGGAAGGGCGACGGCGGGACGGACGATGCTTTGCTCAGGGTCATGTCTGCAAAGTACAAAAAGGCGCCAGAGAGGTAGGACTGGCTGCCCTACGCGGCTTGACAACTTGAGGCGCTGAAGGTATACTGAATACAGAAAGGGCGCTGCCGGAAACGGTCAGCCCTTTAAAGTTGCAACGTGACCGCCGTACTTCTCAGGGTGCCGGCGGTCACTTCTTTTTTGCCTGTATGAACAGGCCGCAAATGCCGATGATTACAAGGCAAAGTTGAAAAACTTCGGATGTACTCAATTGGGCAGCCCCCCTTTCGTGAGATCAGGGGGCAAGAAGATGCCCCCAGTAAATGAGGGCCGACCGCTACTTCCAGCAGCGCCAGGAAAAATATACCATAGTTCGACAAAACATGCAAGCTTGTATAGCGGAATACCGTTTCGCTTGCGCATGTGCATGAATTAAGGTATAATTAAATTAAAATATATGTAGGAGTTGTCAATCGAAAGGGGAGTCAATATGCTGATCAAATCATCCACAACTTTGCGCAACGAATATGATAAAATCGTAGGCTTGTCTAAGGCGCGACAGGAACCGGTATATATTACACGCAATGGAGAGGGCGAAATGGTCTTTCTGCCCATTGAAGCGTATGAACGGCGTGAAGCAGAATTGACACTGCTGGAGAAGCTGCTGATGGCAGAGCAAAATCGCCTTGATGGTGCACCCACATATCCGTTGGATGCGGTAGCGGCAGAATTGGAGGATATCTATGCCGGGGTATAGGGTCGTCCTCTTGGCTGAGGCAAGAGATGAACTGCGTCAAATTGCCTTGATTCATAGAGCGAAAGTAGGTCCAAGGGCAGCTAAGCGTATCACAGACAGGATTCTGGAAGCTTTGCACCGTCTGGAAGATTTTCCTACAATGGGGACACTGCCTCCCTATTAGAGAATCGTCCGTGCTGGATATCGGATGTTGATTGTAGACGACTATCTTTGCTTTTATGCGATTCGAGGTACGGAAGTACATGTCGTACACATCGTTCATGGAAGTGTGGACTATATCAGACGTTTAGGGCTTGTATAGAAGAATACCTTTGTCAGATTGATTCGAAAACTGAAAATACATCGTATCCCTCGCATTGTGATATCACAGTGCGGGGGCTTTTTTATGAGAAGAAGGGAGGGAATCCCTCATGAAACAGCCAACGCCATGGTGGATGTGGCTACTGCCGCTGCCTGTTGTCTGGTGGGCGGCTCTGCTGACGGCCGGAGCGTGGCAGCCGGGGATGGATCTGCTGCAGCTGATGGCGGGGCTGAGCACGGTGCTGCAAAGACCGTGGGATATTCGCTGGACGCAGTATTCCGGCAGGTGTCTGCTGCTGTTCACTCTGGCCTATGCGGTAGGGATCGGTATGGCGCTGTCAAATACAACAGCTACACGCCGGGGCGAGGAACACGGTTCCGCACGCTGGGGGGATGTGTTCAGTATTGCCCGGCGTTACCGTGACAAGCGAGGCGGGAACCTTATCCTTACGCAGCACTTTTCCATCGGCTGGGACGGATACAGGCACAAGCACAACACCAATGTGCTTGTGGTGGGAGGCTCAGGTGCGGGAAAAACACGTGGCTACTGTGTGCCGAACATACTGGAAGCAGCGGGCTGGGATCAGAATGCACCGCCCTGTTCCATTGTCTGTAGTGATCCCAAGTCGGAGGTGCTGCGCAAAACGGGCGCGCTTCTCATTGCACGGGGCTATGAGGTGCGGGTACTGGACCTGACCAGTCCGGCTGCTTCCTTTTGCTACAATCCTCTGAGGTACATCCAGAGTGACAAGGACGCGCTGCGCATGATCGACACGCTCATCCAGGCGACCACGCCTCCCGACAGCAAAAGCAGCGACCCGTTTTGGGTCAAAAGTGAAACGGCTCTGCTGCAGGCTTTGGTGCTGTACCTCGTCCATGAAGCGCCCGAAGAAGAACAGAACCTTCCGGTGGTGATGGAGATGCTGCAGGCGGCGGAAGTGCGGGAAGAGGATGACGAATATGAGTCGCCGTTGGATATGCTGTTCAGCCGGTTGGAGATGCGTGACCCGGAGAGCATCGCACTCAAACAATACCGGGTTTACAAAATGGCCGCGGGCAAGACAGCCAAAAGCATCCTCGTGAGCGTGGGCGTGCGCCTGTCAGCCTTTCTGCTGCCGGAGGTCGCAAAAATGACGTGTACAGATGAACTCCATCTGGAGGAACTGGGGGAGAAAAAGGTGGCGCTGTTCTGCTGTATCCCTGACAGCGAGAAATCGCTGAACTATCTTGTCGGCCTCATGTACGGCCAACTCATCCAGACATTGTACTATGAGGCGGACCGAAAACACAAAGGGCGTCTGCCGGTGCCGGTGCATCTGCTGATCGATGAAGCGCCGAATATCTCACTGCCCACCGACAGCTTTCTTACCTCACTGGCGACGATGCGCAGTCGCGGCATTTTTACGTCCTACATCTGCCAGAACATGGCGCAGATCAAGGCGCTGTTCAACAAGCAGTGGGAATCGCTTGTGGGCCTGTGCGATTCATTTCTCTATTTGGGCGGGAGTGAAAAGGAAACGCACAAATATGTTTCGGAACTCATCGGCAAGCAGACGATCTCATCAGACATCCAGAACCGCAGCCGAGGCCGCAACGGCAGCTATAGCACCAGCACGCAGCTTTCAGGCCGGGAACTTCTCATGCCGGACGAGGTCCGTCTGCTGGACAATGGAAAGGCGATTTTGTTTGTGCGCGGCGAGCGCCCCATGATGGACAGCAAGTTTGATTTGCTGCAGCATCCGAATGTGCGGCACACGGAAGACGGCGGCGCGCCGCCCTATGATTATACAGTCGCACACCGGGCTGAAAACGATCTTTCCGGCAGTCCGGAGAATTATGAACTGCTGGATATGCGCGATTTTTTGCAGTAGAAACATACGAAGAAGCAACAAATCCATCCGGGGCAGTACATTAGTGCCCCGGATGACAAAGCAAACAGGGAGGTATATCCGATTGAACATTTGGAATATTTTGAAATTCGCTCATAAAGGGGTGAAAAGCTATCCGGCAAAGCTTGGCCGGGCAGGGCGAAGTGCCTTTGCGCTGTATGCGGCGCTGGCATTGTGCATATCGTGCTTCGCTGCTCCGGCATTCGCCGCAGACGATCCGTTGGCCATTGTAAACAACTTATCTGACTTTGTGTTTTCGCTTATACGTGCGGTGGGTGTTATCCTGCTGGGCTGGGGCGTGGTACAGGTCGGCCTGTCGTTCCAGAGCCACGACCCCAGCCAGAGAAGCCAGGGCTTTCTGACGCTGGCAGGTGGGCTTGTGATCACTTTTGCGCGGGAGATCCTCGCATTGATCGGTGTTGTGTGAGTATGAAAGAAGCGCACAGATCAGTGCGGGAGGGGGTGAAGCCGCATGGGTGAAAACTCATGGATCATCGACAATCTGAACGCCGCGCTCAACACCTGGAACGAAAAGCTGGCGGAGATCTGGCAGCTCCTTACACAGGGGCTTGCAGACTTCAAGGGCGGCGGCGTGTGGAATGTCATGCTGAACGTGCACAGCGCGATGACGGCCATCGGTCTGGGCCTGTTGGTGCTGTTCTTCGCCGTGGGCGTGGTAAAGACCTGCGGCAGCTTCGCGGAAGCCCGAAGGCCGGAGCACGCGCTGAAGCTGTTCATCCGGTTTGTTCTGGCGAAGGCCGCTGTACAGTATGGCCTGGAACTTATGCTGGCGGTCTTCGACATCGTACAGGGCATTGTATCACGCGCCATGGGTGCTGCGGGTACAGGTGGATTGACTTCCACGACATTGCCGCAGGAGATCGTGGACAAAATCAACGCAGTGGGGTTCTGGAGCAGCATCCCGCTGTGGGCTGTCACGCTGCTGGGCGGGCTGTTTATTACAGTTTTGTCCTTCGTTATGATCATGACAGTATATGGGCGTATGTTTAGACTCTATTTTTATGCAGCTCTTGCCCCTATCCCGCTGGCTGCATTTGCGGGTGAGCCGACAAGCAGCGTGGGCCGCAGCTTTGTGAAAAGCTATGCGGGTGTCTGCCTGGAGGGCGCGGTGATCGCTCTGGCGTGTATTATATTCTCCGCGATGGCTTCCGCACCGCCTGCAGTAGACAACAGTGTATCTGCGGTTACAGCGGTTTGGAGCTATGTGGCGGAGCTTTTGTTTGACCTCCTCATATTGGTCGGCGCGGTCAAGGCAAGCGACCGCGTGGTGCGGGAGATGATGGGGTTGTAAAGGCTGAAATAACGGTAGCTGTGATTGATATTTTACAAGAAGTATGGTACAATAAGGCCATGAAGGAGGGACGGAAGATGCCGCAAATCGTTCCGATTCGAGATTTAAAAAACACAAATAAGATCTCTCAAATGTGCCATGATTCCGAGGAGCCTATCTTCGTGACTAAAAATGGTTATGGGGATATCGTCATGATGAGTATGGAAACCTATGAGCGTCAGATGATTCTGGCAGATGTGGACGCGAAGCTGGCTGTTGCGGAAGAGCAGATCGCAGCGGAAAAGGTCCGTCCAGCCAGGGAAACGGCGCGGGAGTTGAGAGAGAAATATGGTATATAGCGTTGTTGTAACGGACGCAGCAGCCTGCGATCTGGATTCCATTCTGAATTATCTGGTCGAACAGCTCCACACGCCGAAAGCTGCCGTTGACTTGATGACGGAATACAATGAGATTCTTGACAATTTGGAACGTTACCCATATATGTTTGAGGAATCCAGGATATCCGTCCGCCGCAAAGCGACGTACCACAAGTTCCTGCTCGGGAAATATGTCGGGCTGTATCAAGTAGATGAAACAGAAAAATGTGTGACCATAGCCCGCATTTTTCACGGGTCACAGAATTACCAGAAATATTTGTAAATATATCTACTTTAATTTAAGCGCCGCCTGTGTGCGGCGCTCATTTTTTTGCAGGAGGGAAGCCTATCGAGATCAAAATTCCAAAAGAGATCCGCGAGTACCAGGAGTCCATCTTTTTCGGGCTCAATACGCGGCAGTTTGTATGCTCACTTCTGGCCCTCGGCGCTGCCGTGGGCCTGTATTTTTTGCTGCGGGATACGGCGGGTACGGAAATAGCAGGTTGGGCCTGTATGCTGGGTGCGGCCCCGTTCGCGGCCTGCGGCTTTGTGCGCTATCACGGCATGACGGCCGAGCAGCTGCTGTGGGCCGTGATCAAATCGGAGCTGCTCACTCCGCACAGGCTCGTGTTCCAGGCGGAAAATCTCTACTACACGGTAATGCGCGCCAAAATCGAAGCAGAAGCACGCAGGCCGAAACGTGAAGCGGGGGTGTGCCGTTGATTAAAACACTGGCACGGAGCATTAAACAGGAAAAAGAAAATTTCCGCATTCCTCATTCTGTGCAGGACGTTATTCCCATCAGGCGTATCTGGCTGGACGGCATTTTCCAGGCAGGCAATGCCTACAGCCGTTCCTACCGTCTCACAGACATCAATTACGCCATCGCCAGCAAGGCGGATAAGACGGCGATGCTGCTGGACTATTCAGAACTGCTCAATGCGCTGGATTCCGGGGCATGCGCTAAGATCACCATCAACAACCGCCGTGTGGACCGCAGGCAGTTTGAACAGGAATTGCTGATCCGGCCGCAGGAAGATAAGCTGAACGAATACCGGCAGGAGTACAATGATATGCTGCGCTCCCACGCGGCCAGCAACAACAATGTGGTGCAGGAGCGGTATCTCACGATCAGTGCGCACAAGCGCAGCGTTGATGAGGCGCGAGCGTACTTCCAGCGCATGGGCGGCGAAGTCACAGCACGTCTCGGGCAGTTATCCTCGCAGGCTGAGGAACTGGACGCCTCTGCCCGGCTGCAGATCCTGCGCGATTTCTTCAAGGCAGGCCAGCCCGCTGTTGTGCCATTCAATATGGAGCAGAGAGCAAAGCGCGGCCATGATTTCAAGGACTGGTTCTGCCCGGACAGCCTGGAATTTTACGCAGACTTTTTCAAATCCGACATCCGATGGGGCCGGGTGCTGTATTTACAGGATTATGCCAGCTTTATCAAGGATGATTTCATCATGGAGCTGTGCGAGCTGGACCGCAGCATGATGGTGTCCATCGACATCCTGCCGGTACCCACAGATGAGGCCGTGCGGGAACTGCAGAACAAGCTGTTGGGTGTGGAAACGAATGTGGCCGGCTGGCAGCGGCGGCAGAACAACGCCAACAACTACACGGCGAATGTTCCCTACGATATGCAGCTCCAGCGGAAAGAAACCACAGAGTTTCTGAACGATTTGACCGAGCGCGACCAGCGCATGATGTACGGCCTTGTGACGGTGGTGCATCTGGCGGAAAGCAAAGAACAGCTGGACGCGGATACGGAAAGCCTTCTGGCCGTGGGGCGCAAACACCTGTGCCAGCTCTCCACCCTGCGCTGGCAGCAAAGGGATGGCCTCGACACGGTACTGCCCTACGGCGTGCGGCGTATTCATGCCTTGCGTACACTGACAACGGAAAGCGTGGCTGTGCTGATGCCGTTCAAGGCTCAGGAGCTCAACCACACGAACGGCATCTATTATGGGCAAAACGCGGTGTCGGGTAACATGATCCGCATCGACCGGGCGCAGCTGCTCAACGGCCATTCATTCCGGCTGGGCGTGTCGGGCAGCGGCAAGAGCATGAGCGCGAAAGAGGAATTGGTGGAGATCGCCCTGCGCACAAAAGATGATATCCTTATCTTGGACCCGGAGAGTGAATTCGGCCAGCTGGTCAAGGCGCTGGGCGGCGAGGTGCTGCCCATTTCCCCGCACAGCAGCATCCACCTCAATGCACTGGATATCGACAGGGCGTATGGCGAGGGAAAGACCCCGCTGGTAGACAAGGTGAAACTCATCCTGTCTGTTTTTGAGCCGCTGACGGAAAACGGCCTTACGGCAAAGCAGAGGTCTATTCTGGACCGCTGTGCAAGGCTGGTGTACCGGGAATATATACGCGGCGGGTATCGAGGCGCGCCGCCCACGCTGGTGGACCTGCGCCGGATATTGCTGGAGCAGCCCGAGGCAGAAGCACACGACCTCGCATTGGCGTCGGAGCTGTACACCACCGGCAGCCTGAATATCTTTGCCCATCAGACCAATGTGGACACTGGTGCGCGCATATCAAAGCAATTGAAGTGATGCGGGAAGTTTTGCCAGAAGCGCGTTTCGTGGGAGCCTTTGAAACGGCGTTCCATCGAGAAATCCCTATGGAACGAAAAATTTTTGGCGTACCATATGAATGGTACGAAAAATACGGCGTCCAGAGGCTGGGATACCATAGCGCTTCCCACGGATATATTGCGGATGTTTTAAATAAAGAAAAAACGGAGTATGCCGCAATCTCCTGCCATTTGGGCGGTAGCAGTTCAGTGTGTGCCATCCTGAATGGGAAAAGTGTGGATACCAGTTTTGGGATGTCGTTGGAATCCGGCTTGATTCACGCAAACCGTACCGGAGATATCGACTGTGGGATGGCCGCTTTTCTGCGAGGACAGGGACTAAGCGAACAGGAAATTCAAGAAGGCTTCCAAAAAAAAGGAGGACTTCTGGGTATTTCCGGCGTCAGCAACGACATGCGCTATGTTATCGAAGCAGCTGACAACGGCAATATTCGGGCCAGACTTGCCATGGAAGTGTTCGTGACAGGGATCGTCCATTACATCGGCGCGTTTTATCTGGATTTAGGCAGACTGGACGATTTGGTGTTTACTGCGGGCATTGGCGAGCATTCAGCTCGCATCCGCCGCATGGTGTGTGAAAAACTGATGCCCATCGGCGTCAGAATGGATGAGAAAAAGAATGAAGATTGCCACGGAGAAGGTGTTATTTCTACCGAAGATTCCGCTGTCTGTGTTCGGGTTATTCCAACGAATGAAGAACTGGGGATCGCGCGTAGGACGTATGAAATACAATAAAAAGCAAATCAGAACCGAATCGGTAAGAAATCAATGTGAATATCAAAGATTACCGATAAGGTTATAGAAAAATATAACATCGAAAAACGGGCGTAATCACGAAAGTGGATTGCGTCCGTTTTTTATTTTTTTTGGTGTGGCATAAAATGCATGGCTGCCGCTCTCCGCCAGTAGCGATTTGAAATTTTATATTTCAAATTGATCATAGCCACGCATGGTCATGCGCTGGTATTGTTCACATCGTACAGCTTGATGGGAGAAGTGCATACGCATTTGCAGAACCGTCTGCCGTTTCCATTACTGGAGGCGTGGCGGAACGGACATCAGGCCGTCCGACTGTTCAAGAACCTTTCCAATGCAGTACTGTTTGCAGCGGGGCCTTGTTGGGAAGGGATGGATTTTCCCGGAGATATGGTGTCGCTGCTGGTGATCGCGCGCCTGCCGTTCCCCGTACCGGACCCGGTCAGTGAGGCGGAGCGGAAGCAGTATCACAGTTTGCAGGAATATATCCGTGCAGTGGTGCTGCCGGACATGCAAAGTAAGCTGCGACAGGGATTTGGACGGGCAATCCGCACGGAAACAGATACCTGCGTCGTGGCGGTTTTGGACAGGCGGGCAGCCGAGGGGCAGCGGTACCATGCGGCTGTGCTGGAAGCCCTGCCGAAGTGTAGGTTATCAGACAGTTTAGAGGATGTGGCCCGATTCATCCGGGAACGGAAGACACTGGAATATTTTCAGCAGTGAAAGTTTTTCTTTATACTACATTATATATGGAGTTGGTACAATGCATCAACAACAGTTGACGGATGAACATGAATTGAAACTTTGGGCATATGCCCGCAGCAGTTCATCTCGCCCCAGCGTTTTGATTCAGCAGATGCAGGGGCTGCTGGCCGATGCGGAACGCAACCATTGGACTGTTGTGGGAACGTCGCAGGACATGAGCACAGGCAGGACGCTGGCTCGCATGGGATTGCGGGAGGCACAGAGCGCGGTGCGGCAGGGGCTTGCCAATGGGATTCTGATAGAAGATGTTGGCCGGCTGAGCCATGAATACAGTACGGCGCTGCGCGTCCTGGAGTTTTTGCAGGATCACGGCGCTGTTTTAATTTGTACACAGGCCGATGTGCGTTATGAACTGTACATCAAAGGGTTGTCGCAGCCGCTGCAACAGCGGGCGATGTCTAAAGGGGGGATAGTTCCGTGGTGAACGAGACAAATGACACGAAAAACAACACACCTGCCGCATATCTCGTTGCGGAAGTTTGTTACTGCATGGCGTTTTTTATGTTGAAAAAACTTCTGGAACAAAAAATACTTTCACCGGAAATTTGCCAACAGATAAATGTTGCTGTTGCCGAAAAGTACGGCGTTTTGCGGCTCAATATTTAGTGGTTGTTGTAATAGCTATCCCGGCCCAATCATGATAATGTTGGTGTGACAAAAAAGATGTCCGGCAGGGAAGGAAGTGACAAAAGTGCCGCAGGTCAGAGTCATACCCCCGCTCCCCGAACAGGTGAAAAAAATACGGGTTGCTGCCTATGCCCGAGTGAGCAGCAACTCAGCTGATCAGTTGAATTCTTTTATTACACAAGTAGAGTATTATACTCAATACATCCAATCAAAGTATGCGTGGGAGTTTGCAGGATTATATGCAGATGAAGCTGTTACAGGCACGGCTACAGACAAGCGCACGGATTTCCAGCGTTTGATCGAAGATATGACAGCGACGCGGAGGACCCGGATTACTGGGCGTCATACGGAAGAAAAATATGGCGTTATGCATGCCTGACAGACAAGGCCGAGCGGGGAGAGGCGGATGAGGCGGAGCGCGGGGAATGCGCCGCGCTCCGGCGCGAGATACCGGACGGCGTTCTGGCCGATTTTCTGGCGCGCCGCGCGGTGGACCGGGCGGTCAATCTTGCGTGTGTGGACCTGGTGCGGGACGGTGTATTCGATGTGCTTACCGTCCCAAAGGACGATACCGCCGAGTACGGGTATGCGGCGCTGGACCAGATGGCCATTGCAAAGAGAGTGCGCGAGCTTCGGCTGCCGGACCGCGTCCTCGTATATCCGGGAGCCGACGAGGTGGGAAGCGTGCTGTTTGCCCGTGTTTTCAACCAGATCAAAAACTACCGCCCGCGCATTTACATAAGATATTCCTCCGTGTACGGCCCGTTTATTGTGCCGCGCTATGAGGACCGGCCGCTGCAGGAGGGAATAAAAGCGCAGATCACCTCTCTGGGAGGCGTAGTTTTGGATGCGCCCGGTGATTCCGACTGCATGCTGGCTGTAAACAGCCCGGGAAAGCATATGATTGAATCCGTCGAGCAATATACAAAGGACCTCACCTTTTCCACGCATCTGAATTTGAATGAGCTTTTCCGTTATATGCACTATTATCACGAGGAATACGGCCGTCCGGTGGGCCTGGCGGAGGTATCGGTAGCCAATGGATGCGAAAACGACTGCATGGAATTGGGACTGCTGACCGGAACCTATGATTACCTGACCGCTGTGGGAGGCTGGAACACCGCGCAGAATACCATTGGCGTCGTGCTGGCGCAGCTTGTGATCGCGAGCTATTACAATGGCTTTTGCGGCAGGCCGGAGCAGCTCCGGCGGTCGGAGGAGTTCATGGCGAGCCGTCTTGCCAGCGACTGGCTGTATCAATCCAATGTGCTGCACAGGTACCTTGCGGAGACTGCGGGCACGGTGGACCCTTATGCGCTTGGGCGGCATTACAGGGATGCGGTGGAATATTTCAGGCACGGGCTGCAAGCGCTTCTGGACGAGAAGTTTACGGCCGGGATACGCGGCCGCCGTCCCATTGTGGACACGCTGCAATTCCAGTGGGACGGAATCTTTTACATCCGGCTGCATGTCCGGCTGGAAGAAGTGCTCCGCGCAGAAGGTACTAAGGAAAAGACAGATACAGGAGAATGACGCATGATCACGAAAGCCGCTTTGCTTGAAGACCTGGGCCGTGCGGGTATAGACCCGCACGGCATGCTGCTGTGCCATTTTTCAATGAAAAAGATCGGCCCCGTGGAAAACGGCGCCGACACGGTGCTGGACGCTTTGATGGAATACATGAAAAATGGATTGCTGATCGTTCCCTGTCACACCTGGAGCAATGTCGACGATGAAAACCCCGTGTTTGACGTGCGGGAAACAAAGCCCTGCGTCGGGCTTCTGCCGGACCTGTTCCGGCGGCGGGAGGGCGTGGTGCGGACGTTGCACCCCACGCATTCGCTGTGCGTTTACGGGCCCCGGGCACAGGCGTTTGCAGAAGGGCAGGAGCGGTTCGATACGCCCTGTGCGCCCGGCTCCTGTTACGGCGAGCTGCTGCGGCAAAATGCGCAGGTGATGATGGTGGGGGTCACGTTTGCCTGCAACACCAGCGTACACTGCATCGAGGAGATCGCAAACGTGCCCGGCCGCCTTACGGCAGAGCATCATCCGCTGTTTGTGCGCGATCAAAGCGGGCGGCTGCTTTCCGTGCCGTCCCGCCGCCATCAAAACGCCAATTCGGACCATTACGTCAAGCTTGAACCGGTAATGTTTCACAGGAATGTACTGCGGCGCGTCCCGTTCGGCAATGCCGAATGCCTTTTGTTCCGCGGCAAAGACCTGCTGGCCGTTACGCTGGAGCTGCTGAAAAAAGACCCGGATCTTTTCGGCAGCGGCGCGCCCGTCCCGCCGGAGTGGTATTGAATCTGCTTTTTACCGTGCGGCAAAAGGAGCGCCCTGCGGAGCGGACAAATTGATTGGAAAGAAGGAGCTGTCGTGAAAATATTGAACTTTGGCTCTCTCAACCTGGATAAGGTGTATAAAGTCGCGCACTTTGTGCGCGAGGGAGAGACCATCAGCGCACAGGAACAGAACCAGTTTTTAGGAGGAAAGGGGCTGAACCAGTCTGTCGCGCTGGCAAGGGCGGGTATCTTTGTGGAGCATGCCGGAGCAGTGGGGCGGGAGACGACGGAATTTCACGCGCTGCTCAAGGCTGAGGGCGCCGGCACGACGTATCTGCGCGTTCTGGAAACGGTGAGCGGGCATGCCGTGATCCAGTCCTGTGCGGGACAGAATTGTATCATCGTGTACGGCGGGGCAAACCGGATGACCCGGCCGCAGGATGTGGACGCTTTTTTAAAGGACTACGGCCCCGGTGATCTGCTGCTGCTTCAGAATGAAACATCCTGTGTCCGTTATGCAATGGAACAGGCCAGAGAAAAGGGAATGACGGTCGCGTTCAATCCTTCGCCCATAGACGCTTCCCTGACACAGGAGGTGCTTGCGCTGGCGGACGTGCTGTTCGTCAACGAGACGGAGGGAGGGCTTTTGTCGGGCGCTCCGGCAAACGAAAACGAAGCGGTTTTGGCGGCGCTTGCGGAACGGTTTCCCCGCGCGGCTGTCGTTCTTACCGTGGGAGGCGAGGGCGCGCTGTACCGCAAGGGCGGCGTGCTGCTCCGCCAGAGGGCATATCCTGTGAAGGCCGTGGACACAACGGCCGCGGGAGATACATTCACAGGGTATTTTCTGGCAGGTATGATCCGCGGGTTTGACCCGGGAAAATGCCTGCGCTGCGCAAGTATGGCGGCTGCGCTTGCAGTAAGCCGGGAAGGCGCTTCGGCAAGCATTCCCACATGGAGGGAAGTATTGGATTTCAGCGCGGCGCAGGGGGAACCGCTGGAGAGCTTACGGGGAACAGGAGCCGCGGCGCTTTGACAGGCATTGGCACGGCGCGTCCATGGAAAAAAGGGCTGCCGGGAAGCGCCGCCGGATGACGGAAGAAAGAGGCGAATGGCATGAACACAGTCACAGTGATCCCGGCGGTGCGCGTATCCGAACAGGTCCAGCCGGAATTTCGCGTATTTTCCCATGAGGCGGATGCCCTGCAGATCGACGTGCTCCGGGGCGGATGCATATTGTTGGGCTGCACGCGGAAGCTGACGCCGGGAAAAACATCGGTGTTTCGTTACAGCCTGAAGGGGGCTGTGGGCGATGTGGAGCTGCGCTTCCGGTTTTACAGGGGAGAGAAGGAGGTGGAGACAAGCTCGGCGCCGTATCAGGTCGTTCCCGGCAGTGTGCCCGCCACAGGCCTGATCGACGGCTGCTGGATATCCATCTGCCACTGGAGCGAACAGGAAGCGGTGTTCTTTAATTCGGAACTCAAAAAAATGCGGGACGAGGATTTCGAACGGCATATCGAGGAGATGTCCCTTCTTGGAATACGGGGCGTTGTGATCCAGAATGTATTTGATTCCTCCCATTATGTGGGCCGCCATGAGATGACCTGCGGGAGCTATGACGGCCGGGCATTTTATCCTTCCGGGCTCTATCCCGGAAGAATGCCGCTTGCCGCGCGGGACCCCATTGAGGCGGTGCTGCGGGCCGCTGACCGGTGTGGTATGCATGTGCTGCTGGGTGTGGGCCTGTTCGCCTGGTTTGATTTTTCGGAACAGTCGCTGGAATGGCACAGGCGCGTTGCACGGGAGCTCTTTCAGCGGTATGGAGGCCATGCGTCCTTCTATGGCTGGTATGTTTCAGAAGAGATCATGGGAGACCTGTATTATTCGTACATGCCGCACTCCGCAGAGCGCTGGAAGGAGCTTGCCGTGTTCTTTCGCGAGTTCCGTACTTTTGTACAGGAACTTGCTCCCACAAAACCGGTGGCTTTTGCGCCCAATAATGTACGGTTCCATCTTTATGCGGAGGAATGGAAAACCATCCTGCCCTTTATTGATATTTTGATCCCGTTTGCTTTTGCGCGCGATCCGGAACATCTGAATGTCGTGCAGATGAAGCAGATCTGCGACGAATGCGGCACGCACATGTGGGTGGATATGGAGATGTTCCGGGAGCCCTTTGAGGATGGGCTTGTACCCAAGACGATGGAAGCGCTGCTTCGTGAGATCCGTCAATATGACGCTCTGGAGCAGTGCTACGGCTACCAGTATACGGGGCTGATGAACCATCCGGCCTCCCGCTTTTCTCTGGGAGGGGAGCCCGCAAAAGAATTGTATGCCCGGTATTTACAATATTATCGGGCGCGCCGTGCTGCATGGGGATATGGGGAAAAACAGCAATGATTTCCGCGGCTCGAAAAAGAGGCCCGGCGGACAAAATCGGAGGGAAAAGTATGAAGGAGATACTCGGCCGCATCGTTGCGGCGGAATTGGAAGAACGCCGGAAGCAGGGATACGATGTGGAAGCGCTGCGGCCTCTTCTGGGTAAGGCGTCCGGCAGCTGTGACGCGCTGCTGGCGCTTTCACAGCGTATCAAAGAGGCGCCCATACGGCAGGATTGGCCGTACGAGGAGCCGGACGACCTGGAAAGCGTGATGGCGGCGTGTGACCCAACGCGCAGGCGGGAAGCGTCCCGCCTGCTTTCCGATGAGGAGATCGAGGCGCGCGTCCGCTCCGCATTCCTGACTTCGGTCTGCGCATGCATCCTGGGCAAGCCCCTAGAGGAGGCTCCCTACGGCGGCCTCGAGGACATCCGCGCCGCCGCGCAGGCAAGCGGAGAATGGCCTCTGCGGGATTATGTGAGCGATGCGATGCTTACGGCGTGGGGGAGGCGGAACCCATCCTGGGTGGAAACGACCAGAGGAAGAGTGCGCTATGCCGCGTCCGATGACGACATCACCTATACCATCATGGGCATGCTGCTGCTTGAAAAGCGGGGGAAGGATTTTTCGCACGAGGATATGCGTCAGCTTTGGCTGGAGAACCTTCCGATCTATTTGTGCTGGGGCCCCGAGAGGACGGTGCTGCTGCGTGCCGGCCTTGCGGTTTTGGCGCCCGATCTGTCTTATGATATGGACGATTGGGCGGCGCGGCTGAATCCGGGCCAGGAGCTTTGCGGTGCAATGATTCGTGCGGATGCCTATGGCTATGCGTGTCCCGGCGACCCGGAGCTTGCCGCACGGCTTGCATTCCGTGACGCATCCTTTACACACCGGAAAACCGGCGTATACAGTGCAATGTTTGTTGCGGCGGCAATTGCCGCCGCGGTTACTGCGGAAAATTGGAAGGAGATCGTCGTCACCGCGCTGCAGTATGTCCCCCAGCGCAGCAGATTTTACGAACAGGCTTCCACCTGCTTGCGCATGGTGGATGACGCCGCTTCTTTCGAAGATGGTTATAACGCGGTCCATACCGAATACGGCGCGTTTGGAGCGGGGCAGGTCGTACAGGAGATCGGCACAGTCATCAATACCCTGAAGTTTGCCCGGGATGCTGAGGAGGGAATCGGCATGCAGGTGGCGCAGGGAAACGATTCCGACAGCTTTGCCTGCAGCTGCGGTTCCATTTTGGGCGCTTATTTCGCCGATGGCCTGCCTGAACACTGGTATGCGCAGTTCAATAATACGATACACACGACAATGGGGAATTTTCACGAGACCGATCTGCAGGCTCTGACAAAGCGCATGCAGCTGCTGTACAAGCGCGTTCGGCAGCCGGAAGCACCGCTTGCCTGAGTGCGCGCCCGGTTCATCTCCGTCCGATTGGCAGGCTGCCGCTCCCGTGCCCTTTATGCCGCGGCGTTGGCATAAAGGGCTTTTTTATCCGCTCCGGCGGAATTTTCTGCAAGGCGCACAGTGGGGGCGGGACTTGCGCGAAACTGCATGCTTTTATCCTTTTTTTGCATAGATTTGGGCTGTTTATTATTGTATATTTATTGTACTGAAGGAAGAACCGGGCATTCCCGACTAAGGGAAAACAGCCTTTTTCTGTCGGCTGCCCGGCTATTTACTGCGAAAGGTGTTTTGATATGGACCCCATTGTAAAATACCCTGATTTCACACAGCTGGACGCGCTGAGCACACCCCTGCGGGAATATGCCAGATTGAAATGCGAGCAGGGAGCGGAAACAGGCGCCGCCGCACTGATCGGTCAATTGACGGAGACCATGCGCTGTACGGTCCGGCTTCTGCAGGAGCTGCCGGACGATGCCGCTCTGTCTGCCTGTGAACCAAACGAACTGGACGCCATCCGCGCGCTGCGTGCACCGGCGCAGCGCCGCCTGTGGGAGGCGCTGCCGCCCGAGGATATCTGGATGGACAAATTGGAGGGCGCGCTGCTGGGGCGCATCATTGGCTGCCTGCTGGGCGTGCCCGTAGAAGGGCTCTCGGTGGAAAGCATGCGTGCATGGAGCGAGTACATCGGCAAGCCCTTCCCGCCGGTTTCCTATTGGGAAGAAGTGCAAAATCCGGAGCTTTGGAACTGCTACGGCCGTCAGCGCGGCGAATACCGGAAATGCGCGCTCCGGTCCGCTCCGGTAGATGACGACCTGGCCTATACACAGCTTGCGCTGCTGATTTTGGAAGAATACGGGCCTGATTTTACGACCGAGGACGTTGGGGAGGCATGGAAAAAATATCTTCCCGTTGCCTGTACGGCGGAGCAGGCCGCTTTGGACAACCTGAAAAAAGGCGTGCCGGCGCGGGAGGCTGCGGACAGGGACAATCCGTTCTGCCAGTGGATCGGCGCCGCCATCCGTTCTGACGGATTTGGCTGGGCAGCGGCCGGCCTGCCGGAGCTGGCGGCAGAAATGGCCTGGCGCGACGCCCGCCTGAGCCACAGGCGCAACGGTATTTACGGAGAGATGTTCCTGGCGGCGGCACAGAGTGCGGCTTTTGCTGTGAGCGACCCCCTGGACGCCGTGCGGGCCGGCATGGCGGAGATCCCACGGGAGTGCCTGCTTTACCGGGACCTTGCCTGGGCGCTGGAGCATTGCGGCGCGGTGCGCGGCCACGGCGATGCGCGCCGGCTGGTGGATGAACGGTTCGCGGGAATGCATGCCGTTCACACCAACAACAACCTGTGTCTGATCGTGTTTGGCCTCAAGCTGGCGGAGGGAGACCTGATGCGGGGACTGTCCCAGACTGTTGCGATGGGCCTTGACAGCGACTGTACCGCCGCCTCCGCAGGCAGCATTCTGGGCGCGGTTTTGGGCAAGAGCGCGATCGCCCCGGAGCTGTACGAGTGCTTTCACGACCGTATGGATACTTACCTGAAGAACACGGAGGCGTTTTCGATACGGGATATGGCCAAGCGGTATTCCGCGCTTGCACACAAAGTGCATTCCCGGCTGTGACCGCCGCCTTAGGAACATGCCGCCAGAAAAACGGGGAGGCTGCCGCTGTTGCAGGCGTTCGCCCCGTTTTTTCGGTTTTCTATGGCCGTTCAAACGGCTGAACGCCGGGATTCGCCCGAAAGATGAGTATTTCTGCTGATTTTGCAAATTGCTATTGTGCGCACAGTACAGTTTGGGATATAATATAAAACGGCCTTGAGGCAAGGCCGTTTTTTGTGTTGCAATTTTACATCAATAAAAGAGGGGTTAGTACAAATGAGAACTGTTGGCACCACTTCGCGCGGCGTACGCTGCCCGGTCGTCCGTGAGGGCGACGATCTGGTCAAAATCGTCACCGATGCCATCCTCGCCTGCGGTGAAGAGCAGGGCCTCACCTTCCATGACCGCGATATCGTGGCTGTTACAGAGGCTGTTGTGGCACGCAGCCAGGGGAACTACGCCGGTGTGGAGGACATCGCCGCCGACTGCCGCGCAAAATTCGGCGCCGATACGGTGGCGCTCACATTTCCCATCCTCAGCCGCAACCGCATTGCCATCTGCCTGAAAGGCATTGCAAAGGCTTTTAAAAAAGTGTATATCCTTATGAGCTATCCCTCCGACGAGGTTGGAAACCATCTGTTCGACGAGGACCTGCTGGATGAAAAGGGCGTAAACCCCTGGAGCGACGTGCTGGACGAGGCGAAATACCGCGAGCTGTTCGGCTATGAGAAGCATCCCTTCACCGGTGTGGATTATGTGGAGTATTACGGAGACCTGTTCCGTGCGGAGGGCTGCGAGCCGGTATTCCTGTTCGGAAATGACGTGCGCGCCGTGCTGCCGTATACAAAGAATGTGCTGTGCTGCGACATCCACACCCGCGAGCGCTCCAGGCGCCGCCTGCTGGCTGCGGGCGCGGAAAAGGTGCTGCTGCTGAGCGACCTTATGACGGCCCCGGTGAACGGCAGCGGGTACAACGAGCAGTTTGGCCTGCTGGGCTCAAACAAGGCCACGGAGGAAAGCGTGAAGCTGTTCCCGCGCGATTGCCGCAGCTTTGTGGACGCGCTTGCACAGAGCCTGCGCAGCGCCACGGGCAGACAGATCGAGGTCATGGTGTACGGCGACGGAGCCTTTAAGGACCCCGTGGGCAAGATCTGGGAGCTGGCCGACCCTGTCGTGAGCCCCGCATACACCAGCGGCTTGGAGGGCCAGCCCAATGAGCTGAAGCTGAAGTATCTGGCGGACAACGATTTTGCCTCTCTTTCCGGCGATGCGCTGACCAGCGCCATCAAGGACAGCATCTCCCACAAAAATGCGGATTTGAAGGGCCAGATGTCCAGCCAGGGCACCACGCCCCGCCGCCTGACAGACCTGATCGGCAGCCTGTGCGACCTGACCTCCGGCTCCGGCGACAAGGGGACCCCCATCATCCTCATCCAGGGCTATTTCGACAATTTTGCCGTATAAATCGCAAAAGCACCCCCATCCGAGGATGGGGGTGCTTTTCTGTTGCGGGGCTGTTTGCCCGCCCGGCGCACATCCGGGCGGCATGCCCTTACAGCAGACCGCGAATCAGCTCTGCGGCATCCGCTATGTATTGGGCCAGCGGCTTTTCCGGAAGGCCCGCAATGTGCGCCCCGCATTTGGCAACGGGGATGAGCACCTTGTGAGCCGGGCTTTCCGCCACGGCGCGGGCCATGGCCGGGCTGCATTCGCCCAGCATGCTGTTTGCCATCACAAGGCCGATGGGACCCGCCAGAATACGCGCCCGCGCGGCGTTCACGATCACGGCGTTTTCTCCCGTGGCTCCGGCGGATGCACCCGCCCGGAGCATGGCGCTGGTGGCCAGCGCGTTGGTGCCCACCGCCACGATCTCCTGCGTCACGCCGCCCGCGCGCAGCGCCTCGATGAGCGCGCGGCCAAAGCCGCCTCCCTGCCCGTCGATGATAACAATATCCATATTCCGTCCTCCTTACATCAGCGGCGAGAAGAAGCGCAGGAACACCTGCGCCAGCCATTTGTACAGCGGCGTGCGCAGCACATCCGCCATCGTTACCTCATGGCTTTCAGCCAGCGTGGCGCGCACGTCTTCCAGCACGTCCCGCACCATATGGCCGCCGTAAAACGCGCAGCAGTTTTCAAAGTGCAGGTACAGGCTGCGGTAATCCATGTTGGCGCTGCCCACAATGGCCTCGCGGTCGTCGCTGACATACATTTTTGCGTGCACGAAGCCGGGGGTGTACTCGTAAATGCGCACACCCGCTTCCAGCAGGCGCGGATAATAGCTCTGCGTCACATAATACACATACCATTTATCCGGCACACCGGGCGTGAGGATGCGCACGTCCACGCCGCTTTTGGCTGCAAGGCACAGCGCGGTGACCATCTCGTTGTCCACGATCAGGTAGGGCGTAACGATGTACACATAATCCCGCGCGTGCTGAAGCACGTTCAGATACGCGCTTTCGGCCACGGCTTCGCCGTCCAGCGGAGAATCACAATAGGGCTGCACATAGCCGTCCGCTTCGTATTCGCCCAGGGGCATATAATCGGTGTACGGGGTGGTGGTGCCCGCCACAAAGTCCCACATTTTCAAAAATGTTACGGTAAGCGGATAAACGCCCGGCCCTTTCAGCATCAGGCCCGTATCCTTCCACACGCCGCAGCGTTGCTTGCGGTTGATGTACTCGTCCGCAAAGTTCAGCCCGCCGGTGAAAGCTGTTTCACCGTCCACGACGGTGATCTTGCGGTGGTCTCGGTGGTTGAGCATTTTATAGTCAGAGATATGCAGCGAAAAATGCAGCGCATTGAATACATGGCACTTGATGCCCGCGCGGCGTATCTCTTCGTCATAATCACCGGGCAGTGTGAACATGGAACCGAAGCCGTCGTAGATCAGGCGCACGTCCACGCCCGCGGCGGCTTTTTCCTTAAGCACGGCCAGCGTTTCGTTCCACATTTCGCCTTCTTCAACGATAAAATATTCCATGAAGATATATTTCTTCGCGCCGCGGATGACCTCCAGAAAACGGGCGAAAAAATCCTGCCCCATGGGATAATACTCGCTCTGCGTGTTGCAGTAGAGAGGGGCCGAGGCGTTGCGGGACAGATATTCCACGCTGCGGCGAAAAGCGGGCTCCCGGGCGTACAGGGCCTCTGTTACCGCATCGTCCTGCACCATGGCGGCGGACGCGGCCCGTTCGATGTCTGCAAATTTGCGCGCGTTTTTGGGGGTGACGCCCTGGTTGCCCCACCACAGGTAGAATACCGCCCCTGTAACGGGCAGGGCCACCACAATGAGCAGCCACATGATTTTGTAAGCGGGATTGATGTTGTCGCGTTCGATCACGGCGATGACCACCAGCACGCTGACCAGCGTGAGGATGATGTAAGCCACCGTACCCGCGCGGCTGAATACCAGCATGAGCGCCGCAAAAAGTCCCACCTGGCATGCGATCAGAAGCCCGAACAGGAATGTCCGGGAGAGCAGAAATTTGAGTATCTTTTTCACACCGTACCTCCACACAGACGCAAGAGAGCGCTTGTCCCGATGCTTTATAGTGTACCATATTTCGCGCAAAAAAAATAGTAATGCAGTAGGCTTTGCCGGGAGTGACCGGGAAAACTGCCGGTAAAAAGGCGCGCCCCGCAATGCGGAGCGCGCCTTGTAAGGTTTGTATGGGGCGATTCAGGCGGCGCTGTCGGAACCGGATGCGCCGGATGCGGGCGTGCTGCCGCTCTGCGCGGCGGAATAAGTGCCGATGGTAACGCTGTTGACGATGACGTCTTCCAGCGGGCGGTCGTCTTCGCCGCATTCCACGGCGGCAATGGCGTCCACGACGTCCATGCCGTCGTACACCTGGCCGAACACGGTGTTCAGGTTGTCAAGATAAGGCGCGCCGCCCACGGCCTGATAGGCGGTTACCACGGCCTCGCGCACACCTGCCTCGGTCAGCGTTTTGGCCAGAGTCTTATCCACGGAATCCTGGGCGCTCTGCACGATATAAAACTGGCTCAGGTTGCCCGAAGCACCGTCCGGGGCGTGCGCCATGGCAACGGCACCGGCATAATGGTGCAGACGGTCGGAGATCTCGTTGGGATAAGAATTTCCGTTCCAAATGGTGGAGCCGCCAGCGCCGGTACCTGTGGCGTCGCCTGTCTGGACCAGAAAGCCCTCGATCACCCGGTGGAAGGACAGGCCGTTGTAATAGCCCTGCTGGGCCAGACCGACAAAATTTTCCACAGCCATGGGGGCGATATCCGGGTACAATACAAAAGAAATATCGCCCAGCGTTGTGGAGAGCGTAGCGATGGGGTCGCCTTCGGCGGGCGTGATGAACTGGAGCTCGCCAAGGTCTGCGGGACGGGTGCGCTTGCCCGCGGCGGCAGCGAGACTCCCGCTTTCGCAGGCGCCCAGCAGCACGCAGCACGCGGCTGCGGCACAAAAGGTGATAAAGATACGTTTGGTCAAGGCTGTTTCCCCCTGTGCGGCGGTATCCGGGCGCAAACGCCCGGATACCGGATAAAGATAAAAGAATGTTTTTTACGCTCCGCCGCCCTGCGCGGCAGTGTGAACGGAGCTTGCAGGCCGCAGCGCAAAGCGCGTTCACGGCATGTGCGCGCGGGCTTTGGCTTTGAAATTATTTTATCACAAACCCGGAGGGAAAGAAGTGAATGAACTGTAAATTTACGGGGCATGCTTGACGGCGGGCGCCGGATTGGGTACAATAAAAACAGAAACAGGAACGACGAGCAGTGAAGGAGATCATTCCCATGCCTCAGGACGAACAACTGGACGATTACTCCCCGGACCTCATCACCCTGACGGATGAAGACGGCAAGGAGTTCAGCTTTGAAGTGATCGACGCCGCCGATTACAACGACGAGCGCTACCTGGCGGTGGTGCCCTATGCCGAGGATTCCACGGAGCAGTTGGAGGAGGACGCAAACCTCATCATCATGCGCGTGGGCGAAGAGGACGGCGAAGAATATCTGGACGTTGTGGATGACGATGAGGAGCTTTACGAGGTGAGCGACATGTTCGCGCGCCGTCTGGAGGAGTTGTACGACATCGACCTCAACGGCGGCCAATAAACCGGCAGGCAGCCTGCCCTGTGCGATTTGATGCGCCATATATTTAATCCTACTAACCATTTAAAGGGAGCCCGGAGTCCTATGTGAGGGGATCGCAGACCTCCCGCCCGGCCTTGGCCGCAAGCGGAGGAAGGGAGCGTGAAACTCCGGCAGGGCACCCACCTGCCATTTCGGTAGGTTTTGGTGTGGCGCAGACGGCAGGGCAGGTTACTGATTGAAAACAGGAAAGGGCGCGTGCTGAAAAGCACGCGCTCTTTTTGCCGTTGAGGTTCGGGTTCAGTAGCCCAGCTCCTGGCCCACGAGGATGACCTTGATGCGGCCCGGCACGCGCTGGTAGCGGTGCAGCACGTATGTGCAGCAGATGCGGCCGGGGCTTTGGCAGTTTTCGCACTGGCCTGTAACGGCGCAGGGCGTTTTGCAGGAAAGACGTTTGGCATTTGCCGGCGCGGCAACGGCCTTGACACGGGCGTCGGCGGCGGCAAGGTCTTTCACGATTTTGTTGCAGCCCACCACGAGGATAACGCTGGCGGGGCCGAAGGTAATGGCGGCCACGCGGTTGGCGTTGCCGTCCACATTCAAAATTTCGCCCGCCTCGGTGACGGCGTTGGCGGAGGCAAAATAGCAGTCGGCGGAAAAGATCTGCCGGTAGATCTTCCCAATGTCCTCCGGCGTCAGGCCGGGAGCGCCACGGTCAAGAAAATGGTATGCGCCGCTTCGCAGCAGATCCATCACGCCGCATTCCTCCAGCGTCATGCTGCCGCCCGCGCCAACGGTCGCGCCTTCCGCCAACAGCGTTTTGACAAGAGGCACCACTTCGCCGGCCGTTTTGACGCAATAGGCCTCCATGTTGTTTTTTCGCAGCGCGGCGGCAGTGCGCTCCATGCGCTGCGCAACCACATAAGCAAGAGCTTCGTTCATCCTATCCCATCCTTTCCGTCTGAGCCGCCCGGCGGGCGGCGGGTACACTATCAGTATAGCACGCCGCCGCACCGCGCGCCACAAAAAACGCCGCCGTCCGGATGGGGATCGACCCGGACAGCGGCGTTTTCGGTTATTCTGCTGCAAGCTGTGCCAGCAGAGGCAAAAGCTGCGCCAGCGCGTCGATGACAGGTGCGCCCGTTGCGGCCAGCACTTCCCGTGGCTGGTGCCCGCCCGAAAACAGCACGCAGCGTACGCCCAGCGCACGGGCCACTTCAAAATCATGCTCGCTGTCGCCGACCATCATGATGCGGGCCGGGTCCGCGCCGCTTTCCCGCAGCCAGCGCAGGCCCACTTCCGTTTTGCTTTTGGCATAGATGTCCGACAGGCCCAGCAGCGTGTCGAAACGGGAACGCAGGCCGAAATGCTCCACCTGCTGCTGCAGATTCTCCCGTTTGGAGGCGGAGAGCATCACTTGGCGCATGCCCTGCGCACGCAGCGCGTCCAGCACGGCGCAGGCATCCGGCTGCAGTGGACAGCCAAGGCTGCGGGGCGTGTACAGCCGCATGTATTCATCCGCAAGTGCGGCGAACGGATGACGGGAAAAATCGAACCCCGCCCGGCGGTAATAGGTCTCGATGGGAAAGCAGAAGACCTGCCGGTAGGCTTCCATGCTGCCCACGGGCGCATAACCGTGGCGGGCAAGCATCGTGTTCAAAAGTTCGCAGCACAGCGCGGCGTCATCCAGCAGCGTGCCGTTCCAATCCCACAGGACCGTGTCGAAAACAGGCATGGTCTCACTCCTTGGTCGGTAAAAATGCGAAACAGCCGCGGGCCGTCGGTTCGGCCATACGGGCCGACAGGATAAGCTCTTGTCGCGGAACAAGCGGAAAAAACGTTCAATCCCGGAACCACGCCCGCAGCGCGGGCGTTTTTTCAATGATGCGCACCAGCGGCAGGCCCAGCGCGAAGCAGGAGAAGAGCTGCCCCAGTGCAACACCGCCGGCCTGAAGCAAAAAGCCCGCAAAGGTGCGCGGGCCGAACGCCCACGCAAGCTCTGCGCCCACGACAACGGCGTTGATGAGCACAGGCGGCACAGCCGCGGCCACGGGCAGGCCCCTGAGGCGCACACGGGCAAGGCGGCGCGTACACAGCGCGGCAGTGAGCGTGGCGGCGGTACCGAATACGATGTCCAGCGCGCCCAGCACGTTTGCCCCGGTAAACACGCCCACAAGGTTCGTGAGGAAACAGCCCAGCGTGACGCCCACAACGGCGTCCGGCACAAGCACGGGCAGCAGCGTGAAGGCCTCGCTCACACGGGCCTGTACGGCGCCAAAGGCGATGGGGGCGAGCACGAGGCTCACAGCGGTGTAGAGCGACGCAATGAGCGCGCAGCGGACGATGGTTCTGGTTTTTGTCTTTTTCATGGTACAGTTTTCCTTAGCGGCAGTATTTTACCCCACCGGTGCCGCCGGGCCGGAGGGGTGGTCCGCGCAAAAGCGCGGCGGGCACAAAATCCCACGGAAGGCACAGCCTTCTAAGTTGCCCGTCAGGCTGTTTCGCGCCTGTAAAAGCGCGGCGCAAAACGGCCTGCTGTGCGGCGCAGGGCCGCAACGCATAGTATAGCACAAACCTGCGCGCTGTGCTATAATTATTTCCAAATATGTGCCCGAAAAAGGGCATGCGAAGGGCGGCGCGGTTTGGCGCGGTCCGGGGAGGGCAAGAGATTATGAAGAGGAAAGCATTGCGGGCGGCGTTTCCCCACACGCTGCCCGTGCTGACGGGCTATGCGTTTTTGGGGCTGGCGTACGGCATTTTGATGCAGAGCGCGGGGTTCCCGTTCTGGTATCCGGCGCTCATCAGCCTGGTGGTATACGCGGGCAGCATGCAGTATGCGGCAGTGCCTCTGCTGGGTGCGGCATTCGATCCTGCGGGCGCGTTTTTTCTGACGCTGATGGTAAACGCGCGGCACCTGTTCTACGGCGTATCCATGCTGGAGCCGTACCGTGCCGCGGGAAAGAAAACGCCGTATCTGGTATTTGCAATGTCGGACGAGACGTTCTCCGTCAATGTGTCCGCCTGCCCGCCCGAAGGCGTGGACCGCGGCTGGTTCATGTTCTGGGTGTCCCTGCTGGACCAATTTTACTGGGTGGCGGCGTCCGCGCTGGGCGGGCTGCTGGGCCGCGTGCTCACTGTCAGTACAAAGGGCATTGAGTTTGTGATGACGGCGCTTTTCGTTACCATTTTTACAGGCCAGTGGATGGAAGACAGAGAGCACCGCCCGGCGCTGGTGGGACTGGGCGCATCGGTGCTGTGCCTCGCGTTGTTCGGGGCGGGGAATTTTATTCTGCCCGCGATGGCGCTTATTGTATTGCTGCTGCTTGTAATGCGGCCCGCACTGGACAAAAAGGGGGCGGTACGATGACGACGGCACAAAGCCTGATCACCATTGGGATAATCGCGCTGGGTACAGTGTTCACACGTTTTCTGCCGTTTTGGCTGTTTCCCAAGGGGAAACCGGCGCCGCGCATCGTGGCATATCTGGGAAAGGTGCTGCCCTGTGCTGTGATGGGCCTGTTGGTGGTGTACTGTTTGAAGGATGTGCAGCCGGCGGCCGCGCCCTACGGCCTGCCGGAGCTGATCGCCGTGGCGGCGACGGCGGGCCTGCATGTTTGGAAAAAGAACACGCTTTTGAGCGTGGGCGTGGGTACGGTACTGTACATGCTGCTGGTGCAGCTTGTGTTTGTTTGAAAGCTGCGGAACGAACGCTGCTTTGCATCAGAAATGTTTTCCTTCGCAAAGCAAGCGGCGCTTCAATTCCGCCTGTGCTTTCCGGGCGGCGGAAAAACGGCGCCGCGCGGTTGAAGCATGCATATAAAACGCGCCCCGGTATCGCTTTTCAGCCGTACCGGGGCGCGTTTTTGCTTCTTTTCAGGTGGACAGGGAATTGCCTTTGCACAGGCGGACGGCCTTATTTCCGCCTGTCGTACTGGGGCTTTTTCTTCTTTTTCTTGACGGAAAAACCGAAATCGCCGATTTTTTTGCCCAGTGCAAAATATTCGCCGTGGGCATATGTACACAGGCCCGCCTTGGCCAAGCGCAGCCTGCCCTTTTCGTCCAGAAGCTCCTCGTCCACGTTCACGGCAACGATGTCCGCAATGAACATATCATGGGAGCCGCCCAGCTTTACAATGTCTGTCACGCGGCATTCCAGGTTCACGGGGCTTTCGCCCACCAACGGGCAGGAAACCTGCGAAGCGGCAAGCGCAGTAAGGTGCATGGCTTCGAATTTGCTTTCGTCCCGCCCGCTTCGGACGCCGCAATAGTCGATGGCGCGCACCAGCGCGGCGGTGGGCAGGTTGATCACGAATTCCCGGCTTTCCGTTATGAGGCCGTGGCTGTACCGCTCCGGCCGCACGGAGATATAGGTTTTGGGCGGCTGTGACTGCAGCATGCCCGTCCAAGCCACCGTCAGCACGTTCGGCGCCTCCAGCGTACCGCAGCTTACCAGCGCGGGCGGCACGGGCGCGACGAGCGCCGAGCCTTTCCAGACCTGCTTGCTCATGGCTTCTCCTTTTCAAACGTCGTCTCGCTGATGATGAAGCGTGGACGCGCTTTTGTTTCGTTGTAGATCTTGCCCACATATTCCCCGATGACGCCGATTCCCAGCAGCTGCACGCCGCCCAGGAAGTAAATGGCGCAGATCATGCTTGTCCAGCCCGTTACCGTAAAGCCCACCAGCTTTGTGATGAGCGTGACGATGATGGCGACAAAGCTGACGGCGCTGACCAGCATGCCCGCCAGTGTGATGAGGCGCAGCGGCTTTACCGAAAGGCTGGTGATGCCGTCGAAGGCAAAGGCAAGCATTTTCTTCAGCGGGTAATGGCTTTCACCCGCAATGCGTTCGGCGCGCTCGTAGTATACGCTGGAGCAGCGGTAGCCCACCAGCGGCACAAGGCCGCGCAGGAACAGGTTCACTTCCCGGAACTCGGCCAAGCCCTCCAGCGCGCGTTTGCTCAGCAGACGGTAATCGGCGTGATTGAACACCACATCCGCTCCCAGCGCCTTCATCACTTTGTAAAAGCCCTCGGCGGTGGTTCGTTTGAACCAGGTGTCCGTCTCGCGCTTGGAGCGCACGCCGTACACCACGTCCATGCCCGCCAGGTATTCGTCGATCATCGCGTCCATGGCGTTGATGTCGTCCTGGCCGTCGCAGTCGATGGAAATGGTCACGTCGGCCAGGTCCTTGGCGGTCATCAGGCCCGCCAGCAGAGCGTTCTGATGGCCGCGGTTGCGGGAAAGGCAGACGCCCCTGTAATGCTCGTCCGCTTCAGCCAGGCTTCGGATGATGTCCCAGGTCTTATCCTTGGAACCGTCGTTGACGAACAGTATGCGGCTTTTGTCCGATATCTTGCCCGCTGCGGCAAGGTCTTTGATTTTTTTCAGGAACATGCCGCTGGTCAGGGGCAGCACGGCCTCTTCATTGTAACAGGGAATCACGATATACAGGATGGGGTTTCCCATTGGGACGTTCTCCTTTTATGTTCTTATGGGGCGCGGACGCTTGTCCATCCGGAAAAAAGGATGGTTCAGCGGCGTTTTTCACCCTGGTATACGATGGCCACGGCATTGGGGCCTGTGTTCGTGGCGACGGCCGCTCCCAGCAGGAAAGTGGCGGCCGGCGCATAACCGAATTCTTTTTTGCACATCTTGGCCAGCATTTTGGCGTTGCCATCGTCCGTTGCGCCGATGAGATAAGGCGTGCCCTCTGCCATCCGTTTTTTGGTCTGGACGATGAGCCCGGGCATCACGGCGCTGTCGCCGCGCACCTTGGCGATGGTGGAGGTGGTGTCGTCCACCATATGGATGATGGGGCGCAGGCCGAGCAGCTCGCCGGCGAATGCGGCTGCCGCAGAGACACGGCCGCTTTTTTTTACAAAGCGCAGCGTATACATGGAGAGCATGATCTCCATACGCGCCAGCTGGTCCTCCAGATATTCCACGACGCTTTTTACGTCCGCGCCCGCCTGCAGCTTGCGCGCGGCCTCGCATACGTGCCAGCCGTATGTCATGGAATAGGTGTGGCTGTCCACCACATGCACGTTCATCGTGCAGCCGGGGCGTTCGTCGCGCAGGCTCTCGGCGGCCATGCAGGCCGCGTTGTAGGTGTTGGAACCGGCCGAATTGATGGACACGAAGATCACATCCGTATAGCCTTCGTCGGCATACGTGCAAAACTTTTCCAAAAAGCGCAGCATCGTGATCTGCGATGTTTTGGGGATGCCTTCGGCTTTGGTGAGCATCTCGTAATATTGTTCGTTGGTGAAATCCACGCGTTCGGTATAGCTCTGCCCGTCCACCACGATGCTGAACGGGAGGATATCAATGCCGTATTTTTCTTCCAGCTCGCGTGGGATGTCGCTGGCGGAATCCGTCAAAACAGCTGTTTTACTCACTTGTTCACTTCCATTCATATCCACGCAGGCGCCCGGTGTCGAGCAGACCCGCAAAATCACGCTGGCGCAGGGCCTCGTATACGCCCACAGCCACCGTGTTTGACAAATTCAGGCTGCGCGCGTCCGGGATCATCGGAAGGCGCACGCAGGCTTCCTGGTTTTCTACCAATAATGCTTCGGGCAGGCCCGCGTCTTCGCGCCCGAATACAAGGTACGCGCCGTCGGGATAGGCGACGTCCGTGTAGCGCTGCGGTGCCTTTGTGGTGAAATAGTAAAACGGACCTTCATTGCGGGCAAAAAAATCCGTCAGCTCTTCATAATATGTTATATCAAGCAGGTGCCAGTAGTCAAGGCCGGCACGTTTGAGCTTTTTGTCATCCACGGTAAAGCCCATGGGCCCCACAAGGTGCAGCCGCGCGCCCGTGGCCGCGCAGGTGCGGGAGATGTTGCCGGTGTTTTGGGGGATCTGCGGCTCCACCAGCACGATATTCAACGGTTTCATGGGTGAGATTGCGCTCCTTCTGTCTGGTGTTTTTACAGCGGAAAAACAGCGTCCGTACAGGGCTGTGCAGGCGTTTCGGCCCAGTGGGAAAGCGTTCCGAGAAGCGGCTCGAACCGCACGCCGAAGCGGGGATCCGCTCCGGCGTGAAGGGTCTGTTCAGCCGCCAGCGCCACAAAACGCGCGGCGAGACGGATGGCGGCGGCTTCGGAAAAGCCACGCAGCAGCCCGCCGGTGAGCACGGCGGCAAACAGATCGCCCGTGCCGGGATAATCTTGGGGTACGGGGGAATAGGGCAGGAAAACGGGCGCCCTGCCGCGCACAGCGCACACGTTGCCCCGCTGTCCGTCCGAAAGAGCGCCGCCGGTTACCACGGCGCAGCGCAGCGCGGGAAAGCGCTGCAGCAAAAGGGATGCATGGCGGGCGGCGTGCGTTCCGTCCGCCGCCGGGCCGGGAAGCTCCTCCAGAAGGAGCGCGGCTTCTGTTGCATTTGGGACGATCACATCCGCCTGTCCGCACAGTTGTGCGACGGCGGCGCGTATTTCAGGCGTCATGGAGGCGTAGGGCCTGCCGTGGTCCGCCATCACAGGGTCCACCAGCTTCAGCGCCGCCGGAGCCTGGCGGAAGGCCTGTTCCACCAGCGCCACCTGTGCGGCGCTGGCAAGATAGCCGCTGTATACACAGTCAAATGCAAGGCCCAGCTGCGCATAGTGTGCCAGTGCGGCGGAAATAAATCCGCTCTCATCTGTGCGCGCGGGCCTGCCAAGCCCTCCGGTGTGGGTGGAGAGCAGAGCCGTGGGCAGCGCGCAGGGCTGCACGCCCATGGCGGCCAGAGCGGGCAGCACAACGGCCAGGCTGCACCGTCCCACACAGGAGAGATCCTGTATGCATAGAACGGTATGCTGTTTTTGCATGCGGGCCCTCCTTCCCTCCGGGCCGCACAGACGGCGGCCTGCGGTTATTCTTTAGTATAGCATATTTTTTGCCGGAATAAGAGGGGGTTTTATGAACAAGTGGAAAAATTTGCCCCCGCATTTTGGCGCACCGGCGGGCATACTAGCAATAAAGCGGCACAAGCCGCGGCAATGCATACAAAAGATAATAAAACGAGGAGGATAAATATGCGCAAAAATACAGAGAGTATGATGAAGGGCGCGGCCTTAGGGCTGCTGGCCGGCGGCGCGGTAGGCGCGGCGGGCGCGTATGTGGCCCAGAAAAACCCGAAGGAAATGAAAAAGATGATGAAAAAGGCGGGCGCCAGCGCGGAGCGGGCGATGGAAACCATCGACCGCGTGCTGAACAGCCACTGAGCGACTGAAACATTCGGCAAAACCGGGCCGCGGCGCATGCTGCTGCCCGGTGCTTTATTATGTGGAAATTCTGCCGTAAAAATCAAACCGCCTCATTGCATGTCCGGCTCCGATACGGTATGCTGAGGGCATAGGAGGTGGTTTCGCAATGGCGAACGAGGATAAGAAAGATTTCAACGCGATGCTGCACAGGACCACGGATATGCCCAGGATACAGTTGGTGACGGACGCGGCCACAGTGCAAAAATACGGCGGAGCACGGATGTACTTTGCCCCGGCGGCGGATTATGACGCGGTAATGAAGCGGGTGCCTTTCGGAAAAGTACTCACGGTAGGGAAGATCCGGGAATATTTCGCCCGGAAAAACGGCGCTGATTTTACCGACCCCATCACTGCGGGCATTTTTGTATCCATTTCGGCATGGGCCAGCGCACAGCGGCAGACGGACGAAACGCCTTACTGGCGCACGCTGAAAGCGGACGGCGAGCTGAACGCAAAATATCCGGGCGGCGCGGAGGCCCAACGTGCGCGTCTGGAGGCGGAGGGGCACACCGTCATCCGGCGGGGCCGCACGAATATCCGCTATTATGTGCAGGATTATGCGGACGCGTTGTTTGAGCTGGAATAGAAAAAGCGCCCTGCGCGCCCAATGGCGCGCAGGGCGTCAGACTGTCGAAAAAAGCAAAGAAGTAAAAGAAAAGTCCGGGGAAAAAGCTTGAAAAAGGGGTGGTGAACCCCTTTTTCATTTAAAATGGCCCCGCGCCGTGCGCGGCGAACGGGGCCAAAGGCCCTGTTCGTAGGCAGCTTGGCGCAAAAGCGCAGCTTTTTCGACAAGCTGAAGCGCCCTGCGCGCCATTGGGCGCGCAGGGCGTCTGTTTCTTCGCTTTTTAGCAGCGGCTGTGTCACACCACACGCACGCGGATGATACCGCTTACGTCCAACAGGCGGGCGGCGTCGGCCGTGCCGACGCTGCCGCCGGTGTCCAGCATCGTATAGGCATAATCCCCGCGGGATTTGTTCGTCATGTTGTCGATGTTCAGCCCCGCCTTGCTGGTCACGTCTGTAATGGCGGCCAGGATGCCCGGGATATTGCGGTGTACCACGCAGATGCGGCTGCCGCCCGCACGGGGCATGGAGACCGAGGGAAAGTTCACACTGTTTTTGATGTTGCCGTTCAGCAGATAATCCCCCAGCTCATCCGCGGCCATCACGGCGCAGTTGTCTTCGCTCTCCGGTGTGGAGGCGCCCAGGTGCGGGATGCACACCGCGCCTTCCGCGGAAAGCAGCGCCTCGCTGGGGAAATCGCACACATAACAGGCCACGCGGCCCGTTTTCAGCGCGTTCACCATGGCGGCCGTATTCACCAGCTCGCCCCGGGCAAAGTTCAGGATGCGCACGCCGTGCTTCATTTGGGCAATGAGGCTGTCGTTCACAAAGCCTTTTGTTTCAGCCGTGGCGGGAATGTGCAGCGTGATATAGTCACACTGGGCGATGAGGTCGGACAAATTGACGCAGTGGCGCACGCTGCGCGAAAGGCTCCAGGCACCCTCCACAGAGATGTACGGGTCGTACCCCAGCACCTCCATGCCCAGATGGGTGGCCATATTGGCGACCTTCACGCCGATGGCTCCCAGGCCCACGACGCCCAGGGTCTTGCCCGCAAGCTCCGGCCCGGTAAATTGGCTTTTCCCCTTTTCCACCAGCTTGCCGATGGCGTCGCCCTGGCCGGCCAGCGTTTTGGCCCACTCCATGCCTTTGCCTACCTTGCGGCTGGCCAGCACCAGCCCGCCCAGCACCAGTTCCTTCACCGCATTGGCGTTGGCGCCCGGCGTGTTGAACACCACGATGCCTGCCTCGCTGCATTTGTCCACCGGGATATTGTTGACGCCTGCGCCCGCCCGTGCAATGCCCAGCAGGCTTTCCGGCAGCGCCATATCCTGCATGGCGGCGCTGCGCACCAGAATGCCGTCGGGCTGCGCGCCCTCCTCATCCACGGCAAACAGATTGCTGGAAAGGCGCTCCAGCCCCTTGGACGAAATATTGTTCAGTGTTTTGATATTGTACATTTTCGTTTCCCCCTGTTCCGGCTGTGCGTCAGGCGTTATCCGCCTCGAACTGCTTCATGAATTCCACCAGCTTTTCCACGCCTTCGGCGGGCATGGCATTATAAATAGAAGCGCGCATGCCGCCCACGCTGCGGTGTCCCTTCAGGTTGACAAAGCCCGCAGCCGCGGCTTCGGCGCAGAATTTTTTGTCCAGCTCCGGGCTGGGGCTGGTGAATGTGACGTTCATGATGCTGCGGTCCGGCTTGTTCACGGGATTGCTGAAGAAAGACGAGCCGTCCAGATAATCGTACAGCAGCTTGGCCTTGGCGTTGTTGCGGGCCTCCATGTTGGCAAGGCCGCCCACTTCAGTTTCGATCCATTTCAGCACAAGGCCCATCATATAGATGGTGTAGCAGGGCGGCGTGTTGTACATGCTCTCGGCGTCGATGAGCGTTTTGTAATCCAGCATGGCGGGCCGGGCGATATCCGTGCGGGCATTTTCCATCAGGTCTTCCCGGATGATGGCTACAGCCATGCCCGCGGGCGCGACATTTTTCTGCACGCCGAAGTAGATCAGCCCGTATTGGGAGACGTCTGTGGGACGGCTGAGGATGCAGCTGGATAGATCGGCCACCAGCGGCACACCGTCCGCATGGGGCAGCTTTGTAAAGCGCGTGCCGTAAATGGTGTTGTTTTCACAAATGTGGATATAGCTGGCGTTTTTGGAATATTCGACGGCGTCAACGTCCGGAATATAGGTGAAGTTTTTATCCTTGGACGAGGCGGGCACATTCACCCTGCCGAATTTTTCGGCCTCCTTCGCGGCCTTGCTGGAGAACTGGCCCGTTACAAGATAATCGGCCTCGCCGGTGGTCATCAGGTTCATGGGCACCATGGCGAACTGTGTGGACGCGCCGCCTTGAATGAAGCCCACCTTATAATTATCCGGAATACAGAGCACGCGGCGCAGAGCGGCCTCGGTCTCCTTGATGATGGCGTCGTACACAGAACTGCGGTGGCTCATCTCCATCACGCTCTGGCCGGATGACCCGTACTCAAGCATCTCTGCCTGAGCGGTTCTCAGGACGGATTCGGGCAGCATGGATGGGCCCGCGCTGAAATTGTATACTCGTGCCATAATTCCTTTTCCTCCAAAATACAAAATCACTTTATCAAAATAAAGTGTATAGTATTTATTATAAAGGCTGCTGCGCGGTTGTCAATGCACAAAAATGCCCGTCTGCACGCGGCAGACGGGCAAAAATTGCACATATTGACGGTTTTTGAATAAAATGTATTCGAGAGAAGGACAAAATGCTCATTCACCGGCTGCGGCGGAAGCGGCGCTCGGCGCTGAGGGAGCCACGGGTGTTGAGGGAGCGGAGGCGCTTTTGCCGGAGCCGGCTGCGGCGATGATATCGGAAATATCGAACATCATCGAGCCGTCGGAAGCGACGCTGGGCAGCTTGCCGTCCCATTTGTTGATCCATTCCATGGCAAGTGTTTCCTGGGTGATCTCCTGGTTTTTCAGCCGGTAGCTCTCGGCCTCGGCACGGGCCTGTTCGATCTGCTGCTGAGCTTCCACCTTGATGCGGGCCAGGTCCTGCTCGGCTTTCAGCGCGTTCTGCTGGGCGGTCTGCTTGGCCTCGATGGCGGCGTTGAATTCCTCGCTGAACTCAAAGCTGGTGATGTTGAATACCTCGATGTCGAAGCCATAGGGGCCGATTTTTTCGGCCAGCGCCTCGCGCATCAGGTCGCCTACCTTCTGGCGTTCGGTGATGAGCTCCTCGGCAGTGAACTGGGCGGTGACGCTTTTTACGCATTCCTGAATGGCGGGATTGATGAGCACATTTTCAAAATCCGTGCCGATGTTCTGATAAATGCTGGCCGAATTGGCGCGGCCGATGCGGTAGTTCAGCGCAATGGTACTGTTGACAGTCTGCAGATCCTTACTGGCGGAGCTGCTGGATACCTCGGTTTTGAGCACGCGGTTGTCGATTTTGACAACATTGGTGATGAACGGCAATTTGAAATGCAGGCCCTCGCCCAGCACGGTGCCGCTCACCTTTCCGAAGGTGGTGACGACGCCGGTGTGGCCCGCGGGAATGGTCGTGACGCTGGAGAGCAGCAGAAACACGGCGAGAATGACTGCGAGCAGGATGGGGATGAATCGGAATTTTTTTACTTCTTTCATGTTTTTCTCCTTTTTAAATAATGGGAAGCTTGTTGCTGAGGGAAGGAAACTGAATCTCTCGGCGCATGCGGGTCAGCGGCGTTTTTAACAATGGGAAACTTGCCGGCAGCGGGAAGAAAGCTGAATCCCTCGGCGCATACGGTGCGGCGGCGTTTTTAGCAATGGGAAGCTTGCCGGCGGCGGAAAGAAAGCTGAATCCCTTGGCGCATGCGGTTCAGCGGCGTTTTTAGCAATGGGAAGCTTGCCGGCAGCAGGAAGGAAGCTGAATCTTTCGGCGCATACGGTTCGACGTGTTTTAACAATAAAAATTCTGCCGGTGCGTGAGAGCGACCGCTGCCCTTTGCGGGAGAGAAATCGAGGCAATGTTTCCTGTGTTTACGGGTGCGGAAGGATGGAAGCGCTCCCGCCGCTGGCGCCGACGGATGGGGAGCGCTTCTGCTGCCCGCGGGGCCATTTTGCAGCGGCCCCGCGGTATGATAGATATTATACAGGATAGTCTTTGGGGGCGCAAAGGCGGAAAAAAGCCGGTTTCGGCCTTTTTCGGCCACCGGGAACGGTTTGGGCAAAACTGCTGTCCCGTTCTTACCGGGGGATGCCCGTTTGGCGCGGGGGAATGTCCGTCGTTTTTTTCGAAAACGCACACGGGCATGCGCATGCCGTGGCTTCCCGGTAGCCGGGGCGTGCCGCGTTTTTTCTCTTGCGCATGAGGGCGGGTTGCGGTATAATGACCCCAAAGTTGCCGCTAATGCGGCTGCGCGTGTGCAAAAACACACGCTGCTGTGCCGGCGCACAGAACTTTGGGGAATTTGAACCATGCAAAACCGCAGTAGGTGCGGTTTTGTGGAAGGCCGCCTTGCAGCGGCGTCATGGCCATAATATGGCTGTTTAGCAAATATGAGCCGCAGGCGAAGTATGCGCTTGGCGGCGTAGGATACCATGTTTCTCAGTGAACACGGGCAGGATGGGAAGTGCGAGCCTGGAAATATGGCAGTACAGCAACAAATAGGCAAAGAATATCGCCGGGGAGGGAAAGCTACGGAACAGATTCTGATCGTCGCTCTGGCGGGGCTGGCGGATATTTTGGCGCGCATCTGCGTGTTGCTGTACCAGAGGGGCCACGGCGGAACGCGCACGCTGAATTACCGCACCTGGGTGCTGCTGGTGGCACTTGCGCCGTTTGCCTGGGTCGCATATCTGCTGGCGGGCCGTCCGCCGCGGAATTCAAAATAAAAGAAAAGACAAAAGGGGGACCAAACCATGCCTTACACTGCCAACGAGCGCCGTTATGAGGCGATGCAATACGCCCGCTGCGGCAAAAGCGGCCTGAAGCTGCCCCGCGTTTCGCTGGGGCTGTGGCACAACTTCGGCTCGTGCGACGCCTTCGACAATATGCGCGCCATGCTGCGCGCCGCATTCGACTGCGGCATCACGCACATCGATATGGCGAACAACTACGGCCCTGTGCCCGGCGCTGCCGAGGAGAATTTCGGCCGTATTTTTGAAAAAGACCTGCGTCCCTACCGGGATGAGCTGGTGCTTTCCAGCAAAGCGGGATATACCATGTGGCCCGGCCCTTACGGGGATTTCGGCAGCCGCAAGTATCTGCTGGCCAGCCTGGACCAGAGCCTCAAGCGCACCGGGCTGGAGTATTTCGATATTTTTTATTCCCATCGGATGGACCCGGAGACCCCGCTGGAGGAGACCATGGGCGCGCTGGCTTCGGCCGTGCAGCAGGGTAAGGCGCTGTACGCCGGCATCTCCAATTACGACGGCGAGACGACAGCGCGGGCGGCGGCTATCCTGAAAGAGCTGCATTGCCCGTTCATCATCAATCAGAGCCGGTACTCCATCTTTGACCGCACCATCGAAAAAAACGGGCTGAAGGCGTATGCCGCGGCCCATGGTGTGGGCATCATCGCTTTCAGCCCGCTGGCGCAGGGACTGCTGACGGACAAATATCTGCACGGCGTGCCCGCAGACAGCCGCATCAAAAAAAGCGGTGTTTTTTTGAAGGAGAGCGCCCTTACGCCGGAGCGGCTGGCACAGATCGCGGCGCTGAACGAGCTGGCTGCCGCCCGGGGCCAGACGCTGGCGCAGATGGCGCTTTCGTGGGTGCTCAAGGACAGCGGCGTGACCAGCGTGCTCATTGGCGCGTCCCGTCCGCAGCAGATCGTGGAGAACGCCGCCATAGTAAATGCCGCGCCGTTTACCCAGCAGGAGCTGGACGAGATCGAACGCATCGCTGCGGTGCGGTGAGCGGCTGCGAGGGAAAGGAGCGGAGCGGGCATGTGGTTTTGGCAGCGCAGAGAGGTGTATATGGGAAAAGGCGGCCCACAGCTTTACGCCGTGCGCACAGCACTGGAGCAGGCCGGTATCGGCTTTGAATGCATCGTGCGCAGCGGACGCAACTACACCGGGGCCGACCGCCGCATGACGAACGCGCACTCCGCGGATGCGGGCATCTGGTATGTTTATGTGCGCAGCGCGGATCTGGAAGCCGCCGAGGGTGTGGCACAGCGCGCGCTGCGGGGCGGCTGAACGGTAAAACAGGAGATAAAAAGAGCGTTTTCCACAGGCGGGACAGCCTGCGGGAAACGCTCTTTTTACTGTCGTATCCCGGCTTGTGCTCAAATGTTTTGCCCGAAGAAATCCGGGTGGAAGATGGACGGCAGAAGAAAGGCTGCGAATGCCTGTGCCTGTGCGGGCGCGGGCAGAAAAGGCGCGCCGGAACGGTAGCTTTCCGCCGCGCTTTGTGCGAAGCCGGCATATGGGGGCGGCAGACGGCACGCGGCCCAAAGCCCGCCTTGTTCTTTGGACAAGACGAGCCCTTCCTGTGCAAAAGCAAGCGTTCGGCACAGGTTCAGCGTGGTGGAGGCGGGCGTCCGCAGGATGTCCGAACAGGCGGTGCCCACGTCTTGGCGGATGCTGTCCAGATACGCCGCGCGGGGCACAGGACCGAACATGCTTTCGGCAGGCGGCCCCCAAAGGGTGAGGCCGACGGCGCGGGCTACGGTGAAATGCGCCGCAAGGTCCGGGTCTGCGCCATGCATTTCCGCGCAGTAAGCGGGGAGGTCACGCAGGCAGCGGGCTCGGTGCATGGGCGAATAATGCAGCTCGTAGGGCGCGGGGTGGATAAAGGACCGGCAGTATGCCTCCAGTACTGCGCTCATCTCCAGCCCTTTGGACGGGGCGTCCGGCTCCAGCGCCAGCAGCGCGCGGAGCAGGGCCTCCTTTTGCGCCTGAGAAAGCGGCCTTCGCACAGCAACGAGAAAATCGATATCGCTTTGTGTCCAACAAAAGCAGCCGAAAGCGAGAGAGCCGTGGACGTAAACACCCGCAAGCGTGTCGCCGAGGGTGTTGCGGCAGGCTGCGGCGATGCGGTGCAGCAAAATACGGACGCGCGGGTCGTCCGGGTGCGCACGGCCTTCTTTCCGCGTGCTGTCCCGTGTCACAGCGTTTTCTCGTACAGGCGGCACGGGTCGACGGTGCCGACGCAGAAGTGCATCTCGGCTGTGCCGGCGCACGCAAAGCCGCACTGCTCATACAGGCGGATGGCAGGGGCGTTGCCCACACAGACATCCAGGCGAAGCGCACGCATGCCGCTTTGCCGCGCAAGGACCTCCGCATGGGCGAGCAGCCGCCGGGCCAGGCCCCGCCCCTGATACGCGGGATGCACGGCCAACGTGTGGATCAGCAGCAGGTGCGGCCAGTCCGCGTCCGGTCCCCAGCCGGGAACCTGGGCATAATCCGGGTCGGCGTCGTGATTCAGCACCATGCTTCCTATGGCGCGGGCACCGTCCCAGGCGAGGTACAGCGCCCCGGACGCCTGGGCGCGCCGGGCGTCGGTGCGGGTGGGGTAAACGCCTTGCCGCCAGCCGGGCCAGTTTGTACCGGCCTCCAAAGCGCTGCAGACATCGTTGTAAAGCTGCTCCGCGGCATCCAGATCCTCCTGAGCCGCGCGTCTGATATCGATCTCCACAAAAAAGCCTCCCGATGCGGCGCTGTCCTGTTGGAGCGCCGTGCTTTTTCAGTATAGCATGTACGCCCTTGCTGTGCAAACGAACATCATGCGCCCGAAGCGCGGACAAAACGCTGCGGATGCGCATAGGATGAACGCAGGGGGCGCATGCCGCGCTCCGCTGCAGACCGGCCAGCCGCCCGCCGAAAGAGGCGGCCGCCGCCCGGCACAGCCTGTGCGGCAGCAGGGAGGTTTTTATGGCAGCTATTTATCAAACGGGAATCGACGTATCCCGTTATCAGGGTACCATCGACTGGGCCGCGGTGGCCCGGGCGGGCAAGCAGTTTGCCGTTATCCGCGCGGTATCCTCCAACAATTCCGGCGTGTATGTAGACCCCATGTTCGAGAAGAACTATGCGGGGGCAAAGGCCGCCGGGCTTCGGGTGGGTGTTTATTACTACACCTATGCCCAAACAGAGAGCTACGCCGACAGGGAGCTGGAGGCGCTGACGGCAGTTCTGGCGGGCAAGAAGCTGGAATATCCGGTATTTGTAGATATGGAGGCCGAGGGCATCGCCGCACTGGGCCGGGCGAGGGCGACGCAGCTTGCGCTCTACGCACTGGAAAAACTGCGTGCGGCGGGGTGGTATCCGGGCCTGTACACCTATTCCAATTTTGCGAAAAACCGGCTGGATATGGCGAAGCTCAGTGCTTATCCGTTTTTTGTGGCGGATTACACGGGCAGCGTTACCTATCCGGGCGCTTACCAGATGTGGCAGTATTCCAGCACAGGGCGTGTACCGGGTATATCGGGCAATGTGGACCTGGACCATTCGTATGTGGATTTTCTGCCGGCCATTCAGGCGGGAGGCTACAATGGCTATGAACCTGAGATACCCGGGCTGGAGATGGTGCCGGTGCCCGGCCTGAAGCTGGAGGTATATGGGACGCTTAACTGTGAGTATTTTTACAAGCCGGATATTTATGACGTGGCGGGTACGCTTCCTGTGGGCCGGTACGAGGCGGTGGCGCAGTCGGTTGGCTGCTACGGCGGCTTTACCTGGGTGACGCTGCGCTATAAAAACGCCGTGTACTGGACGGCGCTTTTGGCCGACCGGTGTTTTTTGCTGCGTGCCTGAGCGCGTGGCACGGCGTTGGACGCTTCCCTTCGTAAAATGAATGAAGCCCTTTGCGGTTGATAAAAGCAGCGGTGCCCGGCCGCTGCTTTCTCTCTGTTGCCTCAGAGGCTCCGGCAAGGCGGGGAGCCTCTTGCAAACCTGACGGCGTTTGGGGTATAATAACCTCAAAGCCGCCGCTGCCGCGGCTGCGCGTGTGCGCCGCACTCGCTTTTGCGCTAACGCACAGGGCTTTGAGAACATTGAACCGCGCAAAACCGCAGCAAGTGCGGTTTTGTTGTGGCCGCCTGCGGCGGCATCGTGGTATAATAACCTCAAGGCCGCCGCTTACGCCGCCACGCGCGCTTTGCGCGCATGAGGCTGGAAGCGTCATCAGCAGCAGAGCCGGAAAGTCCGGCTTTTGTATATCGTTTTACGGAGGGATTTTTCCATGACCATTACCAAAGACACCATTCTCGGCGATATTCTGGACGCCGCGCCGGAGACCGCGCCCCTGTTCATTGAGATCGGCATGCATTGTCTGGGCTGCCCGTCCGCCCGCAGCGAGACGGTGGAGCAGGCCTGCTATGTCCACGGCCAGGACGTTGACGCGCTGCTGGCCAAGCTGAACGCGGCCATTGCCGGAAAGTAAGCTGCTGCAGCCCCCGGTCCTGGACGCACGCCTTGCCGCCGCGGCCGCTTATGTACGGCCGGGCTGCGTGGCGGCGGACGTCGGCTGCGACCACGGCAGGCTGTCCGTGGCGCTGGCCGCGCAGGGCAAATGCAGAAAGATCATCGCAAGCGATATCCGCCCGGCCCCGCTTGCCACGGCGCAGCGCCTCGTTACCCTGCATGGCTGCGGGGACGTGGTGGAATGCCGCCTTGGCGCGGGGCTTTCTGTGCTGCGCCCGGGCGAAGCGGACGATATCGTCATTGCGGGCGTTTCGGGCGTGACGGTGTGCGGGATGTTGGAGCAGGCTCCGGAAGCGTTCTATGCCGCGAAACCCGACATGCGCTTCATCTTCATCCCGGCTACAAAGCACCCTTTTTTGCGCCGCTGGCTGGCACAGCACGGCTTTGCGCTGCTGGATGAGACGCCGGTTTTGGCCGCCGGACGGTATTATACCGTGATGCACGCGGCTTATACAGGCGGAACAGAGACGCCCGATCCTCTGTGGTGCGTCGTGGGCCGTGCCGGGCGCGGACCGCATGCGGCAGGCTATCTTGCCCGGGAGGCCATGCTTCTTAAAAAGGAGGCGCGGGGAGCCGCGCCGGAGGAATCAAAACGGCTGCTGGCGCTTGCCGCCGCAGTGGAGGAGGCTGCGAACACATGCCAAGCCTGACAGAGCTTGCGTCTTATCTGGAAAGCATCGCCCCGGCGCAGACTGCGGAGAACTGGGACAACGTGGGCGTTTTGGTGCGCTGCGCGCAGGAGGTGACGGGCGTGCTGTGCGCGCTGGACATCACCCCCGCCACGGTGCGGGAAGCGCGTGCTGTGGGGTGCAATGCAATTGTTTCGCACCACCCGGTCATATTTCGCCCTTTGAAGGAGCTTCGTCAGGGTGACGTTCCCGCCCTGCTGGTGCGGGAGGGCGTTTCCGCCGTATGCATGCATACGAATCTGGACAAGGCGCAGGGCGGTGTAAACGACGTGCTGGCGCAGGCGCTGGGCCTGCGGGACACAGAGCCGTTTGCCGGAGGCATCGGACGTGTCGGCGCGCTGCCGGAAACGATGGAAGCGGCCGCGTTTGCGCAATTTGTGGGCAAGGCGCTTGCCGCGCCCGTGAAATGGGCGGACGCCCACGGCCCGGTGCGCCGCGTGGCCGTTGTGAGCGGCAGCGGCGGCGATTTTTCCGCAGAGGCGGCCGCCGCGGGCGCGGACTGCCTTGTGACAGGCGAGGCCGGGCACCATGACGCGCTGGATGCATTGGCGGCAGGCGTCACGCTGGTGGCCGCGACGCATTTTGCCACGGAGACAGCCATTGCCGGTGTACTGGCGCACCGGATCGCCGAAGCGTTCCCGGGCCTGCGTGTACAGCGCAGCGCTGCGGATGCGGACCCTTTCCTTTATTTTTAACAACGGGGAAGCGCGGTCGTTTGGCAGGCGCATCGCTGCTTTTGACGCGGCCGCACGGGCGGAGCCTTGGCCTGCCTGCATACATAAGATTTTTTGGAACGCAGAAACGGTCTTTGACCGCTTGCGTTATATATTATATAATGTAATAATAGACAGCAAAGAGTAATATGCCAAAAACAGGCGCGCGCCGGACGAACGACGGTTCCGGCCGATGGAAAGAGATCTGAAGAAGATGGATGCGGCTGGAATGCTGATGATTTTTTCGGTGTTTCCCACAGCGCGGTATGTGCTGGGGCCGTATGCTTTGTGAAATATCTGCGGCGTGAGTGATAACGCGCCGGTGAAACCGCTGCCGGGCGTGTGCGGGATGAAATGCTTTGGCCCGGATGGAAAAAGGAGAAAACAATGGCTTTAGACGCCGCTGCCCTTGCGCTGTGCGCAAAAGAGCTGTCCGCCGCACTGGCGGACGCGAGGATCGATAAAATATTCGAGCCGACCCGGGACGAGGTCGTGCTCAATCTGCGCACGCGCACGGACAATCCGCGCCTGTTCCTTTCGGCCCGCAGCGGCTCGGCCCGCGCGTGCCTGACAAAAGAGACGTTTGAGAATCCGCAGACGCCGCCCTCGTTTTGCATGCTGCTGCGCAAGCATTTCACGGGCGGACGGCTGTTGGAGGTGCGCACGCTGCCGGACGAGCGCATTCTGTTTTTTGACTTCCAGTGCACCAACGAAATGGGCGACACCGTGGTGAACACGATGGCGGCCGAGCTGATGGGCCGGTATTCCAACCTGGTGCTGGTGCAGACGAAAAACCCGGCAAACCCGGCGGCGGAGGGGAAGATCATCGACGCGCTCAAACGCGTGGACTTTGAGGACAGCGAGGTTCGGCAGCTTTTGCCGGGCCTTGCTTACACGCTGCCGCCCCAGCCGCAGAAGGCGTCGTTTCTGGGCGTCAGCGCGGCGGGCATCGTGGCGGCGGTGTCGCAGAAAGAACTGCCCGTAGCGGAGGCACTCATCAAGACAACGGGCGGCGTGGGCCCGGTGGTTTGCCGCGAAGCCGCGTACCGCGCTTTCGGCGGGCGGGACGTGACCGCCAGCCGGATGACGGAGCAGGAAAAGGCGGCTCTGCTGGAGGCGGTGGCCTTTGTTCAGGCGGCTTACGCGGACGGCGGCACGCCGGTGGCGGTTGTGGTGGACGGGCGCCCGGTGGAATTCAGCTTTTTGCCGCTGACGCAGTACAGCGGGGCGGATCTTGTGGAATACGGCAGCTATTCGGAACTGCTGGAGAGCTACTACGCAGCCAAGGACAAGGCGGAGCGCCTGCGCCAGAAGAGCCGCGATTTGGCAAAGACCGTGCACAATCTGCACGAGCGTGCCGTGCGCAAAGCTGCCGCCCGCCGGGAGGAACAGGCGCAGAGTGCGGCCTCGGAGGAACTGCGCGTTTACGGTGAGCTTCTGAGTGCCAATCTGTGGGCCATCCAGCGCGGTGCGAAAAACGTGACGCTGACGAATTACTATGACGGTAAGGAAGTGACGATCCCGCTGGATGTGCGCCTTTCGCCCAGCGCCAATGCCCAGAAGTATTTTAAGGAATACAAGAAAAAACAGACGGCCGCCCGCATGCTGACGGAGCTGATCGCGGAAAGCGACGCGGAGGCGGAGTATCTGGCTACGGTGCAATACGAGGTGGAGACGGCCGAGGGCGAGGCCGCGCTGGCGGAGATTCGCGCCGAGCTGAAGAGTCAGGGATACCTGAAGTATTATAAGGCGAAGGACAAAAAGCAGAAGCCTGCGGATTTTCTGCGGTATGTGTCCTCGGACGGCTTCCCCATCCTGGTGGGACGGAACAATGCCCAAAACGACAGGCTGACGCTCAAGACCGCGCGGGGTAGGGATGTCTGGTTCCATGTGAAGAACGCGCCCGGCAGCCACGCGGTGGTGCTCAGCGGCGGACAGCCCGTGCCGGACACCACCAAGACGGAGGCGGCCGTCCTTGCGGCGGTGCACTCCAGCCAGAACGGCGGCGCAAAGGTGCAGGTGGATTATACCGAGGTGCGGAACGTCTGGAAGGCGAACGGGGCAAAGCCCGGCATGGTGCTGTACGACCCTTACGAGACGGCCGTCGTCACGCCGGACCCGGCGCTGGCGGAGCGCCTGCGGGCGAAATGAGCAGGCGCGGCAAAATAACCAAGCGCCGCCCGGTGAAAATCGGGGGTTCTGTGCAAAGCGTAAAATCGAAAACTTCTTATAAAATTTATCAAAAACCCTTGCATTGCGCAGGGGTTTTTGGTATTATTATTAGGCGACTGCGAATGCCCTGCATTTTCGCAGGGCAGCGATATGCGTTGACGCGGGAGGTTGCGGCACTTTGTGCCGGTTTTTCCGCCGAGTATGTCCGATCAATGAACCGGGCGAAAGAATACTGAATGCAAAGGGATACGTTTGCGGGAAGTTGCTCCCCTCAAACCAATGTCCACGCTAATTTGCTGAAAGTGCTTCCGGAGGAACTGCATGGCGGTTCACCGGATTTTCTGATGCAATGGCGTGAAACACCCGGCGCAGTGTTCGGTATTTATCGAATGGTTCGTCCCACGCAAAATTTTAAGGAGGCGAAACAAATGGCAGTCAAGGAGAAAATCAGGATTCGTTTGAAGAGCTACGATGCGTCCCTCATCGACAGCGCGGCGGAGAAAATCGTGGAAACGGCGAAGCGCACAGGCGCCCGCGTGTCCGGCCCGGTCCCTCTTCCCACTGACAAAGAGGTCATCACGATCCTGCGCGCGGTACACAAGTACAAAGACAGCCGCGAGCAGTTCGAGAACCGCACCCACAAGCGTCTCATCGACATCCTGAAGCCGTCCAACAAGACGGTCGAGGCTCTTACGAGCCTGCAGCTCCCCGCCGGCGTTGACATCGAGATCAAGCTGTAATTCCTTTTTATAAAAGGACAATGCAGCGGGTTCCCCGTTTGTCAGCTCTCGTAGGAGAGGTCATGTTGGTGCCCCGTGAACGGCATCAACCAATAACCTGTTAGGAGGCAAAACGAAATGCAAAAAGGTATCATCGGCAAGAAGATGGGCATGACCCAGATCTTTGACGAGAACGGCAAAGTCGTGCCCGTCACTGTCGTGGAAGCAGGCCCCTGCACGGTCGTGCAGAAGAAAACGGTGGAGAGCGACGGCTATGTGGCCGTTCAGCTGGGCTACGGCGATATTTCGGCCAAGAAGGTTTCGAAACCCGCCAAGGGCCACTTTGATAAAGCGGACGTCGCGCCCAAGCGCACGCTGCGTGAGTTCCGCCTGGACGACATCAGCGCCATGAACGTGGGCGATATCCTCAAGGCCGACGTGTTCGCCGTGGGCGACCGCATCGACGTTGTGGGCACCAGCAAGGGCAAGGGCTACGCCGGCGCCATCAAGCGCTGGAACCAGCACCGTCTGCGTGAAAGCCACGGCACCGGCCCTGTGGCGCGCCACGCCGGTTCCATGGGCTCCTGCTCCACGCCGTCCCGCGTGTTCAAGGGCAAACGCCTGCCGGGCCATCTGGGCGCCGAGCGCGTTACCATCCAGAACCTCAAGGTCGTCAAGGTTGACGCAGAAAATAATCTGATCGCTATCAAAGGCGCGATCCCGGGCCCCAAGGGCAGCGTGGTTTGCATCTCTGACAGCGTGAAGGCGTAAAGGAGGAAAGCATCATGGCAAAATTTGACGTTTTAGATATGAACGGCAAGAAGGTATCCACGGTTGAGCTTTCCGACGCCGTCTTTGGCATCACTCCCAATGAAAAAGTTATGCACGCGGCTGTTGTGAATTTCCTCGCCAATCAGCGTCAGGGCACGCAGAGCACCAAGACGCGCAGCGAAGTGTCCGGCGGCGGCCGCAAGCCGTGGCGCCAGAAGGGCACCGGCCGTGCGCGCCAGGGCTCTACCCGCAGCCCGCAGTGGACGCATGGCGGTGTAGCGCTGGGCCCCAAGCCCCGCGATTACAGCTACCGCCTGAACAAGAAGGTCAAGCGTCTGGCGCTGCTGTCTGCTTTGAGCAGCAAGGCCCAGAGCGGCGACATCATCGTCATCGACGAGCTGAAGGCCGCCGAGTACAAGACCAAGACCGTCGTGAACATGCTCACGGCCATCGGCGCCGACAAGAAGGCGCTCATCGTCACCCCGGCTGTGGACGCGAAGCTCGTGAAGAGCGCCGCCAACATCCCGGGCGTCAAGACCGCTACGGCCGACAGCATCAACACCTATGAAGTGCTGAACGGCGGCAAGTTCGTCATCAGCGTGGATGCCGCGAAGAAACTCGAGGAGGTATTTGCGTAATGAAAACTCCCGCTCAGGACATCATCCTCGCCCCGGTCATCACCGAGGCTTCCATGGCTGGCATCGCGCTGAAGAAGTACACCTTCAAGGTTGCCACCAACGCCACCAAGGTGGACGTCGCCCGCGCGGCTGAAGAGCTGTTCGGCGTGAAGGTCGCCAAGGTGAACACCATTTCCGTGCGCGGCCGTTTCCGCCGCCAGGGTGCCCACGCAGGCTACACGGCTTCGTCCAAAAAAGCCATCGTCACCCTCACCAAGGATTCCAAGGGCATCGACTTCTTCGAATCCATGGTCTAAGCGCACATGGGTGCGCGCGCCGCATAAGAAGGCGCCAAGGCCCCAGAGGGGCCGCCTATGGAGATATGACTCCGATAATAATGTCATAAGACAAGAAAGTGAGAAAGAACATGGCTATCAAAAAGTATAAACCGACTACGCCGGGCCGCCGCGGCATGACCGTGACCGACTATTCGGTTCTTTCCAAGGTCGAGCCCGAGAGAAGCCTGCTCGAGCCGATGAAAAAATCCGCCGGCCGCAACAACCTGGGCCGCATCACCGTCCGCCATCACGGCGGCGGCAACCGCACGAAGTACCGCGTCATTGACTTTAAGCGCGACAAGGTGGATATGCCCGCCGTTGTCAAGACGCTGGAGTACGACCCCAACCGTTCCGCGCACATTGCGCTGGTGCAGTATGAGGACGGCGAAAAGCGCTACATCATTGCTCCGGAAGGCCTGAAGGTGGGCGACACCGTGATGAGCGGCGCAGGCGCCGACATCAAGCCGGGCAACTGCCTGCCGTTCGCCAATATCCCCGTCGGCACCATTATCCACAACATCGAGCTGTACCCCGGCAAGGGCGCGCAGCTGGTGCGCAGCGCCGGCAACATGGCGCAGCTGATGGCGAAAGAGGGCAAATACGCTCTGGTGCGCCTGCCGTCCGGCGAAATGCGCAACGTTCCCGTGAACTGCATCGCCACGATCGGCCAGGTCGGCAACGTCGACCATGAGAACGTGAACATCGGCAAGGCCGGCCGCAAGCGCCATATGGGCTGGCGTCCGACCGTCCGCGGTTCCGTCATGAACCCCTGCGACCACCCGCACGGCGGCGGCGAGGGCAAGAGCCCGGTGGGCCGTCCCGGCCCTGTCACCCCGTGGGGCAAGCCCGCTATGGGTTACAAGACACGCAAACATCACGCGCGTTCCGATAAGTTCATCGTGAAACGCGCCACGAAGTAAGGAGGAGAGCTGTCATGGGTAGAAGTGTTAAAAAAGGACCTTTTGTACAGCCGGTGCTGCTGAAACGCGTGAAAGCGATGAACGAAGCGGGCGAGAAGCGCGTGCTCAAAACCTGGAGCCGCTCCTCTACCATTTTCCCGGATTTTGTCGGCCACACGTTCGCTGTGCATGACGGCCGCAAGCATGTTCCCGTATACGTTACCGAGGACATGGTTGGCCACAAGCTGGGCGAGTTCGCCCCCACCCGCACCTTTAAGGGCCACGCGGGCGGCAAGACCACCGGTCGATAAAGAAGGATAGGAGAGGATTACAATGGAAGCAAGGGCACATCTTAGATACGCCCGCATCGCGCCCCGCAAGGTTTCCGTCGTGCTGGACCTCATCCGCGGCGAGGACCTTGACAAAGCGCTGGCGATTCTGCAGTACACCCCGAAGGCCGCCTCTGAGCTCCTTTACAAACTGGTGAAATCTGCCGCCGCCAATGCGGAAAACAACCACAATATGGATAAGAACAACCTGTACGTCGCCGAGTGCTTCGTCACCCCGGGCCCCACGCTGAAGCGCGTGATGCCCCGCGCGCAGGGCCGTGCGTTCCGTATCTTGAAGAGAACGAGCCATATCACGGTCGTGCTCAAAGAGAAAGAGTAAGGAGGTAAAACAGTATGGGTCAGAAAGTCAATCCCCACGGACTTCGCGTGGGCGTCATCAAAGATTGGGACAGCCGCTGGTTTACGTCCAAGCGCGAATTCGGCGACACCCTGGTTGAAGATTACAAGATCCGCAAGGTGCTGAAAAAGCAGCTTTACAATGCCGGCGTGCCCAAGATCGAGATCGAGCGCACGATCGACAACGCCACCAGCAAGCCCCGCATCCGCGTTACCATCCATTGCGCGAAGCCGGGCATGGTCATCGGCCGTCAGGGCGCTGAGAAGGAGAAGATCCAGGCTCAGCTCTCCAAGATGACCGGCAAGGACGTGCTGGTGAACATCGTGGAAGTAAACAACATGTCAACCAACGCGCAGCTTGTGGCCGAGGACATTGCGTCCCAGCTTGAGCGCCGCATCGCTTTCCGCCGCGCCACGAAGATGGCCATGCGCAATGCGATGAGCCCCCGCCGCGGCTCCGGCGCGGTTGCCGCGAAGGGCATCAAGATCCAGATCGGCGGCCGTCTGAACGGCGCCGACATCGCCCGCAGCGAGAGCTATCACGAGGGCACCATTCCCCTGCAGACGCTGCGCGCGGACATCGATTACGGCTTTGCCGAGGCGGACACCACCTACGGCAAGATCGGCATCAAGGTTTGGATCTATAAGGGCGAAGTGCTGAAAGGCGCGAAGCCCAGAGCACGGAAAGAAGGAGGCAACAAATAATGTTACTGCCGAAACGCGTTAAATACCGCCGCGTGCACCGTGGCCGTATGACCGGCAAGGCCATGCGCGGTAATACAGTTTCTCAGGGCGATTTTGGCATTGTTGCCCTGGAGCCGTCCTGGATCACCTCGAACCAGATCGAGGCGGCCCGTATCGCCATGACCCGCTACATCAAACGTGGCGGTAAGGTTTGGATCAAGATCTTCCCGGATAAGCCCGTTACCGAGAAGCCGGCCGAGACCCGAATGGGCTCTGGTAAAGGCAGCCCCGAGTACTGGGTGGCCGTGGTAAAGCCCGGCCGCGTTCTGTTCGAGATCGCGGACGTGAGCGAGGAGACCGCGCGCGAGGCCCTGCGCCTTGCCGCACACAAGCTGCCCGTCAAGTGCAAGTTTGTGAAACGTGAAGGATTGGAGGAAGCGTAAATGAAGGCGAATGAACTGCGTGATATGAGCGCGGCCGAGCTGACCAAGAAACTGGCCGAGCTGAAAGAAGAGCTTTTCAACCTGCGCTTCCAGCACGCGATCAACCAGCTTGAGAATCCCGGCCGTATCGAAACCGTCAAAAAAGACATTGCCCGCGTGAAGACCGTCATGCGCAGCAATGAGCTGAAAGACGCACAATAAGAGAGGGAGGAAAGACATGGAACGCAATTTGAGAAAAACCCGCGTGGGTGTCGTTGTGTCCGACAAGATGGATAAGACCATCGTTGTCGCCGTTAAGGACAGTGTGCAGCACCCTCTCTACAAAAAGATCATGAAACGCACCGTGAAGTTCAAAGCGCACGACGAGAAAAACGAGTGCGGCGTGGGCGACCGTGTGGAAATCATGGAGACCCGCCCCATCAGCGCCGACAAACGCTGGCGCCTGGTGCAGATCATCGAAAAGGCGAAATAAGCGAGCAGCTTTGAAAGGAGATTCTGTCTTATGGTACAGATGCAAAGCTATCTCAAAGTGGCTGACAACACCGGTGCGAAGGAAATCATGTGCATCCGCGTGCTTGGCGGCTCCCGCAAGAGATATGCCGGCATTGGCGACGTGATCGTAGCTTCCGTGAAGAAAGCGGCGCCCAATGGCCAAGTGAAAAAAGGCGATGTGGTCAAGGCTGTTGTGGTTCGCAGCAAACAGGGCCTGCGCCGCGAGGACGGTTCCTATATCCGTTTCGACGAAAACGCCGCGGTCATCATCCGCGACGACAAAAACCCGAGGGGCACTCGTATCTTTGGACCAGTCGCGCGCGAGCTGCGTGACAATGGCTACCTGAAGATCGTCAGCCTTGCTCCGGAATCGCTGTAAGGAGGTTTAACAGAATGGCAAAAGTTCATGTTAAAACCGGCGACACCGTTATGGTTATCAGCGGCAAAGACCGCGGTAACTCCGGTAAGGTACTGCAGGTAAGCCCCAAGGAAGGCAAAGTGATCGTGGAAGGCCGCAATATGGTGACCAAACACGTGAAACCCCGCCGTCAGGGCGAGCAGGGCGGTATCGTCAAGGCCGAGGGCGCCATGTACGCCAGCAAGGTCATGCCGGTTTGCCCGAAGTGCGGCAAGGCCACGCGTGTGGGCCACACCGAAAAGGATGGCAAAAAAGTTCGCGTCTGCAAAAAATGCGGCGCCGAGTTTTAAGAAAGGGAGTAGAAAAGAATGGCAAGATTACAGGAAACCTACGCCAAGGAAATTGCTCCCGCTCTGATGAAGAAATTCAACTACAAAAGCGTGATGCAAATCCCGAAGCTGGATAAAGTCGTGATCAACGTCGGCTGCGGCGAAGCCCGCGACAATCCGAAGATCATGGACGCGATCCTCTCCGACCTGGCGAAGATCACGGGCCAGAAGCCCATCGTCTGCAAGGCCAAGAAGAGCGTCGCAAACTTCAAGCTGCGCGAAGGCATGCCCATCGGCGCGAAGGTCACCCTGCGCGGCGAACGCATGTACGAATTCGTGGACCGCTTCTTCAGCGTGGCTCTGCCCCGTGTGCGCGACTTCCGCGGCATCAACGGCAACTCCTTCGACGGCCGCGGCAACTACAGCTGCGGTGTGAAGGAACAGCTCATTTTCCCTGAGATCGATTACGATAAGATCGACGCCGTGCGCGGCATGGACATCTGCTTCGTAACCACCGCTAAGACCGACGAAGAGGCCAAAGAGCTGCTGAAGGCTCTGGGCGCTCCGTTTGCGAACTAAGGGAGGGCATGAGATTTGGCTAAGACAAGCATGAAGATCAAACAGCAGATGGCGCCGAAGTTCAGCACCCGTGCTTACAACCGTTGCAAAATCTGCGGCAGGCCCCACGCTTATCTGCGCAAATACGGCATTTGCCGTATCTGCTTCCGCGAGCTTGCCTACAAGGGCGAGATCCCGGGCGTTAAGAAGGCCAGCTGGTAAGCCGTCCGGCTGCCGGCACAAACAGATTTTACAATGAATTTAGGAGGTTAGTGGCGTGAATATTACTGATCCTATCGCGGACCTGCTCACCCGCATCCGCAATGCCAGTACTGCCAAACACCCTTCTGTGGACATCCCTGCTTCCAACTTGAAAAAGGCGATTGCCAACATTCTGCTGGAAGAAGGCTATGTGAAGGGCGTTCAGGTCATCGCCGATGACAAGCAAGGCGTCATCCGCATCGCACTGAAATACACCGAGACCGGCGCTCCCGTTATCTCGGGCATCCGCCGCGTTTCCAAGCCCGGCCTGCGTATCTACACCAACTGTGAAGATATGCCGAAGGTCATGAAGGGCCTTGGCACCGCGATCATCTCCACCTCGAAAGGCGTTATGACGGACAAGGCGGCCCGCGCGAACAACGTTGGCGGCGAAGTTCTCGCCTTTGTGTGGTAAGAAAGGGGCATAGACAATGTCGAGAATTGGAAGAAAACCCATCGTCATTCCCACGGGCGTTGAGGTCAAGATCGATGGCAGCAACATTACCGTGAAGGGCCCCAAGGGTACGCTCGATTCCAAGATCCATCCCATGATGACAGCCAAAGTGGAGAATGGTGAAGTAGTGGTTACCCGCCCCAATGACGAGAAGGAGGCCCGCAGCCTGCACGGCCTCACCCGCACTCTCATCAGCAACATGGTGGAGGGCGTTACCAACGGCTTCAAAAAGGAGCTGGAGATCCAGGGCGTGGGCTACCGCGCCGCAAAGCAGGGCAAAAACCTTGTGATGAACCTGGGTTATTCCCATCAGGTCATCGTGCCTGAGACCGACGGTATCACGATTGACGTTCCCGATCCCTTGAAGATCGTCATCAACGGTATCGACAAACAGCGTGTCGGCCAGTTTGCCGCGGAAGTCCGCGAGAAACGTCCGCCTGAACCCTACAAGGGCAAGGGCATCCGCTATGCGGGCGAATATGTCGCCCACAAAGAGGGTAAAGCCGGCAAGGGCGCTAAATAAGAGAAGGAGTGAACGACAATGGTTAATAAACCGGACAAGAATGTGTCTCGTCTGCGCAGACACCGCCGTGTACGCGGCAAGATCTCCGGCACCGTAGCGTGCCCGCGTCTCGATGTGTTCCGCTCCTCCAAACATATTTATGCCCAGCTTATCGATGACGTGGCCGGCGTGACGCTGGCTTCCGCGTCCAGCATGGATAAAGATTTTGAAGGGTTCGGCGGCAATATCGAGGCTGCCAAGAAGGTCGGTATGGCCATCGCGAAGCGTGCTGCTGACAAGGGCATCACGAAAGCGGTGTATGACCGCGGCGGCTTTGTATATCACGGCCGTGTCAAGGCTTTGGCTGAGGGCGCCCGCGAGGGCGGCCTGGAGCTGTAAGGAGGATACAAATGGAAATGATTGACGCATCCACTTTGGATTTACAAGAGAAGGTTGTTGCCATCAACCGTGTATCCAAAACCGTTAAGGGCGGCCGTGTGATGAAATTCTCCGCTCTGGTCGTCGTGGGCGACGGCAACGGCATCGTTGGGTTCGGCCTTGGCAAGGCGGCCGAGGTTCCCGAGGCGATCCGCAAAGGCTGCGAGGCCGCCAAGAAGAATCTGCACCGCATCAACATGAAGGGAACCACCATCCCGCACGAGACCGTCGGCGCGTTCGGCGCGGGCCGCGTGCTGCTTCGTCCGGCGCCCGAAGGCACCGGCGTGATCGCCGGCGGCGCTGTGCGCGCTGTGCTGGAGGTTGCCGGTATCAAGGATATCCGCACGAAGTGCCAGCGCACCAACAACCCCTGCAACGTGGTTACCGCCACGGTGAACGGCCTGTGCAGCCTGCAGAGCGCCGAGCAGGTGGCTGCGAAGCGCGGCAAGACCGTGAAAGAAATTCTGGGTTAAGGAGGCAGTGACCAATGGCTGAAGAGAAGATCGTCGCGGCCGAAGAGGCCGTAGAGGAGAAGAAAGCTCCCGCTAAGAAAGCTGCCGCCAAGCCCGCTGCGGAAAAGAAGCCCGCCGCGAAGAAAGCCCCCGCCAAAAAGGCGGACGGCGAAACGGCCGCAAAGAAGGCCCCGGCCAAAAAGGCTGCCGCGAAAGCGGACGCCGAGGCTCCGGCCAAGAAAGCACCCGCAAAGAAGGCACCCGCGAAGGCTGAAGGCAGCCTCACCATCAAGCTCGTTAAGAGCCTGATCGGGCGCAGTGAGAAGCAGATCGCCACCGCGAAGGCCCTGGGTCTGAAGAAGGCCGGCGATGTGACCACACAGCCCGACAATGCCGCCACGCACGGCAAAATCAACAGAATCTCTCACATGGTAGAGGTTACCAAAGCGTAAAAGCAAGGAGGTGCACTCGAAATGATGCTTCATGAATTAAAGCCCGCCGAGGGCGCGAGCAAGGCTGCGAAACGCAAGGGCCGCGGCGCCGGTTCGGGCAACGGCAAGACGGCCGGTTACGGCCACAAGGGCCAGAAAGCGCGTTCCGGCGCCAAGAAAGCCGGTTTTGAAGGCGGCCAGATGCCGCTGCAACGCCGTCTGCCCAAGCGCGGTTTCAACAATATTTTCGCTACCGAATATGCTACCATTAAGGTTAGCGACCTGGAAAAGTTCGAGGCCGGCAGTACGGTAGACGCGAACGCCCTGATTGAAAAGGGTATCATCAAAAAGACGCTTGACGGCGTCAAGGTCCTCGGCAACGGTACGCTGACGAAGGCGCTCAATGTGAAACTCACCGCCTACTCCGCCTCCGCCAAGGAGAAAATTGAGAAGGCAGGCGGGAAGGCTGAGGTGATCTAAAGTGTTTGAAACATTCCGCAATGCGTGGAAGATCGAAGATCTGCGCAAGAAGTTGCTTTACACACTTTTGGTCATCGTCATTTTCCGTCTCGGCTGCGCCATCCCTGTGCCCTTCATCGCCCCTGAGGCGCTGCAGGGCTGGGTGGCCGGACAGAGCGGCAGCATGCTCGGTTACATCGACATGCTCACCGGCGGTTCGTTTTCCCGCGCGACGCTGTTCGCGCTGAGCGTTACGCCGTATATCAACGCATCTATTATCATCCAGCTTCTCACGGTCGCCATCCCGGCGCTGGAGCGCCTGTCCAAAGAGGGAGAGGATGGCCGCAAGAAGCTGACGCGCATCACGCGCTACACGGGCGCGGGCATCGCGCTGGCGCTGGGCATTGGATATTATTTCCTGCTGCGCGGCCAGGGCGCCCTCGTTTATGGCAGCGGCGCGCAGATGTTTGCGCAGGTGTTCTCTGCCATCGTTGTGATCCTTGCGTTCACTGCGGGCTCTTTGCTCATTCAGTGGCTGGGTGAGCAGATCGATGTGAAGGGCATCGGCAACGGTATCTCGATTCTGATCTTCGCGGGCATCGTTTCCCGCTGGACCAGTATCTTCACCACCATCAAGACCTGGCTGGGCTTTGCGGCGGGCGGCGAAGTGAAATATTACTTCTTGATTCCAGTGTTCGTCGTTCTTGCCATCTCGGTGATTGTGTTCATCGTGATTTTGAACGCCGCCGAGCGCCGCATCCCGGTTCAGTACGCAAAGCGCGTTGTTGGCCGCAAGATGTACGGTGGGCAGAGCACGCACATCCCCATCAAGGTGAACATGAGCGGCGTTATGCCGGTCATCTTCGCCAGTGCGCTGGCCTCCATCCCGGGGACTATCGGCGGCTTCTTCCCGAACTTGTACAACCCGGATCTGCATCCGTTTGCCGCCCCGTTCCTGGGGATGTTCAGCACCAACGGCTGGGTGTATGCGGCGATCTATCTGCTGCTCATCATCGCGTTCAACTATTTCTATGTGGCGATGCAGTATAACCCTGTGGAGATCGCCAACAATCTGCGCAACAACAACGGCACCATTCCTGGCTACCGTCCCGGCAAGCCGACCAGCGATTTCATCACCAAGGTGCTGGGCAAGATCACCTTCATTGGCGCCCTGTTCCTTGGCGTCGTTGCGGTGATGCCCATTGTGCTGGGCAATGTCACGGGCGAGAATATCTCGTTGGGCGGCACCAGCCTGCTGATTGTTGTCGGCGTTGCGCTGGATACGTCCCGCAGCCTTGAATCTTACATGCTGATGCGCCATCACAAGGGTTTCCTTGAATGAGCACGGCAAACTGTTGAAGGGGGAAAGGCATTATGAAACTGATCCTTTTAGGCGCGCCCGGCGCCGGTAAGGGCACGCAGGCCGAGATCGTATGCGACAAGCTGAACATCCCGGCCATCAGCACCGGTAACATTCTTCGTGAAGCGATGAAAAACGAAACCGAGATGGGTGTGAAAGCCAAGGCCTTTATCGATTCCGGCGCGCTTGTCCCCGACGACGTGATCATCGGCATCATCAAAGAACGCCTCGCGCAGGACGACTGTAAAAACGGCTTTATTCTGGACGGCGTGCCCCGCACCGTGGCGCAGGCCGAGGCCCTCGAGGAGATGGGCGTCGGCATCGACAAGGTCGTGGACATCGAAGTTTCGGACGAGCGTATCATCCAGCGGCTGTCCGGCCGCCGGGTGTGCTCGGCCTGCGGGGCGAGCTACCACACCACGGCCAAGCCGTCCGTCAAGCCCGATGTGTGTGACCGCTGCGGCGGCGCGCTGATCGTGCGCAAGGACGACGAGCCGGCCACCATTCTCGAACGCCTGAAGGTCTATCACGAGCTTACCGAGCCGCTGGTGGATTTTTACCGCGAACGGGGCAAGCTGGTGGTGGTGGAAGGGCAGGAAGAAGTGGCCGATACCACAAGGCTCCTGCTTGAGAAGCTGGGGGTCAGCCTGTGATCCTCGTTAAAACAGCAAAAGAAGTCGAGGCCATGAAGCCGGCCTGCCAGATTTCGGCAGAGGCGCTGCGGCTGGGCGGCGAGGCCGTCAAGCCGGGCGTTACGACGGCTCAGATCGACAAGATCATTTACGATTATATCGTCAGCCAGGGAGCCCGGCCCAATTTCAAGGGCCTGGGCGGTTTCCCGGGCAGTGCATGCATCTCTGTGAACGACGTCGTTATCCACGGCATTCCGTCCCATGGCATCGTGCTGCACGAAGGCGATATCGTCAGCATCGACACAGGCGCCGCCGTCCATGGCTGGAACGGCGACAACGCCGCCACGTTCGCGTGCGGCGAAGTTTCCGAAACGGCGCAGCGCTTGATGGACGTTACGAAGGAGGCGCTGATGCGCGGCATTGCGGCCGCGCAGACAGGCAACCGTGTGGGCGACATCAGCGCGGCGGTGCAGCAGTACGTGGAGGACGCCGGCTTTTCCGTCGTGCGCACCTACGTCGGCCACGGCGTGGGCCGCGAGCTGCACGAAGACCCGGAGGTGCCGAACTTCGGCACGGCGGGGCGCGGGCCGCGCCTCGTGAACGGGATGGTGCTTGCCATCGAACCGATGGTAAACGAAAAAAGCCACGTCGTAAAAACCATGTCAGACGGATGGACGACCAAGACCGTTGACGGCGGCCTCGCGGCTCATTTTGAGCATACGATCGCCATCACGCCGAACGGGCCGGTCATCCTCACACAGCCAAGGAGGGTGTAGAAGCTTGTCCAAAGAAGACGTCATCGAAGTAGAAGGTGTCGTGGTAGAGGCCATGCCCAATGCGATGTTCCTTGTGGAGATCCAGGGCGGGCACCGCCTGCTGGCACACATTTCCGGCAAGCTGCGCATGAACTTCATCCGCATCCTGCCGGGAGACAAAGTCACACTTGAGATGAGCCCCTACGATTTGACGAAGGGCCGCATCACATGGCGCTCGAAGTAACCATTCAGGGCGCAGCTTGAAGGAGGTACCAAGTATGAAGGTGAAACCTTCCGTGAAACCGATTTGCGAAAAGTGCAAAGTCATCAAGCGCAAAGGCCGCGTCATGGTGATTTGCCAGAACCCGAAGCACAAACAGCGCCAGGGTTAATCGACAAACAGCATTCCAGCCGCACAAGGACGTTCTTATCCCGCCGGCCTTCTGCGGCATGATCCACCAAGGGGATAAATAAATCAGGAGGTGCTAAAACCATGGCACGTATCGCCGGAGTTGACTTGCCCAAGGAAAAGCGAGTCGAAATTGGCCTCACTTATATCTACGGCATTGGCCGCAGTGCTGCGGACGAGATCCTCGCCGCCACGAAGATCAATCCCGATACCCGAGTGAAGGACCTGACCAAGGACGAAGAAGCGCTTATCCGTGACTACATTGATAAAAACTTCACCGTTGAGGGCGACCTGCGCCGTAACACCGCGCTCGACATCAAACGCCTTGTCGAGATCCAGTGCTACCGCGGCACGCGTCACCGCAAGGGATTGCCCGTGCGCGGCCAGCGTTCCAAAACGAACGCCCGTACCCGCAAAGGTCCGAAGCGCACTGTAGCCAACAAGAAGAAGTAATCCAACAAGGAGGACAGTTAGATGGCAACAAAAGCCGCTGCTAAAAAAGGCGCCCCCGTGCGTGGCAAACGCCGTGAGCGCAAAAATATTGAACGTGGCTGCGCGCATATCCAGAGCACATTCAATAACACCATTGTTACCATTACGGACGTGCAGGGCAATGCCGTGTCTTGGGCCAGCGCAGGCGGCCTGGGCTTCCGCGGTTCCCGCAAGAGCACGCCGTTTGCCGCGCAGACTGCTGCCGAGACGGCCGCCCGCGCCGCGATGGAGCATGGCATGAAGTCGGTAGAAGTTTATGTGAAAGGCCCTGGTTCCGGCCGTGAAGCCGCTATCCGTGCTTTGCAGGCCACCGGCTTGGAGGTAAATATGATCAAGGACGTTACCCCCATTCCGCATAACGGCTGCCGCCCGCCCAAGCGCCGCCGCATTTAATTGAAGGAGGAAAAACAATGGCAAGATATACAGGCGCAGTTTGCCGCCAGTGCCGTCGTGAGAACCAGAAGCTCTTCCTGAAGGGCGACCGCTGCTACTCCGACAAATGCGCGCTCGCCCGCCGCAGCTTCGTGCCGGGCCAGCACGGCCAGAACCAGGCCCGTAAGAAGGTCTCCGAATACGGCCTGCAGCTGCGCGCGAAACAGAAAGCAAAACGCTATTACGGTGTTCTGGAGAGCCAGTTCGCCCATTACTTTGAAATGGCCGAGCGCAAATCCGGCATCACCGGTGAGAATCTGCTTAGGATCCTTGAAAGCAGACTGGACAATATCGTCTACCGCGCGGGTTTTGCGATGAGCCGCAAGGAAGCCCGCCAGCTGGTGCTGCACCGTCACTTTACCGTGAACGGCCAGACCGTGAACATCCCCTCCTACCTCGTGAAAGAGGGCGACAAGGTCGCCGTCCGCACCACGGACTGCGACAAGATCAAAGAGTGCATCGAGAAGAACAGCGCCCGCCCCGTGCCTGCGTGGCTGGACAAGGACGCTGAGAAGATGACTGTCAACGTCACGAAGCTGCCCGAGCGTGCCGACATCGATTTCGACATCGAGGAGCACCTCATCGTCGAGCTGTACTCCAAATAATCCCCGTGATCCTCATCACCGTATGCGAACATTTTGGCAGGCGGCGTGCCGCCGCCTGCCTGAACTAAGGAGGGTTTTAGAATGATGGAGATTGAGAGACCCAAGATCGATACCGCCAGCCTTTCCGCAGACGGCCGTTACGGCAAATTCGTCGTGGAGCCGCTGGAGCGCGGTTTCGGTACCACCTTGGGCAACAGCCTGCGGCGTGTGCTGCTTTCCAGCCTGCCGGGCGTGGCAGTCACCAGCATTAAAATCGACGGGGTAGTCCATGAGTTCTCCACGATCGAGGGCGTGAAGGAAGACGTTACCGAGATCGTCCTGAACGTCAAAGGCATCACCGCAAAGCTTTATTCCGATACCCCGAAAACCGTTCGCATCGAAGCGAGCGGTGAGGGCGAGGTAACTGCCGGCAGCATCCAGCAGGATGCGGAGATCGAGGTGCTGAACCCTGATTGGCACATTGCGACCCTGGCGGACGGCGCGAAGCTCATCATGGAGCTTGTGTTCGACAAGGGCCGCGGTTATGTCCCGGCGGAACGCAACAAGCAGGCTGCGGAGCAGGCTTCCCTGAACGCTCTGCCTGTCGACAGCATCTATACCCCTGTACTCAAGGTGAATTACACGGTGGAGAACACCCGCGTGGGCCAGATCACCGACTACGACAAGCTGACGCTTGAGGTCTGGACGGACGGCACGATCAGCGCGAAGGAGGCCGTGAGCCTTGCCGCGCGTATCATGACCGAGCATCTGAACCTGTTCGTCACGCTTTCGCAGGAGGCGATGGACGCCGAGATCATGGTGGAAAAGGACGACAAGGGCAAGGAAAAGGCTCTCGAGATGACCATTGAGGAGCTGGACCTTTCCGTGCGTTCCTTCAACTGCCTGAAGCGCGCCGGCATCAATACCGTGGAAGACCTGATCAACAAATCCGAAGACGAGATGATGAAAGTGCGCAACCTCGGCCGCAAGAGCCTGGAGGAAGTTATGGCGAAACTGGATTCCCTCGGCTTTACCCTTACAAAAGACGACGAGTAAACTGCAAAGGAGTGAAATGGGATGCCCGGTACAAGAAAACTTGGCAGAACCAGCGACCACCGCAAGGCGATGCTCCGCGCTATGGTGACTTTCCTGTTTGAGACAGGCAAGATCGAGACCACGGCGACGCGTGCAAAGGAAGTGCGCGCGATGGCGGAGAAGATGGTGACCCTCGGCAAGCGTGAAGACCTGCATGCGAAGCGTCAGGTGTACGGCTTCATCACGAAAGAGAGCGTGGCAAAGAAGGTCATCGACGAGATCGGCCCGAAATACGCCGACCGCGACGGCGGTTACACCCGTATCATCAAGACTGGTGTGCGCCGCGGCGACGCCGCCGAAATGGCGATCATCGAACTGGTTTAAGTTCTGTTTAAAACATCCCCCGTGCAGGAAATCGGCACGGGGGATGTTTTTATTGATTACGGAAACCACCGGCTCTGCCGGTGGAGGTGTCCCGTAAAAAGCTTTAGCTTCAAGCATCGAGCGAAGCGAGCTGCTAACAGAAAGCTTTCAATAATAGAAAGCTTCCGTTAGAACAGCAATCGCCCATTTACGGGCTGTGGGGCAAGTTATGCAAGCGAAATAAATTTCAGTGCGTCTTAAGACGCTTGTCGGTAATAGGCTTTTATAGAGCCTACTCAAGCCACCAGCTTAGCTGGTGGTTATGACTGCGCAATAAAAGCCCCGTCCTGACGGCCATATGGGCCGGAGCGGCCGCAGGCCATTTTTTATTGCCCCGCAATAAAAAAGCTTATCCCGATGGCCGCGGGCCGGGGACGGCCCGCATGGCCTGAAAAATAGCCTGCGGTTATTTTTCAAATATTGCTGCACAGCGGATATACAGCCTTTACCATCCTGCAATATTTGGCCTTTGCGCGCTGCGGTGCGAAAACTTTTACATGTTTGGACAGGCAGCAATGGCCCCTGCGGTGGCGGGGGCTGTCGTTTTATGATAAAATGTAGAAAATCGGGAGCGGGGAAGTGCGGATATGGCGGGCATCGGCAAAGTAATGGACGAAGTAAAAAAGGCTGTGGTGGGTAAGGATGCGGTGCTGTTGCGTGCGGTGCTGGCCATCCTTGCGGGCGGCCATATTTTGCTGGAGGATGTGCCAGGCGTGGGTAAGACAACGATGGCGCTGGCTTTTTCCAAGGCGCTGGGCCTGCGCTATAACCGTATGCAGTTCACGCCGGACGTACTGCCCTCAGATGTGACGGGTTTCTCTCTTTACAACAAAGCTGTGGGGAAAATGGAATACCAGCCCGGCGCCGTGCTGTGCAACCTGTTCCTGGCCGATGAGCTGAACCGTGCGACCAGCCGCACACAGGCCGCACTGTTGGAGGCCATGGAGGAGGGGCAAGTGACCGTGGACGGCGTAACGCATGCGCTGCCCCGCCCTTTTATCGTTATTGCAACACAGAATCCCGCCGGAGCGTCGGGGACGCAGCTTTTGCCGGATTCCCAGCTGGACCGGTTTATGGTGAAGTTGTCCCTCGGATACCCGGAACCGCAGGATGAGCTGCGCATGCTGCGCCGGAAACAGAAGGGCAATCCCCTGGATGGCGTGCAGCAGGCTCTGGACAAGGCCGGGCTGGCGGCGCTGCGCGCACAGACAGACCAGGTCTATGTGAGCGACGAAGTACTGGACTATATTGTACGGCTCGTGGCGGGAACAAGGACCTTGCCGGAACTGGTACAGGGGGCGAGCCCGCGCGCCACACTGGCTGTGGCCGCTATGGCAAAGGCCGCGGCGCTTGCCCGGGGCGCGGATTATGTCACACCTGCGGATGTGCGGCGCATCTTTCACTGTACGGTGGCACACCGGTTGATCCCCGCGCCGCAGACAAGGGATGTGGACGCGCTGCTGGACGATCTGATGCGCAGTATAAGCGCGCCGCAGCTCAAATGAGGGTGTGGGCGGCGCGCGCGGTCTATGGGTTGGCGCTGGGCGGGGCCGTGCTGTTTTATTGCTTTTATTTCGGCCAATTGGCATGGTATGTTCTGATGCTGGCCGTCTGCCTGCCTTTGTTTTCCCTTGTGGTAAGCCTTCCGGCGATGCTGACAGCGGGTATCGTGCTGCACGCGCCCGCGGCGGTAGAGCGGGAAAAAACCTGTGTTTTACAGGTATATATGCTGGGATGGATGCCTGCCGCGCGTATGGAAGTACGTATTTCGGTGGAGGACCGGACGCATCCGGGCCAGGACTGTGCGCGGTGGCTTCACTTGCGCGGGGAGGCTCCTGCGGAATGGGAGCTGGACACTGCGCACTGCGCGGCACTGCGGTGCAGCGTGCGGCGTGCGTGGGTATATGATTATCTGGGCCTGTTCCGCCTGCCTGTGCGCAGGCTGGGCGCGGTCATTGTCACCGTGCGGCCGCGGCCCGTTGCCCTTTCGCCGGAGCCGCCGCTGCCGGGGGCCGTATCCGGCGGACCGATGAAGCCCCGGGTGGGCGCGTATGCCGAGGAGCATGAGCTGCGGCCCTACCGCCCGGGAGACCCTATGCGCACGGTTCACTGGAAGCTGACGGCAAAAACAGGAGAGATGATCGTCCGGGAGGCGCTGGTGCCCTGCCGGGCGCGCGCCCTTCTGCTGGTGGAGAGGCGGGGCGGCCCTGACGCGCTGGATCGGGTATTGGAGCATTTGTGCTGGTTGTCCGCGCGCCTGACGCAGCAGGGAGTGTCTCACACTGTGTTGTGGCCCGGTGAAAGCGGCGTGGTGCACACGGCGCTGGTGGATGAGGCCGGGCAGTTGGATGCGCTGCTGTACCGTCTTTTGGCTGAACCGGCGGACGGTGCGGACGGCTGGGCGCCGGGTTGGGCGCCGCCGCAGGCGGAATGGAGCTATACCCTGCGTGCGGAAAAGGAGGCGGCGGATGATGCGGGATAAACGGCGAAAGACGCCCGGTATTTCGCTTTCTGCTGCGGGGCGGCATACCCGCCTTGCCCCGGGGCACGCCGGCACCGGAAAAGCCGGGACGCCCTTTTGGCGCAGGACAGACCGGCACAACGCTCCAAGAAAAGCGCCGTTGTGGAGCGCGCTTTCCAGCCTTTTGTTGTTGTGGCTGGGCGTGGGAGGAACGGTATTTGCCGTTATCACAGGCTTTGACCTGCCGGTTGGGCGCGGAGCGGTAGCGCTGAGCTGTGCGGCGGTTCCGGCCGTTGTATGGTTTTTGGCGCTGCCGCTGCGTGCGGCGCGCCTGCTGCACCTTCCTGCGCTGCTGCTGGGAGCGGCGCTCCTGGCGTCCGCAGGGGAAAACGCCCTGCGCGGTGCGGTTTTGACTGCACAGAATATCACACAGGCGTACCATGCATATTTTCCGGCGGTCCCCGTGTGGTTTTCCGATGTGCCAATGACGTTGGAAAACCGTTCCCTGACAATATTTTTTTGTGCTTATGCGGCGATTTTGGCGGGGTTGCTGGGCGCGGCTCTGCTGTGGCAGCGTTCGGCTTTGTTTTCGGCCGCGCTGACAGTGCCGCCGTTTTGCCTGCCCCTGGTAGTAACGCAGGCTGCCGCGCCCGTTCCGCAGCTGATGTGCTTGTTGTTTTGGACGCTGCTTCTGCTGACACATGCGCTGCGGCGCTCCAGCCCGGCGCAGGCCGGTCGTGTTACCTGGGGCCTGTTGGCGCCCGCTCTGGCGCTGCTGCTGGGGCTGCAGATTTTTCTGCCGGACAGAGACTTTATCCGGCCGTCCTGGGCGGGCAGGATGCAACGGGACGTGATCGCTCTGGTGCAGGGAAATACGCCGTCTGCATTGCCGTGGCGTGCATCCTCCGGCGGCGGACTGCGGCTGGAGACAGCAGGCCCCCGTGTTTACACAGGCCGTACAGTGCTGCGGGTGGAATCCGGAATTGACGGTGTGTTTTATCTGCGCGGCGCGTCCGCCGGTGATTATACGGGCCGTGCATGGAAGGATTGCAGCCTGGGTGCGGTGCAGCTTGCGGCGGAGGGCACAGAGCCTGCGCCGCACCCGCTGCAGTTGCCCGCTCTGAACCTGGGGGCGCTGGGCGGCGAAGGCGAGCAGATGACGGTGACAAGCGTCGGAGATGGTACGGATCTGTGCTATCTGCCGTACTATCCTTTGGCTGTGCCGGGGATGACATATGTTTCCGATGGCAGTGTGACGCATGATTTGGACACGCAGAGCTGGACAACGGAATTTTACGGCGAATATTGGCTGGCGGGCGTACCGCCGGATGAGCAGGAATGGACGGAACAACGGATCCATTTGGAACTGCCGCTGCTGCCGGAGCTGGAACAGCCGGAACGCTTTTATAGAGAGGCCGTCTATCGGGAATATACCGCGCTGCCCGCGGATACGGCGCAGGCAATGCAGGCGCTGGCGGCGAGGGCGGGCATCCGCACCGACGGCGGCACGGAAGAAACAGCCCGGCAGGTGGCGCAATACATCGGAAGTGCGGCCCGGTACAGTCTGGATACGCCTGTCCAGCCGCGGGATGAAGACTTTGTGCTGCATTTTCTGACGCAGTCCCGCCAGGGTTACTGCGTGCATTTTGCCTCGGCAGCAGCGGTTATGCTGCGCGCGCTGGATATCCCGGCACGGTATGTGAGCGGTTATGTCGCTGTTGTACAGGGCGGCAGGGCCGATGTGCCGGACAGCGCCGCCCATGCATGGGTGGAATATTATCTGGACGGCTTCGGCTGGCTGCCTTTGGAAGCGACGCCGGGTTTTGCGCGCGAAACCAGTGTGCTGCCGGAGGCATTGCTTTCCGGTGAAGGCGTGCCGGAGAACGGGGAAAGCAATGCCGCCTCCCGCGACACTGCGTCATCCGAAACGGAAGGACGAAAGGAACAGGGAGCAGACCCTGCGGTGAACGGCCCGGACCGCGCGCCGGGAACAGAACGCTCCGAAGAGGAGCCGGGCGGGGCCCGGCCGGACACGTCGGGACCGGCGGCCGCGGGGGCGGATTCGTGGCAGCTGCCGGTGCAGGCGCTGTGGCTGCTGGCGCTGCCCGCATTGGCGGCTGCCGTATGGCTGCGCCGCCGCCTTGTGTTGGCGCGCAGGGCGCGCAGGATGCAGGGCCCTGCCCGCAGCCGGGCGGCGCTGGACACGTGGGTCTATCTGGAACGGCTGTGCCGGGGCGCTGCGCCGCCGCCCGCGCGTCTGAGGGAACTGGCGGAAAAAGCAAAGTTCAGCAATCATGTGCTGACACCGGAGGAGCTTGGGGCGCTGACCGAATATGCCGGCCAATGCGCGGCCCGACGGGAGAAAGAGAGCGGGCCGCTGCGCCGTTTTTGGGAAAAATGGATCTTATGCCTGTATTGACCGCAGAAAGAAAGGAGAAGGCTTCGGAATGGAGCATGAGCAAATTGCAGCGCAGGTGAAAAAGCTGACAGGGAAGAACAACGACGCCGCATATGCAGCCCTGTGTACGCTGGAGGCGGAAAGTGAAGCTTCGGCCGCGGTGTGTGCCTTTTGGGATGCTTTTGCGGCAATGCTGGACGATAAACGTACTTATGTGCGCATGCGGGGCATGGTCCTGCTGGCATGCAACGCACAGTGGGCGGGCCCTGAACAGGTAATGGAGATGCTGGAGCGGTATCTTGCCCACATCACAGACGAAAAGGCGGCCGCTGCACGCTGGTGCGTTCAACGGCTGCCCCAGTTTGCAGCAGCCTGCCCGGGCTGCTTTCCGCGAGCCAGACAGGCGCTCCTGTGCGCGGACCTTTCCCGTTACTCCGAAAGCATGGCCTCTTTGCTGGAACGGGATATTCGCGCCGCTCTGAAGCGGCTGCCGGAGAAATAAAACAGAAAACGCGCTTTCCCCAAAGCGGATGTCCGTTTCAGGGAAGGCGCGTTTTGGGTATGAGCGTTCAGCGAAGCACGTCGGCATATTCCGGATGCTGGCCGAACCATTTTTTTGCATAGCTGCAGGTGGGGATGGCTTTGCGGCCCGTTTCGCGCAAAGAGCGGGCGATGCGTTCCATCATCTGTGCGGCAACACCCTGCCCGCGCAGCGCTTCGTCGACGAAGGTGTGGTCAATGTTTACAACGCCCGGCGCGAATTCAGGAAAAGTGGCCTCTGCCAGCAGCTGGCCCTCCTGCACATATGCAATACGGTTTTCCGTCAGAATGAACGGCATACAAATCACCTCTCTGTCCATAGTATAGCACAAATCGCGCGGAACTTGACAATTTTTTATTTGTGTAATATATTATATAAAAATGTAATATATTATATAAATTCAGAAGGAGACTTTGCATGGAGCTGAAAAATTATCCCGCACCCTATGTGCTTTTTGGCGCGCTGCTGGCAATGGGAAACCGCCTGCAAGCCGCCGGGGACCGGTTTTACGATGAGATCACGACAAAGCAGTGGTTTGTGCTGGCGGTGCTGGAGACCTTTTCAGCTCCGCCAACACTGGGCGAGCTGGCGCGCGGTGTGGGAAGTTCGCATCAAAACGTGAAGCAGCTGGTTTTGAAGCTGCAGCAAAAGGGATATGTGGCTCTGGCGCAGGACGGGCGGGACGCACGCAAGAACCGCGTGCACCGAACCCCAAAGTGCGCGGAGCTGCCGGAAAAATACGGCGCACGCCAGCAGGAATTCATGCGGGCGCTGTATACAGGCATCCGTGCAGACGAGGCTGAACAGGCTGCCGGAGTGCTGGCCCGTATGCTGGAAAACCTGGAGAAGATGCAAACGGTGGAGGAGGGGTTGGAATGAAAACGCTGGTGGTATACCGTTCCCATTATGGCAGTACACGCCGGTATGCTCAATGGCTGGCACAGGCGCTGGATGCCGATGCTGCGGAGGAAAGGCAGGCGGACGCGCGCCTTGTGCAGAACTATGAATGCGTGATATTTGGCGGCGGCCTGTATGCGGGGAGCATTGCCGGCGCTGCGCGTATGGCAAAGTTGTATGGCGCATTGCAGGGGAAACGTCTGGCAATGTTTACAGTGGGGCTGTCGGACCCGAGCGACCCGGAAAATGTGAAAAAGATCATGCAGGATGCGGCCCGGGCCTTTACGCCGGAAATGCTGGAGAATATCTGCTTTTTCCATCTGCGCGGCGGGATGGATTACCGGAATATGAGGCCTGTACACAAGGCGATGATGGCAATGCTGAAAAAAATGCTGCTGAAAAAACCGGAGAGCGAGCGCAGTATGGAAGAAAAAGGGCTGCTGGCCGCATATGACAGGCCGGTGGACTTTACAGACAGGGCCGCGCTTGCCCCGCTTATCGCCTGGTGCAGGGACGAAGCATAACGCCGTCGGGCCGTAAGCCAAACGGAGCGACGGCAGAAAATGAAGGGCCATAGAATTGGGGCGAAACAGAAAATCGGGTTAACGGTGAGTTTTGTGGGAACAGGAATTGTGATATGCGGCTTAAACGGTGCTGGAAAGAGTACATTGGGAAAAGCGCTTGCTGAGAAATTGGATTTTTATTTTATAGATAATGAAGATCTGTTTTTCCCTAAGACAGACCCAAATTATATCTATGCTTCTCCACGCACGCATGAGGAGGCTGAAAAAATGCTTTTCCATGCGATTAAGGTACATGAAAATTTTGTTTTTGCTGCTGTAAAAGGAGATTATGGAGAAGCGAGTTATCCCTTTTTTCAGTATGCTGTATTGATTGATACTCCAAAGGACATTCGGGTGCAACGGGTTAAAAAGCGCTCTTTTCAGAAGTTTGGCAATAGAATGCTGCCAGGTGGAGATTTGCATGAACAGGAAGAAAAGTTTTTTGAGTTTGTTACATCCAGACCAGAGAGTACGGTTGAAGAATGGATACAGCTATTAAGTTGTCCTATCCTAAGAATTGACGGAACAAAACCCGTTGAAGAAAATGTAGATTTTATCATAAATCAGATATAAAAAGTGTATTTCAGTTTATAACTGTCCTCCTTGCGCGGGCGCAAAAAGCACCATCTAAAGAATTTACTTTAGATGGTGCTTTTCTGTAAATTTTTAGGGACAAAATCCGATGCTCGTCATCTCTGCAGATGTGGGATTGATTACTTCTTTACGGAGAGGGCTCCAAACGGAGCCTTTTTGCATTATCCCTGGGGGAATTCTTCCTTGCTTTCCAGCTTGCTGGCCACCGTGTGCGGAGATTCCCACACGCCGTTGGCGCAGGGTGTCTGCTCCTGCTGCGTGTAGTACAGCGGCGGACGAAGGTTGCCGTCCCGCAGCGCTTGCATGCGCCGTCGGGCGTGAGTGGGCAGCACAGCGCTGCCGTCCGTATGCCCCGTGCTTTTTTCGGGAGTGTTGTGCACATCGTTGGGTTTGTTGTGGACTTCTCCGTGATATAAACTGCTTAATATACTCATAGTAATATTTCGCCTCCACAGTTAGGATTCCCCCGAAGCCCGTGGATATGCGCACATTTGCGAAGGCTCGACAGTATTTTCCGTGAGGGTGAAGCAGGCGGTCACCCAAGCGTCCTCCGGCAGGCAGCCCCGGCCATAATCCTCCAGCTGGAGACCCAGGCGGTATGTGCCGGGAGTAAGCGCCGGGTACCACTCCAACGGAAAGCGGCCGGAACGTTCTGTTTCGAGCGGATCGGCTGTTCCGCAGAAGACGGCATCGCAGGGGACAGCCTCCCAGCCGCCATCCGTCCGGCGTTCCAGGCGGGGAATGAGTATGACGCCCAGTTCCAGCCCGCTGGTGTTGGTGATGGTGTAGGAGATAGAGCTGTCTCTTTCCGCAAGGCCGGACGCATCGGAAGAAGCTTCCCCAGGCGGCGGAAGGTTTTCGGCGGACAGCATCAGCGTCACGGCACCCTCCGCCAGCAGGATTGACCCGTCTTCCGCAGGCAGAGCGTCGGCGCTGGAGGCGGAAATGCTTTCGTCCATGGGAGGCCTGTCGCCGAATGCGGAGGCGGAAGCCGCGCCTTGCGGCGCGCATGCAGCCAGCAGCAAAGCAGGGCAAAGCACACAAGCTGCAGCGAATGTCGTGCGTTTCATGGAACTGCCCTCCCGGTGTACTTTTGTACGTTTATTTGTATTTGGGCGGTGTGGATGGCGGAGCGTCTTTGCCTGTTTCAGCCTCATTGCCGTTCTGCGGCGCATAGTCGGCGGGCGTGCGGGGTGCAGGAGCCGGGCGGCCGGCCAGCCTTTTTTTATGAAGGCGGACGGCCGCGCGTGCGGCCGTCACGGCCACTGCGGCCAGTACGGCCAACACCAGCAGCGTGGGCAGCGCAGCGACAAAGCCCACGGCAAAGTCCTGTGCACCGTAGCCGAAGTCGCGCCAGCTGCGGCGGAAGGCGTCGGATACGCGGTCGCCGAACGTCTCGGTTTTTTCGGTGATCTGCTTTACCTCCTCTACCGTTACATCTACGGTAGAATAAGAGATCAGATCGTCATAGGTGCGCTGCTGGGCGGTATAGCTCTCGATCTGGTACTGCACTTCTGTGAGCTGGTTCTGGATGGCGAGCAGCGTTTCCAGATCACCGGCCTGCTCCATCATCGCGTACAGGCGCTCCTCCTGCAGCTTCAGGCTTTTCAGGCGGGCCTCCACATCCACATAAGCGCTGGTCACATCCTGGGTGGATTCCTGCTTGCTTACCAGGTTGCCGGCGCTGCCGGCGCCCTCCAGAAAGACGCTGTATTGCTCTGCCGGGATGCGGAACTGATAATATGCGGTGCGGTATGCACCCTCGTAAGCGGGCGTATCGATGCTGGTGGAGGAGACATATCCGCCGCAGGACTGGGCGGCCCGCGCCAGCGCCGTACAGGTGGCGTTGAAGTCCAGCGCTTCGATGGAGAGCGTGGCGTTCAGGATGATCTTCCGCCCGTCCTGGGGCAGCAGATCCGCGCTGTTCTGCACGGCGTCGGACAGGTCCGAGGTCCCGGCCGCTTCGGCGGCGGTTCCGCCTGCATCCGCGGCATATGCCTGGGGCGCGCTGTCCATCGAGGAATAAGAAGCACGGGCCGCGGCCGTGCTGCTGGCCGCGCCTCCGCATCCCGCCAGAGAGGCGGCGAGCGCCAGTGAAAAAAGAATACTGAACAACGTCTTTTTCATCGAGTTCCCTTCCTTTCTGTGTCAGGTTCTGCTACTCTATATACGGCGTACAAGCCGCAGATATTGCGTCGGAACGATGTCAAATCGTTATCAAATTTGTAACAAGCGTGTATTTTTTTGGCGTGCGCACTCGCGGCAGGGAGAAAAACATGCTATACTGGAACACGTAAAAAAACAGGGCGGGCGTGCCGTGCGTCCGCTACAAGGGCGCGCTTTGCCGGAAAATGCCGGCTGGGCGCGGAACGCAAAGGAGTGGAAAAAATGGGTAGAAATGCGATCGTCGGGCAGAGCGGCGGCCCCACCGCGGTTATCAATTCAAGTTTGGTGGGTGTGTTCCAGGCGGCGAAAAGCCGCGGCGCACAGCATGTTTACGGCATGCGGTACGGTGTGAAGGGCCTGCTGGAAGAACAGGTGGTGGATCTTTCGGACACGCTGCGGGATAATCTGGACATTGAGATCCTCAAGCGCACGCCCGCCTCATACCTGGGCTCGTGCCGGTACAAGCTGCCCGTCCCGGCAGAGGACCCGGCTTTGTATGAAAAGCTGTTTGGTATTTTGAAAAAGCTGGATGTGGGCTACTTTTTCTATATTGGCGGCAATGACAGCATGGACACCATCTCCAAGCTTTCGGACTATGCCTGCATGACAGGCAGCGACATCAAGTTCATGGGCGTGCCCAAGACCATCGACAACGACTTGATGAACACCGACCACACGCCGGGCTACGGCTCCGCGGCCAAGTACATCGGCGCTATTATGAAGGAGATCACCCGCGACAGCCTGGTATACGGCACGCGCAACGTCACGATTGTTGAGGTGATGGGGCGTAATGCGGGCTGGCTGACGGGTGCGGCGGCATTGGCCAAAGCGGAGGACTGCGAAGGCGTGGATATGATCTGCCTGCCGGAGGTGGCCTTTGACATCGAACATTTCATCGAGCGGCTGGACGTCCTGCAGCGCGCCAAGGCAGGCGTGGTCATCGCGGTGTCTGAGGGCGTGCGCGTACACGACGGCCGTTATGTATGCGAGCTGACGGAAGAGCTTGGCCCGGTGGATGCGTTCGGGCACAAAACGCTGACGGGCGCGGCGCGCTTTCTGGCGAACAAAGCCGTGCGGGAGCTGGGCTGCAAGGCACGCGCCATCGAGCTTTCCACCCTGCAGCGGTGCAGCAGCCACATGGCCAGCCGTGTGGACATCACCGAGGCGTTCCAGGTGGGCGGCGCGGCGGCCAAGGCTGCTTTCGAGGGGCACAGCGGCGAGATGGTGGGCCTGCGCCGCCTTTCCAACGACCCGTACCAGTGCACCACCGAGCTGCACGATATCCATACCATCGCGAATTTTGAAAAAAAGGTTCCGGGCGAGTGGATCACACCGGACGGCGTAGGTGTGACACAGGAATTTCTGGCATATATGCGGCCGCTCATTCAGGCGGAGCTTACCCCTATTTATGTGGACGGCCTGCCGCGCCACATTTATATCAAATAGGACACGGCATCAAAAAACAGGCGCGCCGCATACACAAATTTGACTTGCGGCGCGCTGTTTTTGCGCCTGTACGCGCCGCAGCCCTTTTTTTTTGTGCGGCAGAGTGCTATACTGATAGATGGAAACAGGGATAAAGAATCGGAAGGGGTCAGACCGGGAATATGAAAATGCTGATTTTTGTGCTGAACCGGGTAGAAAAGCTGGAGCCTGCACTGAATAAGCTGGAGCATGCAGGCTTGCGCGGAGCGACCGTGCTCTCCAGCCGGGGCATGGCCATGACGTTGGACAAATACTGCGACGGTTCGTTTCTGGGTTCGCTGCGGGCCATGATGGAGCCGGACCGTGAGGAGAACCGGACGGTATTTATGGTGTTGAAAGACGAGGATGTGGAGCGTGCCGTTGCCGCCGTGGAAGAGGTGGCGGGCAGCTTCAATACCCCCAACAGCGGCATCGCGTTTACGCTGCCGGTGGATTTTGTGAAAGGCATCCAGTAAGGGCAGCCCCTGCGGACGTTATGGTGTGAGAGACAATGGAATTGGGTACGCTTTTTAACTTTGCGATCCTGCTGTTCTGCGGCTTGATCTTCGCAAAGATTATTCGCTATTTCAAACTGCCGGACGTGACGGGCTATCTCATCGGCGGGCTCATCATAGGGCCGTCAGTGCTGGGCCTGCTTTCGGCGGACGCGGTGGCCGGGCTTTCGCTCGTATCGGACGTGGCGCTGGGCTTTATCGCATTTTCCATCGGTAGTGAGTTCAAGCTCAGCTATTTCAAGCGTGTGGGCATGACGCCTATCGTCATTGCCATATTTGAGAGCTTTGTGGCTGTTTTGTTCGTGACGCTGGGGCTGGTTCTCAGCGGGCAGACGCTGCCGTTTTCATTGGTGTTGGGCGCTATTGCGGCGGCTACCGCGCCTGCAGCCACCATTATGGTCATCAAGCAGTACAGGGCCAAAGGGCCCGTTACCGAAACGCTGCTCAGTGTTGTCGCCATCGACGACGCTACGGCGCTCATTGCATTCGGCATTGCTGTGGCCGTGGCGCAGACGCTGACCAGCACGGCGGACGTTTCGCTGGTGCTGAGCATCTTGAAGCCCGTGCTGGAGATTGCCGAGGCGCTGCTGGGCGGCGCGCTGCTGGGCGTGCTGTTCACTGTGATGCTTCGGTTCTTTAAGGTGCAGTCAAACCGCATGGTGCTGGCCATCGCTTTTGTGCTGGTGACGAGCGCTGTGGCCAACGCGCTGAATATCTCGGCGCTGCTGACGACCATGGCCATGGGGGCAGTGTTCGCCAATTTGTGCAAAAACTCGAGCGAGGTCATGTCCTTATGCGATCATGTGACGCCGCCTGTTTTTATGATGTTTTTTGTGCTTTCCGGCGCGGGGCTGAATTTGGCGATATTGCCGTCCATCGGCGTTGTGGGCGTGATCTATGTGGTGCTGCGCGTGATGGGAAAAATGGCGGGCGCATGGTTTGGCGCCACCGTTATGAAGGCGGACCACAATGTGCGCCGCTGGCTTGGCCCGGCGCTCATACCGCAGGCGGGCGTTGCCATTGGCCTTACCGTGGTGGCGCAGCAGGTCGTACCGCAATATGCCGAGGTCGTGCGCGCCGTGGTGCTGTGCGGCACGCTGATCTATGAGCTTGTGGGCCCGGGTGTCGCAAAATGGACGCTGCAGAAGGCGGGAGAGATCGAGCCGGGACAATAACGGGCAAGGTGCGGCCTGTGCGGCCGCGCCGGTAAAGTGCGGCAAGCAAATACCGGGGGGAGCGAAAGAAAATGAAACCCAGACAGGCCTTTGATGCAGAACGGGAGGAGGCCGCGGCCCTGCCGCGGCCGGCGCGCCGCGACCCGGCGCTTGCAATGGCAAAACGCCAGGTGCTTGTACTGCTGGGCGCGTGGCTGGCGGTGCGCGCGCTGCTGATGCCCGCGGCGCTGCTGGCAGGCCCGCAGAACGCGGATTTTTGGATCAGCGGAGCGGTGGGGCTCGCCGTCAGTGTTCTGGTAGCCGCATTTATTCTTTCCGGCATGCGTGCGCTTGCGGGGCTTGCCATGCTCGCCATGGCGGTGTCGGCTGTGCAGACGGTGCCCGCGCTGCTGGAATATTTTTCTTACGGAGGAGGCCCGGCAGCCTATGCGGCGCTGTTTCTGGCAGGGCAGGCAGCACAGCTGGGACTATTGGCCTGTCTGTTTTTCCTGCCCGGTGCGAAGCGGTATTTCAGTGTGTGCGGGCGGAACGGAAAAAACGCTGAATAATTATCAAAATCCGGCCCGCATCTGTAAGCGGAATCGGGTAAGACTGTTTTTTGAGCTATAGCGAAGTTGCAGCGAACCGATACGGAATAGCCGGAGAGGAAAGCACCGTCAAACGCTCTGTCTGCATTGTTGTCTTGCAGGCAAAGAGACGAATGGATTTTTGCGTTTGAAAAATGAGGGGAAGTGCAGCTGCAGGACACGAAGGGAACCGATACACAGCGGTTGCTGTCAGGCCAAACTGATCGACCGATTGGCCGCCAAAGATGTTGGGGAGTACCGAATAGATTCTCATAAACCGGGGGCAACCCATTCTGAATTTTTTATTGCTCCGCAATAAAATTTATCGCGCCAGCCACAGCCGGGAGTGTGGCCCAAATGGCCTGAAAACAATTTGCGGCTGTTTTCGAAATCAAGAGTCTGTTTAAGCCAGGGAAAATTAACGGCATGCGAAACAGCAAAGGAGTTTTGCGCAAAACAAAGATTTGGCGCAGGAATATTGAACATAGGTTATGAAAATCAGCAAAGCATGGCGGAAAAGGCCCCACAGATCGGGTATGTTGGCACTTTTCGAATAAGGCTGAGTCGAAGCATGGAAAAGACAATTTTTCTATATAGGTTTTTTGAATTGTTTTTGCGGTATTTTACATGATACAATCAAAATCGGAAAAATAGCTCATGATCTTTCCGAACATGGAATTCCATATCCAGCGCTCCTATTTGGGCCGACAAACAGAGCCGTTTTTTATCGACAGAAGATGCTGCCAGAGCCAGCAGAGCAAACGCCGAGCCGTCTTCCGCCGGAAAGACAGCAGCGGCGTTATAATGGGCAGGGCCGCCGAAGGCATGGGAACATTGGAAATGATTTTTTAGGCAACGAGGAGAATCCGATATGCAAAAAACAATTCGACTGCCGTTCCCGGCCGCCGACCCATTCATTCTGTGCGCTGCGGATGGGCGCTATTACCTCTACTGTACGAGCGAAGACGGCAGCGGTTTTCCTATCTACACTTCCGAAGATCTGCAGCTCTGGGAGCGTTGCGGCACCGCTCTGGGCAAAGAAACCTCCCGCTGGGGCGTGGGATGCTTCTGGGCACCGGAATGCTATGAGATTGACGGCATATACTATCTGTTTTACAGCGCAGACTGGAAAGTAAACCCCACCGGCGCTTTGGAAAACTTCCGCATCGGCGTGGCGCGGGCCAGCACCCCGTCCGGCCCCTTTACGGATATTTCCGACCATCCGATTTTTGACCCCGGCTACCCTATCATTGACGCGAACGTATTCGCCGAAGATGGGCGATATTATTTGTATTACTCCCGCTGCTGCTACGAGCACAAGGTCGACGGCCTGGAGGAGAGTTGGATCTATGGTGTTGAGCTGGCTCCGGATTTTTCCGGTGTGAAGGGAGAGCCTGTTTTGCTGCTGCGCCCCGAGCAGGAATGGGAGGGACGCAGCGCGGCGGCTACCGGCCGGCGCTGGAATGAGGGTTCTTATCTGATGAGGCATGAAGGCCGGTACTACATGACCTATTCCGGCAATTTTTTTGCAGGGCCGGATTATGCAGTGGGCTATGCTACTTCAGCGCACCCATTAGGCCCGTATGCCAAAGCGGAAGAAAACCCTATTCTGGAACGGAGCCGTCATGTTACGGGCACCGGACATAGCTGTATGTTCCGCACTACGGATGGTACCCTGATGATTTGCTATCACGGACGGACCAGGGCAACCGGCCGGGACCGTATCGCCTTTATCTCTCCCGCGCATTTCACGTCGGACGGAAAGCTGATTATTGAAACCGAGTAAAATACGGGAAACCGCATGCGGCTCTTTTTCGGCTTCGTGAGCTGTCCCCTGTCCGCGGAGGCAAGAGGGATATCCGCAATAAAAAACGGGCCGCCTTTCTGGAATTAGAAGGGCGGCCCTTGCTTTTGCATTATGGCAACACCGCACAATTCACGGCTGATGCCTTAAGGGTCGTCTCGCTTGCAGATTTTCCGGCAGCTGTCACAAAAATCTGCCGGCGCGATTCGACACTTAGAATTGTGCGGTATTGCCTTATATTTCTTCGTCAGCCAGAGCCTGTGCCTTTAGGCAAAGTTCGGCGGCCTTAAAAGCATGCTTCTGTGTCATGGCAGTCTCGGTCCTGTCGATACAGTCCCGGATCAACCGGGTGAAAAAGGGAAACCCCACCTGTCCGGTGGCATCAAACCGAAATTCTCCCTTCCGGTTGGCCCAATAAACCATGTTTTCCTGCTTTTTGTCAGCGGCCAGATCAATATATTTGCGCAGCTCAATATAACCGTCAGTGCCCAAGATGAAGGTGCGTCCATCTCCCCAATTGCGCAAACCGTCCGGTGTGAACCAGTCTACCCGGAAGTAGCCGGTAGCGCCGTTGGAGGCGGCAGCTGTACATTCGCCGAAATCTTCGAACTCCGGGTGGCCGGGATGGGCGTAGTTGGCTTTGCGGGCAAAGGTGATATCAGCATCTTCCGCTCCGGTAAAATAGAGGAACTGTTCCAACTGGTGGCTTCCGATATCACAAAGAATGCCTCCACAACAGGCCTTTTGGTAGAACCAATCCGGCCGGGCGTTTCCCAGCCGGTGGGGGCCGAAGCCCTCCATATGCAGAACACGTCCAATCTCGCCCCGGCGAATCAGCTCATCGGCAAGCGTTGCAGCCTCGTTGTGCAGTCGTTCGGAATAATAGACCATATATTTCCGGCCGGTTTCCACCACGGCACGCCGGGCTGCGGCCAGCTGGTCCGGCGTGGTCATGGGGGCTTTGTCAACAAAGTAGTCCTTGCCTGCCGCCATGACGCGAAGCCCCAGCGGACAACGTTCGCTGGGAACCGCGGCGCTGACGATCAGGGGAATGTCCGGGGCATCCAGCAGCTCATCCAGACAGGATGCAGCATGAGCCTGCGGAAAGGCGCTTTGGAATGCGGAAACTTTCTTCAAGTCCTCATCCCACACGCCCACCAGCTCCGCTCCGGCGTCCAGCAGGCCGTTCACCATGCCGTAAATATGTCCATGGGCCAATCCGGCCGCAGCAAACCGAAATTCTCCCGGCAATACTGTGGGTGTGGGCTTCGGGGGCAGATGCAGTTCCATTTTATAGCATCTCCTTTGCATTTTGCGGGGAAGGGGGAGCTGTTTCCTCTCTGTCCCCGCCCTTAAGGCTTCAAACGTTTAAGACGCCGCCGCACAGAACAGCTGTTCTGTGCGGCGGCTGCTTTTTATGGATTTCACAGCATCAGTGCAAAGATGCCGCCCTGTACGCTGCGGGCGATAAAGGCCACATAGCGTCCGGTTTTGGTGTCGTACCAATCGGAGAATGGGACGCGGGATGTGGTTTCCCGCAGTTCCTTCGCAATGGGCGCGATCAATGCGGTGCGAACGGCCGCGTCGTCCGCCATGCGGGCCGTCCAGCAGATCCAGTCCGACTTGGTATAATCGGCGCGGGAATCCAGCGGCAGACCGTAGGTGTTGATGCGGGGCAGGTAGCTGGCAGTCTCCGCCGCGTAAAAACTCTCCGGCATTAGGCCGAGACCCAGCACCTTATCCCACAGCAGGTTGTATTTCATGCTCCAGCCCTGGCCGTCCAGCGTCAGAGGCGTATTGCCCTTGTCGCCGATTTTCTCCAGCAGATGCTCCGCCATGGTCTTAGCCTGTTTCGCATAGGACTCCTCGCCGGTCAGGCGGGCATAGCAGGCCACGCCGATGATGGCCTTGGCGGCCAGGTTCACGTTGTGGGCCAGATGCCCGGCAAAGTCATCGGTGCAAAGCTGTTCGTCGGGGTCCTCCCCGTATTTTACAAGGTACTGCACCCAGGTGTCCAGCAGGGAGCGATACTGCTTGGCCAGCGCGGGGTCTGCGCCAAAGGCGCGGCCTGCCTCCAGCATGATGAGCATATTGCCGCATTCTTCCACCGGCATCTGATAGCGGACGTCCCACACATCGGTCCCGCGCGGGATAGAGGTAGTAGGGCGGATAGCACTCCCCCTGACCGACGTGCCTGCGGGCGGCATAGACCTGGCCGGTGGCCAGAGGATAGCGGCCCACATCGTGGGGGGCAAAATCCTCAGTCCACACCGGCATAGAGGCAAATTCCAACACGGGCCGGCACAGAGCGTTGACCAGCTCCGGGCAATACTTCAGAAAAATCGGGATGGAAGGATAGCTCACATCCACGGTGCCGATGCAGCCGTTGGAGTCGTTCTCCTTGGAGAGAAACGCCATCTCGCCCGCCGGCGTGGCAATCAGCTTGTGGGCGGCAAAGGTGTGGCGCCACGCAGCGTTGACGAGCCGCTCGTAGCCCTCGCCCGCCGCGTTGCGGGCATCCTCCGCCAGCCGCGCGTCCAGCCGGGCGCAGTCGTTCAGGATCGTGTCAAAATGTTCCTGCACACAACGGATCGCATCGGTGATCTGCCGGCCATCCCGGCGGTACCAGGGCTTGCACAGATCGCCGAAATAGTTGATAGAGGCGATGTCATCGTAGGCGATGATGAGATGCGCGGCAGGGCCGCCCGCTGAGAGAGAACAGCAGGTCTGCAGGCCGTCGCCCACAAGCGTGGTCTCGCCGTCGGCGCTCAGGTACAGATAGCCCCAGTCGATGGTCGAATGGTCGGCGGAGTGGCTCAGCGGCTTCTGGGTAGTCTGCCCGCACCAGGCGGTATTTTTGCCGTTGAGAACAAAAGACGCGCCGGACATGGCGGGGCGGATATCTCCATCATAGCACAGCCGGTCGGACAGATGCAGTTTCACACGAACGTCATGCTCTGCGCCATCCAGAGAAACTGCGGACAGCGTCACCAGGGTGACGGGCATGCTGAGCAGATCCAGATCCTGCGGAAGAGCCGGCGAAGCAAAACAGGTCTCAAGCCGCACGCCGGCAAATTCACTGGTAAAACAGGTACGGGTGGCTGTCACCTTTAACTCAGTCAGGTCGGCCTCGGGCTCGGGGCCCGCACCGAGAAACCGGCAGGCCGCGCCGTCTACGGTCAGCACGCCGCGAATCGGCTTTGCGGGGCCGCTCCAGTGGCAGGCGTCTGTTTGGGTCATGGTGTCTGCGGGCATCCAAATGGAAAGGTATGGGTCGGACGCCAGCAGAGGGATTGCAGGGAGCCGGTCAATACAAGGCATAAAATGTGCCTCCTTGTCTATCGTTGATGAGAATCAGCCTTTCAGGCCTTGGATGGAGATGCCTTCCACCAGATTTTTCTGGAAGAAGAAGAAGAGGACCAATATCGGCACCAGCGATGCTGCGGACATGGCAAAGGTAGCGCCGTAATCCGACATGGAGCTGTCGTTGAACATCTTCAGCGCATATGCGACGGTGTAGGTTTCCGGTTTGTTCAGGTAAAGCAGAGCGCCCATGAAATCCTCCCAGCTGGACATGAAGGTCAGCACGGCAACCGTTACCAGCGAAGGCACGATCATGGGGACAATGATACGGAAAAATACACCGTACCAGCTGCATCCGTCGATTTTGGCCGCTTCGTCCATATCACGGGGAATGCCGCGAATGAACTGCATGATGAGGAAGATATTGAACCCGCTGGCAAAGAAGGAGGGAACGATCATGGGAAGATAGGTACCCACCCAGCCCATGCTGTTGAACAGCACAAAGCGCGGGATCATCATAACCTGGCCGGGCAGCATCATGGTGACGACCATCAGCACGAACCAGATATTGCGGCCCTTGAATTTGATACGCGCAAGGCCGAAAGCGACAAGCGCGGAGGAGGCCATCATGCCCACGGCAGACAGAAGCGCTACCAAAAGTGAATTTGAGAAAAAAGTTGTGAACGTATAACCTCCGAAGCCTTTCCAGCCGTTGATATAATGCTCCAGTGTAAAGTTTTCGGGGAACAATGACGTAGCGGTGGAAAAAATGTCACCGTTGGGTTTAAAAGAAGAGGCCACCAGCCACAGAACCGGGTACAGCATCAGGAAGCTGACGACGATCATCAGAGCGTGGTAAAAAAAGGTGCCGAGCTTGCGCTGTGCGGAAAAGCTATGTGTGATAGATTTGATCATCTCTGTTTTACCTTCCTTCCGATTCATAATAAACCCAGGCGCTGGAGGAGCGGAAAATCAGAGCCGTAAAGAAAGCGATGATCAGCAGCATGAACCAAGCCATGGCGCTTCCGTAGCCCATCTCGAACTGATTAAAGGCCTTGTTGTACAGATGAACTCCATAATACAGCGTGGTGTTCAGCGGTTTGCCCTTGGTGATCAGGTAGCTGGAGTTGAACGCCTGGAAAGCGCCGATCACCTGGTTGATGAGGTTGAAGAAGATAATGGGGGTCAGCAGAGGAAGCGTAATGGAAAAGAATCGGCGCACAGGGCCGGCGCCGTCCACGATGGCGGCTTCATAATAGCTTGACGGGATGTTTTTAATGGCCGCCAGAAAAATCAGCATCGAAGAACCGAACTGCCAGACGCCCAGCGCAATGAGCGTTCCCAGCGCGGTTTTGGGATTGCCAAGCCATGCCGTATCATCCGGAAGGCCGAAGAAACCCAAAATTTGATTGATGACACCCTTGGGTGAAAACAGCTGCTTCCACAGCAGAGCGATGGCAACGCTGCCGCCCATCAGCGAGGGGATATAGAACGCCGCGCGGTAGAAACTGGTCACGCGGGTCGCACGGGCCAGGACCATGGCTACAAGCAGGGCAACCGTCAGTTTGACAGGTACTTGGATGAGGGCAAACTTGAAGGTTACCTTAAAAGAGGTCCAGAACAGCTCGTCCTCAAAAAACATCTCTTTGAAGTTTGCAAGTCCCACCCATTTGGGGTCGGACAAGACGTTGTACTTCGTAAATGCCAGATACAGCGAGGTAAAGAACGGAATGGCGGTAAATACGACGAGACCGATGATAAAAGGAAGGATAAACACGTACCCCGCCACATTGTCCCGATCCAGCAAAGTGCCGCATTTGTGTTTGAGACCGGTGTTTTTCGTCATGACAACGGCTCCTTTCACAGATTTTGGGGAAACTTTAAGAAACGCGCCGAAGGAGCTCCCTTCGGCGCGATAGAGCATCGTATCTTTGTATACCGGTCCGGCCTTATGGAGAACGCCGGACCCGGATGATGCGGCTCAGACGCCTTTGGCCTTGTAAAGGCCGTTTATTCCGCAGCCAGAATCGCGTTTGCTTCATCCATGAACTGCTGGGCAGCCGTTTCCAGATCGGTGATCTCGCCGTAGCGGACCTGATCGGAGTACTGAGTCAGTAGATCGGAGACTTTGCTGTGCGCCGCAGGATCGGGATTCATCAGCGGGGAAGCCATCTCCGGCTGGCTGACATAGTCGATGAACTCAACAACTTCCTCGCTGACGTCATCCAGCGTAGGAGCAACATATTCGCGCATCTTGGAGGAAATGGGAACCGCGCGCTCGATGCCGACAATGTCGTAGCAGGCTTCATTGTTGGCAAAGAAGTTGATAAAGCGGATCGCGGCATCTTTCACGTCGCTGTCGGCGCCCACGCACCAGAACATGGCGGGTTTAAGGTAAGTAGCAGAAGCGGTGGCGTCGTCGCGGTTGGGAATCATGACCATGCTGATATCCTTACCTGTGGCATCGCGGTACGCCTGCAGCTCGTTGGAGTTCTGATAGCGGCTCCAGGAATCCGATACCATGGAATCAAAGGCGGTGGTAGCAGTCTCTTCGCCGATCATCAAGCCCCAGCCTTCCTCTTGAGACTGTACGGCCAGCTCCCACATATCCACGACATACTTTGGATCGTCAAAGCCCAGCGCGGAGGCATCTTCGTTGTAAAGGTTCAGGCCATAGTTGCGCACGATAAAGCGCAGGTTATCGGCAGAGCAGCTCGTCACGAACGTGTCGCGCAGGCCGGTGGCCTCGTAGACTTTCTTGGAAATCTCGATATACTCGGACATTGTGGGATTCATCGGCAAGCTCAAGCCCAACTCATCCAAAATGTCCTTGCGATACAGCATAACAGGCGCATTCGTACCAGTAGAGATCGCGTAGACTTTGCCGTCCACTGTGCCGGAGTCCAGAATATTCTGCTCTACGTTGCTCATATCCAGGCTGCCGTCGGCAATATAGCTGCTCAAATCGGCGGTAACGCCGTTTTCTACATATTCCGCCAGCTTGGCGTAGTCCATCTGGAACACGTCGGGCGTCTGACCGCCTGCAACCTGAGCGGGAAGCTTGGTCCAGTAGCCGTCCCAGTCGGAGTAGTCCATGACCACGTCGATGTCGGGATTCAGCTCCTCAAATTTTTCCAGCATCTCAGTCGTCATCTCATGGCGCGTCTGAGAACCCCACCACAGAACGTTCAGGGTGGTCTTGCCTTCGGCGCCGGATGCGGTGTTGGCGCTGGTGCCGGTACTGGCAGCGGCCTGTGAGCCGCTGGAGGCAGAACCGCTGCAGCCGGTAATGACGCCGGAAAGCATCAACGCGGCGCACAGGGTAGCGATTATTTTCTTCTTCACTTTAGAGAGCACCTCCGTATGATTTGTGATATAGGGATGAGCGGAAACACAGCCCGCTCGAGGAAGATGCGTTTGGCTCATCTCTATTCGCGATATCCATATTATAGCGGTGATTTCCCTAAAACTTAATTCATATTTCTGATTTTTTTGTACGTTTTTTCGGGTTTTTGTCTTGCCTTTTTGCCCGGCGCCCCCAAAAGGCCAAAGGAAGAGCGCGCCATACTTTGGCCCCGCCTGAACGGATCCTGATATGCTTTTTGGGAAAGGCGCGGTTACCCCTTACTCCGGCCTGCCCGGCTGTTCATCCAGAAAACGGCGGTAGTCTTTAGGCGTTGTACCGGTATATTTACGGAACAGCTGGCTGAAATAGTGGGGGTTATCGCCCAAACCAACTTTCTCAGCAATCTCATAGCTGTGAAGCGAGCGATCTGCGCGCATCAGCGATTTGGCATGCTCCATGCGTATGCCCAACAAATAGCTGCTGAACTTCTGCCCCACGGCACGGGTAAATTCACGGCCGATGTAGTCCGCGTTCATACTGGATGAGCGCCTCAACAGTGATCGCCAGTATAAGAATAAGTACGATTGTCTGCATAAACTACCTCCGAAATAAAAATATTCAAACTTTAGAACAGGCCACGCCGATCTCCTGGGCCAAAGCCTGCAGGCGTGCGGCGTCGCCGCCGGAAATGGGTCCAACTGTGAAAGAACCCATGCAGCGCACGCCCATATCTTTTGCCAGGGCGAGCACGCGCTCAGCATCGCCGCGGGAGACCGAACCGAGTTTATAAGACGGAAGGCCAGCCATAGGATCGGCAGCGGTCAGACCGTAGTGCTCCGCAATCACCTGCGCTTCAGCTACAGCCAGCTCCGCCCGTCGGGCCGAGTTGTCCAAAAACGCGCAGTCTTTGGGGTTAGTATGGAAGCCATGCTCCAGCAGGAAAACATCTTGCACATTGCCGGAAGCCACAGCTGCACGAATCACACCGTAATAGTCCAGTGAGCTGTAGCCCGGATATTTACGGGTCCAAACGCCGCCGGACGCGCCGGAATAGCTGGACAGCTTCGTACCCATAAGCCCGGCCACTGTAGATGCCAGCTTCCGGCCCAGGATCACGGAATTAGGGCGTTTAAGGCTGAGAATCACAGTCACCCAGGAAGTCCCAGCGTTGCCGCTTGCGTCACTGTGCAGGCTCAGAAAGAGCGTTGCACCCTTCGTTATCGCCAGTCTACCACGGGCGTCCAGAGAGGGGTTCTGCGTGGCGGTGGTACGTGTCAGATACACCTCTGCGCCGTATTTTTCCAGTTCCACCTTGAGGCGCTGTGCAAGGTCGAGGGTCATGTTGCCCTCGTAATAGTCTGCAGCGGCGCCTTTGTTATAGTTTTGGGTATGCCCTGGATCGAGCACAACGACAAGTTTACTCATTCTTCAGCCCCTCCAGTTCTTCTTTTGGCAGCGCACCCATCTCTTCGGATGCGCCCTCTTCGTCGATTAATACTTTTTCAGCATCCATCTTTCAATAAACCTCCAAAACAAAAGTTTAAGCAGCCGGGACGGACTGCAAGGGTTTTCGGCGCTGCATCCAGCGCAGCGCCTTACGTAATTCGTGGAGTTCGTTGTGTACATAGATGCGCGCCGTGACCTCCACATCTTTGTGTCCGAGAACTTTTGCAATGCTGTAAATATCCACACCGTGGCGGCGCAGATAAGTCCCATGTGTGTGCCGCAGCTCATGAGCTGTAAGGCACGGCATATCTTCATACATTTGTGCCATCCGGCCCATTTCCGTTTTGAGCCTGCGGCTCCAGGTGTCCGGGCGCATCAGCCCGCCATCCGGGCCCGGAATCAGATATGGGCTGTCTGGATATCTCTGCCGCAGCAGTTCCACAGCTTGCAGAGCGCGGTCTGACAGAGGATTTGTGCGATAGCTCAAAGACTTCGGTGCGGCTGTCTCCGGGGCTTGTCCGCGAGGTTTTCGCACGGTGCGGGCGACGCTGTAAACATGCCGCCGGGTGTCGAAATCCGACTTGTAAAATCCCAGTAATTCGCCCCGGCGCACGCCGGTTTCCAGCGCCAGGACCACCTCCGGCATGGTCTGAAGGAACCAGGCGGAGGCGATCTCGATTTCTGCATTTGAAAACACCTCCTTGACACGCGGTGTAGCTGTGCTCTCGATTTTTACCTTGTGGGCCGGATTATGCTCGCACAGGCCATTCTCGACCGCTGTATCAAATATCCCGTTGAGGCACATTTTAATTTTGCTGCAGACAGACTTTGACAGGTGAGATACACTGTTATAGAACGCCTTGATGTCCATGGGGGTTATATCCATCATGACGCAGCTCCCCAGTGCCGGGAGAATGTGCCGCCGCACTGTTATTTCATAAGTGGTCGTATAAGCGGTGGGCGTGACGTCCGGCTTCTTGTACACGCTCAGCCAGCGGGCGGCCCAACCGCCCAGGGTGAGTATGTCGGCCTGCTTCTCCGGCGTGCCATGGCTTTCCAGCCATCGCTCTGCGCGGTTTTTGGCCTGGGCCGTTGAACGGCCATAAAATGCCTTTTTAATAGGGGTATTATCAGCTTTAAACCCGATGGTTACAGCAATCTTTTTTAGCTTTTTTGCACTCATAGCTTCGCCCTCCATAACATTTTTTCATAATTATAGAGAACGTTTTTTTGCATGTCAGGATTTTGGAATTGAGCTTGCTTATGGTGCTAATTTTGCGCTGCGCAGCTGGGGTGGCAGCGCAACACACAATCACGGCGGTAATACTGGCGAAACAGGACTTACCAGCTCACAAAACGGCCCGCATGTGCACTACTATGCAACGAACCCGAACAGCCAAGGTAATTCTTACTTCGGACCCGGTATTGCAGGCTCAAGTGAACATGGGCCTAATGCGAGTACAGATTCATCTGGCGAGGGAGAACCGCATCACCATACTATAAGCGCTGCCGATCATATGCCGCCCTACCTTGCGCAAAACATCGTGGTGCGGGCTTTGTAAGGCTCGCACGCTTATGGTGCTAATTTTCAGCGCGGGTCTACAGGTGGCAGCTTCAAGCATCTCATGACTTTAAATGAACTCGTTGCGCACAACCATCCGGTAACGAATGGAAATGGAGTGTACACCTGGGACGCAAGCTCTGGTGCCTCAACAGTGTCCGTGCTCATAGAGCCAACTACTAACAACACAAAGCCTGTGAATATTTCTGTAGGGAATCGTGGTGGCGGTCAAGCGATGGATATTACAAACCCCTACCTTGCTCAGAACATCATCGTGCGGGCCTTATAAGGCCCGTATGCTTATGGTGCTAATTTTCTACTCCTCAAAACGGGCGGAAACACCACGCATACACAAGCAGAAAATGAGGTGGCGGCACACGGGCATGAGTGGGTGGGCTGGGCTGGTTCCAGCAGTTCGGGAGGTACATATACGGGGCTTGGAGGGTTTAAAGGTGACGGTTGGGACACAGTCAGCGGAAGTTGGCCGACTTATGAAGGAGGGACAGGAATCAAGCGTACTTCTGCGGCCAAGCCTATGGACATTATGAATCCGTACATAGGCCAAAACATCATAGTGCGCGCACTATGATATTCTGTGCGAAATATGGAGGCAGTGTTGATATTGCCTGTCCGTATAGATCATCGCCCTGCTGATCCAACGGTACTCCACCGTAGCCCGCACCGTGGGAATCCCAAACCCCAATAGACCATTGCTCAGCAGTGCGGGATACAAACGTAATTGCGCTTGCTGGCAGATTGTGAGCGTGTATTGTTGCTTGCGCCATACCGCCCCAGCTGCGCAGTGCAAAATTAGCACCATAAGCGTGCGGGTCTTACAAAGCTCGCACGATGATATTTTGTGCAAAGTAGGGCGGCATGTTATTATGCGGTTCGCCTCCGCCTAGAGTACGTGTGGCCCATTCAAAGGTGACACGATATCCGTTTTCACCGCCGAGCAATACTTCTGTACCGGAATCGCTGAGGACAATGAAGCGGTCGCCGTTTTGCGTACCGAATTGATGCACGGGGAGTTCCTGAAGTGTCAGCATATGGGCAGCTTCTCCACCAATTGACCTCAAGGCAAAATTAGCACCATAAGCATGTGGTCTTTACAAGGCTCGCACTACGATGTTTTGCGCAAGGTAGGGCGGTAAGGTGTTGTGACTTTTCCCTTCTCCAAAAGCAAGTTTGATTACTTTTACCGAACTTGTGCCAGAGACCTTCGAGCCACCGTCGCGATATGCTGCATTGTTCCCTGTAGCAGAAAACACGCCGCCAACCGAAGCAATAGTCGTGCCCTCTTCAGACCAATGTGGCGTGATCGTTCCAGAGATTACAGGAAGTTCACCAATACTGAGTTTATGATCTTTTTCACCTCCCACAGCCCCGCGCTGAAAATTAGCACCATAAGCTAACGGGAAGCGTTCAGCCAATTTTTTGCAGTTAAAAAAGCCGTCTGCCGCGCCGGAACTGAGTGAATCACCGATTTTAGCATAGAGCACTGCGTATACGGTTTTACTGAGATCGTCATTGAAATTGACGCGGGCGAAGGCCTTGCTGTTTACTCCGCCCGTGTAGGTAATAACATTTGGCGAGTACCACCACTCACCGATGCCCGGCATGCTTTCTTCCAGCGCATCGAGCCGGTTCCTCATGCTTGCAAGCATGGTCATCAGAGCCTCCAGCGTTGCCGGAGAAGACGGCAATGCAGGAAGTGACGCCGGAGCGGTGAAGGGAACCGTTACCGCCGCGCCATCGCCATTTTTCTGCAGGTAATTGGACAAATCAATAGTGTTGGCAGCGTCCTGCGCCTGCTGCGCGGCAGTTTCAGCTGCTGCCTCGGACTGTGCGGCGGCCGATGCACTGCCCGCCGCAGCGGTCTTGCTGGCGGCGGCATTGGTCTCAGAGGTCTTTGCTGCAGCTGCACTGTTTGCTGCGGCGGACATGCTGGAGGCCGCATTGGCCTCGGATGTGGCGGCAGCGGCGGCGCTATTTGCCGCTGCGGTCTTACTGGCGTCCGCATTGGTCTCGGAAGTCTTTGCTGCAGACGCGCTGCTTGCCGCAGCAGCTTTACTCTGGGCTGCAGCAGACTCGGACGCTGCTGCCTCGGCCGCCTGCGCAGCTGCTTCTTCGGCCGAAACGTCTGCGGCGATGGCAGCCGCAAGTGCGGAGGATATTTCCGAGGTCAGCACATTGTAGTAATCGGATGAAATGACGTCCGCGTCCGTGAGTACTGACGCCTCTACCTGCAGGTCAAAGCTGAACGTGGTTATCTTACCCCCATCCGGCGTGTACAGGTTTACTTCAACCTTCTGCAGGCCGGAGGCTGCAACCGCCTGCTCTACCAGCTCGACGGTGATGCTGTTGCCGTTGATCACAACGGCGGGATCACCCAAATCGTTGACGTCATAAAAACAGGCCTTGCCGTCGCTCTTGCGCACCCTCACAACGCCCGCGGCGCCCTCCGGTATGGAAAAATCGTTTTCTGTGTCAAAACATTGGAGTGTAACAAAGCGCGTGCGCCTGTCGTTCTGCTTGGCGTGGACTGTCACTGGATAGTCCGGACTGTCCATCATGCGCGTGATCGTGGTGTTCGTTTTCAGAGCCATGCTGAACCTCCTGTAAAACGGGCAGGTCATTCCCATCCAAGATAGTGAATGGTCTGCCCGCCAATGGTTTTTGTATATGTGTTGATCTCATACCCCGAATACTTGAATGGTGGGAAGATGATACGGTTCCCGTCCAGTATAAACGACCCGCCGGAGTTCCCCTGCAGCAGAGACAGATACGGCGCACCGTCTGAAGCGCTGACGCCCAGCCCAATGCCTCCGCCCAGGTCCGAGCCTATAAACTGACGCATGCTGAGGCCGGGGCGCCCGTTTTCATCGACCGTGAGGAATACAGGCACTTTCCCGTCTCTGTTGAACGACAGAGATAAAGCGCCGGCCGACGAGAGCCCCAGCCCGATCGATGCAATGTCCCTATCTCCGTCATATACCCGCATGGTCAGATTCGGAGATCCGGTCGGCCCAACGTAGAGTTGTATTCGTGTGTTCCCGTCCGGATCCAGCATTCCGAGATACGGGCACTCGTTGCCCCCGGCGTTCAGATATGCAATGATCCGGCCCCAGGGCGAGCCGTCTTTTGGAACGGACAGCAGTATGCTGTCCGTGTTGCCGATGATCTGTCCTGCGGTGTTTGTGTATACGCCCCGCCGCTGCCCGGAGGCCTTTTCCGTCCAGAATCCGCCGCTGTCCATATGGCTCTTTACCTTGCCGCTCTCCGTGTTGCCGGAAACGCTCTCAAAGCTGCCCATAAGCCGGGCCACTCCCGTCTCTAAATCGATCCAGGATTCACCGTTTTTGCTCTGCAGCAGGCCGGTCTTGATGAGGTTCGCCTTGATCGTGCCCACGACGATCCAGTCAGCGACAAACCCGTTTTGCGCAAAGCTCCACACGGTACTGTAATCGCCGTTCACGCCGTTCTGGCCGTAGGCGATGCCCTCCAGATTGAGCCACAGGACCTTTTGGGATGTGGCAAGGTCATCGCCGTCGCCCCACCGGATGCCGTTTGGTTTGCCCTCGCTGTTGAAGGTGATCTCCATGGTCCCGCCGTCATGCCCGGAGATGCCTGCAGCCATCTGGTTGATCAGGTTCTGCATCTGTTTGCGGAACGAGCTGGACGGGTTCTCAATGGCGTCCTGGAGCTGCTTGACGGTCGCCGTGATCGTGGGAGCCTTGGTGGACAGCGTCACGACATTGAGGTCCGGATAATGCGGATACCGTTTGTACTGCACGACCTGGTGGTCGATGCGCGTGCCACGTCGGGTATCGAGGAGCGTGGCCACCGTAAGCAGCTGGATGTTGAGATGGGCGTAAATGTTGGAGCCGGCCCCTTCCTCATAGCGCCATGCCTTTGCAAGATCCACGACGCCGCAGCTGTAGCTGCGTACAGGCACCGCAGAAGCGTCTACCTTTTTCTGTGCAGCCTCCAGCAGGTTCTCCGCCACGGTGTACCGTTCGTCCTCCCAGTATGCGCAGATAATCTTGTCCGTATATGAAAAGTTCTCTACATAGTCCTTGCCGCCGTTGATGCCGGCAAAAGTCAGCCCGTCCTTTCCTCGGGCGTACAGGCGCGTGCAAAGACCGGAAGATGAACCTTTAAAGTTTGTGCTGGTGAGATTGAGTTCCTCCGTGAGGTAGACGCCGCCGGCCTTAAAATCCCCCGGATCGTAGAAATGCACCGACTTGTCCGCAATCTTGTAACGGATGGCCAGCCCTCCAAAAACAGACGCAGCCCCGAGAATGACGTCCTCCGGCGTCGCACTGTCCAGTTCGATGGTGCGGCGGATGGTGCTGAGGGAGTGGTCCACCACGGTCCAGCCTGCAGGCAGCACGCCCTCCACTGTGCCGGCAAGCGTATCGCTCCCGTTTGTGTAAGGGATGCGCATATCCGCGCGCAGCGACGAAAGCTCCAGCTTTCCCTTAATGTTCGCAGTGACAGCGCCTTCGTCAATGGCCGTGATGCGGTAGACCTGCCCGTCTTCAGCGTCGAGCAGCTGCACCTCTTCCGCCAGCTGCTTGTAGTCTGCATGGTCAAGCGGCAGCGTGAACCCGATCTGGTCCTCGCCGTTCATTTCTTCCTGTATAAAGTATTTGTCAAAATCAAGCGGGAGCTGCCCGCCGTCCGCCTGCAGGATCTTTAGCATGAAAAGCCCTCCTAGTAATAGATGGGGAAATATTCTACAGCCATGGCACTGCCTCCGGCCAGCAAATTACGGCCCGGTGTCAGATACGGCCATTCGATGATGTCGCACTTCTGCAGCCCCGGCGCGCCGTTGACAAGCACACGGATGGTCAGGCCGTCGATGCAGAGCACGTCGCCCGCCGCCACGCCAGTGAATGTAACGCCGGCCATACTGAAGGAAGCTGCCCCATCGGGTACAGTCGCCGTGATCCGGCACCCGATGCGCGGGGCTGTTCCCTTAACTGTAAACGGCACATCCGGCTGCGTTTTGAGAGAAAGCAGCGGGCCGCGCTGAACGCCCTCCAACACGTATGTGTTCGAGATGAGCCAGGGCAGGTCGTAAGACGGTTCGCTGCAGCTCTTGAGGTATGCGTCATAGTAAAACCCATCCGGAAGCCGAAGTTCCACCTTTCCGTCCGCCAACGCTGCCTCCCAGGCGGAAAGCCGCCCGGCAGCTTCGTGCTGGTCCCGTCCCTTAATGGTCACGGGGAGCGTGATGGTTTTCAGCGCGAGCTCTGCGCCCACAACGTTGAAAGCGGCGCCCATGCGGGACTTCACGGCTGAGGCGCCGGTGCCGCCGCGCTTGACGGACCAGCCCTTCAGGAGACGCACACCGTATTCAACGGCGTTTAAATGGTTTAAAAACACCTTTTAATCCTCCTCGAATTCCATCTGCTCACCCATGAAGGGAGCGGCCGCGCGCGCGATCTCGCGGCCCTCGACTTCCACATGGACGTGCGTTTCACCCTGTACGGTGACGTTAGAGCCGCCCGGCGCCTGCGGCGTTGCGGTGCGGAGCTTTCCGGCCGCAGCCGCGCGCGCGGCTGTCTTGTTCTGAGAAGACAGCACGGCGTCCTGCGCAGTGGATGCGAACTGCTCCATGTCGTCCGCTACGTCGCGCTTCGCCTTGGGCATGGCGGCCTCGATGCCGACCGTGATGCCGGGTGGGATGAACTTGCCGATCTCATCGGCGAACAGTTTGGACGGCGAGCGGATACCCAGTGCCCTTTTGGCTGCGTTGAATGCGGACATCGCCGCGTCGATTGCGCTGGAAACGAGGCCGGACACAGCGGAGCCGATGCCAGAGATGATGCCGGAGATAATATTGGAGCCGATGGACCCCCAGTCGACGTTTTTAAAAGCGTTGGCCACGTTTGTGACCGCGCTCTTCGCCAGCTCCAGCAGCCGGGACGGCAGGTTGAGCACCGCGTTCACGATGTTCGTGAATACTGCCTTTGCCGCGCTGCCAACTGTGGAGAGCAGCCCGCGGATGGCGTTCGCCATGCCGGATACCGCGTTGCTGCCCAGATTTTTCAGCGTGTTCGGTAAATTAACGATGGCGTTTTTGACGGTCTCGAAGACGTTCCGTCCGGCCTCGCTGATTTTTGAGACCATGGATTTGATACCGTCGTGGAAGAACGTCATGATGTTTTTGCCGAGATCGAGCCAGTTGAATGCCGAAATCACGGACCAGATGGCCTCGACGATCTTCGGCATGGCCGCGAGGATCTGCGGGATGGCCTGGAGCAGGCCCATCACGAGCTTGCCGATGAGCTGAACGCCCGCCATCAGGAGCTTGGGCGCGTTGTCGTTGATGACCCCGCACAGGTCGATGATGATCTGCGGGATATTGGCCAGCAGGTCGGGGATGGCGGCGATGAGGCCGTCGGCCAGGTTCATGATGAGGTTTATCCCGGCGTCGACGAGCTGGCCCGCGCTCTCTCGGATCCCCGCGGCGAGCTGGCCGATCATGGGCAGGGCGTTCGCAAGGAATTCCGGCAGTCCGGTGGCTAGGCCCTCCGCCATGGAGTTGAGCATGTCCACGCCCGCCTGCGTCATCTGCGGCAGGCCGTCGATGAGGCGCTGTGCGAACTGGCCAACGAGGTCCAGCGCAAAAGCGCCCAGCTCCGGCACGATCCCCGCAGCACCCTGCAGCAGGGAAGCACCCATCTCGATGGCTGCATCGAGGATCTGCCCGGTGTTGCCGCGCAGCCCGGATACAAAGGACTTGATGGCGCTGACGGCAGCGCTCACGAGCTTAGGCGCACTCTTTACGACCTGTGCTGCGGCATCCGCGAATACGCTGCCCAGGCTCTCGACGAGACCGTCCAGCCCTCCCTGTTTAAATGCGGAGGAGAGTTCCTCAATGTATCCGATTCCGGTCTTTACGACGTCCTTGAGCGGGTCCTGTATGCTCTCATAAAATTCGATGCCCAGGCCCTCAACGGCGGACTTGAGGATGGTGATTTGCCCCTGCAGGTTGTCCTGCATCGTGTCCGCCATGCTCTGGGCCGCGCCGTCCGCGTCCGCGATGGATGCGGCCAGAGCCTCATAGTCCTCGGGCGCGGCGTTGACGATGGCCAGCAGGCCGGACATGGCCTCCTGGCCCGCGATGGTGCTTGCCATGGACGCCTTCTGCTGCTCATCGAGGCCCGCAAACCCTTCCCGCAGCTGGCCCAGCACGTCGGACAGCGGCAGCATGTTGCCCTGTGTGTCCGTGAGGGAAATCCCCAGCCGGGACATCGCCGCAGCGACGTCGTCCGTGGGGCTTGCGAGCCGCGTGAGCATGGCGCGGAAAGAAGTACCGGCCTGCTCGCCTTTGATGCCCGCGTTCGCCATCAGGCCAATGGCCTGGGCGCAGTCCTCGATGCTGTAACCCAGTGCGCCCGCAAGCGGCACCGCATATTTGAACGTGGCGCCCATCATGGAGACGTTGGTATTTGAGGAACTGGACGCCTTTGCGAGAACGTCGGCGAAGTGTCCGGCGTCGGACGCAGACAAACCGAAGGCCGTGAGCGCGTCTGTCACGATATCGGACACGGCGCCGAGTTCTTCACCGCTGGCCGCCGCAAGATTCATGATGCCGGGCAGGCCGTCCAGCATGGCCTGTGTGTTCCAACCGGCCATGGCCATGTATTTGAGCGCTTCAGCAGATTCGGTGGCGCTGAATTTGGTGCTTGCGCCCATTTCCTTGGCCTTTGCGGTCAGGGCGTCCAGTTCGGCGCCGGTCGCGCCGGAAATCGCCGCCACCTCCGACATCCCCGCCTCAAAGTCGGAACCAACCTTGACGGCATAGCCAGCCATGGCTCCCAGGGCGGCGGATACAGCTGTAAGTGCCGCGGCGGCGCCTTTGGCCAGCGTGGAGATCCCCTGCTGGAACCCCTTGCCGTCTACGCTTGTATCAAATTTCAGGTGGCCGTCATATGCCATATAAAAAAACACCTGCCTTGCGTGATGCAAAGCAGGCGCTTGCTCGCTACCCTATGACTTGGATGCGGCCATCGGCTCTGTCCTTGGGATATTCCAATCGTAGCAGTGCCCCACAGCGGGGGCACTTGATCTCACCTTTGACGAATTGGGCCCGGAGCAGAAGTTGCCCCGGGCGGCTGTTCGTTTGACAATTCGGACAGCGGATCTCTTTTTCTTCCATTACCGCCCTCCTCAGAGTTTACTGAGATCGCCGCCGCCCATGAGGGCGTCAGCGATGAGGTCCAGTTTTTCCTGTTCATCCACGGATTTCCGCAGGCGATAGATTTGTTTCATTTCCTGGATGAATTTCTTTTCCTTCGGGTCTTTCACCTGCGAGAGGTCTGTACTGCGCCACTCGACGATTTTTGAAAACAGGCAGTCCGGCCGCAGTGCGTCGAACATGGCCTTGAATTTCCACCAGTGCAGGTCCTGCACCTGCTCCAAATCCACGCCGTACTGCTCCAGGAATGCGGCGAAGATATATCCGTCGTCCTGATCATAGTCGAACACCTTTCCAGCGCGGCGCATGCGCGCGGTCGAGCCGCGCTTCCAGGGTTTGCCGCAGTTGTAAAACCAGAGGATGGCGGAACCCGCCTCATTTTCCCCGGTCGGGAGCTTGCCGGGAAAGAAAAGCTCCAGAGCCGCCAATCCCTTCTCCCGGATGGAAAGGGCGTCGTCCAGCATCATCTGCTCAAACAGGATGCCGAACCGGAACGACGTATTGAGGGGGTATTCCTTATCTCCAAGCGTGTACGCGGTGGGCGCCGGGTCTACAAGGAGGTTCATTTCTTCGCCGCCGCCCTGCGCTGCGCCCGGTTCGGGCTGTACTTTGCCTTGATGGAGGAAATGGAGCGTTCAAACTCGGCGCGCTGCGTCTGCACAGCATCCGTGAGTTGAGCGAATGCCGTCAGGGCGACGCCGAGATGGTTTTTTTCGCCCATCACGCGCAGGCCTGTGCCTTCGCCGAAAATCGTATCAAACGCCTTGCGCACCGCCCCCACCTGTTTGCGCATATTATCTGCCTGGGAAAGTGCCGGGTCCTGCTGCGCGTCTCCTTCTACGGCTTGAATCGCGGCGTCTACCTTTTCCAGTTCATCCGCATCCAACAGGTCCAGTTCCAGTTCCGTGTCCAATACTTTGATTGTCGCCATTTTGCATCCTCCTGTCAGGTCCCGGACGCTTCAGCGTTGGCAGGCGCGGCGGCCGCCGCAGTGAACGTCTTTGTCTGTGTGTTAAATTCGCCGATCACGACGTCACCGATCTGGTTCAGGTTCCCCTCCTGGGAGATGATCTCGCCGCCGGCACCGGTGATGCTGGAGACTTCCACGGACACGCGGAACTTGCGCGCATAGAAGGTATTCTCCTTGCTGGCGATGGGCTGGTACAGGCGGACACGGATAAAATCCGTCTCTACGCCGATCTGCTGTTCCTCCGCGATGTCACGGATGAACTCACTGACGTCGTTATCGAGATACTGGTCGCCGGTGATGGGGAACTGGGGCGCATAGCCAGACGTCAGCTTCGTGGCTGCTTTATCCGAGGTATAGTGTTTTTCAACCACCTGTGCGTTCGGATTTTCGTCGATGGTCTCGAACACATTCATAAGGTGGTATGCGGGAGATTCCCCGCCCGGTTCAGTGTTGAGATAATCCGCGACCTTGTTGCGCAGGATCGCGGTGCCTTTCACATCAGCTGTAACTGCCATTTGTCATGCCTCCTGTATATATTGGAGCCGGCATGGTACCTCGTAGACGTACACGTCCGGCTCAAGAGTGTAAAGTTTTCCGGTATCGCTTGCCTGGATGAGCTGTGCTGTCATGCTTTCGGGCAAGTCCGGCAGCATGCCGTCCCGGCTCTGCCGCTCCAGCCAGCGGGAGATCAGCTCGCATTTGCCGCTCGCAACGATGCCTTCCTGGATGGTGCCGCGGTTGCCGCGATACCAGACTGCAAAAGGATACTGGCGGATGGAACTGCCGTCTGTGTACATCTTCACGATAGGGTTACCGCTGCGTGTGGCGAGTGTAAATGCGTTGTTGTCCATGGGCATGCAGTCCACGGTGACAGGACTGCCAGCCTCGATGTACGGGCAGGTCTGCAGGAACTCCCACAGGCCGCGGATGATGGTGTCAGGCTTTGCCATACGCTCCTCCTATTTAGTCAAAATACGTTGCTGCCGCCGCGAGGATCTCGTCGCGGTGCTGCTTTTTCATCGCTTCGAACCACTCAGCCTGCGCGAGCTGATGGTACCGAGTGCTGAAGCTGTATTCCGGATGGCGGTACAGCTTCGCCGCATAGGGCGTGATGTACTGTACCTCGCCGGAGCCGACATCTGTGCCGAGGATGCCGGATTTGTCCAGCACGCCTGTTTCCATAGGTACGAAGGGGCTGCTGTATTTCAATACGGCCTCATCCACGTACTTCTGGCAGTTCGAGAACTGCTTTGTGCGGCGCGGTGTAAAGTCCGGATTCCAGACAAGCTGTGCGGTCTGGCCGTTCATGGAAACAACACAGCCACGCGGCGTCGAGAGCTTCAGTTTATCAGCCACGGCTATTTCCCCTCCAGACGCCAGTGGTGCATGGAGGGGCTGCCGCGGCGGTTATCCCGCACGGCCGTCACCACAAAGCACTGCCCCTTGTATTTCTGTGTGAGGTCCCCGGCCTTCGTCACGATGTCAGACACGAGGCCGCGGACCACGATGTCGTCCGCGCCGGCAGCGATCTCTGCATCCGTAAGGATGCGCACGACGTATCCGTCCGTGGATCTCAGGCCGCCCGAGGATACCGTCACGCCCTGGCCGCCATACCAGAACACGCTTGGGAACTGCGCGGGCGTGTAGGTGTAGTCCCGCTTTTCGGCATCGTACTCCTTGTGGTACAGGGTAATATCCGCATTCGGCGTCATCATGGCCGCCACACCCCCGTATACATGAGGTTCTCGGGATAGGTGAGATAGTCCGAACAGATGCCGGAAAGGATGGATCGGCGGTCCGCCCGCATCTCTGCGGGCGTGCCGCCGTCCCTCCAGCTTACGCTGTAGCCGTCCACGTTCTCGCTGGCAACAGCGCCGGCCTGGGTCTTTGCGTCCAGAGCCGCCCAAGCCTCCAGCTGGTCCGCCAGCGCACAGCAGCACAGCTGCAGGCGTTTGGACATGCTGTCGGGCGCATCGGCCGCACGGTCGAACGTTACGCGGTCGATCTCAAGGCTTGCCCGATCCGCCCACTTGTCGAAATCAGCCTCCGGCATAGTCCCGTGCCATGTACCGGAGTAAAATGCGTAGTCCGCATAGGCCATGCCGGCCGCCTCCTTCCGCTATTCCTCGCCCGGCGCCGATGCGTCGGTGTGTTCTTTGGCGACATGGTCCGCCAGGCCTTTTTCGGTCTTGTACTCCTTGCCGCAATGCGGGCAGGCGTACACAGCGGGAGGCTGCACAGCCGCAGCGGGCGCCCCGGCCGCGGGGGCCGGGGCTGCGTATGTTTTACCGATCAATTTTCCCATGATGGACTCCTTCCTCAGACGCCGGCAGCCTTATGATGGCAGAACACGCCGGCGAGTTTGTTTGCGTAAACATCGGCGATGCCGATGTTGCGGTATCCGTATTTCCAGGCGTCTGCACGCTGGTTCAGTTCCGGGGAGATAATCTTCGGAGCCACGTGCTTTTGGAACTGGATGAGCGCCGGAGTATGGAGGATCATGAAGTTGATCTCCGCGCCGGCCACCGCCTTGACATAGTCGCCGGCGGTGGGCGTGTATGCCGGATCGGCAACAGGCGTGACGTCGGCCGCCTTGATCTGCGCGCCGGACACTGTGCCCGAATCCGCGATGACCTCCAGTGCGCCGGTATCGCCCTGCGCGCACTTGACATAGTGCTTGCCGTACTTCCGGAAGCCGCCCGCCTTCTCTCCATCTTCGCCGCTCAGCTGTTCGATGGCGGTGTAGAAACGGCGCTGCGGCACAGCCTTGACGGATGCAAAGCTCTCCAGCACTTCCCTGGATTTGTAGCTGTCCATATCTTTGATGGCACGCAGCAGCGTGGAGGTGATGCGCAGGTGGCGCTGGTCGGACGGCACCTCGTTCTCGTCCATTTCGGTCACCGCTGCGCTGATGGCCGCGATCACGTCCGCGCCGCTGGAGAGCGTGGCCTCGGCGGAGCTGATACCCTGTTTGCCTGCATAGCAGGCGAAGCGGAACGCATCCAGCTCCGGAACGACCTTTGTGCGGATGAACTCCGCGGCCAGGCGGCCGAAGGCGAGACCTGCGGTCTCGGCATCGTCCATCGTATCCACGGTGAACATGCGGCCGCGGTCGAAATTGCACTGTACGGTGTGATTCTTCATGGTGACGTCGCCGTCCACGTAGCCGCCGTTGCGGTCGTAATCGGCCAGGCCGTCCATTTCCAGCATGGGGATGATGAGCTCGTTGGCATTGGCGCCCTGGCGTGCGAGCTCCGGAGCACCGTCCAGGTCGGACGTGCAGGACGCCAGCTTGTACACCTCATCCAGCATGGGGACGTAGGAATTTGCAAGTTCAATGAGATTTGCCATTGTGTTTTCCTCTCTTTCTCAGGGTTATTTCTTCTCAGCGGGCAGGCCCATGGCCGCGCGCATGGCAGCGTTGCCGTCCGTGAAGGACGCAGAGCCCGTGCCGCCGGCATAGGGAGGCGGAGGCGGCGCCTGGTCCTCGAATGCGTAGGCGCTGTTCTTCAGCAGGTCAGCAAACAGGGCCTTGCCGTCTTCGTCCCGGTTTTGGCTTTTGCGCAAAGCGTCGAGCCGCTCGGCTCCCGCCAGCGTTCGGATCACTGCAGCATCGCGGCCGTGGTTCTGCGATACAAGGCCGTCGAACCAGGTATCGAACTTATACGCCTCCAGCTGCGCGGCAGCATCTTTTTGCGCCTGCTCGGCTTTGGCCTTGTAGTCTGCAGCTTCTTTCCGCACGGCCTCGATGTCCTTATCTGCAGCCTGCAGGCTCTCGATGGTCTTGTTGGCTTCCGCCAGCTGCGCATCCGTGCTTTTTTTGCTTTCCTTCAGCTCATTAAAATCCGCACGTGCGACAAAGCCCTTGCCGATCTGCTCACTGACGGCTTTGTCGATTTCTTCGGTATACCCATCGCCCAGGATGGGCTTCAGCCATTCCAATGCCATTTTTTCTCCTTTCAGTCATGGGTGGATAGTCGGTCAGCCGCTGTCCTTTTTATCCGGCCAGTCCCGGTACTGCGGCGCCCGTTTTGTTGTCCGCTGGGCAGGCGGTAAAGCAATTTAAAAATGCCCTTAAAACACCGGTTACAGGTGCTTTAAAGGGCATTGTAAAAGGGACCCACGGATGGGTCCCTCTATACCATATATATATCGGAGCTATTTTTGAGGCGCGCGTGGCGAAGCTTCCCAGATCCCACCCTCTGGATGACGGGACAGATAATCAGCACGCGCCAGCTTGTTGAAGCGGGCAGCAACTTCTGCATCGGCCTCATCCGGATGCGTCCGAATCCATTGCCAGATTTTGAACGGGTCAGTTTCCTGGAGAATCTCTTCCCGGGTCATTTCATCAGCTCCTTGATGTATTCGTAGAGGTCCGGATCTTTCTTCTCCAGCAGCCGAGGGTCTGTGTAGAACACCCGCACGCCCTCGCTGAAGTATTCCCGCATGCCGTCCAGATAGACCTTTTTGCCGTCATAGATGCCATTGTCGCCGTAGTTTTCGTACAGTCGGCCCTGATACTCGCTGACAAATTTGTCGGATTTGAGAAAAAAGACACGTTCAGAATAGTTCTTTTCATCTTCCAGTATATCGGCTGCAGAGAGATTTTCAAGCCCTTTGTCACGGATTGCAAGGAACTGCGGGTCGTTGTAGAGGTCCAGCGCCTCCTCCAGCGCGTGGGCATATTCATGGAGCGCATCGCCGGCTCTCCAGTCTTTGCTCAAAAACATCTCGCCCGTACTCACCCTGTAGCCGCTGTTCTCACCATCCACGACCCGCAGTGCCGTGATTTTTGTCTCAGCAATAACGCGGATACGCTCTGGCAGCTGGGAAAGCTCTTTTTCAATGGACTGCCGCTGCGCAGCGGAAACATCGCCTTTGTAGTTGAGCTTCTGCAGGAGATTCTTCGGGACGGTGGGATCAGGCGTGAGGGAGCGTTTTGCTGCAGCCCTTGCCCGTGCGGCCTCCGAGCGGCCGAAGCCGGCCGCCTGCAGGCGTGCGCTGCGCGGCTGCAGCCCCGTGGCCTTGCAGTACCGGGAATATTCCTGGCGGTACCGCGCCAGCATAAGCTGGTGCTTCTGCAGGTTTTCTTTATCGCCCAGCGCGTCGTCCGCCAGCGTCTTGTTCTTAATATTCCGGATGTGAGCCTCCAGCTCCGCCTGCTTCTGCCCAGCTTCATAGAGGGTATAGTGGCGGCCCTCATACAGGATGCCGACCTCGTTTTCCTCCAACATCTGCTGCAGCTGCTGTTTTGTATACACAGGCTTGTCCCGCCCCATCCGGATGGGCCATGCAATATGCTTGCACTGCAGTGTGCCGATTGCACGGGCAAGGCCGCTGTTGAGTTTGGTATATTCTGCGTCCCGATACTGCAGGCCCTGAATGGGCGCATGGTCCGGAGCGGGCCCTGAATGGGCGCTGATCTCCCAGCCGTCGCAACCCAGCTTGTCGTGGTTCATCTGCTGCACGGCATTGGTCATGGCGCCCATCCGGTTCATCACATAGCTGCGCGTGGCGTACTCGATACTGACATTGCTGCCGTTTTTGCGCGGGATCGTGCGAACGCCGCGCTTCACCAGTTCCTTGGTGGCCCGGCGCAGCGCTGTGTTGACGTCCGTTGTGCCGGAGAAGGTCTGGGCAAACGCAAAGTCCATGATTTTGTCATAGGCCTCCCGGATGGAATAGAGCTTGCCATCCGGACCGGGCGCCCACAGATTTTTGAGCATCCGGTTCGCACCCTGCGTCGTGATCTGCCTGTAGGCCGCGGCCAGTTGCTGCAGCTGACCGTTATCCTCAAACCGGACAGTTTTGTCCAGCACATCCCCGAACAGCATGTCTACGGCTCCGACGTTGATGCCGGACTGTTCGGCAATGGCCGCCTTGATCTCCTTTTCGGCCATGCCCAGCGCCTCGGCCCGGTATATTTCATACTCCGCCGTGGTGGTGATGGCCCCGGCCTCTTTCACTCGCCGGCAGATGTCCTCCACCAGGCGGTCACGCAGCGGCTGCGCGATCTCGGAGGCGTATTCCTTCACTCCCGTCAGGTCAAGCGGCTCCATACACTATGCCTCCGGTTCCAGCTCTTCCATGGCCGGCATATATTTTTCGCGCACATTTTTGAGGTCCTCTTCATCCTCCCAAGGCTGGTCGAAGTGCCGGGCTACCGCGATCTCAGGCTTGAGCAGCTGCGCCGCCACCAGACGGAGATCTGTTTCCAGCTCCTTGTCGGGATCGTAGAGTACACCGTTTCCCCAGGTCATTGCCAGCTGCGCCGTCACATCCCAAGGGCTCTGGTCGCAGTAGCGGTACATTTTCCCCAGGGTGTCGCAGAGCGTCAGGTATTCCCGGACGGCGTCGAACCAGACCTGCTGCAGGTCGATCAGGCTGAGGTTGTAGTCGCCGGCCGTACTGGCGATCTCGGTCGCCGTCTTTTCAACCTCCTGCGCGTTTGACAGCATCCCGCGCTTGAGCCCGATCTGGTTCTCGATGGCGCGCAGATATTTCTGTTCACGGCGTTCATAGGGTTCATCCCGCAGCTGAGGCGTGAACGCAAAGGGGACCATATCGCCGTGGACATCCTTCATCGCAACGAAAACGCTGTCGTCCAGAGTGCGCCGGCCGTCCCGGCCCACCTTGAGCATTTCAGCCGGAGCGACCACTCGATGGCGCGCCAGCTCGAATTCATCGTTCAGCTGCTTTTCATTCTGGTCGATGTTCCGAATCAGGCCCATGGCCGGCTCGTAGATGCTGATGGCGTCCATGCTGCCGTCCACACAGTTCGCCAGAGGCACGCGCAGCGGTGTCATCCCAACGCCGCCCACAGGGACGGGGTACGTATAGAGGTCGGGCAGTTGGGCGTACCGGTCCAGCTTTGAAAGTGCAGTGCGTACACCGAGCGTACCGCGGTCAAAACTCGCGTACAGTTTGTTCTCAATGGTCAGGTATCCGTTTGCATCCACTGTGCGGCGTTCCAGCAGTGTGTAGTACTGGCTGCCGCGGGCAGTGTGCTCCGCTGTAACGATGCTTGTAACGCGGCCGTCCGGTTCGCGCGCCAAAATCACGGCATCTGTCCTGTGTACGAGCAGCGGCGCAAAAATCGTGCTGCCATCGGGGCCGGGCCGTGGTATAGGCTTTACCCAGCATTCTCCGCCAATCAGCATCCACTGCAGGATGCTGTCCCGGATGAGGTCGAGCTGCGACAGGTTCCGATTCATCCATTTTCCCTTGGCCGTTTTCTCCTTGTCTAAAATATCCGAGCTGTATTCTGCAAAAACACCTTTCTGCAGCTTGTGCACGATAACGTACGCCATGCGCATGCACGGGTCGGACGTCTTATCGCCTTCACGCTTCAGGTATGTATCCCGCCATGCATTGATGGCGGTCCGCATCTCCTGAGAGGTGACGTCCGGTTGTCCGAAACATTCGTCCGTACTGATGATGCTCTGGTCAAATAGTGCTTTCGCTATGCTCATCCGGCCTGCCTCCTTCCAGCGTGATGTTGAACTTCATTCCATGCAGCGCAGAAAAGCCCTCCTCCAGGCCCCGGGCATATGCGCGCAGCTCCCGATTTTCCGCGCGCTGCTGTTCCAGCTCTGCGCGCAGCCGTTTATTTTCTTCGAGGATCGTTTCCTTGGCCCAGACCGGCAAAAAGTGCGTGACGAGCCATCCGTGCAGGCGGCGCATCATGTTCCCACCCGCAGCCAGATACGGTTCGTACCGTACCGCACGCCGTCAATATGGTGGTTGTCTGCGTCCGGGTAGGCGGACGTGACCTCGCCGTCCTTTGTGGTCTCGTATTCATACTCCGTGAATTCCTTCGCTGTATCCGGGCAGCGTACCGGGTCGATCACGATGGAGGCAAGGCCCTGCAGCCACATGATACTGGTGCGCACGCTGCCGGGCTTTTTGACTGCGTCAAAGCAGTTGATGCCCATATCACGGTAATCGCCGCAGCTCTTTTTCTCTGCAGAATCAGCGATAACGTCCTCACCTTCGGGGATGCGGGACAGGACCAGGCGCGCGGTCTCAAAGTTGTTGAGCTTGCGCCGGGTGAGTTCATCGAAAATGTACAGCGTGCGCCGGGCGGCGTCGTAGGCCATACGGTTGAACGCCCACGGGTCCGGGTACCAGCCCCAGTCCACGCCCGAGGTGATCTCGTTGAAAGAGTTGATCTGCGCCTTTGTGATGGATTCCAACCGGATGTTGTCGAAAACCTGCGTACCGTTGCCCACGGCCTCGCCGAGATACTCATGGCGGTAGGAGGTGGGCTTCGTCTGTTTCAGATGCTCCGCGTCGTCGAGAAATCGTTGGCCCAGCCAGTCCCTCGGTGTGGTAAGATATGTACTGTGGTGTACAATCTTGCCCGGCTCCGCCTCCAGTGCGTATCGGTTTGCCCAGTTGCGCGCTGCGGCCGGCGGGTTGAACGACAGGAACGTCATGGCGAACTCTCCGCCGCGCAGCGTGGACTGCTTGACGTTGCGGATCTCCGCTTCGCCGGCGAACTGGTCGGCTTCTTCAAACCAGTCGACGCCGATGTAGCCGAACGGCAGCTTGATGGATTTGAGCTTTTCCGGCTTGTCCAGACCGAAAAAAAGGATCTTCTGACCTGTGGCCAGATAGGTAATCTCCATCGGCGAAACTGTACAACGGAACTTGTTTTGCAGCCCCAACGCGCCGATGGCCCACTGGATCTGCGCGTACACGCTGTTGCGCAGTGTCATGGCGATTTTGCGCAGCACCACGCCATGACACTGCGGATGCTGCAGAAGGAACAGGATGAACTCCACGCTCATAAAACTGGATTTTGTACTGCCACGGCCACCCTTGCATACGACGGTATGTGGCCGCTGCGTCTTGATCTGCGTGTGCAGCTCGTAGAATGCGGGGGACATGCATTCACTTAACCTTGATATCGTCAATGATCTGCACCCCCTCACCGGCGTCCCGGTTTTCTTTCGACATCTCATTCCACAGCCGGATGGCGTCCAGGTCTCCGGCCTGCACCTTCTTCAGCAGTGCCGCGTGGACCGCGGCGGTTTCTTCCACGCTGTATTTGTCCACCAGCAGGTCCAGCAGCTTCAGATAGTCTCGTTTACTGGTGCAGGTATACTGTTTACGGAGCATTTTAAGGTCGTTTATATAGTTGAAATCGCGCGTGTTTTTTTGCTCCTCGATGGCCTTTTCCAGCGCCTCGATGCTTGACTGCTGTGTCCTTCTCATCCGACCTTTGCGCCTCCTTCCTCCACAAGCCCTTGAATTTGCCCCTGTAACGAAAAAAGCCCCCGGGCGGGCAGTTTTCCCGCCCCGGGCTTTTAAACGGTCGTAAACGGCACAGAAACGACGCTAAACGGCATTACGGGGCGGGACGGAGGATGCGTTCTGTTTTACGCCGGGTATGCTTCGCCATCCGGGCCTTTCAGCCTGGCTTCCCGCTCTTCTATGCCCGCCGGTCACGCCGCGGGGGACGAATCGACCCCGCCTTGCTCCCGGTTTCCGTGTCCGTTTTTATGCGCCGTAAACGCCTTTTGAAAAAACTGTTTTCCGCTTCACGCAGCGGGGGAAAGGACAGGCGGGCCGCCCGCTCTCTTTCATCGCCCACACGCATCGTCCGCACAGCTCCGGCGGCTCCTTCAGCTTCGCGCCGGAGATCTTCCGTGCCAGCTCCCGCCGCGGATCCCGCCTCCGCTTCATGGTCCGCTGCCCTCCGTCACGGGGATAACGCCGAACCGTACCCGCCGGGCTATGCCGCCCAGTTCCGCCGTCACATACGCCCGGCGCTGCCGCCGCTCCATCCGCACCGGGCAGCCTTCAAACGCCGCCAACGGCCCGTCCAGTACATGCCATGTGCCGTCCTCATGAAACAGCACCCGGCTGGGTTTCAGCGTTTCCTCGCTGTCCAGCCGCCACCGCAGTGCCTCCCGTGCGTCCAGCGCCTGCGGCTCTCCACAGTGAAGCCCAAGCCAGCGGATAACGCCGTACACCGGGGAAACGACATGGAACAACGCCGCGCTGTAGTCCGCGCCTACGAACACATATCCCGGCAGCAGCAGCCGCTCCTCGGTCTGCCACTGGCCCCGCCGCCGTATCTCCATCCGCTGCGCCGGGGCTCTGGCTTTCACGCCTTTGCGCCGAAGGGCCTCGCATACCTCTCGCTCCCGGCCTGTCATAACTTGCAGCACATACCAGTTCATTTACAAGCCCTCTTTCTTTTTGCGCTCGATGAACTTCGCAACCTGCCTGTACAACTCCGGCTGTTCCTGCGCCAGCGCCGAGAACACCGACGCCTGTACCTCATCCAGCGCGGCGGTCACAACGTCCTTGTTCTGCATATCCACCCGCTGCTTATACGCCACTGCCCGCGTCACACCGCTGATCTCACGCATCAGCTTGTCCACGCGCATCTCGTTCCAGTCTTCGTCCGTCTTGCTGGTCAGCGCCACCATCATCTTGTGGATTGCAATACGCAGCAAAACCTCCGCTGCGTCCTGCTCCGGGTATTTTTCCACTTCCTTGCGCAGCGATTCAAAACTTTCCTGCGCGATCATCAAGTCCCTGTAGCTGTCCGCCAGCCGCTTGCCGTACCGGCTCACCGTCGATTCCGACACCGATACGTCCGCCTTCTCCTGGATGTATGCCTGTATTTCCGGGATACGCACTGTACAGCTCAGTATCATGTTGTCAACAGCGTTTCGCACTTCCGGCGGCAGGGATGCGATCTTCCCATAGCTCCGTTTTCCTTTCAAGGGTAAAGTCTGCATCCCGTCTTCCTCCTTCTTTACGGCCGCACCAGCGGGTCCTTGATATGCCCGCCCAGCAGCTGCACCCCGGCGGGCATCAGCTTGCACTCCATGTCTTCCAACGGCAGGTCGGATACATGCGCTGGTGTGTGGTCCTTTACCGTCCGTGCTGCGATGTAGCCGCTTTCCTGCAGGTAGTCCAGCGCCGCCCGAAGTTCCGCCCGCGGAATCTGCTCTTCATCTGAAAGGATGGGCCCCGCGTTGCGCAGCTTGTAGTAGCTGCCGCGATACAGATTTAACATCCGCAGAAAAACCTCCGCTGCATAGCTCATGCTTGTCAGCTCCGTGCGGGCTTCCAGGTTTTTGTCCATCATTTTATACTCTCCTCTCCATCAGATACCGCGTCAGCGCGTCTACCTTGCTTTCCAGCTGCAGAACACTGCGCTCAAAGTCGCTTTTGCGCAGGCATTTTTCCTTTACCTCTTTGATATCCTCAGAAAGCGCCTGTATCTCGGTTTTCATCTCAGAGCGTACCTCCTTGATTTCGCGCCGGATATCGTCCAGATCGTCCTTATGGTCTTTTTGCGTGGTGTAGCTCTCCCGGACTTCTTTGATGTCCGCTCGGTTTTCATCCAGCGCCTTAAATACGGATCGTCCAAACAGATACCCGATCAGTCCCACCACGACCGTCACGATGATCGTCACCAGCCACCATGTCCCGGCGTCAAACGTCATTGCGATATTCCTCCGTAAATACAAAAAGATAAGGCACGATGTCCTCGTTGTGAGAACATCATACCTTATCTTTACAACAATCCTCCACCACAAAAATGCAGCAAAAAATTGCAATCTTTATTCGGTTTCAGGAACATCGAACAGGGAGACCTGGCCGTCTATGGGAGCCTGCCGCAGTTCACGAATCTTGTCCCGAATGATCGTGCGGACCATACTTTCGCCCAGGTCCCATTTTTTACAAAGTTCGTACACGTTGTATCCGTTGTATTCCTCCCGAATCAGCCTGTCCCGGATGGGAATGAGCAGCGTGTCCGCTTGGGGGATATACACCCGGCCAGTGCCGCCGTACACATCCACCAGCCGACGGAAGGCATCCATACCGATGGTCTCAGCGAGTTCGTGAGCCTCACCCTTTAAATCATCCAGCTGCAGGTGGTTCAGCAGCTCATTCCGCATTTGAAGCCGCCTCCTGTTCACGGTGGTACCGGGCGCTGTGCAGATATTTCAGCTCCTTGTCCTGCGTGAGCCGGTTCAGCGCGTCGATCAGCGCCGATCCCTGTTCACCGCTCAGAAAACGGAACGGCTGCGTGGGGAAGGCGGTCACGCCGAATTGCTTGCCGATGAACCCGCACAGACGGTCACGCAGCTGCACGCCCTCCGGTGCCGGGTCGAACTTTTCAAGTTGGAACATGAGGTACCACACTTTTTTCTGCTGCGCAGCGCTGACACCGCCCGGCGTTTCATCGTATTTCCGTGGCCTTTTTTTCTGCGGTGCGGCCGCCGGGGCGCTGCGTTTGCGCAGTTCTGTCAGAACTTCCAGCGCCTCGGCGTGGGTCAGGTCCTTAACGGATGTCTTTCCCGTCAAGCCTTGCACGAGCCCGTGCAGCGCGTCGTCGTGGCTGCTCCGGTCCACCATGCCCAACTTCGCAGCAATGGCATAGATGCTTTTGACCTGTCCCTTGTCGATATTCAGCGTACCCATGGCCGCTCCTCCTTCCTTACTGCATTTCCGGCTGTTCGCCACTGATATCGTAGTAGAACTCGTCCCGCGTGCGGATATATGCCCCGATGCTTTCCAGCAGCCCGGCCGGCTCCTTTTTAAGCGCCTCCCGGTCCAGTGTTTCCGTGGTCTTCACCAGTTCCTTACGGCCCAGAGCCTTCAATGCTGCGATAGCCTCCGCAACTTTGGCAGGCGCCAGCATCAGCTTGCTGGATGCACGGTATCCCACCTTGCCGAATACCAGCGTCCGGCTTTTTCCGTCCAGCTCTGCGCGGTGCGCGTCCACATATTCCTTGACGTCACCCTCCAGCCGCTTGATGCGATTCTGCAGCGGCTGTGCGTTCTTATTGTAGTCGTCCTTCAGACCGTCGATCCGGCGGTCCAGCTCCACGCCCAGCTCTGTAAGCGCGTACTGGCACTCCTTCAGATCGCGCAGGGCCGCATCTACTGCCGTCCAATCCCGCAGCACCGGCTCGCTGGCCACTTTCTTTCTTGCCACTATGTACACATCCTTCCATCAGAAAATCCTCCCTCTGCATTTTTCCGGGCTTGGGACCGGCGCGCACAACGACGCGGCTGCATTACGGCCGGGGCATAGCCCCGGATAACTTCACGCATGGCGGCCATCTCCCGAATGCACCATCCGGCGTGCCTGCGAATAGTACGGCTCCTTCGGGATCCAGTTCACACCGTACCGCGCATAGAAGGCGTCGTTGCTCATCTGGAACCACTCGATGGCCGTTTGCAGCGGGTCCAGGCGGCGCTGCACACGCCCCTCGCCGTCCAGTATGTACAGTGTGCCACCCACCAGACGGGTGGTGCAGGGCAGATATTTCGTCATGTTTATTTGTTCCATGGTATAGAACACTCCTTTCACACCTTCATGAGTCTGTTCCACTTCTCTTCCAGTGCCTGCGCTTCCTCAAGGATGGCAGACGCATGGTCAAGCACGTCTGCCGGGATGTCCAGGATAGGCTTGCCTTCGTATGGCGTCAACAGCTCCGCCGCCTGTTGCCGAAGTCGTGCGGACTCCTCATTCAATCGGTCGGCTTCATCCAGCTTCTTTTGCTCACGCTGATATTCCAGATCGTTCAAAGCGATGGCGATGATAGTATCCAGCCGATACAAACCACGATTGCGCAGCCGGTCAATGATCCACAGTAGTTCCGCCTTAGTACAATCTTTTAATGTCATCATGAATCCTCCACTGTGTATATCGGACAGAACCAGCGGGGCAGACCCTCATACACAAGCTTTTCTTTTGCCCGGCAGAAGCAGATGCTCCCGTCCCGGCCATAAACGGTATGGACATATGCGCAGTACCTGCATCTCCGGTTGCGGCGCAGGCTGCGCCACTGTTGAATGGTCAATCCTATCACGCTCCTAAAAAACAGAGTTGAAACGGCCGCCGGGCCGTGGTATCCTGTACGTGTGGAGCCTTAAATCCTTTCAGCTCCATACTTCTTCTTTAGCCCCGCTTGGATGGTTCTCCGGGCAGGGCTTTTGGTGCGGGGCTGCCGTTACGACCGGCCACGCCGGCCCTCCTGGGCCGCGGCCCCGCATGTGTAACCGGATCGGAACGAATTCGCTCTTTACAGAACCATGAGAAAAGGAGAGATGTTATGACAGTTGACGAACTCAGCGCCATGATTGACGAATGCGCGGGCGAAAGCGTACTCCATGAAGCGTATGCTGCCGACCCGGAGCAGACACGCGCCACGCTTGAAAAGCTCGTGGACGACTGGAATGCAGGGAAGGACTTTGACCCGGCTGTTTACGACCTTCTTATGGGACGTGTTGTGGAGCGGGATGGTGATTCGACGATGCAAACAGGTTGGCTCAAACAACAGGCCGTATCCGATCTTCAAGCTCTTGTCATCCGTCAGTGGATCTCCGGACTGCAGCGCGGTGCGGTCGTGGTGCTCTACAAAGTGCTGACCGACCTCGGCAACGGTGTATGTATTTCTAAAAAGGGGTTCCGGTTGATGCCGCTGGATATTGTCGAAATGTGGAACAGTTTGCATCCCGATGAATCGCCTATCCGGATATTTTATCCGTGAAGAGCCTTGGCCCCGCGTATGCGGGGCCTTTTCCAACACTCACAGCCCGAGGTTGAGCGCCTGGATCAGCACACAGTCAGCACAGTGCTTTTCTTCCAGTTCTTCGGAACTCTTACACTCCAGCGGCCAGCGGCAATAGCTGTCGCAGACGGTTTCCATCAGCTCCATGACTTTCATCTCCCAGCAGTGGGCGTGCATCACGCGCGCGGATATTACGGGTTTACCGCAAAACTTACAGTTTGGCATCAGTCTTTTTTCTCCCTTCGTACATGATAGGCCCATGTAGCCATGGTCCGCACATTGACGCCCATATCCTCAGCCACCCGCCGGAAAGATTCTCCGGAGCGCAGGCGCTGCATTGCCTCTGCCTTGAACTCCGGCGCGTAGATGCGTCTCGGCTGGCCTTTTCGGTTCGGTTTTGGGCGGGCGGACTTGGAAAGCAGCCCCAGTACGTCCAGAATCTCCTCATGGCTCACCAGATACAGCTGCATCAAAATTTTCACGTGCTGGCGCGGGTCGATCGCATTTTTGTACGACGCCCGGATTTCAGATTTTTCCTGTTCACTCAGCATCCTGACTTTCTCCTTTGATGTGCCCGGATCTGGGGACATAGTGCCGATTCTGGTGGTAGTTTTCCACTTTCCGCAGCTCGCCCACAAACCGGGACAACTGCTTTACCGCCTGCATGCCGGCTGTGGTCCCGCAAT